>ERZ1066135.1244-NODE-1244-length-10228-cov-6.661653_pt1 | contig 10228 bp, 9 predicted proteins | sample MGYA00382782_ERZ1066135 | MGnify/ENA primary metagenome ERZ1066135 (study PRJEB33369, sample SAMEA5778365) | biofilm metagenome | biome: Industrial cooling water; feature: Water cooling tower basin; material: Biofilm | place: United Arab Emirates | collected...
TTTGATAACGACCTCGTTCGGCAGGTATTGCTCGTCTGGATCCGCAAGGACAGGAGAGTGCCACCCGAATAAGGTAAATATCGTTGCAACTAACAGGACCTTGATTACTATTGTTTCAACACTTGTTCTTTTCATTTGTAAAACGCCGCCCCAATCTCTCGATCTCATCAAGCGATGTGAACCAACAGAGGTTAGTCCTATCGTAAAAATACAATTCAGTTTAACTTTTTGAGCAGAAAAAAGTTTTTCGCCGGATCGGTATTTTCGGATGCCTGCTGCCCTCTGTATCTGCGTATGGCACAACGCCGTACGGCCGGGCCTCACCCCCGGCACTAATTTTAACTTTCAAAGGATGGTAAAAAAAATGAAAAAGTTTGGTTCAATTTTCGCACTCTCACTCGGCATCATCATTATGAGCGGATCTTCCGCTCTCGCAAGCGACCTTACATGCACTGGCGTGGTCGGCCCGATCCTCGTCGAAAGCGTCGAAGTTCCGGTCGGAGCAACATGTGAATTGAACGGCACACGTGTTCGCGGCAATATCCAAGTGCAGCGTGCCGGTACTCTCATCGCCCGCTCCATTAGACTTAATGGCAACATTCAATCGGATGAAGGCCGGGACTTCACGGTGCTTACTTCGACCGTTCGTGGCTCGATCCAACTCAAAAAAGTTCGCGAGACCCTTGTTAGCGGGACCTTGATCGATGGCAGCATCCAGATCGAGGAAGCTACCGGAACGACTAACGTCACAGGAAACACGCTTTACGGTTCGGCTCAGTTCAAGAAGAACTTCGGCCCTATCTATTTCTTCGGTAATGTCAAGATCATCGGGAATGTTCAGGCAGAGGAGAACTTCGGCTTGATCGATATTAGTTCAAACCAGGTGCTTGGGGACGTTCAGATCTTCAAGAATCTGGCGGCCATAACGGTCACCAATAATTTCATTGAACAGAATCTCCAGTGCAAGGAAAATCCGGCAGGTGTTACACAAAGCGGAAACACAGTCGGCAATAATGAGTGTAGCCAATTCTAGCGGCACTCAGGAGCAAGGGCGGAAACTCCGCCCTCCGCACCTCGCCGCTAGGCTCCGAGCGAGTAGAACGGAGCCCAAAAGAACGGATGGGGAATTTCTTCAAGCAGTTCCAGTTGGGAACCCCGCAGTGCGGATGAAGGCGAGCGGCCCTCACTAAGAAGCTGATAAAAGCGCTTCATAATGCGCCGCGTTGCCGAATCCTCTACGATCCAGTGGCTTAGTACCAAATTCGCCGCTCCTGCCGAAAGAAAACCCCGGACCAGCCCTAAGGCTTCTTCTCCATCCGTTATCTTTGATATTCCCGTTTCGCAGGCGCTCAGTACAGCGAGCCGGCATGTGCTGAGATCGAGGTTTCTACAGTCCCGCACCATTAGCGGCCCGTCATAAAGCCTCAGGCTCGAATACAACGGGTTATCGGCCCGGAAGAGCCCATGACAGGCAAGGTGGATGATCTCTGCTCCTGCAACGGACCGGGCCACCTCGCTCTTAGTCGCCGATCGCCCCTCAATTCTGACCGCACCGGGAAAGACCTCGCAAAACTCCTCCACTTCCCTTCGGACCCAAGGGATATCGGGAGCATCGACACCGACGACGACATTCGCCGCGTCGCCTCGGGCTCCGTCCTGTTTTTGGCAGAGATCAAGATAAATGGACGCGCTCGGAGCATATACGAACTCAAGGTCCTCGATAAGGAAACCGCTGCCGTCATGCAACGCGTGAAACGGGATGTGAAACAGGTCCTGGTACGGGACGGCGACAATCCTTTGCGAACTGGCAAGAAATGGTTCGAGCGGTTCAAAGTACCTGCGGTAAAGCGTCTCAAGGGTGCCTTTCACATTCGAAAAGTTCATTCGGACATCTTCAAGTCTTGTCGGAACCGCCGCTTGTCGAAACCGGTAAACATCGTCACGAAGCCGATCCACGGGCCCGAGTTCGACGATCTCTCGAATACCTTCCCGCCCGACAACGAACGCTATAAGGCCATCGCCCGCCGCCGCGTATTCGACCAAAGCTGTGCCGGCCGCTAGCCTTTCGCTAAGTGCGGCGATCAAGTTTTCGTCGATCGCCCGCTCGCTCCGCTGCCGCAGAACGGCCGCCGAGATCCGAAGGTGAAGTTCGTCGATCTCGTGTTCTAGTCTCCCGATTCGAGCCCAGAGCCTTTGCTGGTCCACCTGATCGGGCTCCGTCTTCGACGAAACTCTATAATGCAGGAGCGCCAACTCCTCTCGTTTCCTGGCCAGCGGGTCAAAGGCTTGAGACCCCTCCGCAGCACTTTCGTGCATTGCCTCAAACAAGGTCCGCGACCTCGCCCGCTCCGAATGCAGCAACGCCGATTCGCGGGCCTGCGGGGTGCTTTTGAGCAGATTCAACTTGATCAGGTCCTGGAACGGCCGAATCTTGTCTGTGAAGAACCCCAACCTAAACTCTTCGCCGGCCAACGGCTTCCTAAGTGTCTCTATGAGCTCGATGGCCCGCACCAGGTGTTCTTCGCTTTTGTCGAGGGTTTCGAGCCGAAGATAGGCGTTGCCGATCGCCGAATGGGCGTCAAGCTCGAGCCGCTTTAAGCTACGCTGCTGCGCCGCCGAAAGTGCCCGGTTGAGCGGTTCGAGCGCCGCGGAAAACTCGCCCCTTGCGACCGCGAGGCCGCCCGCAGCAAGCTCGACCTGGGCTAGCCGGACCGCTGAACCCGAATCGGCAAAATGATCGTGTGCCTTATCAAGTGCCTCGGCCGCAAGCTGCAGATCCCCGACATCGAGAAGTAGCCGGAACCTCAGCAGATGAGCATACCCCTTTAGCACCGAGCTATCGCTCATCTCGGCCGCAACTACCAACTCGCTCAATGGTTTAGCGGCCGCTTCCTTTTGACCGGATTGGAGCAGTGAGAACGCGTAATGGCTCAACGAACTACATAGCTCCTGGTGCATTCCCTTCGAGCGGAAGATCGGGATCAGTCGTTCGAGTATCCCGCTGCCTTCTTTGAAGAGGTTGAGCTCAATGAACGATTCGGCGATCTCAAGCTCGGAAACCGCAGTTTGAAGCGGAAGGTCTAGAGTTTCATATCGCTGAAGTGAACTCTCAAAGAGGTATGCGGCACGATCAAGGCTTCCGCGAATAACGTTGAGCCGTCCGAGATTTGATTCGATCTCTGCGATCAAAACTCCCTGATCTGAGGCTTTGGCGAAAGCAAGAGCATCCTCGTAGATCAGCTCGGCCTCATCAAGGCGTGCCTGATGGGCTATCGCATTTGCGAGTGAGTTTGATATCTGCACGAATTTGGTCGGTTCCTCGGCACGGTCGAACCGTGTCAGAGCTGACCGAAAATATGCTTCTGCTTCCGAATATCGGTCACGACGGTGGAGGATATTACCAAGGTTGTGTTCGATCTTTGCGGCAGAGAACCTGGCGTCGTGATCGAGAAAGACCCTAAGTGCCGCACTACCGATGACAAGAGCCTTTTCCTCTTCACCCGAGAGAGCAAGAGGATAGACCATGGCGACGGCAACCTCAGATGCCTCCATCTCGGCTCCGTTCAATGCAAACTGCTTGCGTGAGTTTCCGAGATCACGGATCGCGGCAGTGAAATCCCCCTGCACGATCCATTTAAGCCCGGAAACCCAATGATGGACTGCTCGTATGGCGAAGTGCGTACTCACAGCTGCCATTTCGGCGAGTACGCCTTCCATCTTTGCAAATCCGATCGGATCGGTCGTCCATACTCCATAACACAACAGGCGCAACTCAAAGGCCAAGCGAACCAATTCTGTTTCGCTTAGCCTCTTTAGTAACTCAGATCTTTCGGTACCGGGAAGGCCGAGAAGTTCCTCGGCGGCCACCGGCTTGTCTGTCATGACTTCAATCCTATCAGGTCAGGTCGATATCGAAAGTGATCTCGCGGTCCTCGAATACTATCCGCAAATGGGCCGTGCCCTTTTTTACCTCGTCAAGAGCGAATGCCCCGTCCGAGGCCGTTGCTTCTTTTTTCTCGCTATCCGATTGCGAAAGAACGGCAGAAACCGGCTGAGTAACGCCGAGCACGGCCACGCGGAGGCTGACCATTTCCGGCCCCGCCTCCGAAACCGTTACGTCGATCGACTCCTCATCGGTATTGAATCGCAATAAACGGCCTGCTGTTGGTCCGCCCGAACGAACCGACATCATCGGGATCGGCCGCTCGAATATCAGCCGACCGAGTATTCCCTTCCGCGGCAGGAGATCAGGCTGCATTGGCGAAACGGGCTCGTTGATCAGATCCAGAACCCTTGCGGAAAGGTGCGTTGGGACCGAGGGCAATTCCCCGTGCCGAAGTGCTCCGACGGCCTGCTTGACAGAGCGGACAAGCCGGCGGCAGGGCCGGCAGGCCTCATAATGCTCCGCCGCGGCCCGTAATTCCTGCGGGACGGGACCGCCTTCAGCCATGAGAAGGGCCTGCTCTTCGGACAAGTGTGGTGTTGTTTGCTCTGTGCTCATTTTCCTGAGTTCTCAAATGCCAACCGATTAACAGAGACGAAACCCGACGTAGAAAATACACCTAATTCAAAAGCTTGGTGATCTTGGCTATGCACCGGGCGCGCGTCGGGCCGATGCTGCCCTCACTGATGCCGAGATCTTCGGCTATTTCCGCATATGACGGTGCAGGATCACGAAAGAAAAGCATCGTGATCAGCATTCGGCACCTCTCGTCCAGGTTCTCAACCGCACCGCGAACTCTATTTTGCTGCTCGATCTGTTCAAGAACTGCATCGGGCAAAAGTCTTGTATCTGCGATCGAATCTTCGATCCCGAATTCACCGTCCTCATTCTCGTTACCGGCCTTTGGGAGGCGCTTGCCGAGCCGGATGACCCTGAGCATTTCCCGCTTTGTTGTCGTGACAAGCCAGGCCTTCAGATTTTCCGGCGAGGTTAGCTTGCCCAGATTCCGGTGAAGAATGAGGAAAACCTGTTGAAAGATATCCGCAGCCGCATCCTCATCAAATCCGGCACGGATCGGAATGGCATAAATGAGCCGTTCGTACCGACGCACGAGGATCTCCCAAGCCACCTCGTCCCGCTCGGCACACCGCGCTACAAGTTCTTTGTCGTCGATCTTGTGATCGGAATTTGACGTCGGAGTCATTCGTTGGTCTGCAACGTATGCTCCGGAACCGCCTATGCGAAAGATAGTCTGTGGCTGCGGCCGGAACATTTGCCGTCTTCGAGGTTTACACGTGCTGGATTCAAATTCAAGTCTCGTGGCCTCCATCGATGCTAGCGGAAAAGAGTGCTTCGGCGATCAAGAGGTCGTCCGGTGTTGTTATTTTGATGTTTCGTTGGCTGCCTGAGACGGAAAGCACCTTTGTTCCGGACTCTTCGACCAAAAAGCATTCGTCGGTAACAGCCTCACCGAGCGTGGCGTTGTCGTAAGCGTCTTTCAGCACGTCGTAGCGAAAGGCCTGCGGCGTGAGTGCTCGCCGGAGTTCGCGCCGGTCGAGCGTCCCGACCACGTAGGCACCATCAACCACCTTTACTGTGTCCGTCATCTGAGCGGTGAGGCATGCCGCTCCATATTCAGCGGCGGCTCGAAGCGTCCTTTCGATCTCGTCCTCGGAAACAAGCGGTCGGACGCCGTCGTGGACTGCCACGATCTCCGTCCCGCTCGGCACGGCGTTCAACCCGGCCGCAACCGACTCCGACCGCGTCTCGCCGCCGGCGACGACCGCCCGAAGCTTCGTCAGGCGTTCCTTTGCTAAGACCGCTTCCGTCTCCGCAAGATAATCTGCAGAAGAAACGACGACGATCGCATCGATCACCGGCGATGATTCAAATATCAACACAGTCCTTGCGATGATCGGCTTGCCGGCAAGCTCCAAAAATTGTTTCGGCCGGTCAGCCCCAAAACGGGAACCCGAACCGGCCGCAACTATGATTGCTGTGTTCATTCGAGGAGAAGTTCGCTGCTATTTAACTTGCTCGATTATGGTCGATTGGCGAAGGTCGCGGGTCGCCCGCTTGAACCCGAGCGAGCGCGAATCGTGGATCGCCACACTGTCGCCGCCTTGCTCTTCCTTCTCTTCCCAAAGCCGTCCGAAGATCATCTTGCCTGCGGTGGTCTGGAGCACACTCGTGACCGCGATGTCTGCCGTCTTTCCGATCAGCTTGCGGGCATTGTCGATAACGACCATCGTGCCGTCGTCAAGGTATGCGACGCCCTGGTTATATTCTTTGCCTTCCTTGAGCACAAATACCCGCATTGCCTCACCCGGAAGCACGACCGGTTTCAAGGCGTTCGCAAGCTCATTGATGTTCAGCACCGCGACGCCGCGAAGCTGTGCGACCTTGTTCAAATTAAAGTCGTTGGTAACGATGATCGCGTCAAGGCTTTTGGCGAGTTCGATCAGCTTGAGATCGACCTCTTTGACCGACGGGAAATCGGTTTCGATGATCTGAACATCGAGCTTCGTATTGCTCCGCAACCGCTGGAGCATATCAAGCCCGCGGCGGCCGCGTTGCCGCTTCGAGGAATCGGCAGAATCGGCAACTTGCTGAAGCTCGGTAAGAATGAAATTCGGTATAACAAGGCTCCCGCCAAGAAAGCCTGTCTCCGCAATGTCTGCGATGCGCCCGTCGATGATCACCGAGGTGTCCAGGACACGAAAATCGTGCTGCGGCGTCTTGTCGGCAAAGATGCCGCCTAAAGCCGAAAGATCGATGAAGTCGCCCTTTGCCGCACCGACCATCAGCCCGACGTATCCCATGAAGAAAGCAAGCGAGATGGTCAAAAAGGTCTGCATTTCGGCAGGCACGGCCTCGACCTTCTGAAAAGCGATCAGAATGCCGATGAGAAACGCTCCAATGATGCCAAGGATCGAACCGATGGCAGCACCGATCAACGTCTTGAGCGAGGCCTGCCGAACGCGGATCTCAAATGCGATGATGAGCAACCCGATAACTGCTCCCAGGCCAGCTGAAGCGACCTTCCGGGTGGTGAAATCGAGATCTCCTAACCAAGTGGTAAAAGCGAGCGGGTTCAGGAGGAAACCGACTACCGCAAGCAGGCCGATGAAGGCAAGTCTAATGATCAAAACATCCAGTTTCATCGCTAAAAGTCTATCACGAATACGGAAACAATGTTAAAGAACTCTTAAGTGGAGATTCACCTAATTTTGATGGTTTCGCCGCGGATGGCCTTCGACTCGCCGGAAAGCAGGAAGAGGACCACCCTGGCGATGTCATCAGCAGCGGCGGTTTCGTCCGCGACCGCAATCGAATTCACCTGAAAATGGCCTGGAAGTTCGCTGCGAAATCGCATTGTCGCGGCCTCTACGGCCGGAATGTCACCCTGCTCCGCAAGCCGAAAAACATTGACTATCCGCGGCTTTGGCCTCGGCGTCATCAGCTCCGCCACCGAGTCGATCATCGTCTGCGTGGCGGCGATGCCCTGCCCATCGTATCCGAACAAATTCACCAAAAGGTCCAATCTCTCAAACTTACCTTGAACTCCAACTGAAAGTGATGTCGCACCTGCCGGCGATGAGGCATCTGCATTCACCGCGGCCGCGAGCGTTCCAAGCTCGAGCAGGTCGTCAAGGCCGCCGGAGCCGCTTCCGTCGGGGTCACCGACGATGACATAACTTCCCTGAAGAGCGAGTTGAAGAGCCGCAGCTCGTCCGACCGGGTCATTCCCGTTGGTAATAAGTGAGACCTTTTCTGCAAAGGCGTGGATGGATGTGACGTTCACGTTTACAGGATAGCTGATTTCAGCAGGCGATCTGAACTTTCCGGCGTATGAATCCATCACAGCTTCTGATACGATTCCTTTTGCGTGGAAAGCCGACAAACCGAAATCTTTCTTGTGAAAGGCCTTTGGCTGGCCGTCTTCACGTCGGTTCTCTCATTTGCGGTCGTCGCTTCGCCCTATTTCACGCTTGATTCAGGCCGCATACTTCTCGGCGGCTCGGCATACGGCACTCCGGATTATCAGACATACATCGACTTCGACATCTCGGGCCGAAGCACGAATCCGAACCGGCAGCTTACATTTTCGGCGAATCTGCCGTTCAGCGTTTACCTCGACCATCCCGTTCAGCCGCAGGGCGATTTCGTTTACACGGTCGTGATGCCTTACAATCCGAACCAGTTGAGCATCAATGGCGAGCCTCGTTACCCGGTTTGGTTCAACGAAAGTGTATGGACCATCCGCTCTTCGGCCGTTACCCCGGAAGCGACCGGAACTTCGCCCGCGGTGACGACGATCACCTCGCCGTTCTCGATGACGGGCACGACCAGAGCTTACGGAGCCTATCCACTCGCGCTTCGGACCCGCGGAAGCGGAACGGCCACGATCCGGTTTGAAAAGATCGAAGGTCGTTACTTTTTCCGGGAGGCCGAGTACACTTTCGAGGGCCCGCGACTGCTTGACCGCAAGGATAATGGCAAAGTCCCCTTCAACGATCTTCGTTTGTCAGAACTGCGGTGAGACCGCTCGCAAATGGCTTGGCCAATGCCCCGGCTGCCGCGAATGGAACACGCTCGTTGAAGAGCGCGTCCGGACGGCGGCCGCGGCGAGTAGAAGCTTCACCGGCCGGGCTGCGGGCTCGGCTCCGGTTGCCTACCCAAGCATTGAATCGCAGGATGATGCACGCACTACCTCGGGCATTGCTGAATTCGACCGTGTCCTTGGGGGCGGTATTGTCGCCGGCTCGCTTGTCCTGATCGGTGGAACGCCGGGCATCGGAAAATCGACCATCGCGCTTCAGATCGCCGACCGGATGACCGCCGGAGGCGAACGCGTTCTTTACGTTTCCGGCGAGGAAAGCGAGCGGCAGATCAAGCTCCGCGGTGAACGGCTCGGCATCTCGGCCGAAGATCTTTTCGTTCTTCCCGAAACGAATCTCGAAGCACTCCTCGCCCAAACGGCCGAGCTCCGTCCCGCACTGGTTATCATCGATTCGATCCAGACCATTTTCAGCGAACGTGTTGAATCGGCACCGGGCAGCGTTTCGCAGGTCCGCGAGGTCGCCGGCCAGTTGATGCTCTTCGCCAAGAGCACCGGCACCCCGATGTTCATCACCGGCCATGTCACAAAGGACGGCTCCATCGCCGGTCCGAAGACGCTCGAACATATCGTTGACACGGTGCTTTATTTTGAGGGCGACCGTCACCACAACCACCGCATCATCCGTGCGACCAAGAACCGCTTCGGGGCGGCGAATGAGATCGGCGTTTTCGAGATGACCGGAACCGGGCTCGTCGCTGTTGCCAACCCATCGGAGCTGTTCCTGCAGGAACGTCCCGCCGGAGCAAGCGGCTCGGTCGTCACTGTCGCAATGGAAGGCACAAGGCCGATGCTGGTCGAGATTCAGTCGCTCGTCAGCGGGACGAAGTTTGGCACGGCACGTCGAATGACCCAGGGCTTTGACCAGAACCGAGCTTCACTCCTGATCGCCGTTATGGAAAAGCGGCTGGGGATGCAGATCTCCGGTGACGACGTGTTCATAAACATCGCCGGCGGGATCGAGATCGACGAACCCGCGGCCGACCTCGGCGTTGTCGCCGCCATCGCGTCGAGTTTCCGCAATCTTGAAGTTCCGCCCGAAACTGCCGTTTTTGGTGAGGTCGGGCTGACCGGCGAAATTCGCGGCGTTCTGCAGGCACAGGCACGTGCCCGCGAGGCGCAGACGCTCGGGTTCAAGAAACTCATCCTGCCCGAATCGAACCGAAAGGGCCTTGAAAAACTTCTCGGCATTCGTGTTGTCGGAGTCCGGACACTTGAGGACGCGATCGCCGAACTCTTTTGAAGCAATTTGTCCGAACTCTCCGGCTAAACGCGTCGTAGATGGTAGTTCCGATATTGATCCCGGAGTTGCCATCTTATGAAAACCAAAATGTTCCTTCTCAGCGTTTTTGCACTGTTCATCTGCACCACATCCTTCAGTGCCCAGACAGAAGCGAACGCCGCCAAGGCACTGATCGACCGGATGACCACCGCTCAGGCAGCCTACGACCCGAAGACGCTCGACGCGATCTTTACTTCGGACTTCATCGAGATCTCGCCGGCTGGTGAATTCGACCCGCGAGCGAAGGTCCTCGATTTCTACAAACCGGAAAATGCGGCGAAGGCCGCAGGCATGAGCGTCACTGTTGATGAAGATATTCGTTCCGCCCGCTTCTATGGCGACACCGCCGTCGTCATTGTCGAGCTTACGTTCAATATGAGCC
>ERZ1066135.1246-NODE-1246-length-10215-cov-5.654921_pt1 | contig 10215 bp, 11 predicted proteins | sample MGYA00382782_ERZ1066135 | MGnify/ENA primary metagenome ERZ1066135 (study PRJEB33369, sample SAMEA5778365) | biofilm metagenome | biome: Industrial cooling water; feature: Water cooling tower basin; material: Biofilm | place: United Arab Emirates | collected...
GAACGGAAGCTGCAGAAAGCAAAATTAAGGGCGGGGTAGCTCCCCGCCCTCGGTGATTGAAACTGTATTTAATGAGATGTCGCGTGATCGTTCATGATCGCGTGGATCTCATCCTTAATCATTAGCTTTTTCTTTTTCAGGGTTGATTCTTCGAACTGTTCGTCGTCGCTGGGAAAGGTGATCGCTGCAAGCTCATCGAGGCGTTTTTCGTAGCTCTGGTGTTGGTGCACTAGATCCCGGAATACTGCGTTCGTTTTCAGTAGTTCGTCACGCACCGGATCAGGAGTTGAAAGGTCCATGGCACTTTTCCTCACTTATCAAAAGATTTACACTTTCGGCGTTTAGATATTCATTTCACCTTCGGTGTAAACAGAATATTAACCCACATCGGGTGCGATTTACAAGAAGAACATTTTCATGCTTGCCTGGGCAAGCGGCACTTTGTTTTGAAGTGGTTGGGTCGGCTGCATCAGTTGATCGTTTCTCTAAGGTCTGAAGCGCTTTTCAGCTTCGTGAGGACCTTTTCGGCATCTGCCCCGAACAAGATCGCGTCCTCAGTTGGGTCTCGATAATAGGCCCGCCGAACGGCTTGCTCATGAAATCCATAGCGACGATAAAACGCAACTGCAGAATGATTTGACGCCCTAACCTCAAGTAATACCTTAGAATCGGGACCAGTTGGTATCATCTCAAGGGCTGTGGCGAGCAATCGCCGGCCTATACTCTTTCGCTTGAAACGGGGACCAACTGCAATATTCAAGATCTCGACATCGACTGCGTCACCCGAAGCACATAATAGTTGGACGAGGATAAAGCCGACGACATTCACGGCGTTCTCGCGAGCAGCCAGGAGCAATCGATCCCTGGAATTCGCGGCTTCAGCGTAATCATCTCGGCTCCAAAGGGCCAACCCGGACAGGTCCGCAAGGCCGACTATGGCATCGACATCAGCCTCGGATGCCTTAGTAATCAGAAGCATTCAGAAAAGTCCTCGGGAACGAGCCGGATTCTGCAAATAGATCGGCGAAAGGTTGGTGCTCGCGAAACTTGAGTCCGCGGCTCGGCCGACGACAACTGCTAAGTTTAGTCCGGTATCATTAACTTCACTCCCGATCTTTCGCAGCTCGGGCATTAACTCCATCGGGGCGATCATGGTTACAGCAGGCGAAACAATATCGAGGATCTCGCCGACATCAGCGATCTGAGGTGAAGTATCGGACGCGAAAAGATATGCACGGTCGTTCTTACCAACCGGAACCACCGCGGCCCGGCCGGCCTTGTCGCTTAAGGAAAGCATCGCAGGCAGCAGCGGGACGCCGACCACCTCGCATTTCAATGCTTTTGAAAGCCCAAGAGCAGATGCGATGCCTATCCGGAGTCCGGTGAAGCTGCCGGGGCCAAGCGATACAGCGATCCGACCGATGTCGCGCGCGATGGCGTTCGCTTCATGTAGCAGGGCCTCGACTGCGGGCAATAGATCCTCGGAACGCGATGTACTTCCCTCACCAATGTGGCCTGCGACGCGGCCATCGCCATCGAACAAAGCAATACTGCCTCCGGCGATGCCGGTCTCAAGACATAACGTGAGCGAGTGTTTTGGTGTATCTGACATTCACTGGCGTAGGCGAGCCTTTGCAAGATCGACGAAGCGTCGGATACTCGGCGGGATCCGTTTGGCTATACTGCCAAGCTGATACCAAATACGCGGGCGGTCGTCGAACTCGCCTTCCATGTCGATTGTCGCCGTGATGGGGTTCGGGGGCAAGCGCTTCCGGATCTGCTCGATGAACATCCGAGGTTTGCGGTAGGCGATGCGGAGCGGAATAAGCCGGACTTCACGTGCCCATTCCCTTTCAACCGTTCTTATTATCCAGTTTGGGATATCCTTCGCCTCTTCGGCAAAAGGAAGGTCTTCGATCTCAAGCCCGAGATATTTATGGGCAAGTCCGATGGTAGTGATCACCCATTTACGCCGGGTCGGGCTGACGACATCAAGGCACTTGTTCCAATCAAAATCCGCCGGGCGATTCGCCACCGCGTAATAAATATCCCAAAGCCGCTCCTTGAACTCCCCACCATCCGTCAGCCAATGAACAGCCGTAATCCGAAGATGATCTTCAGGACACGGAAAGAACACCGGGTGAAGATAGTCGTTAACCTGTTCGCAGCGGTCGTATAAATCCGTCCACGAGAGCGTGTCAAGATGTCGGAGACCGATATGAAGATCGATGCCTACGGATTTGATCTGAAGGAGGTCATCTGGGGTTAGCTTTTCAGCAACTACATCAGATAACACAAAATCGAAATCAGAATAGTAACGTGTACGTTCGGTTGGATAGAAACGAGAAGCGGCCTCGCCTTTGATCAAAATGTGCTCATTCCCAACAACGGCATGGATAGCATTGATTGCCGAATTTAATCGAAGAAGATTGACCTCTTCATAAACCCGTTCCCACTTGCCAGCCATATTCCTTGTGGACCATCCGTAGGCAAAGAGAAGGGCGGTCAAACCCCGCCCTTCCCACCATACACACTTTGTTCTACTGACACACCCCAGGAGGTTCTGCACAAGTGTTAGGACAGGCAGCATTTAGAACACAGTCTTGGGTTTCAGTTGCAACGGTACATTGGCAGGAAGTGTTCGCCATTGCGCTCTTCGGAGCCACGAGCGATGCGACGATCGGCAGTGCGATCATAGAGGCGATACCGATCTTGCGGATGGCATCGCGGCGGCTTTGGCTGGCAAATCTTGGTTCAACCTGAGCTTCGAGAAGCGAGCTTTCATTGAGTTGGTCGATCGCGAGCCAAACGAGGTCGTCATCGACTTTGGTTCCCATCTCGGAGGAAAGAAACTTCGCGATCTCCGGCACGGACGTTTTCCCGTCGCAGGATTGCCAAACGGCCGCTGCTGTCTTATTAAGGCAGTGAGCCTTGTTCGTGTCGAGGTCATATACTAAAACCTCGTCGGGCACTTCCTGAACTACGAGTCCGTTCTTGCGGGCAATTGGATATTGCGGGTTATTCATATCTCCTCCAAGATCAATTCCGAGCGTATCGGAAACAGTTTAACTCTAAGCGGTTAACTCTTTATTACTAAAAGATAAAAGTTCTTCGGCCAGATCCGAGGCCTCGCCTCGCACACCTTTCAGAATTATGGCACGGCTTATCGCCGATTTCAATACCTGAAGCGAAAAATCGGCATCGATCGTCATCGGGATAGTGTGCGGGATCACCTCAATTATCCCATTTCCCGGCGTCAGCCGTTCGGGTTGCCATTTGGCACCCGGCTCATGTCTTGTCAATACAACTGCACCGATCTCGACCGGTTCGGTCGCTGCCCTACCGCCGAGAGTTTCGACCGGGATGCCGTCCTCGCTCCACTTTCTGCCGCCGTTCGTTATCGAAAGCGCCCTCGCAAATGGATGAACGAGCCCATCCGGCGAAAGTACCGCATACTCATCCGAGAAATAGAGCGCACCGTGCTTCACACACTCGGCGACCAATGTGGTCTTTCCTGAACCGCTATTACCCGGAATAAGAATCGCCTTCTTGCCCCACGACACGACCCCTGCATGTACAAAGACGCAATTCTTTGCGAATTGCGATACCTTTATCCGCAGAATTCGCACGAATAGCTCGAGCGTTTCGCGAAGTCCTCCCGAACCCGTAGTGTATTCGCCGACGGACGTAAAATCATAAGTCCCGTCTTTACGTGAGCTTAAAAGGAACTCATGTTCCGCTTTTACCAAAGACGGGTCAATGACCTTACATTTGCCGAGCATTGCCCGGTTCGCAACTTCAAAGAGCTTGTTTCCGAGATCAGCAGAGTCCGCCGTTACCGATACGGAAACGCCGTATGCCTCGAAAGCAAATTTGACATTATCACCTTCGAAAAAACGAACTTCCCCAGAGGGTTGTGCTTCGCTATTCCCGAGTTCTAACATCAAATATTTTGTAAACCTAGCATTTTTGGCTACTTACGTCAACGTTTTTTTGACGCATTAAAAAACAAAATGGTCGAAACCATCAGCATTGACAATAGAGCAAATAGAGCGGCGATTCCAGACCCGCGGACTATTAGGACCCCGGTCAGGGTTGTTGCCGTAGCCAATGCACCGTAAAGTAGCGTGACACTGGCGTGGGACGCTCCGCTGATCACCATTCGCTGATAAAGGTGGCTGCGATGAGCCTTCCATACCTTTTCGCGATTCATGAGTCGCCGGGCGAAGGTAAAGACCGTGTCGAACACAAATGGAAAAACGACGAGCAACGCAAATAGTGGGACGAGCCCTCGCGGTACATTCGGCGTGTTGAAAGCAAGCAATGGCAATGCAGCGAACGCGAAACCGAGGAACGCACTTCCAACGTCACCCATAAAGATCCGTGCCGGGCTCCAGTTCAGCCACAGAAACCCTATTGCCGACCCGCCAATGGACAATGCCAGCCATTTCACTTCATTATCTCCAAAGATAGCAGAGAAAATGACCCAGCCGGCGGCTGCAACCAAAGCCTGAAGCCCTGCAATACCGTCGATGCCGTCCATGAAATTGTAGGCGTTGATCGTCCAGAGTATCGCTCCGAACGTCAATGGAACCGCCAGGGGGCCGAGCGAAACCGTGTTTCCCGAAACCGATAAGCTAATCGCGGTAACCGCACCGCTGTCTGCTATTAATAGAGCGGCCGCGATCGAATGAGCGAACAGGCGGACATAAAACGGCAGATCACGCAGATCGTCGATGAAGCTGACCGCAGCTACGAGCACCCCGCCGATCAAGAATCCCCACGAGATCGGATACCCGCCAATGAAGGAACCGGCCAGATACCCGCCTATTACGGTTGCAACAATTCCGATCCCACCCGCACGCGGTACCGGTGACGTATGGGAACTTCTTTCGTTCGGGATATCGAGGACCTGCCGGCGAAGGCCCCAACGGCGCACAAGTTCGACCAGAAAAAAGCCGACTATGGTGCTGACAATTAAGATCAATGCCTCGGTCATCGTGTTTCAATTCGTGCCTGCACGTCTTGTCGGACGGCTTCAAGGATCGGCGTTTGGCCGAGATCAGGAAAAGCTTCCGCGAACGCGGCAGTCGAATAAACATCCTCTGAAAGCCAGGTCTCAATGGAACGGCCGATCCGTCCAAACGGGCCGCCGATCAGCTTTCCCGCCTCAGACGCGATTCGGGCAAAAAGCTCCGGAACTTGGAATCGTGGGACCGCCCGGCCAAGTTCATCCGAGATAGCATTTACGATCTCAGCCATCGATGCCGGCGGAGAAGCGATGTTCAGGATCTGTACTTGCTCCTTGCTCGACTCTGTCAAAAATGATCGACACGCGGCAGAAATATCCCCAACATAAGTAAGGCTCTTTTGATTCTGACCTCGGCCGAGCCACAAAAATCGCCCACGGGCGATCGCATTTACGAGCTTGGCGAAATTGCCTTTACTTCCCTCGCCGACCACAGGCGCCGGCCTCAAGACCAAAAGTGCCGACGAACTCTCTAGGAACTCCTCTTGTGCCGCCAATTCCGCATCCAGCTTGCTCTGAGCGTAAGTGTCTCGAGGTAGCTTTGCGTCGGTCTCCTGTTTCGGCGAACTGCCGTCGCCGCCGCCACCATATACCAGCACTGAGCTCATCAGAATGAATTTCGGTACGGCATATTCCCGAGCTGCCCTTGCTACGTTTCGTGTTCCCTCGACGTTCACATCTCGGTAAACCGAATCCGCCGTTTTGCCAAAGCGGTGAGCAATGCCGGCACAGTGGACGACGCCGTCGAAATTCTCCCCCGAAAAAAACTGATCTACTGCGTCCGCATCGGACACGTCCATTTGGGCAATGTTCGGGATTGTCGGAGAAGTGTTCCGGCAGGTACCAACAACATCGAACCCGGCCGCGGATAGTTCCTCAAAGATCCGTCCGCCGATGAAACCAGTTGCACCAGTGACCAGGATTCGCATGTTCTCAAGCTAGCTCCCGCAAATACGATTCGATCGCGACCTCGGGCGTGTATTTTTCGAGTGCGGCCGATCGGGCACGCTCGCTCATTGCTCCGAGCTCTTGCCGCCGGGCCATGATCTCGTGGATGACCCCGACGACTGCCTCTGGCTGCCCCGGAGGAATATGCCAACCCACGCGCTCTTCCTCGATAACCCGAGCAAGCTCCGAGCCCTCTTCGGTCAAGGCCAGTATCGGCATCCCGGTGGCAAGCGTGTTGTATGTGCGGCTCGGCATCGCGGTTCCCCACATCCCTTCGACAAGCGAGATGATGGCGACGTCGCCCGCATTCAAGAAGATCCGCTGTTGGTCACGCGGCAGCTGCCCTAGGATCGAGACATTCTCGAGCCCCAACGAGCTCACCTCTTCTCGCAACCACGGCAATTTCGCTCCAGATCCCACAAATATAAAATGGATCGGTTCCCCTCTCATCATCTCCGCCGCGGAGACTATCGACTTAATATCGGTTGGATGGCCAATATTTCCGGCGTAAAGAAAAACGAGTTCTTCTTTTACACCAAGTTCTTCGAGCAATTCGTTCTCATCCCTCGGCCGCGGCTCGATGTTGGCCATATCCGCCCAATTCGGGATCACAGCGATCGGCACGTCCAAGCCGGATGTCTTGGCCTCGAGAAGTTCTTTCATATCGCGGCCGACCGCGATGATCTTCGCCGCATGCTTATATAGCCAGCGATTTGCAACGTCGATCGCTCGAACCAGAATAGAACTTCGCTTTGCCCCCGAAACCGCTACCAGAATGTCCGGATAAAGGTCGTGCAGGAGCAGATAGTAGCCTGAGCCCTTCATCAACGCCGCGAAGCCGGTCTGATATGGTAAGCTCGGCGGAGCCGTCACTACAAGCACTTTATCGCCTCGACGAAACTTCGAAAGTGACTTGACGAACATCGTCAGCCCGAGCGTTAGCATGTTGACCAGCCGAAACGCGACAACGTTCTTATCGAGTCGCGTTCCCCAGCAACGAAAGATCTCGACTCCATTTCGTATTTCATGTTTCGGGCCCTTTTGGCCTTTCGATGCATAATTGGGCTGACCGCAAATGAACTTCACATCGAAATGGCCGGCAAGGCCCTCAGCGGTTTGCGTCATGTAATGACCGGTCGCATTCTCCTCCGGATAATAGAGCTCACAGACGATCCAGAGCCGCTGCTTCGCATTCTGAGATGGTTTGTCGTTCAGATCACCGCTCATTTTTCGCGATCATGTATTCAAGCGTTCTTGCCATTGCGGCCTCATGGTCGGGCCTTGCGAGCCATTCCTCTGCCATCTCCCGAGCCGCGAGCGACATCGAGCGATATTCGTCTTGTTCCATCGCGATAGCCGAGGCGATAGCCGCTTGCCATCCCTTTTCCTCGCTGAGCTGGATCACAAACCCGGCCTTCCGATCCGCAACATCTGACCAGATCGTATTTTCGCTTATTATCAACGGACAGCCCGCGGCAAGTGCCTCGAGGAAAACGTATCCGAAATTTTCATTAAGTGTAGGCAGCACAAAAAAATGCGACCGCTTCATTAACTCCAGAAGCTCGTCATTTGAAACGCCGCCTAGAATTCGAACATCAATTCTCCCGGAAAGCGACTCGATCTGGTTCTCGCAGGCACGCCAATACTCAATATCTTCAACCTGGCCGACTATAGTTAAGGTCAGCCCATTCAACGTGATACGCCCAAGTTGCTCAAGTAGAAACTGAAGGTTCTTTTTCGGTGCGATCCGCGAAGCGAATATCAGATCAACCTTGCCCGCTGCCTTTGGCGGCTTCTCGTCGAACGCAAAATCGGGAAGAATACTCGCCGGCGGAAGATCCGGTGCGACGTGAATATCAACCTCGCGGCCAATTGCATTCTCAATTTCCGGTACTTCCGCTTCGGTTGTTGCCCGCCAAACGACTTCGTCGAAGAGCCCAAGCAATCGAGCCATCGCAAGGTACGACCGCTTCTTGCCCTTCTTGTGGCTTAATGCTCCGGCTGAAAGTTCACCGCAAGGTGAAAGCAATGTCGGAACGGACCGGACCGCCCGACGCCGGCGAGCACCAAGGTACTTGCGAGTAAGTCCCGCAAATACACTGTTCAAATAGACAGCGTCCGGATTCGCTTCCTCGATGACAGTCCGAAGCGTTCTGGTCGAAACAAATCCGTTGGCCGCGTAGAAAACCCGGGCCGGGCCAAGAGTCGTCCAGGAATCGCGAGCGACGGAACCAGGCAGCGGCTTCGATGGGCCGTCCCGATCGGAAGTAAGGACGAAAAACTCGTACCGATCCGAAAAGCGCTCGATCAGATTCCGTATCGTCCACATGCCGCCTCCGCCACCGTATCCCGGCAGATAGTACTGGCAAATGACAAGAACACGGCGTTTCGGCATTCGGAGGTTTAGGACGAATAGGCCCTGACGTTGGTATAGCCGAGAACGATCTTGCTTACAACGTTGGCCACGTTCGTTGCCAGATATTCAGCCGGAGGCGTCCAGTTCGCCGGCTGGGAAAGCGCCAGGTCGACCGCCCGCAAAATATCCTGAGGTCCACCGCCGCTGAGAATGTTACTACCGCACTCGATCGTCTCCGGCCGCTCGGTCACATCGCGTATCGTTACGTTGGGAATGCCGAAGATACAGCACTCTTCCTGCACGGTGCCGCTGTCTGTGAGGACCGCAAGGGCATTCTTTTCAAGCTTAACGAAATCGAAGAAGCCCATCGCATCGACCAGGCGGATGTTCGTGGTGTCAATGTCGGTCCCAAATTCCCTGATCTTGCTGGCCGTTCGCGGATGAACGCTAACAAAGATCGGTTTTCCGTATTTCGAGCCGACGGCCGAGAGTCCTTTGAAGATACCCTGCATCCTTTCGGGAAGGTCAACGTTCTCGGAGCGGTGCAGTGTGACCAGGAAATACTCAAAGCGTTCAGTGCCGAGCCGGGTAAGGGCATCGCTCTCTTCGATCTTTGAAGAGAATGACTCCAAGACCTCATTTATCGGGTTTCCCGTAACGTAGATCCGCTCTCTGTCGATTCCCTCCCGCACCAGATTATCCTTACTGCGCCCTGTATACGGCATCAGAATAGTACTCGAGTGGTCGATCAGCCGCCGGTTTATCTCCTCGGGAACCCGGTCGTCATAGCAGCGGTTTCCGGCCTCCATATGAAATACGGGGATGCGCCGGCGGGCCGCGACGATCGCGCTCAGCGCACTGTTCGTATCGCCAAGGATGAGGATCTTGTCGGGACGCTTTTCCTCGAGCACCTGGTCGATCCCTGCGAGTATCTGCGAAACCTGTTCACCAAAATTTGCAGAACGGATGCCGAGATGGACATCCGGTTGCCGAACCTCAAGGTCGCGAATAAAGATATCGCTCAGGCTCTCGTCGTAATTCTGGCCCGTATGAACGGTGATATGCTCGCAATGCTGGTCAAGCACCTTCATCACAAGCGAAAGCCGGATTATCTCCGGCCTCGTTCCAAAGATCGTCATTACTCGCATATAACTTTATCCCGCAGCGGTCAAAAAGCGCTCGATCTCTCCGCCCGCACTTCTCAGGAGCTCTCTCAATTCATCGCCCGAGATGTTTTGATCTTTCGACGAATATTCGGTCTCTAACGCAGGATCGAACTCGGCATCTCCGCGAACTTCGGGAAGTACTGGCAGGATCGCGTAATAATCTCCCCTTTCGACCGTCCGATAGCATTCCTCTTCTGAAACCATTATCTCGTGGATCTTTTCGCCAGGCCGAATACCGGTGAAGACTATCGGCAATTCCTCGCCGCCCATGAGCGCCTTTGCAACATCTACTATTCTCGCAGCCGCAACCTTCGGCACAAATGTCTCGCCCGGCCGGCCTGTCCGGATAGCCGCAAAAACAGTATCGACGGCCCGGTCGAGGCTCAGCAGGAACCGTGTCATTTCTGGGAGAGTAACGGTCAACGGCTGTCTGTTCCGAACCTGCTCAACGAACAAAGGCACTATCGAGCCGCGTGACGCAATGACATTGCCGTAACGAACGCACATTATCCTGCAGTGCGCCAGGTCGCGGTTTGCTTCGAGCAGAACGCGTTCCTGCAGGGCCTTTGTCATTCCCATTACGTTGATCGGCTTGCATGCTTTATCGGTCGATATACCGACGACCGTCTCGACCGGCAGCCGAAGCTCCTTTATCGCCCTGACGATATTCGCTGCACCATTGATGTTGGTCAGAACGGCTTCGTAAGGAAAATATT
>ERZ1066135.1249-NODE-1249-length-10166-cov-11.609633_pt1 | contig 10166 bp, 17 predicted proteins | sample MGYA00382782_ERZ1066135 | MGnify/ENA primary metagenome ERZ1066135 (study PRJEB33369, sample SAMEA5778365) | biofilm metagenome | biome: Industrial cooling water; feature: Water cooling tower basin; material: Biofilm | place: United Arab Emirates | collected...
TTCCCAAACTTAGCCCCTTCGATCGCCTCAATCAAACTCTCTGCGATCGCCTCACTCCCTAGCGCGATCGCTTCACCCCCTTAAACCCACCGAAGAAAACCCGTACTATTCCGCCAAAGTTCCGCAAAAACCGCAACTGGAAACCCCCGCCCCCAACCAGAAGTTAAGGGTGCAAACCAACGTGTGCCTGGAGTGTTTCAACCCACTTGTTCACACCCGTTTCCTCACCCACCATGCGATCGCTCTATATTTCCCAGCAAGGCTGCTCTGTCTCCCTGCAAAAAGAATTCATTCTCATCAAACAGCAGCAGACACTTTTACAGCAAGTTCAATTGCCCTTCATTGAGCAAATCTTGCTGTTTGGCCAATCCCAAATCACCACCCAAGCCGTCCGCGCCTGCCTCTGGCGCAATATTCCCATTCTGTATCTCTCCCAGATGGGCCAGTGCTACGGTCGATTATTACCCCTTGCCCACAGTTATCGTGCCCTCGCTCGGCGGCAGCACAATTTGACCGCAACCGCCCGCCTCACCACCGCCCAAGCCATCGTCCAAGCCAAATTGCATAACAGTCGTGTCCTCCTCCTGCGGCAACAACGTCGCCCCACAGTGCCCCCCTTAACCAGTGCCATTCAGGGGCTAGACTATCTCCATCATCGCGCCGCCCAAGCCACCACCATCGAGCAATTACTGGGGTTCGAGGGAGCCGGAGCCGCCTGCTACTTTGCCGCCTTCGGCCAATGCCTCACCCATCCAGAGTTGCAATTTACTGAACGCACCCGTCGCCCGCCCCAAGATCCCGTCAACGCCATGCTCAGTTTTGGCTATCAGCTTTTATGGAATCATCTCTTTAGCCTGATTGAATTACGCGGCCTCGATCCCTATGATGCCTGCTTACACCAAGGCAGCGATCGCCACGCCGCCCTCGTCTCTGACCTCATCGAAGCCTTCCGTGCCCCCCTCATCGATTCTTTAGTGCTCTACCTGGTCAACCGCGCCAGCATCAAAACCACCGACTTTGACTATCCCGCCACCGGAGGCTGCTATCTCAACGCCACAGGGCGCAAACGCTTTCTCCACGCCTTCTTGCAACGGATGGAAACCCCCATCCAAACTCCAGACGGTGAACAACCCCGGTGGGCTTTGCTCAATCAACAGGTCAAAGCCTACAAACACTGGGTCAACGACCCCACCCAACCCTACATCCCCTACACCATTCGCTAAACGCCATCGATGCTGCTCTACCTCATCACCTACGATATTCCGGTCAATCGCCGCCGCAAAAAAATCGCTGATTTGCTGGAAGGCTATGGCCGTCGAGTGCAGTACAGCGTCTTTGAATGCATTCTCACTCGCGATCAATATACCGAACTGCAACAGCGGCTGAAACGGCACGTTTTGCCAGCCGAAGATAGTGTGCGCTTTTATCCGGTATCACGGCATACCCTCGCTCAGGTTGAAACTTGGGGTGGTGTGCCGCTGACCACGGCCCCCGGCTCGATCATTGTGTAGACCACTGGCCAGAACGAGCGATCGGTCAAATGCTCGCATCGCCCAGTCTCTCGTCTCAACCCTCGATGCTAGACTGGACAAAGGTTTCCGCCCTTTTTCGTGCCCATGAAATCCGGCCTCTTGCCCCGTGCCCTCGATCCCTCGCGAATGACCGCTGGACTTCCTGCCAGGAATAGCTTTCAATGGAGGGAGTCCCCTCTCGCAGGGGAACCCAATTGAATGGAAACGAGGCAAGTTTTGAATGGTTGTTGCAACTGACATAATTATGTCCCCTCTCGCAGGGGAACCCAATTGAATGGAAACGTAAAATCTGCGGGCCTGTTCATCCGTCATGTCGCAGGGTAGTCCCCTCTCGCAGGGGAACCCAATTGAATGGAAACCCGCGATCGCCTGTCGGGCATGGTACGACCGCGATTGGGGTAGGGTCCCCTCTCGCAGGGGAACCCAATTGAATGGAAACATCGAAAGTCAATCATCTAAGCGCAAAGTTGACAGGTCCCCTCTCGCAGGGGAACCCAATTGAATGGAAACTACTGGCGCGATCGCTCAATATCAGTTAGCTGTGGAGTCCCCTCTCGCAGGGGAACCCAATTGAATGGAAACCTGGATGAGTTAGGGCCACTGGAAACAATGGACAGATTGATTTCTGCTGTAGTCCCCTCTCGCAGGGGAACCCAATTGAATGGAAACTTGATCGTAGTTAGTGTAAGCGTGGCGGGCATAGGTTGTCCCCTCTCGCAGGGGAACCCAATTGAATGGAAACATGCCAGCCCTGTCTCCGTCCATGAGGCGCGTCATCAGTCTGGTCCCCTCTCGCAGGGGAACCCAATTGAATGGAAACTTGAGGTTTTACAGATTTGGTGCTGCCACTTTTCCTGGTCCCCTCTCGCAGGGGAACCCAATTGAATGGAAACTGGCACTGGAGGTGCAGCTAATTTAGGCTGAGCGACCACTGGTCCCCTCTCGCAGGGGAACCCAATTGAATGGAAACTTATTTCGTGGCCTCGGCTAGATCTCAAGAGGTTCGAGGCTTTTACCTTGTCCCCTCTCGCAGGGGAACCCAATTGAATGGAAACTCGTTTGCGGCGGGGATACCTCCCCAAAACAAAACGAGTCCCCTCTCGCAGGGGAACCCAATTGAATGGAAACTGATGGATGAGAATACTATCCTCTTTAGGAGGGATGCTACTAGTCCCCTCTCGCAGGGGAACCCAATTGAATGGAAACGCGGAGTGAGGGAGAAACAGTAACATCCCTAAGAGGCGGTCCCCTCTCGCAGGGGAACCCAATTGAATGGAAACCGTAGATAATGTATGTGGTATCAATCAAATCGGGGTAGGTCCCCTCTCGCAGGGGAACCCAATTGAATGGAAACGGTTCTCGCTCCAGGCTCAGGCCACGAACGCGCATCCCCTCGTCCCCTCTCGCAGGGGAACCCAATTGAATGGAAACTGACGGCATTCCGCGCACCCTGGAGGGTCACGATTTGGCCGGGGTCCCCTCTCGCAGGGGAACCCAATTGAATGGAAACCAACAGAATTAGGGCCAATAGCCAGTTTCGTAGCCAGTGTCCCCTCTCGCAGGGGAACCCAATTGAATGGAAACCCTGTAGTGTTACCTAGTTGGTGCCCATGCCAGAATCCCCACCCAGTCCCCTCTCGCAGGGGAACCCAATTGAATGGAAACCTGCGGGGGCAAAAGCCAAACAATACGATAATAGGTTGCCTGTCCCCTCTCGCAGGGGAACCCAATTGAATGGAAACCTCCGTTGAAAATTGGCTAGCTTATTCAGTTCACGACCAGTCCCCTCTCGCAGGGGAACCCAATTGAATGGAAACAATGTACGTAACTTCGTAGATTCGCATAAAGGAAGTTATGTAAAAAAGGTCCCCTCTCGCAGGGGAACCCAATTGAATGGAAACCTCTCAGATACAGGCGCGAAGTGATAGGAATCTTTCAGGTCCCCTCTCGCAGGGGAACCCAATTGAATGGAAACTGGAATGCCACAGATGCAGCCCTGCAAAAGCAAATTGAGGCCAAGTCCCCTCTCGCAGGGGAACCCAATTGAATGGAAACTAATGGCAGTTTTGTTAAGGCTGAGGGAAAGCGTAGTGGTCCCCTCTCGCAGGGGAACCCAATTGAATGGAAACACAGGAAAACGGAATTCACGCCGTTCCACCAAGCACTCCAAAGTCCCCTCTCGCAGGGGAACCCAATTGAATGGAAACCAGTTGAAGGGGCTAGGCTTCAACCCCACTGGCAATGCAGGTCCCCTCTCGCAGGGGAACCCAATTGAATGGAAACCCCAAACTAAGGTGAGCATTTCCGGGTTGGCAGCAGCGGCGTCCCCTCTCGCAGGGGAACCCAATTGAATGGAAACAAGATTATCAATTAAAACCTGTTCAGCCTGTTGTAAGCTGACGTCCCCTCTCGCAGGGGAACCCAATTGAATGGAAACTGGCCCTGGCAGGAATTCAGGAGTATACACCGACTGACGTCCCCTCTCGCAGGGGAACCCAATTGAATGGAAACCAATCAGAGCTTGCCGCACATTGGCATCGTTAGCGCGGGCACTGGTCCCCTCTCGCAGGGGAACCCAATTGAATGGAAACAAAGGTAAGAAACGCGCACGGGATAGCAAAGACGAAGTCCCCTCTCGCAGGGGAACCCAATTGAATGGAAACCAAGTTCCGCCATGCGGGCACCTACTGTAAGTTACTGTAGTCCCCTCTCGCAGGGGAACCCAATTGAATGGAAACCTGTGCGGTTGAAGCGGACTCCGACCGCGAAAGAATTGGCTGTCCCCTCTCGCAGGGGAACCCAATTGAATGGAAACAGGAGGCAACGCCCCTGAAAGCGTTGCCTCAAATACTGGATGTCCCCTCTCGCAGGGGAACCCAATTGAATGGAAACACTCCGGTAATCGGCAGTCGGGGGATGCTATCTAACTCAGAAGTCCCCTCTCGCAGGGGAACCCAATTGAATGGAAACTTGAAATGGGGCCAAAACCTAGTTGCTGGTAGTAATGGTCCCCTCTCGCAGGGGAACCCAATTGAATGGAAACCTCCCCTGGTCGGCCCTCGCTCTGGCTCTCTTGCACCTGTCCCCTCTCGCAGGGGAACCCAATTGAATGGAAACCTCACTTCAGGCTGTTGTGGCATGGCGAGGCCGGGGGGTGCCGTGAGTCCCCTCTCGCAGGGGAACCCAATTGAATGGAAACCTGTTCTGCGATTTGCCGGAGGACGAGGAAGGGCGGCAAGTCCCCTCTCGCAGGGGAACCCAATTGAATGGAAACTTGGTGGCGAAACCGAGCATGATCTTCGTCTCGTCAAAGTCCCCTCTCGCAGGGGAACCCAATTGAATGGAAACCTATTGAGGATGACCGGAGGCGGTAGGGTGATGATAAATGTGTCCCCTCTCGCAGGGGAACCCAATTGAATGGAAACCGTGACGTGAGGATGGACATTTTTACACGGACACCAGTCCGGTCCCCTCTCGCAGGGGAACCCAATTGAATGGAAACTGGCGATCGCAAAGTCGCTGGATTCAGTTGTCAGGAGTCCCCTCTCGCAGGGGAACCCAATTGAATGGAAACTCGACTGCGGTACGACAACAATGATGGGTCGGGCGATGTCCCCTCTCGCAGGGGAACCCAATTGAATGGAAACGGCGCTTCGGATGATTACGACATTGGCGCTTGGGCAAGTCCCCTCTCGCAGGGGAACCCAATTGAATGGAAACGTCATCGGTTGAACACTAGGATCAACCTTGATCGCGTCCCCTCTCGCAGGGGAACCCAATTGAATGGAAACTCGCCGTAGACAACCTCAACACATTCGTCCCACGGAATAGACCGTCCCCTCTCGCAGGGGAACCCAATTGAATGGAAACTTCAAAATTCGTTGATTGTTGGCCTCAATTTGCTTTGTCCCCTCTCGCAGGGGAACCCAATTGAATGGAAACTCAATTCACTCTGATGGCACCTATGTAGCGACTGCGGACTTGTCCCCTCTCGCAGGGGAACCCAATTGAATGGAAACACATCGACATAATTGATTTTGACTCCATTATCCTTGGCCGTCCCCTCTCGCAGGGGAACCCAATTGAATGGAAACGCCCAACCGGGGGCGATTCACGGGGGATGTGATTGTATTTTGGGTCCCCTCTCGCAGGGGAACCCAATTGAATGGAAACCATATTTCGATGCGGTAAGGCAATTCGGCTTTAGCTCCGCTGGTCCCCTCTCGCAGGGGAACCCAATTGAATGGAAACTCCAGCGGGTCGAGGGTTGGCAGCATGTTAGGGTTGCTGTTATAGTCCCCTCTCGCAGGGGAACCCAATTGAATGGAAACCCAAATCAAATTGGCGGGAACTATCAATTACTCATCCTCATCCTGTCCCCTCTCGCAGGGGAACCCAATTGAATGGAAACCCGTTCTTGGGTGGTGTCCATTCCGCAGCTTGCACGGTCCCCTCTCGCAGGGGAACCCAATTGAATGGAAACACAATACAAACCCCGCTGGAAATGCCTACTGCCAACGGGGGTCCCCTCTCGCAGGGGAACCCAATTGAATGGAAACTAGAGTACGGCGTGGTCGTGCCTGCACTGGGATCGGTAGCAGTCCCCTCTCGCAGGGGAACCCAATTGAATGGAAACTGACGAACACAGCGGCTGCTCAGTCGAAATGCGAACCTTCGCGTCCCCTCTCGCAGGGGAACCCAATTGAATGGAAACTCTAACCGCACTGCCGTCCAGTCAGCGTAGATCCGGATACGTCCCCTCTCGCAGGGGAACCCAATTGAATGGAAACACTTGAGCGCCGCTGTAGGTTGCCTCCTGCTTCTCTGGCAGGTCCCCTCTCGCAGGGGAACCCAATTGAATGGAAACGTATCGCCGCAACAATGGGGGCAGCAAGGATTTGGGGTCCCCTCTCGCAGGGGAACCCAATTGAATGGAAACCAAATGTTGGCCAGTCGGCAACGGGTTGCCGCCATTCCCGCTGGTCCCCTCTCGCAGGGGAACCCAATTGAATGGAAACTTGCTGAAAAATCTTTTCGATCTTAGGCTCATGCCGACTGGGTCCCCTCTCGCAGGGGAACCCAATTGAATGGAAACGTCGGATGTTGTCACCCATTTTCGGTTTTTGGCAATTAGCGATCGTCCCCTCTCGCAGGGGAACCCAATTGAATGGAAACTGGCATTGGAGTCACCGGCTGGAGCCTCCAAGCCGACCGGGGTCCCCTCTCGCAGGGGAACCCAATTGAATGGAAACAACTGGATTTTGCTATCTGCTGCCACGCAATTGATCCCAGTCAAGTCCCCTCTCGCAGGGGAACCCAATTGAATGGAAACGATTCCGCAACGCATGACCTATCGCAGGTTGTTCTACTACATCTGGAGTCCCCTCTCGCAGGGGAACCCAATTGAATGGAAACAGGATACCCGCCGATTCAATATGGCCCTCGTCGGTCAAAGTCCCCTCTCGCAGGGGAACCCAATTGAATGGAAACCCAGGATGGGACTAGACTTTGTATTGGTGCTAAGGAAAGGTCCCCTCTCGCAGGGGAACCCAATTGAATGGAAACCCGATCGCTTATCTTCGCACTTCGCCAGAATGGGCTTTACTGGAGCGTCCCCTCTCGCAGGGGAACCCAATTGAATGGAAACGCAACCATAGCGATCGCCCTCTGCGACAACTTCAAGTCCCCTCTCGCAGGGGAACCCAATTGAATGGAAACCCACTAATAAGCGGTTAGGGCAAGGGCAACGCACGAAATTATTTAGGTCCCCTCTCGCAGGGGAACCCAATTGAATGGAAACCTTCTTTAATGAGTTGAGGTTTGAGTGATTGCATCTCTTGCCGTCCCCTCTCGCAGGGGAACCCAATTGAATGGAAACTTCCGGCGTGGCTAGCGCCAGGTGCAATGAATCGAGCAGGTCCCCTCTCGCAGGGGAACCCAATTGAATGGAAACTCGATTAGTTAAACCTTCAGAGTTAGCGAATATCAACGAAGTCCCCTCTCGCAGGGGAACCCAATTGAATGGAAACTGTGGGTTTCTTAATGTTGATAGTTCCGCTATCCCTTGTCCCCTCTCGCAGGGGAACCCAATTGAATGGAAACTTGGAGTGGGGCGAAGTTGAACGCGATCGCGTGTGTTCTGTATGTCCCCTCTCGCAGGGGAACCCAATTGAATGGAAACCATAGCGTCCCTGCAACCCTAAGCCCGCCCGCTTAACCCGAGTCCCCTCTCGCAGGGGAACCCAATTGAATGGAAACAGCCCGCTTGCAGGGTAGGATTCCCTTTTCCCAAATAAAGTCCCCTCTCGCAGGGGAACCCAATTGAATGGAAACACCTTTAAGTCTTTTGCTTGAGGTTTTTTCGGTGGTTCGTCCCCTCTCGCAGGGGAACCCAATTGAATGGAAACCGACGGCGTAGCCACTCCGCCGAAACCGGGCACAGATTGTCCCCTCTCGCAGGGGAACCCAATTGAATGGAAACGGTATGCGGCCATGCGTTCAGCGTGGGATTGATGAAGTCCCCTCTCGCAGGGGAACCCAATTGAATGGAAACCGGGGAAGGGTTACGCCGGATTTAATGCCGGGGTTCATCTTAGTCCCCTCTCGCAGGGGAACCCAATTGAATGGAAACACAACCTTCTAGATCGGGGTATAGCTTGAAGATTAGCCGCGCCGTCCCCTCTCGCAGGGGAACCCAATTGAATGGAAACTTAGGCTTTAGTGAAGGCGAGTTGAATACCTTGGTTGTCCCCTCTCGCAGGGGAACCCAATTGAATGGAAACGTCCACTTTGGGGCCAATCCAGAATTTAAAGAAATGTCCCCTCTCGCAGGGGAACCCAATTGAATGGAAACCTGGTCAGTGTAGATGTTGGGCGTTCCATCGGGCACCCAGTCCCCTCTCGCAGGGGAACCCAATTGAATGGAAACGGTTAAGCGTGGCCCCGATCACCTCGCCCGTTCGCAGTCCCCTCTCGCAGGGGAACCCAATTGAATGGAAACCGCTTCCACTGGAAAAGCCCAATCAAAGATTTCGAGTCCCCTCTCGCAGGGGAACCCAATTGAATGGAAACACTATATTGATGCTCCTCTGTCCCTGTAAAGAACCGAATATTGAAATGTCCCCTCTCGCAGGGGAACCCAATTGAATGGAAACAAGCTCAATACCTCACGGAACCAATTAGTAACTAATACTTGTCCCCTCTCGCAGGGGAACCCAATTGAATGGAAACCCATGTGGGGCATAAGGGTGAGATGACCTGCTTGCTTACTGTCGGTCCCCTCTCGCAGGGGAACCCAATTGAATGGAAACACCACGCTAAACCCCGTGTCTCCTGTGATGACCCGATGAAGTCCCCTCTCGCAGGGGAACCCAATTGAATGGAAACATAGTGCGTTTGTCGTATCTCAATCCAGATGTTGGTTTCTTGTCCCCTCTCGCAGGGGAACCCAATTGAATGGAAACATCTCAGCAATCGCCCCTATCGTGGAGACTCCGCCTATGTCCCCTCTCGCAGGGGAACCCAATTGAATGGAAACGTGTTGGATACCAATAAACACCTTTCCAACCTTGGTAAAAAACGTCCCCTCTCGCAGGGGAACCCAATTGAATGGAAACCCTGTGGATAGTTTGAATGGAAGTTTTGATTTAGGAAGTCCCCTCTCGCAGGGGAACCCAATTGAATGGAAACTTTCGACACTACCGACAAACGGGAGGAGAGCCTCTACAGTCCCCTCTCGCAGGGGAACCCAATTGAATGGAAACTTTCTTTTTAGGCATGGGTTAACTCCCAGTAGATAGCAGGTCCCCTCTCGCAGGGGAACCCAATTGAATGGAAACTTGCGATGTCCCAAACGTCTTAGCAATCTCTGTGTGGTCCCCTCTCGCAGGGGAACCCAATTGAATGGAAACTCGGGGCCAAGAGCGGTCATGATTCAAGCCTCCTGGTATGGGTCCCCTCTCGCAGGGGAACCCAATTGAATGGAAACGTGAACCAGTAGAACACGTCCTGCGATCGGTGCTGGGTCCCCTCTCGCAGGGGAACCCAATTGAATGGAAACTTGATTGATCCTTTAGTTGTCTTCAACCCAGCCGGAGTCCCCTCTCGCAGGGGAACCCAATTGAATGGAAACTTCCATTCGATAATAATTAGTGATTCCCCGTCGTGTTGTGCGTCCCCTCTCGCAGGGGAACCCATTCGAGCGAAACCTGTGAATATTCCGAAGATTACGATTTTGCTCGACCACGGCTATCATCCAGATGTTTTGAGAACAGCTTTACAGGCCATTTGCCCTCAGATTATGACAAAGATTCGCTTCCAACTTGCACCCAAGCCAACGCCGGCAGAAAAAGCGGCATCGGGCAAAATGGGGTTTGTGCCAGTGCCTGCCCGTTGGATTGTGGAACATTCCAATGCTTGGATGGAACGGTGCAAAAGCTTGGTTAAGAACTTTGAACGGACATTGGAGAATGCGACCGCGAAACTCAAGCTTTGCTTCATCCGCCTGATGCTCAAGCGCCTCGCCAATGAATAGATATCAAATGGGTTCTATAGAAAAAGTGACATGCTCCCTTCCTAATCTCAGTAGATCGCAAATTCACTCTAGAGATGGTAAATAAACTGCCGTGATGGGTG
>ERZ1066135.1250-NODE-1250-length-10161-cov-7.406788_pt1 | contig 10161 bp, 6 predicted proteins | sample MGYA00382782_ERZ1066135 | MGnify/ENA primary metagenome ERZ1066135 (study PRJEB33369, sample SAMEA5778365) | biofilm metagenome | biome: Industrial cooling water; feature: Water cooling tower basin; material: Biofilm | place: United Arab Emirates | collected...
ATGTAGAGCAGCGACCACCAGCTCGACGCGGCCGCGTTCTCGGGGAACGCTCCGCCGCCCATCGCGAGCAGCGGCGCGGCCCAGGCCGAAAGCGCGAACACCCAGGCGACCACGACGAGCGGCGGATAGCGCGAGAGCAGCGGGCGCGCGATCACGAGGTAGATCGCGTAGAAGACCTCGTTGGCGATCACGAGCAGGTTGCCGACGAGGTACGAGCGGCCGAGGTCCGGTCCGCGCTGCAGCAGCAAGACGAGCGCGCCGGCGAAGGCGAGCGTCATACCGGCGGCGCGCACGCGGTCGAAGCGCTCCTGGCGCAGCACGATGGCGACGATCACCGTGAAGACCGGAATCAGCGGCAGGAGCAGCGCCGTGTTGACGGCCGTCGAACGCTGCAGGCCCTCGAGGAACAGGGCCATGTTGAGCACGACGCCGAGCAGCGAGCACAGCACGAAACGGCCCAGGTCGGCGCGCGCGAAGAGCGCCTTGCGACCGTACGCAGCGAAAGCGAGGGCGAGCAGCGCCACGCTGCCGACGGCGATGCGCCAGGCGGTCACGCCGCGCGGCGAGAAGTCGTGGAACGCCTCCTTGCCGAACACCGGGAACAGCCCGAAGAGCAGCTGCACGACGAGCAACGCCAAGACGCCCTGGCGGCGCTTGGCGCGCTGTTCTGCGGTCAGCTCGATGGTGTCCATCCCTGCGACGCTAACCCGCGCGACGCCGCGCACCAAAAGCTCGCATGCAATCCGCACAGGCGGCGGGCCACGCGCGGCGCTTAGACTGCCGCGCGCAATGAATGCTCAAGGCACTCCGCGCCCCTGGCCGCTCGTGAAGCGCGAATTCGGCGCACACCTGGCGATCTGCAAGGTGCGCCTGGACACGCTGGTCAACCCGCGCACCGACCAGCCCATGGTGCGCACCGTGCTCGAAACACCGCCCTGGTGCAACGTCGTCGCGCTCACGCGCGAGCGGCGCCTGGTCGTGGTGCGCCAGTACCGCTTCGGAACGAGCTCGGTCACGACCGAGATCCCCGGCGGCGTGGTCGATCCCGGCGAGGAGCACGGCGACGCCGCGCGGCGCGAACTGCGCGAAGAGGCGGGCTACACGAGCTCGAACTGGACCTACCTCGGCGCCGTCGAGCCCAACCCCGCGTTCCTCAACAACCTGTGCCACCACTGGCTCGCGCTCGACGCCGAACGCACGCACGAACAGGAGCTCGACGGCGGCGAGGACATCGCGATCGACACGCTCTCGCTCGACGAAGTGCGCGCGTCGATCGCCTCCGGCGAGATCCGCCACTCGCTCGTGCTCACCGCGCTCTCGAAGGTGCTCGACCTGCGCGCGAGCGGCGCGCCGAAGTTGTAGTTCAGCGCGGCAGCCGCGCCTTCCCGTCGAGGCCTTCGGGCGCCTTCAACCCGGCGAGCGCGAACAAGGTCGGCAACACGTCGACGGAACTCGCCGCCTCCGCGCTGCGCCCGGGCTTCACGCCCGCGCCGTAGAAGGCGAGCGGAATCGTGCGGTCGTACTCGTGCGGCGTGCCGTGCGTCGTGCCCGCGGCGACGCCGAGCAGGTAGTGGCGCTTGGCGAGCAAGACCACGTCGCACGTGCGCTCCTCGTCGAACGATCCCGCTTCGAGCGCGATCAGCTCGCTCGTCGGCTTGCGCCCCGATCGCGCGACGCCCGCCAACTCGTCGAAGGTCACCACGTGCTCGAGCCACGCCGCGCCGGCTTTGCGCAGTTCGCTCGCGTACAGCTCGCGCACGGCCGTCGGATCGACCTTCGCCGCCTGCATGCGCGAGAGCGAGAGCCGCACGCCGCGCGAGTGGTGCGCCAAGTAGAAGTCCGCGCCGAACTTCGCCGCCACGATCGGGCGCACGAGCTCGAGCGCGTCGCGCAACACGCTCCCCGAGAGCCGTCCGGCGTCGACGCCGCGCGCCGCGAGAGCTTCCGGCAGGTCCATCACGCCGTGGTCCGCGGTCAGCGACGCGACCCAGCGGCCGGCGCCGACGCGCTCGTCGAGCTGGTCGAACAAGGCCTCGAGCAGCCGGTCGGCGCGCAAGAGCACGTCGGTCACTTCGTGCGAATAGGGACCGTAGCCGTGCCCCACCGTGTCGCACGAGGTCAAGCTCACGCACAACAAGTCGAGCGCGTCGCCTTCGCCCAGCTCGAGCTCGCGCTGCGCAAGTTGCGCGAGTTGCGCCACGAACACGTCTCCCGCCGGGCCGTCGTAGACCCAGCTCGCCGCCGTCGCGAGTTGTTTCTCGTCGAGTTCCCCGGTGAAGCGCGGCGTGCGGTGCGGGAACGAGCGCTGGCCGGGCCGTCCGACTTCGCCCTCGCTCTCGTCGGGCGCCGTGCGCGAAGCTTCGAAGTCCGCGGGCAAGGCGTGCTTCCACCCCGAACCGAACTCACCCGCGGCCAGCCGCTCGAGCCAACCCGCGTTCCACTCGCGCGCCCACGCCGGCAACTGCTCGCCGTACCAAGTCGAGCTCGCGAAGCCGCCGCGCTTGTTGTCCCACCACAGCGCGACATCCGCGCGCCGGCCGCTCATTCCGATGGCCGAACGATCCTTGCTGCTGATCGCACAGGTGCGCGAGCGCGGATCGAGCGCATGCAAGAAGTCGGCGATGCCCGGAGCGCGCAGGTTGCGCGGCGAACTCGCCTTCGCGTCCGTCTTGCCGGCGCTCGTCACCAGCCGCACCTGCGCATCTTCGAAGCAGTACGTCGCGCCCGACTGGTCGAGCGCGATCCAGTCGTTGCCCACGATGCCGTGCCGCGCGGGCAACACTCCGGTTCCGACGCAGGCGTGACCTGGTCCCGTCTCGGTCTCGCCGTAGTTGAGCCGCGCGCGTTCGAACACGAAGCCGCCCTTCGCGAAACGGCCCAAACCGCCGTCGAGCCAGGGCGCGAGCCGCTCGAGCTGATCGGGCAGCATCTGGTCGACCGAAATGCTCACGAGCAGCCGCACATCGGACTTGCGCGGCGCGGGCTGCGGCTCCTGGGCCGCGGCGCCTGCGCTGCACAACGCGATCGCGATCCCGACGAGCAGGCGCCGAACGCTCAAGGATCGATCCCCAGCGCCTTGAGGCGGTTGTAGAAGGTGCGGCGCGGAATGCCGAGCATGCGCGCGGCCTCGCCGCGTTTGCCGCCCGTCGCCTCGAGCGTGGCGCGGATCAACTCCGCTTCGACGTCCTCCATCTTGCGGCCCACCAGGCTGCGCATGCCGACCTGCGGCGCGCTGCGCGGCGTCTTGGAGAGGTGCGCGATCAACTCCGGCCCGAGCGTGTCGCCGCCGAGCGCGTACATGCGCGTCAGTTCGTTCTGCAGCTCGCGCACGTTGCCCGGCCAGTCGTGCGCCATCAAGCGCTCGAGGCACTCGCGCGAGACGGTCGGACGCGGGCGGCCTGCGCCGCGGTTGTCCTCGTGCAGCTTGCTCAGGAAGTGCTCGACCAGCACCGGAATGTCCTCGCGCCGCTCGCGCAGCGGCGGCGCCTCGACCTGCACGACCTTGAGCCGGTAGTAGAGGTCCTCGCGGAAGCGGCCCGCGGCGACTTCGCGCGCCAGATCGCGGTGTGTGGCCGAGATCACGCGCACGTCGACCGCGAGTTCCTCGTTGCCGCCGACGCGGCGGAATTTGCGTTCCTGGAGCACGCGCAAGAGCTTGGCCTGCAAGGACAAGCTCATTTCGCCGATCTCATCAAGAAACAAAAATCCGCCGTTGGCGGCCTCGACGAGCCCTTGGCGGTCCTTCACCGCGCCGGTGTAGGCGCCCTTCACGGCGCCGAACAGCTCGCTCTCGAGCAGACCCTCGGCGATCGCGCCGCAGTTCACGCCGACGAACGGCGCCGCGCGGCGCGGGCCGTTGAGGTGCAGCGCGCGCGCGATCAGCTCCTTGCCCGTGCCGCTCTCGCCGTACAGCAGCACCGGGAAGTCCCCGTCGGTGACACGGTCGAGCACCATGAGCATCGCGGTCATCGCGCGGCCGCGGCCGATGAGCTGCGGGTAGGTGAAGCGCAGCTCCAAACCGCTGGGCACGAAGCCCTCCGACAGCGAGTCGAGCGCCTTCGACTGTTCCGCGAGCGCGGCCTTCAGCTCAGCGTTGGCGATCTCGAGGCTGTGCAGCATGCGCGCGTTCTCCTCGAGCAACCGCACGCGCTCCAGCGCGAGCGCGGCCTGGTCGGCGAAGGACTCGAGCAGCTCGGTCGTGGTGTCGTCGAACTTGCCCTGCGCGAAGCGGTTGTCGACGTACAGGCAGCCGCGCACTTCGTCGCCGACGCGCAGCGGCACGCACAGCACGCTGCGCAGGCGCAGCTCGTTCACCGACTGGCGCGGGTTCAGCGCGTCGTCGTTGACGGCGTCGTCCGAGCGCAGCGGCGCGCCGCTCTCGAGCACCTTCGCCGTGACCGATCGACTCACCTTGCGCTGCGCCTTCTTGACGTGCTCGCGGTCGACGTTGCGCGCGGCGACCACGGCCCAGCCCTGCCCGACCTCGACCGCCTCGGACTCGTCGGTTTCCGCGCCGGTCGCTTCGCCCGCGGCGCGCGCGGCGCCGGCTGGCGTGCGTTGGATCAGGAAGCCGCGCTCGGCCCCGGCGAGTTCGATCGCGGCGTCGAGGATGCGGTCGGGCAGCAGTTCCGGCCGCGGCGCGCGCGCCATCTCCTTGTTGAGCTCGAGGATGCGCGCCAAGGCCTGACGCGACGCGTCGTCGGCGGACTGACCTTCGGACTGGGTGCGTTTGAGGAAGCGGAACACGGCGGTGGACCTCGCAGGCCCGCGCGACCGCCGCCCGGCGGGCCCGTGGGCAAAGTTTGCTCAGCCCTCAACCTAACCCAGGTTCACTTGGGCGCCCTAGGCCAGTTTCGGATCCCGCGCCCGCAGCAGCGGCTCGAGCGTGCTGGAGCGCGCCCGCCAGCGCCCGTGAAACGACGGCCACCGCGTGTTGCTGGGTCGGGGCCAGTCCGCCCAGCGAACGGGCCAGCTCGGCGACGTCCAGGCCTGCGGCGCGCTCGAGGGACTGCCCGGAGAGCGCGCTCGCCGCGGCCGAGGCCAGCGCGATGACCGCGCTGCACCCGCGCACGCCCATGCGCACCTCGAGGCCGCCGGCGGGCGCGGGCGCGAGCTCCAGCGCCAGCCGGTCGCCGCAGGCAGGGTTCTCCCCCACGCCGGCGCGGGCCTCGCGCGGCGCCGCCGGCGTGCGCCAGGGCTGGCGAAAGTGCGCATCGAGAGCCGCAGGAAGGCGCGCCACCCAGGCAGGCTAAGCGACCCGGAAAGGAGCGACAAGCGTCTGCGGCGCAAAGACTTGCGCTCGGGCGTGTGGACCCTCTCCCAAGCTCCTGCGCGCTCCGATTTGCCCAATTGCGATTTCCCAGTATTCTTCCCGGCTTCTAGCGATCGAGCGAAAAGGGCTAACCAACCGCGAGGTTGGGGCGCAAAGCCACGGGCCCCCCGGGAAACCGGTGGGCAGCCGAGCTGCCGAAACTTTCGTCAGGGTCCAAGGAGCGGCCAGGCCCAGGCCTCGCCGCAGGGTTGTCGAGGTCGACTGTCTCCGCCCCTTCGCCGGGCGGGCGCGCCGACCCGGGCGTCCGCGCCCCTCCCACGCGTCGAGCCCGTGCCGGGTCTCACCCGAGCGAACGCACCTTGGACCATGCACCAAACGGAACACAGCACGCGAGCGATTCTCGAGGAGCCCACGAGCCAGCGGCTCGGCTCCCGCCGCGCGCCGCCTTCCGGGCGCAGGGCGACGTTCGCCGCTTCCACTCCCTCGTCCGGCGCAGCGGCGCGGGCGGGCGGAGATGCTGGGGCACGCTCGCGCGGCCGTGGGGACGGGCGCGTGGGCCGTGAAGTTGAGGGACCGGCCTTCGGCCGCCTGTGGGGACAGGCGTCCGGGGTCGTCGACGGAGGAGATGCGCCGGGGACCAGGCTGTGGGGACGGCCTGGGTCACGTGCGCGTTCTGCAGTGGCGCGTTTCGCGCGCCGCCTCGCCGCAACGGGGACCGACGCGGAGATCTGTTCGCGTTCGGGCGGCTAGAGCGAGCTCTTTCGGGCTCGGGCAGGACCCGCGAAGGCATGGAGCCGCGCTCCATGCCTTCGCTCTTTTTTGGACCGGGGCGCCGTGCGCGTGGATCCGCGCGGTGGGGCGCTCACTCGTCGCCGGCCTTGCGCCGCAGTTCCGCGCGCAGACGCTCGAGCAGGCGCAGGTGGATCTTGCACACGCGCGACTCGGACAGACCTTCCAACTCGCCGATCTCGCGCAGCGGGAGCTCCTCCCAGTACTTGAGGTACACCACGCGGCACTCCTGCGGGGTCATGTGCTGCGTGACCACGCGCAGCAACTCGGCGCGCGTGAGCTGCTCCCCCAGCGGCTCGGCGTCGCGGTCCGCCACGACGTCCTCGAGCGCCGGAGCGTCCTCGTTCGCGTGCGCACCACCGCGGCCCGCGCCCCACAGCGCCCCTCGCTCCGCCCCGTGCCCGTGTGGCGCGAGAGGTGCGTCGGAGACCTGCGCGAGCTCTTGGGCCGACCAGCCCAGCGATTCGCCGACCTCGTCGTCGGTCGGCTCGCGCCCCAGTTGGGCGCGCAGCTCTTCGGCGGCTCGGCGCAGGCGCGCCAGGCGCGTGCGCCAGGGCCGCGGCAGCCAGTCCTGGACACGCAGTTCGTCGAGCAACGCGCCGCGCAGACGCCATTCGCAGTAGGTCTCGAACGGCACGCCGCGGGACGGTTCGTAGGCCTCGATGGCGGCGATCAATCCCACGTTCGCCGCGGCGAGCAGGTCGCCGGGCTCGACGCTGCGCGGCAGGCGCGCGAGCAAGCGGCGCACGGCGCTTTGGACCAAGTACTGGTAGGCGTCGACGAGCGCGTTGCGCGCGCCGGCGCCGCCGCGCGTGTGCATGCGGCGCCACAGACGTTCGAGCTGACGTTGTTCACGCTCGCGGCTGCGCGCCAGCGCCTGCGGCGAGAGGGCGCGGCGCTCCACATGGGAAGGCGCGGCGCGGCGCGGCGCGCGCTGCACGAGCGTGGACACGGCGCGCGAGGCGTCGGGCTCGACGCGGCGCGCGCGGGGCGCAGCTGGTTCGATGCGGGGAGACGAACGCACGAGCGGTGGGGTGCGCCTGCGCTGCGCGCTTGGGACCGCGCGCGAGGAGGCTGCAACGCCTGAGATACTGTTTCCCGCGCCGCGTTCAAGAGTGTCGTTGAAGAGTGTGCGCCGCCGTTCGCACGCTCGCGCCGCGCCGCGGCGCCGAACTTCAACCGGGTCGGTACACGTTCGTCGCACTCGGAAAGTGCGCGGCCGCGATCTCCGCGATGCGCGCGAGCAGTGCGGCGTCGTCGGTGTCCGCGAACACGTAGAACTTCCACAGATCGCGGTACGCACGCTCGAGGTCGAACAAGCGCGGCGCGCGTTCGGCGTACGCGGCGAGCGGACGGACGGCGCCTTCGCCGGGCCACAGCACGTGCGTCGCGACTTCCTTGAGTTGCATGCGTTTCGCCGGGCAAACCAGCATGATTTCGACGTCGCGCCCGGTCGCGAAGCGCACCAGATCGGCGATGCGCTCCTCGGCCAGAGAACGTTCGGCGTGGCGCGAGAGCGAGAAGTAGCGCTCGACCAACTCCTGCTGCGCGTCCTGGTTCTGCGGTCGCGGGAACACGCAGGCGCGCTTGGGCAGTTTGCGGCGGCGGTAGCGCTCGACGAGCGAGCGCAGACGGCGCGCGACGGCCGGCTTGGCGCGTTCGGCGCTGCGCTCGAGCAGGTCGAGCAGGGACGCGTCGTCGGTCGCGTACAAATCCGTTTCGGCGACCAACTTTTCCGCCAGCGCAAGCTCCACGGCGCGCGCGACCAAAGCGCCCGCGGCGACCTTCGCGTGGTGGTAGTACACGCGCTCGGAGAAGTAGTAGCGCGCCTCGAGGATGCGCACGATCTCCGAGAGGATGTCCTCGCGCAGCAGGTTGTGCTTGGCGAGGTCGAGGTACAGGTTGCCGCTGGCGCGTTCGACGCGGAAGTAGGCCAGGATGCGCGCGTCGATGCCGATGCGCAGGCCCGTGAAGTAGGCGTCGCGCGCGAGGTAGTCGAGGATGTCCGAGCAGATCGTGTCGGAGTTGATCTGCCGCCAGTACGGCGGGGTGTCGTCGCGGTTGCACAGCACCGCGAGCACGTCGCGGTGCAGCCCGGCCTTGCGCAGGGCGGCGCCGATCTCGCTCGAGGCGTCGAGCATGCGCTCGTAGCGCTCGGGCGAGTCGTGGCGGTGCAGCAGCCCGGCCTGGTCCTCGAAATGGTGGCCGTAGGGAATGTGCGTGATGTCGTGGAGCAGCGCGGCGACGCGGATCACGCGCGCCTCGGCCTCGCCGATGCGCAGGCACTCGCGCGGCGCGAGCTCGGCGGCGCGGTTGACGGCGTCGACGATCTGCTGCGAAAGGTGCGCGGTGCCGATCGAGTGCTCGAAACGCGTGTGGCGCGCCCCGGGGTAGACGAGGTCCGCCGAGCCGAGTTGCTTCACGCCGCGCAGGCGCTGCATCTCGCGCGTGTCGAGCAACGCGAGCTCCTCGTGGGTCAGCAGCACGTCCCCTTGCACGGGGTCGCGCAGCACGCTGTGGCGGACGGCGGGGTTCAAGCGGGGCGCTCGCGGCGGGCGGCGGATCCTACGCCCGCGGCGGCGGGGCGCGAAGCCCGCGACCGGCGGCCACGCAAGAACGTGCGGGGCCGCGCGCGAGCCTCACTCGGCGCGGACCGAGCCGGAGCCCGCGATCGAACGCGTAATCGCCGGCTTGCCGCGGTAACGCACGTCGCCCGAGCCGGAGATCGATACGTCGAGCCGGTCGTGCGCGTGCACGTAGGCGCTGCCCGAGCCCGCGATATCGACTTCGACCCAGCGCGCGACGACGTCGTAGACCCGGAGGTCACCCGAACCGGCGAGCGACAGGCTGAGTCGGTGGCACTTGCCGGACCCGCTCACCGAACCAGAGCCGGCGATCGAGGCGCTGAAGCTCCCGCCGTCGAGGCCTGAGAAGCTCAGGTCGCCCGACCCACTCAGGCTCACCGCCTCGAGACTCGGAGCCGAGATCTCCACGACGAGCGCGACCTTGGGGCTGTACGAGCCGCGCTCCCAGTCGACGACCAGCGCGCCGCATTCCACACGCGTGCGCACGTGTTCGATCAGGTTGTCGTCGGTGATCACGCGCACCGACGGCGCTTCACCGAGCTTGACGCGCACCGCGCCGGAGCCGTTCACCGAGACCGAGCGAAACTCCCCCACCTCGCGCGTTTGCGTCGCGCTCACGCCCGATCCGCTGAGGCGCGGGCGGTCGTACGACCAGAAGGTGTCGACCTCCGCATCGTCGCCGTCGATCGTGACGATGCAGGCGGGGGCGAGCAGCGCCGCGAAAACGGCGAGCAGAGCGAGACGTTGCTTCATGTGCGGAACTCCGTGGGGACGCGCGCCATTACAGCGCCAACGCCGTGACGGTAACGCGCCTCAGCGGCGCATCGACACGACCAGCGGCTCGTCGGAGCGCTGCAGCGTTTCGAAGTCGCCCTTGCCGCGTAGGCCGCGCCAGCCCTCGGCGCAGGCGATCTGGCCGCAAATGCCGCCCAGGGTGTTGCCCGGGCCGGGCAGCACGATCCGTTGCGGCGCGTACTCGCGCAGCGCGACGCGGACCGAGAGCGAGAAGTCGTACGGATCCACGACCTGCGCGCCGAGGGTGTAGTCGACCAGCGCGTCCACGTCGCTCGACCAGGGCGTGAAGCGCACGCCGCGGCCGTCGATCAAGGTCACGCGCGGCGCGCGGAACTCGAGGCGCCGCAGCGTCTGGAAAGCGCGCTCGGACACGGCCGCCACGAACGGCGTGTGGTACGCGCCGTGCTGCATCAGGCGGAAGGGATAGGTGTTGGCGCCGAGCTTGGCCTGCGGGAGCGCCTTCAGCAGGTGCGCGACACCCGCTTCCGTGCCGGCGAGCACCGCGAAGCCGCCCAGTTCGATCGAGCGCAGCGCCTGGCCGCCGGAGCTCTCGAGCGCCGCGCGCACGAGTTCGACGCGCGCGGGATCGATGCGCCAATCGTCGTCGATCAACGGGTAGAGGATCTGGCCGCCGCCGGCGTGCTGCTCCTGGAGCAGCGCCATCTCCTGCACGAGCCGGAAGCCGTCGTCGAAGGACAGCGCGCCGCCCACGGCGAGCGC
>ERZ1066135.1253-NODE-1253-length-10155-cov-6.647921_pt1 | contig 10155 bp, 6 predicted proteins | sample MGYA00382782_ERZ1066135 | MGnify/ENA primary metagenome ERZ1066135 (study PRJEB33369, sample SAMEA5778365) | biofilm metagenome | biome: Industrial cooling water; feature: Water cooling tower basin; material: Biofilm | place: United Arab Emirates | collected...
GCCGGTGACGGCGACGCCGGGGTGCGAGGCGAGCGCCTTGACCTCGTCGGTGGGTCGCGAGCCGACGATCGTGAAGCGCACGCCGGGCCGTTTGGCGCGCAGGCGCGGGAGGATCTCGTTCACGAACCACACGCAGCCGTCGATGTTCGGCAGGTAGTCCATCACGCCGACGAACACGAGGTGCTCGGGTTCGGCGAGGTCGGGTTTGGGCTGGTAGTGCGCGAGGTCGACGCCGTTGCGCAAGACGAGTGAGCGCGGGCCGGGGATTTCGCGCTCGAAGACCTGCTGTTCGAGCGGCGTGCAGAGCACGTTTTCGTCGAAGCTGGCGGCGATGCGGCGTTCGAACTCGAGCAGCGTCTTGTGCTCGCGCGCGTACACCCAGCTCATCGGCCACTTCGAGCGCTCGGCGTACTGGCGCCACTTGTCGGAGTCGAGCTCGGCGAAGTGCATCACGCGTTTGAGGCGCGTGTGCGGCTCGAGGAACGCGCCCATCGACGAGGAGTACGCGTAACCGACCTGGCAGCTCGGTGCGAGCTCGTCGACCACGCGTTGCAACTCGCGCGAACCGTACGCGCCGAGCGTGAGCGGTTTGCCGGTCAAAAGCAGCGGCAGCGACGCGAGTTTGGTGCGGCGCAGATCGATGCGCAGCGCCGTCGTCGGCGCGCCCAGGCGCGTGAGTTCCGCGGCGGCCTGCACGTCGGCGTCGTCGTGCGCGAAGGCCACGCAGCGCACCTCGTGGCGGCGCTTCATGCGCTCGACGAGCCGCCAGGTGGTGATCTTGTCCCCGCGGTTGGGCGGATAGGGGACACGCTGGGAGAGGAACAGGATGCGCACGAGTCGCGCAGACGCTACGCAGCGCGCGGCGCGGAATCAAAAGGCGAGATCGTCGGGCTCGACGCGCAGCTCCGGCGCGGGGCCGTGTTCGGCGAAGGGCGTGTCGAGGCCGCGCTGGCGCAAGGTGGGGCCCAGGTGCATGTGCTCGTACGCGGCTTCGAGCACGCGGTCGGTGCTGTCGACCACCAAGCGCGCGCCGCCGCGGCGCCAATCTTCCTCGCCGCTGCGCCCCAGCTGCGAATCCACGGGCAATTCGCCCAGGAACAGCTTGTTCGCGCCGACCAGGATGCGCCGGTCGAGCACGAACACGCAGCCGCGGTCACTTTCGCGCCGCATCAGGCGCCCGAAGCCCTGGCGGAACTTCGAGAGCGCGCGCGGCAAATAGATGCGCCGGCGCTGTTCGCTCTGGCCGAGCGCGGCGCACTGCGCGTGGTGGTAGCGGTCGGGCACGCCGTAGGGCAGCTTGACGATGACTAGGTACTCGAGCGTTTCGCCCGGGAAATCCGCGCCGTACCAGAAGGTGTCGACGCCCAGCAGCACCGAATTGGGCCGCGCGCGGAACAGGTCGGGGAGCTCTTCCTTGCGGATTCCGGCCATGCCCTGGAACCACAGCGGAATGCCGCGCGTGCGGAAGAAACCGACGAGCTCCTCGCCCGTGCGCCGCGCTTCGTCGGCGTTGGTGAACAGCGCGAGCATGCGGCCGCGCGTGCGTTCGCCCAGGTGGGCGATGAAGCGCCGCACGTAACCTTGGAAGTCGTTGCGCGCGCCGGCGACGTCCGGCGGATCGTTGGGCACGCCGACGAGCACGCGCGAATAGTCGAACGGGTCCTCCGCGCGGAACGTGATCACTTCGCTGGGCGCACGCACCTCGTCCTCGAGCGGCTCGCGCGCGCGGTCGAGTCCGAGGTAGCCCATCGCGGCCTCGAAACCGCCGCGCAGCCAAGTCGTCGCCGAAATGAGCACGGCGCCGTCGAGCGCGGGGTAGTAGTTGCGACCGAGCAGCTCGTTGGGCAGCAGCACACGCGCCGCGAGCAGATCTTGTCCGCGCGCGTCGAGCTCGACGTCGTAGAAGCGCTCCTTCGCGAAACGCGGCGCGCCGTCGACCGTCGGCGCGAAGTTCTCGAGCGGTTCGCGCCACTCGAACAGGTCGCCGCGCGCGAGCTCGAGCGAGCGGCGCAACTTGGCGATGCCCGGAGCGCGCACGTCCGACAAGAGCCCCGTGATCTGGCTCAATTCCGAATCCAGCGCCGCGGCGGCCGCGAGCAGCTCGCTCTTGGCGCGCAGGAGCGCGTCCGCTCCGCGCGCCGCCTCGCTCGGCGGTTTGTCGCTGGGGACGTTCTCGAGCGCGCCGAAGTACTCGCGCAGCAGCGAGTGTTCGTCGCGCGCTTCGCGTTTGCGGCGCTGCTCCTCGCGCCACGACTTGAAGCCTTCGACCGACGTCTGCAGTTGCTCTAGCGCGGCCCAGGCCTTGAACCACGCGCCGACCGCCGCCTGGCAGCGCGCAGTCAGCTCTTCACTTTGGATCGCGAAACGCTCGAGCCGATCGAGCGTGGCGCGCGAGTTGGTGCGCCCGGGCTGCCGCAGGCGCGTCAAGTGCTCGCGCACCTCGCCCAGCGTGAGCTTGAAGCTCCAGGCGCCGCCGCACTGGTCATGCAGATGCTCGCACTCGTCGAAGATCGCGTGCTTGAACATCGCTTGGCGCACGAGCGCGAAGGCGTGGTTGGTGATCAGCAGGTGGCTGCGTTCGGCGCGCAGTCGTGAAACCTCCGCAGCGCACGTGTCGCGGTCGGCGCGCGCCGAACAACACCCCAAGTCCGCGTGCGTGGCGCGCACGAGGCTGTCGAGCTCGCGCACGTAGCCAGCAGCGGCCTGACCGCCCAGCCGCAGCGGACAGCGCAGCGGAAAACGGTCGAGGTCGCCGCTCTCGTCCTGGGCCGCGAAGAGCGCCAAGCTCGTGAAGGCGAGCCACGCTTCGCCGCTGTCGCTCTCGCTCGGCGCGTGCAGCTTGACCGCGCGCCAGCACACGTAGTTGTCGCGGCCTTTGAGCAGCGTGATGCGCGGAACCTGCTCCACGCCGATCGACTTGAACGCCGCGAGTGCGCGCGGCGCTTCCGAGTCGAGCGCCTGATCCTGCAGCGCCTTAGTGTAGGTCGAAATGGCGACGCGCACGTTGTTGCGCAGCGACCAGAGCAGCGCCGGCACGAGGTACGAGAGTGTTTTGCCGGTTCCCGTCGGCGCGTGCACGAGCAGCAGCTGGCGCGCGGCGAACGAGCGCGCGACCTGGCGCGCGACGTCGTGTTGGCCCTTGCGGTACGACGGCGCTCCGTCGGGCCGGGCGAACAGCGCGGGGAGGCGCTGCTCGAAGAGCTCGTCGATGCGCTCGAGATCCTCGCTCGCGAGCGGCGCAATCGATTCGTTCGACACGGGCACGGTCGGCAGGCTGCGCCACTGCGCGCCGAGTTCGGCCCAACGCGGCCGCAGGGTTTCGGCGAAGGCCGCGAGCAGCACGTCGGAGTGCTCGGGCTCGCGCCCCAGCGCGTTCGCGAGCGACTCCGAGCCCGTGGATGTCCCGCTGCGCCACTGCGACGCTCGCTGGACGAGCGACGCGGCGCGTGCGAGCGCGACGGCCGACGACGGCGCACTTTCCGTCCAGCGGCGCCAGGCCGAAGTCCATCCCGCTGCGCACAGGGAGCGCACATCGGGCGCGAGGCGCTCGAAGCGTTCCACGAGCTGCTCGGCGGCCGCGCGCACATCTTCGGGCGCGTCCAGGCGTCGCGTCCGAGGCTTGGCGCGCTGCGGGAACAGCAGCGCCTCGAGTTCGTCGAGGCCGAGCGCCCGGATCGGTTCGGCGCCGCGTTCGCGCAGGTGCAGCGCCCAGGCTTCGAACTCCTCGCTCGAGGCCGTCACGAGCAGCGCACCGGCCGCGAAACGCTCGAGTTGGGCCCAGGTCGAACGCCGATCGGCGCCGACGTCGACTTCGAGCGACTCGCCCGTGCTGCCGCAGCGCAGCGCGCGCACGCGCAACAACTGATCGACGCTGGGGTCCGGCCCGCTGGCCTCGAGGGCGGCGAACACGATCTCGCCCCAACGCTGCTCGCCGTCTTCCCACGGCGTGCGCGGCGCATCGGGGCCCCGCAGCGCCTCGTTCTCCATCACGCGCCATTCGAACCGCGGCCGTGCGCGTGTGCAACGTGCTCGCACGTCGCACACGCGCTTTCGATCCTCGCGCCGCTTCCCCGCGGCGTGCCGGCGCTCGCGCTCTGGTTCGCGAGCGCCGGCGGCTCTCTCTCTCAGAAGAAAATCGTCAGCTGCGTGAACAGCACTTCGCGGTCGTCCTCGTCGCGACCGTAACCGACCCAGGCGTGCGCGCCGTCGAGCAGCGTCACCGCCACCATCAGGTCGACTTCGTGGCTTCCGCCCGAGGGAATCGTCGAGTCGAGGTACAGGTACGCCAGGTCCACGGTCCAGTTCTCGGCCGGCTTGAAGGTGAAGCCCAGCTGGTCCGTCGAGAGGTCCGAGCGCCACGCGCCGCCGTACTGGTGCAGCAAGCCGGCGCTGTTGAAGTCGCCGGGGTTGATGTGGAGCCGTCCTTCGGCGTCGGTGCGCGTGTAGCGCACGCGGTGCAGGATGTCGCCGGTCAGATCGCCCGTGTCGGCGAGCACGTTCGTGCGGTAGCCGACGAAGGTCACGTCGCTGCCCGTGGGCACGTCGTCGTTGCGTTGGGCGACCTCGGCGTTCCAGGTGAAACGGTCGAGCTTGCCCATGCCGGCGACGCCGAACCACGAGTCATCGGTGAAGTCCGGATTGCCCTGCGTCGGGTCGAACTTGTCGCCGTCGCCGGTGCCGAACAAGGCGTACGCCTCGAGCGCCGAGAAGACCTCGTTGCCGAACTCGATCCGGCTGGTCCCGCCGACGAAGCGTTGCCCGTCCGCGATGTCGTTGCCCAGTCCGTTGGTCGTGATCGTGCCGTTGTTGTCGATGCCGAACAGCTCGACGCGCACCGGCCCGAACTCGCGCGACAGCCACATGCCGGTGCCCGACGCCGGGAACTGCAGGAAGTCGCACGAGCCATACACCAAGCCCGACGCGAGCGCGAAGTAGCTGCGTCCGGCGCGGAAGGTTTCGTCGAGTCCGAGCAGGTCGCGCGTGACCATGTAGGCCTGCGCGATGCCGTCGAAGTCGTTCGTGTCCCCGTTGGGATCGGCGTCGGAGTACGCGTCGCCGCCCGGGAAAACCTCGGAGAAATTGAACTGCGCGAAGGCCCCGACCTTCTCGTTGACCTTGAAGTCGAAGTTCAGGCGCAAGCGGCTCGAGATCTGGTCGCCGACGCCCGCGGCGGGGTTGGACGAGGTGGGGGTGTAGTTCCCGCTGCTCGGCGCCCACGCATTGCGGGTGCGCAAGCGGATGTCGCCGGAGATCGCAAGCTTGTCGGAGACGAGGATCAGGTCCTCGCCGATGTTGCCCGCCTGGGGCGGCGGGGGCGCGAAGCTGAAGCACTGAGGAGTGCCGCTTTGGAAGCCGCACTGCGCAAAGGCGCGTCCGCTGAGGAACGCCGCCGCCAGTGCGAGCGCTGTCAAACGCTGCGTGTGCATGGGGTGGGTGAGAGAGTTGGGTCGTTGGGACCGGACCCAGCCGTCACCGGCGTTGGACACCCCGCGCGCGCAGCCGTTCGATCAGCTCTCTGCAGAGAGCGAAACGATGGAAGAAGCGACCGCTCTTCCGGCGACGCATGGGGAGCACCCATGGGTCCGCGGGAGGGCCCGTCACGTCGGGCTGAAAAGGTCGCTTCTGCGTTGCAAGCGCGCCGAGAGTGCGCCGAGTTGCTTGCGGCCGCAAGCTTTGAGGTCGAAAGATCTGGGCCCGCTCGACGAAGGTCGGCTCTTCCGCGCGCTGGTGTCGCGCAGCGCCGCTTCGAGTTTTGCCGAAGGCGGCTGGTGCGTTCCGCTCGCCGATTGGCTTGCTAACCTCAGCGCTCGCATGACTACGCCGTCCGAACCGCTGCACGCCGACGCCGAATGGGACGCTGGCGACATGGGCTGCGGCGAGCTGGTCATCGAACTCAGCTTGCGCGTGCGCGCCATGCCGGCGCGCGCCGTGCTGCATCTGGTGGCGCGCGACCCCGGCGCGCTCGAGGATCTGCCGGCGTGGTGCGGCCTGACCGGCCACACGCTGCTCGCGCACGAGCATCCCCACTACTTCATCCGCCGCAAGGAGCACTGACCATGGGACGTTTCTGTGTTTCGTTGACCTGCTCGAAAGACAACCGCGACAAGGCCACGGTGGCCTTCGTCGTCGCGAACGCCGCCGTCGGTTCCGAGCAGGAGACCATGGTGTTCCTGAGCATCGAGGGCGTGCGCCTCGCGACGCCCGGTTACGCCGACGACATCCGCGAAGAGGGCTTCGCGCCCCTCGCCGAGCTGATGGCGAAGTTCGCCGCCGCGGGCGGGAAGATCTACGTCTGTTCGCCGTGCTTCAAGAAGCGCGGGCTCGACGAGACCAAGCTCGTCGCGGGCGCGACGATCGTCGGCGGCGCCAAGCTGGTCGAGTTCCTCGCCGGCGGCTCGCCCTGCGTTTCGTTCTGAGCGCGGGGCGCGCGTGGAAACGCACCCCTACGCGCCGAAAGCGAGCTTCGACGGCGGCGATCTGGACTGCGGCAACGGACTGTTGCTGCTGATCCGCAAGCACATCGATCCGCTGGAGGCGGGCGAACTGCTGGAGATCCGCTCGCGCGAGATCAGCGTGCCCGAGGACCTGCCCGCTTGGTGTCGGCTGACGGGCAACGAACTCGTCAGCCACCTGAGCCAAGGCCGCGAGCACAGCTTCCTCGTTGCGAAGGGCAAGTTCGTGCCCGAGCGCGCGAAGCCTGCGGCGATGAGAACGGCGATGCCGCTTCAGCAGAGCGTGCGCGCTGTCACGATTCCGAGCGAGTTGCCGGCGCCAGCGCCCGCGCCGCGCATCGCGCCGCTCTCGGTGATGGGGGTCGGCAGCTGGCCGCGCCCGGCATGGTTGCTCGATGCGCTGCACCGCCGCCTCGAGGGGCGGCTCGACGCGGCGCAGTTCGAAGCTGCGGCCGAGGACGCCGTGCGTTTGTGCGTCGACGCGCAGCTGCGCGCCGGAGTCGACGTGCTCACCGACGGCGAGATGCGGCGCGACAACTACGCGAGCTTCGTCGGCGGTCTGCTCGACAACTGCCAGCTCATTCCGATCACGGACCTGCTCCCGTACGTCGAGCACCCCGAGGACTTCGAGCGCGAGCTGCGTGCGCTCGACGTTCCCGCTGGGAAGGTGCGCCACCCGGCCGTGTTCGGCCCGCTCGGCCGTTCGCAGCCGCTGGCGCTGCACGAAGCGCGCTTCCTGCGCACGCTCTGCGAGCGTCCGATCAAGGTGGCGCTGCCCGGGCCGTACCTGCTCACCCGCACGATGTGGATGGAGTGCATCTCGGATCGCGCCTACGCGAGCCGCGAGGAGTTGGCGCGCGACGTCGTGCGTGTGCTGCGCGAGGAGCTTGCGGATCTGTTGGCCGACGGCGTCGCGCTCGTGCAGTTTGACGAGCCTGTGCTCAGCGAAGTGGTCTTCGGCCACGCGCGCGAGCGGCGCACCTTCATGTGCGGCGCGCTCGGGGAGAAGCTCGAAACGCCGCGGGAACTAGCCTTCGCGGAAGAGCTGCTCGCAGAGCTCACGCGCGGGTTTCCGCGCGAACGTCTCGCGCTCCACGTCTGCCGCGGCAACTGGTCGCCCGACGAGAGCGTGGCCTTGCACGGCGACTACGCGCCGCTGCTGCCGCTGCTTTCGCGCGCGCCGGTGGGGACGCTGTTCCTCGAGCTGTGCACGCCGCGCGCGGGCGACGGAGGGCTGCTCAACGAGCTGCCGCGCGACAAACGCATCGGCATCGGCGCCGTGAACCAAAAGCGTGCTCACGTCGAAACCGTCGAAGAGATCCGCGCACACGTCGAGCCGCTGATCGAGCGGCTGGGGCCCGAGCGCGTGTTGCTCAACCCCGACTGCGGCTTTGCGACCTTCGCGGACAACCCGCTGGCCTCTTCCGCGGTAGCGCAGGCCAAGCTCTCCGCGTTGGTCCGCGCTGCGCGCGAACTGCGCGCGCGGTTCGGCGTGGGCTGAGCGCGCTGCGCCCTACGCTCGACTCTCGGCTCGGGCGCTGTGCGCGGCGAGTGCGCGCGCCAGACCGTCGATCGTGAGCGGCTTCACCAGCACGTCGTCCATGCCAGCGGCGAGGTAGTTGCGCCGGTCTTCCTCGAAGGCGCTCGCGCTGAGCGCGAGGATCTTGGTCCGCTCGAGCCCCTGCGCCGATTCGCGCGCACGCCAGCGACGTGTCGTCTCGATGCCGTCGGGCTCGGGCATGTGCCCGTCCATCAGCACGATCGTGTCGGGCGTCACCTCGGCTTCGAGCGCCTCCGCCCCCGAACTCAACACGCGGGCCGAGACGCCCAGGTGCTGCAGCATGGCGGCGAGCAACGCGCGGTTGGTCGGGTCGTCGTCCGCCGCCAACACGCGCACGCCATCGAGGCGCGCCGGAATGGGGGCGGGCGGCGCGCCGACGCCCGGCGACGCCTGGGGCAACGCCAGCGCGACCATGAACGTACTTCCGTGGCCGGGCTCGCTGACCAGCTCCACGCTCCCGCCCATGAGCTGGGTGAGGGAGCGGACGATGTTCAGGCCCAGCCCGGAGCCGTGGCGGCGGTGCGTTTCGTCGGAGCCCTGGACGAACGGTTCGAAAATGCGCTCGCGGTCTGCGTGAGGAATGCCAGGTCCGGTGTCGCGCACCCCCAGGTGCAAACCTCCCGGCTCGTGGCGCGCGATCACTTCCACGCGACCCCGCGCGGTGAACTTCACCGCGTTGGCGGCCAGATTGAGCAGGATCTGGTGCACGCGCGCTTCGTCGCCGACGAAGTACGCAGTCTGCGGCAGGCCGTCTTCGAGCGTCAGCGTGAGCCCTTTCGCGTGGGCGCGTTCGTGGACGACATCGCAAACATCGCGCACCGTGCGCCGCAGGTCGAAGGGGCGTGCGGCCAACTCGATCGCGCCCGATTCGATGCGCGAGACGTCCAGCACTCCGTCCACGAGATGGAGCAGCGAGCGCGAGCAGGCTTCGATGGTGCGCGTGTAGCGCCGGCCTTCCTCGGGCAGATTCAGCCGCGCGAGCAACTCCGCAGAGCCGACGATTCCGTGCAGCGGCGTGCGAATGTCGTGGCTCACCGTCGCGAAGAAGCGACTCTTGGCGCGCGTCGCTCGCTCCAATTCGGCGTTGCGTACGGACAGTTGCTGCGTGGCTTCGCGCAGCGTGAGCAGTCGTTCCACTTGGCGCGCCAGCGCGCTCAAGTTGTTCCGTTGTTCGGCGTTGAGCGTGCGCGGCTTGCGGTCGATCACGCACAAGGTTCCCAGCGGCAGATCGCTCGACGGCGCGCGCAGCACGCAGCCGGCGTAGAAGCGGATGTGCGGGAAGGACTGCACCAGAGCGTTGTCCGCGAAACGCGCGTCCAAACTCGCGTCTTCCACGACGAACACCGGGCCGGCGCCGACAATGGCGTGCGCGCAAAACGCTAGTTCGCGCGGAGTCTCCCGGGCGTCGAGCCCGTGGCGCGCCTTGAACCACTGGCGGTGTTCGTCGACCAGGCTGACGAGTGCGATCGGCGCATCGAGGATCGACGCGGCCAAGCGCACGAGATCGTCGTAGGCCTCTTCGCCGACCGTGTCGAGGATCTGAAGCGAGCGCAGCGCGGAGAGGCGTGCTCGTTCTCTTGCGTGCCGGGGAGCTGAGCTCATTTGCGAACTGGCGGCCCGGGATGGGCCGGTTTGGACCGGAAATGCGACCGAGCGCGGCTTTCGGCGTGCCACGTCTGCAAACTTGACGCGTGACAAGATCGACGCCGCGGCCGATTCCATTGTGGGTGTTCCTGCGCACCCGTTGGGGCTTCAAACCACAAAAAACACTACGTCAGCGCGTGACTTTTCGCACACTTTCCCAATCGTGGCGAAGGCGCGATTGGATGCTTCAGTGCGGCGCAAGGTCGCGCTATCCGTCTGGCTGCGCCCACAGCCGTGGACGATCTCTCGGCGTGGAGCATTTCGGGCCGCGGACGATTCGCACCGCGTGCTCCAGCGCGGTTTCGTGCGCGCCCGTCACCGTTCAGCGGCGCCGCGCGCGGCCGCCAGCGCTGCATCGAGCCTGCTCAGCCACGCCTTCGCACTCGTCTGCGACTCGAAGGTCGGGGCCAGTCGTGCGCTTGCGCCGTTCCTGAACCACAGCAGCACTCCGAACTCGACGTTGGGCTCGACCTCGCTGGCCTTGAGGCGCCGCTCATA
>ERZ1066135.1256-NODE-1256-length-10138-cov-7.622930_pt1 | contig 10138 bp, 8 predicted proteins | sample MGYA00382782_ERZ1066135 | MGnify/ENA primary metagenome ERZ1066135 (study PRJEB33369, sample SAMEA5778365) | biofilm metagenome | biome: Industrial cooling water; feature: Water cooling tower basin; material: Biofilm | place: United Arab Emirates | collected...
CATCCTCATCAAGCTCGCCGACCGCCTGCACAACATGCGCACCCTGGACGCGGTGCCGCCCGCCAAGCGCGAGCGCATCGCGCGCGAGACGCTCGAGATCTACGCGCCGATCGCGCACCGCCTCGGGCTCAACCAGGTCTACCGCGAGCTGCAGGAACTGTCGTTCCAGCGCCTGCGGCCGTGGCGACACGCCGCGCTCAGCAAGGCGCTGGCGCGCGCCCGCGGCCACCGCCGCGACCTCGTCGAGCGGGTGCAGAAGGACGTCGAGCGCGCCTTCAAGGGCGCCAAGCTGCCGGTCCAGGTCTCGGGCCGCGAGAAGACGCTGTACTCCATCTACGCCAAGATGGACGAAAAGCACCTGAGCTTCGCCCAGGTCAACGACATCTTCGGCTTCCGCATCGTCGTCGGCACGCTGCCCGAGTGCTACCTGGCACTCGGCGTGCTGCACCAGCTCTACAAGCCGATGCCGGGCCGCTTCAAGGACTACATCGCGATCCCCAAGGCCAACGGCTACCAGTCGCTGCACACCACGCTGGTGAGCCCGCTGGGCACCGCGGTCGAGTTCCAGATCCGCACCGAGCCGATGCACCTGGTGGCCGAGACCGGCATCGCCGCACACTGGCTCTACAAGGCCCACGGCAGCGGCGACGCCCAGCAGCTCGGCGCGATGTGGCTGCAGTCGCTGATCGACATCCAGGACGAGACGCGCGACTCGGCCGAGTTCCTCGAGCACGTCAAGATCGACCTCTTCCCCGACTCGGTCTACGTCTTCACGCCGAAGAGCCGCATCCTCGCGCTGCCGCGCGGCGCCACGCCGGTGGACTTCGCCTACGCGATCCATAGCGACGTCGGCGACCGCTGCGTCGCCGCCAAGGTCGGCGGCGAGCCGGTGCCGCTGCGCACGCCGCTGAGAAGCGGCGACGTGGTCGAGATCGTCACCGCGCCGAGCGCGCGGCCCAACCCGGCGTGGCTCAATTTCGTGCGCACCGGCCGGGCGCGCTCGAGCATCCGCCACTACCTCAAGACCATGGAGGCCGAGGAGTCGCTGAGCCTGGGCGAGAAGCTGCTGACGCAGGCGATCCGCGCCGAGGGCCTGGCGCTGCCGGCCGGCGACGAGGCCTCGGGCGGCGACGACGGCGCGCTCTGGCAGGCGCTGCTGCGCTGGAGCGGCCTGCGCAGCCGCGACGATCTGCTGATCGACATCGGCCAGGGCCGCAAGATCCCGGCGATCGTCGCCAAGCGCCTCGCCGCACTGCTGGCCGAGCGCGGCGCGCGGCCCGACGCGGTGACGCTGACGCTCGGGCGCTACGCCGCCGCCGACGAGCTGCCGGCCCCGTCCACCGTCGTGATCGACGGCAGCGAAGGCGCCACCGTGCAGCTGGCCGACTGCTGCCGGCCGGTGCCGGGCGACACCATCGTCGGCTACCTCGGCCGCGGCGAGGGCCTGGTCGTGCACACCGGCGACTGCGGCGTCGGCAAACGCCGCTACGGCCGCGACAGCGCGCCGTGGATCACCGTCGAATGGTCGGAGACCCCCATGCGCAGCTTCGAGACGGCGGTGTCGGTGCTGCTCGAGAACGGCAAGGGCGTGCTCGCGCAGGTCGCGTCGGCGGTCAGCGGCGCCGAGGCCGACATCGTGCACATCGACATGGGCGAAGAGCGCGCCGCGCAGACCCCCGAGCTGCGGCTGCTGATCGCCGTGCGCGACCGCCTGCACCTGGCCGACGTGCTGCGCGCGCTGAAGCGCTCGCCGGCGGTGCTGCGCGTCGCGCGGGTCAAGCCTTGATCCACCCCCGTTGCGGCTGCGCCGCTCCCCCTCAAGGGGGCACCGCTGGCGGCCCGGCAAAGCCGGATCCGCGGCGGTTGCTGGCAGGAATGCTCCAGTGAACATAGCCACCCAAGTTCTTCGAGGCCTCAAGGTCATCGAGCTCGGCCAGCTGATCGCCGGGCCCTTCGCCGCCAAGACGCTGGCCGACTTCGGCGCGCGCGTGGTCAAGATCGAGCCGCCCAAGGGCGGCGACCCGCTGCGCGTCTGGCGCAAGCTGAAGGACGGCACCTCGGTCTGGTGGGACGCGCAATCGCGCAACAAAGAATCGGTCGCGCTCGACCTGCGTCGGCCCGAGGCCCAGGCCATCGTGCGCGAGATGGTGCGCGGGGCCGACGTGCTGATCGAGAACTTCCGCCCCGGTACGCTGGAGGACTGGGGACTGGGCTGGGAGACGCTGCATGCGCTGAACCCGCGGCTGATCATGCTGCGGCTGTCGGGCTTCGGCCAGACCGGCCCACGCGCCGGCGAGCCGGGCTTCGCGGCGGTGGCCGAGGCCTACGCCGGGTTGCGGCATCTGAACGCCGAGCCGGGCCGCCCGCCGGTGCGCGCCGGCGTCTCGCTGGGCGACACCGTCGCCGGGCTGACCGGCGCCCTCGGCGTGCTGCTGGCGCTCTACCAGCGCGACGCGCGCGGCGGCCAGGGGCAGATGATCGACCTGGCCCTCTACGAGGCAATGTTCAACCTGACCGAGAGCCTGGTCCCGGAGTACGACGCCTTCGGGGAGGTGCGCGAACCGGCCGGCGGCGCGCTGCCGGGCATCGCGCCGTCGAACGCCTACCCCTGCGGCGACGGCCGCTTCGTGCTGATCTCGGGCAACGGCGACAGCATCTTCCGGCGGCTGATGCTGGCGATCGACCGCGCCGACCTGGCCGACGACCCCGGCCTGGCGCGCAACGACGGCCGTGCCGCGCGCTCGGGCGAACTCGACGCCGCGATCGGCGCCTGGACCGCGCGCCACACGCTGGCCGAGGTGCTGGCCGCGATGGCCGCCGCCGAGGTGCCGGCCAGCCGCCTCTACACCGTCGCCGACCTGGCGGCCGAACCGCACTACGCGGCGCGCGGCAACCTCGAGCGCATCCCGGCGCTGGCCGGCGGCACGATCGCGGTGCCGGGCATCGTACCCAGGCTCTCGGCCACGCCGGGCGTGGTGCACACGCGTGCGCCGCGGCTCGGCGAGCAGACCGATGCGGTGCTGCGCGAACTCGGCCTCGACGACGGGCAGATCGCCGCGCTGCGCGAGCGCGGCATCGTCGGCTGAGCCGCGGCCGGGCCGTCCCGGCTTGCTTGGCTTACTTGTCGGGGCCGGAGTTGGCCTTCAGCCAAATCTCCATCTCGTCGGGCGAGATGTAGCCGTCCTTGTTGGTGTCGATCTTGGTCCAGTCGCGGCCGACCACCGGTTGGGCCGGCGACTTGGCTGCGGCTTTCTTGTCGGCCTTGGCCTTGGCCTTGGGATCGGGCGTCTGGGCCGGAGCGAGCGGGGTACAGAGCGTGACGACCAGTGCGGTGGCGACGCGGGCGAGTCCTTGCATCATGAGTCTCCTCGGGCAGCGTGGAAGCGAACCATGCCCTGGAGCGGGCACAGCCTCCAGCATGTGCAGGATCGACCCGCCGGATCAGGGATTAACTCCCGTTCACGCCGTCTGCGCGGGGTAGCGGACCTCGATCACCTCCAGCGTCTGCACGCCGGCCGGCGTCATCAGTGTGACCGCGTCGCCTGCGCGCGCCTTCAGCAGCGCGCGGGCGATCGGCGCCACCCAGCTCACTTCGCCGGCCAGGTTGTCGGCCTCGTCGATGCCCTTGATCGTCACGCTGCGCTCGATGCCGTCGGGGGTGGCGTAGGTGACGGTCGCGCCGAAGAAGACCTGGTCGCGGCCGTGGTGCACGCTCGGGTCGGCGACTTCGGCGATCTCGAGCCGCTTGGTCAGGAAGCGGATGCGCCGGTCGATCTCGCGCAGCCGCTTCTTGCCGTAGAGGTAGTCGCCGTTCTCCGAGCGGTCGCCGTTCTTCGCGGCCCAGGACACGGTGTCGACGACCTTGGGCCGCTCGTCGTCGATCAGCGCCAGCAGCTCGGCGCGCAGCCGCGCGTAGCCGGCTGGCGTGATGTAGTTCTTGGCACCGGCGGGCAGCGGTGGCAACGAGGGTTCGTCGTCGGCGTCGTCGGCATCGCTTTCCTTCGTGAAGGCCTTGCTCATGGACGCGATTTTCGCGCGTCGCGGCGCCCGCGCGCGCGGGCGCGTCAGCAGCAGGCGCCGCTCGCGCAGACCGCGGCCGCGGCGACCGCCTCGCCCGTGCCGAACGGCGACGTCGACCCGCAGCCGGCGAACAGCCCGAAGTGGCGCGAGAAATCGCCGATGAAATCGAAGTGCGGCGCGAACCGCGATTCCTTCAGCATGCGCCAGGTGTTGCCGCACACCGGGAACACGCGGCCGGTGTCGATCGCGTGGTGCTGGTCGAGTACGAAGCCGTGCGGCGCGCCGGGCAGGCTGCCGCGGTAGACGACGGCCTGGCCGTGGTCTTCGCAGGCGTCTTCCAGGCCTTCGAGCCGGAACAGCCGCCAGGTCGCCGAATGGAAGCGCGCGCCGCCGAGCTTGGCGGCCAGCAGCGGGTCGGTCACGTCGAGCGGCCGGTCGTCGACCAGTCGCGGGTCGACGAAACCCTGGCGCCGCGCGAGGCGCAGGAAGTCGTTCCAGTACAGCGCGCCGCCCAGGCACTCGCCGATCAGCACCGGGTCGCTGCGCAGCTCGGCGCTCAGGCGCCGGTCGGCGTAGACGTCGGAGAAGTAGAACTCGCCGCCCGGCTTGAGCAGGCGCTGCACCTCGGCGAGCACCGCGTCCTTGTCGGGCGACAGGTTGACGACGCAGTTCGACACGATCACGTCGAAGCTCGCCGCCTCGAGGCCGAGCGCGTCGAGCTGCTCGATGTAGCCGTGCAGGAAGCGCACGTTGCTGCGCGCCTGCCCGAAGGCCGCGCGGTGGTGCTCGCGGTGGCGCTCGGCGACCGCGAGCTGCTCGGGCGTCATGTCGACGCCGACCACCTCGCCGTGCGGACCGACCAGCTGCGACAGCAGGTAGACGTCGCGGCCGGCGCCGCAGCCGAGATCGAGCACGCGGCAGCCGTCGAGCAGCGGCGGCGCGACCAGGCCGCAGCCGTAGTAGCGCGCCATCACCTCGGGGTGCAGGCGCGCGAGCAGCGGCTTGAGCGCGTCCGGCACCGCGCTGGCGTCGCAGCAAGCGCTGGTCTTGAGGTCGGCCGAGCTTTGCAGCTGGCGGCCGTAGTAGTCCTGGACGATCTCGTGCATCAACGTGTCCTCGGGGGCGTGGTTCAGGTCGGGAAGGCGCACGCGGCATCGCGCGCGACGAAATGAAAGTCGGCGAACCCGGCACGCGCCGACTCGCCGGTGTTGTCGGTGTCGCTCGCCACCGCGAGCTGCGACGGCCGCGCGCCGGCGCCGAACGCCGCCTCGACATCGGCCGCCAGGTCGCGCCGCTCGCTGACCCAGGCGCCGGCGCGCTGCGCGCCGCTCTGCAGCACCAGCATGCGCGTGCGGTCGGTGTAGGCGTTGGGGCGCACCGTGCCGACCGGGTAGCGGTTGTCCCACACGTAGTTCAGCGCCGCATCGGGCACCACGTCGCCCCAGATCTTGCGGGCCACGCCGAGTTGCAGTCGGGTGCCGAAATCGATGCGCTCGGGCGGCAGCGTGAAGCTGACGTAGACGCGCGCCGCGTAGTCGTCGCCGGCCTTGGTGGCGAGGTCGGCCTTGACGAGCGGCGCGTCGACGCGCCAGCGCCAGCACAGCATCGGCGTGGCCGCCAGGTCGAGCGTCAGCGGCCGTGCGTACAGCGACATGCTGCGCTCCGCGCGCGCCTCGATCGCCGCGACGCCGTCCCAGTCGCGCAGCACGTAGCGCGTCGGCGTCAGCGACTTCGACAGGCTCACGTCGCGCCAGCCGGCCGCGCCACCTTCGAAGCGGCCGACCCAGACCGGCTCGGCGACTGCGGCCAGCGTGCTCAGGCCGCACAGCACGGTGCTCAGGGTGCGATGCACTGTAGGCGCTCCTCGGCGGCGACCGCCAGGTGCGGCGGCAGGTGGACCAGGTCGTCGGGCGTGTCGATGTCGTGCAGCGTCTCGCCCTCGTGCAGCGGCCAGCCGAGCAGCCCGAAGCGCGCGCGCGTGCTGGCGGCCACGCTCGCCGTACTCCACGCGATCGCGTCGAACAGGCTGGCATCGAAGCGGCTCAGGCCGAGCAGCACGTAGCCGCCGTCGGCCGCCGGGTGCAGCGTCGCGCCGTGGCGCTCCACGGCCTGGGCGGCTCGACGCAGCGACATTGCGTCGAGCGCCGGGCAGTCGGTGCCGATCAGCAGCACGCTCGACCGCTGCGCGAGCACGCGCCGTGCGGCTCGCGCCATGCGCGCGCCGAGGTCGCCTTCGCCCTGGCTGCTGAACTGCAGTCCCTTGGGCAGCATCAAGGGCTGCCAGGCCGCGTCGCCCGGCGCCGGGCTCATGCACAGCTCGACGCCGCCCAGCTCGGCCGCCATCGCCTGCGCCAGCGTGTGCTGCAGCAGCTGGCGTGCGAGCCTGGCCGCGCCGCGCTCGCCGAGCGCCGGCACGAGCCGGGTCTTCGCGAGCCCGGGCTGCGGTGCCTTCGCGAACACGATGATCAAGGGCAGCATGCAGGGGTCCTCAACGGTAGGCGCGCGCCAGCCGCTCGACCGGCGCGCCGAGCCAGTAGGCGAGCCGCAGCCGCCACATCAGCACGATGGTGCGCAGCACGCCGCGCTGCTCCCAGCGCCGCCCCGATGTGCGCAGCGGGCCGCGCAGGCAGGCCGGGTGACCGGCGTGGCGCTTGAGCCGCGCGCTCAGCTCGATGTCTTCCATCAGCGGCTGGTCCGGGAAGCCGCCGAGCACGTCGAACAGCGTGCGGCGCATGAACATGGCCTGGTCGCCCGTCGCGATGCCGCTGAGCCGCGAGCGCAGGTTCATCAACGCGGCGACCACGCGCAACAGCCACGGACGGCCCTCGATGGACACGTCGAAGCGGCCCCAGCCGTGCGTGCGCAGCGCGTCGGTGACGGCCTGCGCCGCGCCTTCGGGCAGGGTCGTGTCGGCATGCAGGAACAGCAGTGCCGTGCCGCCTGCGCGCGCCGCACCGGCGTTCATCTGGCGTGCCCGGCCGCGTGGCGCATCGACGACCACGTCGCACAGCGGCGCGGCGAGCGCCGCCGAGCCGTCGCTGCTGCCGCCGTCGGCGACGATCAGCTCGACGCCGAGCGCGCGCAGCGGCTGCAGGCGCGCGAGCGCGGCCGGCAGCGCCTGCGCCTCGTCGAGCACCGGCATCACGATGCTCAGGCGCGGCGGCGCCGATGCGGCGTGGGCCCGGCTCACCCGCGCTCCCAGGCGTGGTAGCGCGCCACCCAGCCGAGCAGCTTCTCCGGTACGTGGGCGCGCTTCCATTCGCCGGCGGTGTACTTGGCGGCCTCGCTCCAGGTCGGGTAGGGGTGGATGGTGCCGAGGATCTTGTTCAGACCCAGGCCATGCTTCATCGCGAGCGTGAACTCGGCCAGCAGCTCGCCGGCATGCGCACCGACGATAGTGGCGCCGAGGATGCGATCCTTGCCCGGGGTCACGAGCACCTTGACATGGCCGTGCGCGGCCTCGTCGGCGATCGCGCGGTCCAGGTCGTCGAGGCCGTAGCGCACCACTTCGACGGCGATCCCCTGCTCTTTCGCCTCGGTCTCCGACAGCCCGACACGCGCCACCTCGGGCTCGGTGAAGGTCACGCGCGGGATCACGCGGTAGTCGGCCTTGTAGCGCTTGAAGCGGCCGAACAATGCGTTCACCGCCGCGTACCAGGCCTGGTGCGCGGCGACATGCGTGAACTGGTAGGGGCCGACCACGTCACCGCAGACGTAGATGTTCGGAAAGCGCGTCTGCAGGAAGGCATCGGCGGCGATCGTCCGCTGCTTCGTCAGCTCGATGCCGAGCTTCTCCAGCCCGTAACCCTCGGTGCGCGCGACGCGGCCGACCGCGACCAGCAGCGTATCGAAGGCGATCGCACGCTCGGCGCCGCCGGCCTCGACGATCAGGCGCTGCTCGCCGGCCACGACCTCGCAGCGCAGCGCCTTGGTGGAGGTGAGCAGCTCCACGCCCTCGGCGCGCAGCGCCGCGGCGACCAGCGCCGCGGCATCCTCGTCTTCACGGATCAGCACGCGCGGCGCCATCTCGACCTGCGTGACCCGGACGCCGAGCATCGCGAACGCCTGCGCCAGCTCGCAGCCGATCGGCCCGCCGCCGAGCACGAGCAGGCGGCCGAGCTCGCCCTCGGCGTCCCACAGGGTGTCGGAGGTCAGCATGCGCACCTGGGCTATGCCGGGAATCGGCGGCACGAAGGGACGCGCGCCCGCCGCGATCACGATGGCGCGGGTGCTGAGCGTCTTGCCGTCGATCTCGACCGTCCACGGCGAGGTGATGGTGGCGTGACCCTGCAGCACCTCCACGCCCAGGCCGGTGTAGCGCTCGACCGAATCGTGCGGCTCGATCGCCGTGACGACGCGCTTCACGCGCGCCATCACGTCCTCCATCTTCAGCGTCGCCTGCGCCGAAGCGACGCCGAGCCTGGGCGCCAGGCGCACGTCCTTCATGAAGCGCGCGGTGCGGATCAGCGCCTTGCTCGGCACGCAGCCGAAGTTGAGGCAGTCGCCGCCCATCTTGTGGCCTTCGACCAGCGTGACCTTGGCGCGCACGACCGCGGCGATGTAGCTCGTCACCAGCCCCGCCGCGCCACCACCGATGACGACGAGGTTGCGGTCGAAGCGCGCCGGCTTCTCCCAGCCCGCGTACAGGCGCCGCGCCTGCAGCGCGCCAAGGATCGCCTTCGCGACCAGCGGGAACACGCCGAGCAGCACGAAGGAGCCGAGCACACCGGGCGACACGATGCCCGACAGGCTGTCGATCCGTGCGAGCTGGGTACCGGCGTTGACGAACACCAGCGTGCCCGCGAGCATGCCGAGCTGGCTGACGCCGTAGTAGACCGGCGTGCGGATCGGCGTCAGCCCCATCAGCAGGTTGACCGCGAAGAACGGGAACAGCGGCACCAGCCGCAGCGTGAAGAGGTAGAAGGCGCCGTCCTTGGCCACGCCGTCGTTGATCGCCGTGAGCTTGTCGCCGAAGCGCCTCTGCACCATGTCGCGCAGCAGGTAGCGCGAGGCCAGGAAGGCCAGCGTCGCGCCGATCGACGACGCGAAGCTCACCACCAGCGTGCCGACCCACAAGCCGAACAGCGCGCCACCGGCCAGCGTCATCACCGCCGCGCCGGGCAGCGACAGCGCCGTCACCGCGATGTAGACGACGAAGTAGACCGCGATCACCTTCAGCGGCTCGCTCGCGTAGAGCGCCGCGAACTCGGCCTGGCGCGCCTTCAGCGCCGTCAAGGTCAGCTCGTGGTGCAGGCCGAGCGCAAAGAACGCGATCACGGCCGCCGCGATCACCGCGACGAGCAGCAGCTTCTTCATCAGGCGGCCTTCAACGCGCCGCCGCAGCTGCTGCCCTGGCCGGCGGTGCAGCCATAGCAGTGGTCGGCGACCCGGATCGCCGCGCCTTGCAGGTCGTGCTGGAGCAGATCACGCAGATGGGGCCGCGCCCCGGCCGACGGCAGCGGCAGGCCAAGCTGCTGGTTGAAGTCGCAGTCGTAGAGATCGCCCTGCCAGTCGACGCTGACGAGGCCGCGGCACATCACGCCGTCGAGGTTGGCGGCCGCGTAGCTGCCCTTCAGCAGCCGCATGTAGCCGTCGAACTGCCCCTTCGACACCAGCGTGCTGCCGAAGCGCTGGATCGGCATGTTGGCGAGCGTGTAGAGCTGGTCGAAGCGGATGCCGAAGTGCTCGAACAGCTCGCGCCGGTAGTCGGCCTCGAGCGCCTGCTGCGGCGGAGGCAGCACCGGGCCCTGCGGGTTGTAGACGAGCTTGAGCACGAGCCCACTGCCGGGCTGGGCGTAGCCGAGCGCATTGAGCTTCTGCAGCGCCGCGATGCTCTTGTCGAACACGCCGTCGCCGCGCTGCCTGTCGACATTGTCGGCCGAGTAGCACGGCATGGACGCGACGATCTCGACGCGCTCTGCGGCCAGGAAGGAGGCGAGATGCTCCTGTCCCGGCTCGAAAAGGATGGTGAGATTGCAGCGATCGATGACGCGCACGTTCATCGCGCGTGCCGCGCCGACGACATCATGGAATCCGGGGTGAAGCTCGGGGGCGCCACCCGTCAGGTCGAGCGTCTCGATTCCACGCACCGCCAGAACTTCCGGTATCAGCGCCAGCG
>ERZ1066135.1258-NODE-1258-length-10118-cov-8.211368_pt1 | contig 10118 bp, 8 predicted proteins | sample MGYA00382782_ERZ1066135 | MGnify/ENA primary metagenome ERZ1066135 (study PRJEB33369, sample SAMEA5778365) | biofilm metagenome | biome: Industrial cooling water; feature: Water cooling tower basin; material: Biofilm | place: United Arab Emirates | collected...
GCCGTGATGGCGGAGGCGATGGCGTCGGGGCCGGCCCGCACCAGCACCAGCTCACGGCCGTCGAGGCGCCCGGTATGGAACTCGCGCCCGGCGTGATGCTGCCGGGCCGCCGCCGCCAGCGCGCCGCGCAGGCGCTCGAGCTCCTCGGGCTGCGTCCCCATCCAGGCCAGGGTCATCGGGTCTCCCGCGCGGGCGAGGCGCCGATCTTGCCACCGGGCTCGTGGCTTGTGGCTGCGGCCCACATCGCTGCGCGATGTGACCCTCCGCCGCAAGCCCCGAGCGCTGCGCGCTCAGGGCTTGTCGCGCAGCTCGCGGCGGAGGATCTTGCCGACGGGGGTCTTGGGCAGCTCGGTGCGGAACTCGACGAGCTTGGGCCGCTTGTAGCCGGTCAGCGACTTCTCGCAGTAGGCGCGCACCTGCTGCTCGGTGACGTTGGGATCGCTGCGCACGATGACGAGCTTGACGGCCTCGCCGGCCTTCTCGTCGGCCACGCCGACCGCCGCGCACTCCAGGATGCCGGGCATCTGCGTCACCACCTCCTCGACCTCGTTCGGGTAGACGTTGAAGCCGCTGACCAGGATCATGTCCTTCTTGCGGTCGACGATTTTGAAGTAGCCGCGCTCGTCGACCGTGCCGATGTCGCCCGAGCGGAAGAAGCCGTCGGCCGTCATCACCTTGGCGGTCTCGTCGGGGCGCTGCCAGTAGCCGGCCATCACCTGCGGGCCCTTGATGCAGATCTCGCCCGGCTGGCCCGGCGGGACTTCGTGGCCGTCGTCGTCGAGCAGCTTGACCTCGGTGTTGGAGATCGGCATGCCGATCGTGCCGGTGAACGCCGTGAGGTCGCCCGGGTTGGCGGTCGCGATCGGCGAGGTCTCCGACAGGCCGTAGCCCTCGATGATCGCGCAGCCGGTCTTCTCGAGCCAGAGCTTGGCGGTGGCGCTCTGCACCGCCATGCCGCCGCCGATCGACATTTTGAGGTTGGACCAGTCCACCGTGCCGAAATCGGCGTGGTGAGCGATCGCGTTGAACAGCGTGTTGACCGCCGGGAAGCTGTGGAACTTCTCGCCCTGGAGCTGCTTGAACATGCCCGGCAGGTCCCGCGGGTTGGCGATCAGGATGTTGCAGCCGCCCATGCGCAGCGACAGCATCACGTTCAGGTTGAAGCCGAAGATGTGGTAGATCGGCAGCGCGCAGACGGTGACGACCTGCTCGCCCGGCGGGATCTTCTTCAGCATCGGCTGGTACCAGGCTTCGGCCTGCAGCAGGTTGGCCGCCAGGTTGCGGTGCTTGAGCACCGCGCCCTTGCTGACGCCCGTGGTGCCGCCGGTGTACTGCAGCACCGCGATGTCGTCGAGCCCCGACTGCGCCGGCGCCCAGCGCTTGCCGCGGCCCTGGGTGAGCGCGTCGTTGAAATTCACCGCGCCGGGCAGGCTGAAGGCCGGCACCATCTTCTTGACGTTCTTGACGACGTAGTTGACGAGCAGCTTCTTCGGGAAGCCGAGCAGGTCGCCCAGTTCGGTGAGGATGACCTTCTTGGTCGGCACGGCGGCCATCACCTGCTGCAGCACATGCGCGAAGTTCTGGATGATGAAGATCGCCTTCGCACCCGAGTCCTTGAGCTGGTGCTCCAGCTCGCGCGGCGTGTACAAGGGGTTGACGTTCACCACCACGTAGCCGGCACGCAGCACCGCGGCGATCGCCACCGGGTACTGCGGCACGTTGGGCATCATGATCGCGACGCGGTCGCCCCTGGCCAGACCGAGCGACTGCAGGTAGGCGGCCATCGCGCGGGACAGTTCGTCGACCTGCCCGAAGGTGAGCGTCTTGCCCATGAACTTGTAGGCGGGCAGGTCGCGGTGCGTCTCGAAGGCCTCGTCGATCAGCGCGACCAGCGAGGGGTACTGCTCGACGTCGATCGTGGCCGGGACGCCGGCGGGGTAGTGCTTGAGCCAGATGGGATCCATGCAACGCTCCGTTCAGCAGGGCTGGTCGATTCTGACCGCCGGCCGTCGGCCTGCCGCTCAGGGAATCTGCTAGCCGCTTCTGGGGGCGGTCGTCTAGCCCCGGGATGGCGACTCGGTCGCGGCGTCCGGCGCCGCCCCGCGCATCGACCCGGCCACCAGGTCGAAGCGGAACAGCCGGCATTCGATCGGGCCGTTCCACATCGGCACGCGACGCGTCTCCTTCAGCCGCATCGACTGCGGCAGCTTCATGTCGGGGCTCAGCACCCAGGCGGCCCAGCCCGGGTAGCCGCGCTTCCAGTGCGCCGCCAGACGCGCGAAGAAGTCGCCGGCCGAGGCGCCGCCCTCGAAGCCCTCGCGCGCCGCCACCGTCGACCGCGGGGCGCCGCCCCGCGAGCCTTTGGGATCGATGCGCTCCCCGTACGGCGGGTTCAGCATCAGCGTGCCGGCCGGCGCCGGCGCGGGGCGCTGCAGGGCGTCGACGGTCTTGAACTCGATCGCCGCCGCGACGCCGGCGCGCGCGGCGTTGCGGGCCGCGAAGTCGGTCATGCGGAAGGCCACGTCGCCGGCGAAGATCGGCACCGCGCTCGGCCGCACCGCGGCTTGCGCGGCCTCGCGCAGCTCGCGCCAGCCGCGCCGTGCGGCCTCGCCCTGGAAGGGCCCGAGCCGCTCGAACGCGAAGCGCCGCAGCAGGCCCGGCGCCCGGCCGCAGGCGATCTGCGCCGCCTCGATGGCGATCGTGCCGGAGCCGCACACCGGGTCGAGCAGCGGGCCGTCCTCGGCGCGGCCCTGCCAGCCGGCGGCGGCGAGCATCGCGGCGGCCAGCGTCTCCTTCAGCGGCGCCTCGCCCTGGTCCTCGCGCCAGCCGCGCTTGAAGAGCGCCTCACCCGAGGTGTCGACGTAGAGCGTGGCGTGCTCGGGCGCGAGGTGCAGCAGCAGCGGCAGCGTCGGGCGGCGGGTGTCGACGCTGGGCCGCGCGCCACGGGTCTCGCGCATGCGGTCGCAGACGCCGTCCTTGATGCGCAGCGCGGCGAAGTTCAGGCTCTTCAGCGGCGCGCGCTGCGCGGTCACGTCGACCTTGAGAGTCTGCTGCGGCGTGATCCAGGCGTCCCAGTCGACGCCGCGCGCCAGCGCGTAGAGCTCGTCCTCGCTGCGGTAGGGGCCCTCGGCGACGCGCCACAGCACCCGCTGCGCCAGCCGGCTGCCGAGGTTGAGCGCCATCGCCTCGCGCGCGCCGCCGGCCAGCGCGACGCCGCCGCGCTGCGCGAGCGGCCGTGCGCCGCGCAGCAGCGCCTCGATCTCGGCGGCCAGGTAGCCCTCGACGCCGGCCGCGCAGGGCAGGAAGAGCGCGCCGTCGGCGCTCACTGCGGGGCTGCCCGGTGTGGCTTCGCCACGTCAGCCGGCGACGCAGGGGCTTGTGTCGAGAAGTCGTTCACGGTTACGTTTCGCGTCCAAGCGGTCGAGCTGCAAAGCCGGGCTTGACAAAAAAGAGCCGAGTGACGGGGCCATGACCCCGCAGACCGGCATGTCGTTGGGGACCCTATGCTGAAGATGATGGTGCTGTTCGCCCACCTGATGGGCACTTGCCTGGCCCTGGGCATGATCGCACTGACCGACGCCCGGCTCGTCGCCAAGGTGGTCGGCTACAAGCTCGTGATGCCGCCGCCCTCGCGCTTCGAGCGGCGCATCGTCAAGCTCGCGCTGCTGCTGCAGCTGGTGTCGGGCGCGGCGCTGGTGGGCTTCGGCATGGCCGAGCAGCCGGGCTACCTCGACAACGCGGCGCTGCACACCAAGGCGCTGCTGTTCGTGCTGATCGCCTTCAACGCCTTCGTGCTGCACCACCTGGTGTTCCCGAACCTCGAGCGCGCCACGCCGGCGGCGCGCTGGACGCCGCTGCAGCGCAAGTTCATCGCCGCCACCCTCGCACTGTCGAACGCGCTGTGGCTGGTCTGCGCCTTCCTCGGCGTCGCGCAGGGCAACCTGGCCGGCAGCTCGCTGGCCGAACTGCTGCTGGTCGCCGCGGCGCTGTGGCTGGTGCTGACGCTGGTGGCGCGCTGCGTGATCGCGCTCGGCCTGGACGACCGCCGCCGCGACGACCCCGACGGCCTGGACTCCTTCCGCCAGGCGCCCAGCGCGATGAGCGGCCTGGGCGACCTCGGCGCCTACTCGCACCAGTTCCGCGACGACCCTTCGATGGCGCCGACACGGCCGCTGCTCTACGCCGATGCGGTGGCGCCGACGCGCACGCTGCGCAACCTGCAGCGCCGCGCCAACGCCTAGGGCCGGCCGCCGCCGCGCCCCCGGGGCCGCCGCCGTCACAGGCTGCGCCGCAGGTTCGCCGGCGCGATCTTCAGCGCCTCGCGGTACTTGGCGACGGTGCGGCGCGCGACCTGGATGCCCTGTTCCTCGAGCATCTGGCTGAGCTGGCTGTCGGACAGCGGGCGCTTGCCGTCCTCGGCGCCGACCAACTGCTTGATCAGCGCACGCACCGCGGTGCTCGACGCGTTGCCGCCGGCCTCGGTGGCGAGCGAGCTGCCGAAGAAGTACTTGAGCTCGTAGGTGCCGTAGGGCGTCGCCATGTACTTGGCGGTGGTGACGCGCGAGATCGTGCTCTCGTGCAGGCCCAGCTCGTCGGCGATCTCGCGCAGCACCAGCGGCTTCATCGCGATCGCGCCGTGGGTGAAGAAGCCCTTCTGGCGCTCGACGATCGCCTGGCTGACGCGCTGGATGGTGTCGAAGCGCTGCAGGATGTTCTTCATGAACCAGCGCGCCTCCTGCAGCCGCGCCGACAGCCCGTTGCCGGCCTCGGTGCGCGCGCCGCGCTGCTGCTTGATGGCCTGCGCGTAGAGGTCGTTGATGCGCAGCTTGGGCATCACGTCGGGGTTCAGCACGACCTTGAAGCCGCGGCCCGACTTCTGCACGATCACGTCGGGCACGATGATGTTGGCCTCGGCGCGCGTGAAGGGCCGGCCGGGCTTGGGCTCGCAGCGCACGATCAGCGCCTGCGCGGCCTTCAGCAGCTCCTCGTCGGCGCCGGTCAGCGCCATCAGCTTCTTGGCGTCGCGCCGCGCCAGCAGCTCGAGGTGGTTCTTGCAGATCAGGATCGCGATCATCTGCGCCTCGCAGCGCGGCCCGGCGCGCAGCTGGATCTGCAGGCATTCGGACAGGTCGCGCGCGCCGACCCCCGGCGGGTCGAGGTTCTGCAGCCACTTCAGCGCGCAGCGCAGCCGGTCGAGCAGCTCCTCGGCCTGCTCGGCGTCGCCGTCGGCGAGCCGCTCGGCGATCTCCTCCAGCGCGTCGGCGAGGTAGCCGTCCTCGTCGAGCGACTCGATCAGCACCATCACCGCGGCGCGGTCGGTCGGCGACAGCCGCATGCCGCGCAGCTGCTCGTGCAGGTGCTCCTGCAGGCTCAGGCCGACGCTGCTGCGCTCCATCGGGTCGAGCTCGTCGCCGTCGGAGGCGGCGGCCTTGGCCGGCGTCTCGCGGATGCCGTCGAAGTCCTCGCGCTCGGTGCCGTTCTCCCAGTCCTCGCGCTCGGTGGTTCCGAACTCGGCCGCATCGACCGGCGCCGGCTCGGGCTCCGCCGCCGCGCCGGCCTCGGCGCCGCCGCCCTCCCAGGCCTCGTCGGCCTGCCGCTCCGACGCGCCAGCGCGCTCGGGCGGCGCGTCGAAGGCGCTCGGGGCCTCCTCGGCAACCTCCAGGAAGGGGTTCTGCTCGAGCATCTGCTCGACCTCCTGGTGCAGCTCGAGCGTCGACAACTGCAGCAGCCGGATCGACTGCTGCAGCTGCGGCGTCAACGCGAGGTGCTGCGAGAAGCGCAGCTGGAGGCCGGGTTTCATCGTCCGTCCGGCCTCACATGCGGAAATGCTCGCCGAGGTAGACCTTGCGGACGTCGGCGTTCTCGACGATCTGGCTCGGCGTGCCCTCGGCCAGCACCCGGCCCTCGCTGATGATGTAGGCGCGGTGGCAGATGCCCAGCGTCTCGCGCACGTTGTGGTCGGTGATCAGCACGCCGATGCCGCGGCTGCGCAGGAAGCCGATGATGCGCTGGATCTCGATGACGGCGATCGGGTCGACGCCGGCGAAGGGCTCGTCGAGCAGGATGAAGCGCGGCCGCGTCGCCAAGGCGCGCGCGATCTCGACGCGGCGGCGCTCGCCGCCCGACAGCGCCGGCGCCGGGCTGTCGCGCAGCCCCTCGATGCTCAGGTCGTGCAGCAGGCCGTCGAGCAGCTCGTCGATGCGGTCTTCGGTCAGCGGCCTGCCGCGCTCGTCGCGCTGCAGCTCGAGCACCGCGCGCACGTTCTCCTCGACCGTCAGCCGGCGGAAAATCGACGCTTCCTGGGGCAGGTAGCTCAGCCCGAGGCGCGAGCGCTGGTGGATCGGCATGCGCTCGATCGGCGCGCCGTCGAGGCGGATCTCGCCGGCGTCGGCGCGCACCAGGCCGACGATCATGTAGAAGCTCGTCGTCTTGCCGGCCCCGTTGGGTCCGAGCAGGCCGACCACCTCGCCGGCGGCGACGGCCAGGTGCACGTCCTTGACGACCTTGCGGGCGCCGTAGCTCTTCTGCAGGCCGCGGGCCTCGAGCCGGCTTTCGCTCACGCGCGTTCCCCGGCAGCGGTCGGCGGGCGCAGGGTCGAGTCCGCGCGCGGGTCGCGGCTCAAGGGCGGCCCCCGCCCGTGCCCGGCTCCGGCACCGGCTCGCGCGGCGTCAGCACGCCGCGCACCCGGCCCGCGGGCGCGGCCGAGTCGGCGCCGCCGACGACCTGGAAGACCTCGCTGCCGTTGTCGTAGGAGATCGTGTTGCCCGAGACCTCGTCGGCCAGCGTGCCGTTGCGGTAGCGGCGCATCACCGCGCGGTTGACCAGCTTGACGGTGTCGGTGCGGCTGTCGTACTCGAGCCGCTCGGCCTCGCCCTCGAGGTACTCGTCCAGGCCTTCGCGCTTCTGGCGGAAGGTGGCGCGCCGGTCGGGCCCGCCGGTCGCCACGGCCGACTGGTGCCCCTGCGGGCTCTGCCGCACCTCGACCTGGTGGGCACGGATGACGATCGAGCCCTTGGTGATCTCGACGTTGCCGGTCAGGACGTTGAGCTGCTTGACCTCGTCGACCCGCGCGCTGTCGGCCGCGAAGGCCAGCGGCTTGTTGCGGTCGGCCTTCTCGGCGGCCGCCGGCGCCAGCATGCCGGCGCACAGGCAGGCGGCCAGCAGCACGCCGGCCGGCGGCGCCAGGGCGCGGCGCGGCACGGGGGGGAGGGGGGTTCCGGTCGGCATGGTCAAGGCATCGGCATGAATCTTGCTGCCGACGATTCTAGGGTGTGTTCGGCCGCGGACCGCGGCGCCGGCGCCACAGTCACCGTGCGCCGTGCATCCTTAACGACCGCCGGGCTGCTCGGCCGCGCGGGCCGGCCGCGAGACTCAGCCGCCTTTGCGCGCCTGGGCCAGCAGAAAGTCGGTGACCGCCAGCGCGCGCTCGTTCGAGCCGGCCAGCGTCCCCGAGGTGTAGAAGCTGCCGTTGATGCCGAGCGCCGGCGTCCCGTCGATCTTGTAGCCGGCCGACAGCGCCGCCGCCTGCCGCGCCTTGCCCTGCACACCGAAGGAGTTCATGGTGTCGAGGAACTTGGCCTTGTCGACGCCGTTTTTCGCGACGAACTCGCCGATCGCCTCGGGCGAGTCGAGCCGGTTGCGGTCGATGTGCATCGCCGCGAAGACCTTGCGATGCAGGCTGCCGACGAGGCCGAGCGACTCGATCGCGAAGTAGAGCTTCTGGTGCAGCACGAACGGCACCTCGCGGAAGGCCACCGGCATGCGGCGGAAGTTCACGTCGGCCGACAGCTTCCCGAGCCAGGCTTCGAGCGCCGGCTCGAAGGCGTGGCAGTGCGGGCAGCCGTACCAGAAGAACTCGACCACCTCGAGCTTCTTCGGGTCCTGGGTCGGCTGGCGCTGGCTCAGCTTGACGTAGTCGCGGCCCTCGACGGGGCCGCCCTGGGCGCGGGCGACGGCGGGCCAGAGCGTCGCCCCGAGGCCGGCGGCGGACAGGGTCGTGAAGTCACGACGGTTCATGGAGATCCTTTCGGCAAGACACGGGCACGGTGAGAAAAGATGTCGGGTGGAGTCGCTCCGCCGGGCCGTGGTTCACTGCGCGGCCACCCGCACCAGCGCCGACTCGGTGCCGGCGCCTGCGAGCGTGGCCTTGACGGCCTCGGCGTCGCTGCGCTGGTTGAACGGCCCGACGCGCACCCGGTAGACGGTGCGGCCGGACTGCTCGCGCTCGCTGATCTTGGACTCGAAGCCCTGGATCGCGAGCTTGGCGCGCTGCGCCTCGGCTTCCTCGGTGCGCGCGTAGGCGCCGGCTTGGACATAGAAGACGAACGTTTCAGGCGGCCCCGCGGTGGACGCCGCGGTCGGCGCCCGGCCGGCGAGGATGGCCGCCGGGTCGCGCGTGCTGCCGGCGTCGGCCGCCGGCGCCGGGAACGGCGGCGGCAGCACCACGCCGGGCGGGGCCGACGCACCCGGCGCGGCCCCCGCCGAGGGCGCCGACGCGGCCGCCATGCCGTCCTTGCCGACCAGCGGCGCGTTCGGGTTCCAGTTGCGGTTGCGCTCGGCCTCGGCGGCGTCCTGTTCGGCGGTGCGCTGCGGCACCTTGTCGATGAAGGGGATCGGCACCTTGGTGACGTACAGCGCCACGCCGAGCGCCATCGCCAGCCCGAGCAGCAGGCCGACGACCAGGCCGACCAGGAAGCCGCCGTGCTGGCGGCGCAGGGAAGAGGTTCGCATCGCCGCTCCGCTCACATCTCGTCGGGGGCGCCGACGCCCAGCACCGCCAGCCCGCTGCGCAGCACCTGCGCGGTCGCGGCCAGCAGCGCCAGGCGCGCGCCGGTCAGGGCCACGTCGTCGCCGAGGAAGCGCTCGGCGGCGTAGTAGCTGTGGAAGGTCCCCGCGAGCTTGCGCAGGTAGAAGGCCACGTCGTGCGGCGCCAGGTCGGCCGCCGCGGCGGCGAGCACGCCGGGGTAGGCGGCCAGCTCGAGCATCAGCGCGGCCTCGGTCGGCGCGGTCAGCCGCGACAGATCGGCCTCGCGCAGCACCGCCTCCAGCCGTGCGCCGGCGCCGTCGCGCAGCACCTTGGCGATGCGCGCATGGGCGTACTGCACGTAGAAGACCGGGTTCTCGTCGTTCTTCTTCAGGGCGAGGTCGACGTCGAACACGAACTCGGTGTCGGCCTTGCGGCTGATCAGGAAGAAACGCACCGCGTCGCGGCCGGCCCAGGCGATCAGGTCGCGCAGCGTGACGTAGCTGCCGGCGCGTTTGGAGATCTTGACCTCCTCGCCGCCGCGCATCACGGTCACCATCTTGTGCAGCACGTAGTCGGGCCAGCCGGGCGGGATGCCGACGTCGGCGGCCTGCAGCCCGGCGCGCACCCGCGCGATGGTGCCGTGGTGGTCGCTGCCCTGGATGTTGACGACCTTGCGGAAGCCGCGCTCCCACTTGGCGATGTGGTAGGCCACGTCGGGCACGAAGTAGGTGTAGCCGCCGCCCTCGCCACCGGCGCCGGACTTGCGCATCACGCGGTCCTTGTCGTCGCCGTAGGCGGTCGAGCGCAGCCACAGCGCCCCGCCTTCCTCGTAGGTCTTGCCGGCGGCGACCAGCCGCGCGACGGTGGCCTCGACGCGGCCGCTGGTGTAGAGGCTGGACTCGAGGTAGTGGTGGTCGAAGCGCACGCCGAAGGCCTGCAGGTCGAGGTCCTGCTCGTGGCGCAGGTAGGCGACGGCGAACCGGCGGATGCCGTCCAGGTCGTCCGGGTCGCCGGAGGCGGTGAACGCGCGGTCGTCGGCGCGGACGGTCTTCTTCGCCAGGAAATCGGCCGCGATGTCGGCGATGTAGTCGCCGTTGTAGGCGCTGTCGGGCCAGCCGGCGTCGCCGGGCTTCAGGCCCTTGATGCGTGCCTGGGTCGACGCCGCCAGCGTGGCGATCTGCACGCCGGCGTCGTTGTAGTAGAACTCGCGCACCACCTGCCAGCCCTGCGACTCGAACAGCCGGCAGATCGCGTCGCCCAGCGCCGCCTGGCGGCCGTGGCCGACATGCAGCGGCCCGGTCGGGTTGGCCGAGACGAACTCGACCATCAGCCGCTGCGCGGCATCGCCGCTCGGCGCGACGCGGCCGAAGGC
>ERZ1066135.1259-NODE-1259-length-10094-cov-10.572467_pt1 | contig 10094 bp, 8 predicted proteins | sample MGYA00382782_ERZ1066135 | MGnify/ENA primary metagenome ERZ1066135 (study PRJEB33369, sample SAMEA5778365) | biofilm metagenome | biome: Industrial cooling water; feature: Water cooling tower basin; material: Biofilm | place: United Arab Emirates | collected...
GCCCCCTCTTCCAATTCAACTTGCATTTTGATAGGCTTGATGTCGGTCAAATCGGTCAATTTGTAGGAAGAGCCGACAAAGACGGGCTTCTTTTCCTCCTTGCCCGCATCTCCGCGCATCTCGGCTAGCTCAGCTTTCAATAAACTTTCCGAATAATTCTCCTCCAGGCAATGGGCGCACTTAATGTCCACCATCTGGCCTGGCTGCAGATTGAATTCGCGTAGAGGCGCTTGATTGCTGTTCAGCTGCTCCAACAGTTTATGGGTGTTTGGATCAGAGTATGGCTTTAAAGGACCATCCTCGATTGTAATACCGTCTCTCCAAAAGATTACATTTCGCTTTTCCGGAATCTCCTGTTCTTTCCCTTTATCTGTGACGTCCTTTGTTTCCTGAACATTACCATCGTCTGGGTCGTCGAGACGGTGCGGACGTCCTTGGAAAGGTTTTGGCTTGTCGTCGTCGTCTTCGGGGAGCTTGGCCTTTCCAAAGACACTCTGCACCGCTCGTCTTGTAAATTCGTCCGCAGCCAGTCCATCATCGTCTTCCCCTCCCTCCACGTACATGCCCGACTTTTCACCGCCGACAAAGAAGCGCTGATTGGCGTTTGTTGATGGCTCATCACGGCGCTTCAAGTCGTCCAAAGTCATTACTCTGCCCGATTGCTGTCGTTGAGGCAGAGTTTGTGGTTTACCAGAGTCTCCTTTGTTATAAAAGGCATCAAATGCTTTCTTTAGTGGCATGTTATTGTATAGAGTAAACAACAGAGGAATAGTACGTTGACGTCCCCTTTGGACTTTTCCAAGAAAGACTGTGCCGTCGACTCATCAGCTCCGGTGACTGAACAGAAAAACTCAATATCGTTCATTAATCAATTTAAAAATGCTTTTGGTTTGGGTTGTAAAAATTTTCCAACTGGCAATCGCAGCGCAGCAAGAGGAAATCATAAATTCTGACGAGAAATACGTCGAAGCGGTCAAGAGACAAGATGCAGATGCTCTACATCAATTGAACGGCACCCAAATCACCAATTTGTCCGAAAAATTTTACATTGAAGCTTTCAAAGCGTGCAAGCACATTCGCTACGAGTCGGACTTTTGCAAGGCCGTCATCGAGGCGGTCATCTCGAAAGATTTCATGAGCCATTTAGTCGAGAGTGCGGAATGCGCGGATAAGCAAAACATTGTGCCGGACGTTGAAGAGGACTCGGAGTTGATCATTGACGGTCTGATGGCTAGCAGTGGGATGCGAATGATTGGCAAGCTGTTGAAGAAGTCGGAACAAAATACTGTAGAAGGCGAAGCCAGATTGCAAGATCCCGACACTTCAGTTTGGTTCAATGACACCATAAAGACGGCAGTTTTTCTAAAAGGTTTTGACGAGTCTTATAGGGATGCCGTTATCGATTTCTTGATTCCGGCTATTGGGTACCTGACCGAGTACAATTTGAAGACAAATGTGTCAAATTTCCTGACTAATGCGGTGTGCAAGTGCCATGGACTATTACAGAAGCTGTGTTTGATGGGCAACTGCTGCGTCGTCGTTTTCTTGATTCACCAATCCACGGCCTACCTTTTGCGGGTTGGACCGATCAACTTGAGGTTTGAAAGGAGAAGAAAGCAGTTTAAAAGTCAAGATCAAAAGTCGCCGATGGGAACCGAGTATTCAACAGTGGATGTTGACATACAAGCCCTTGATATTCCCAAAGCGGGAGAAGCGCTGATATTTAACGTTCAAGGAGCGGACCATTTCATGCTTTCTTTCCAGTAAACTGAAACTGCATGTGCTTTGTACACACACACAGAGAGAGTAGGGGTCATGTCGAATCTCCTTGCAATCTGTCTATTTGCCGCTAATTGCGTCCTGGCTGCCCAAAGGTTTACCTTTAATGTCGACACAACGGAAGAAATCGTCAACACTAAATTTCACGAGTTTGCACGCGCGTACATGGAAAAGTTTTGTGCGTGGTATGTGCGGATTCGGGTGGGAGACCGTGTTCCCATGCCAGGACAGATCTTGGCTATTAATTGTAAACTCATACAGATGAATGAAAAGGCAAAACGGGATTTAGACTTGTTGGATAGCGTCGTAAATTGCATCTTGACGACAACGCGAGACTCGCCTCTGAACAAGTTGTTGAAAAAGGTGTGCAAAGTAGACTTGGAATTGTTAAAGGTTTACGCCGAGCTCTTCCTGAGGACCTTTGTGCACAATGCCTTTGAACGAATTATAAGGCTCTTCTTTACTCCGGATCGGATTCGCGATGGCATGGAGCTGTGCATGCGATACTCGTATCGATACGAGCCTGTCGTGAATACTGCCTTTCGTTTATTGGGAGTGGAGGAGACTGTTCGTTTGGCGCAAGAGTACAACCCAGACCGCTCATTTCATCACGAAATCAAGGTTTACCTGTACATGCATCCGGAGGAGCCTCGCTACGATGAAACACTAAATGCTGAAGGGACCGGATGGATGGAAAGGATTCGCTTTGAACCATCGAACCGGCCACACTATCGCCACCGCCAAACCGAACAAATGTCGATCATTGCCATGCTAAATTCGGCCTTGAAGAACCAGCTCTTTGTCATGCATCCGCACCGATACTTGCTCTTGTTCCGTAAAGAGCTCGTAAAAGACCGTGACGCGCTTGGCATTCTTGTCAAGGTGTTGACGGTCGCCATTCGGGTTGGCTGTTTTATCCTACCGATTGCTTTGGAGCGAAACGAGTACACGGAGACAAACGACTTTTGGGACAAGGAAGTGGTCAGATACGACGACCTTGCGATACGGGCGATCAAGTCAAGTGCAAAGGAGATTGAGCCGTTCTTTTACTTCCGCCAAGCCGATTTTACAAAATTGCGCGGGGCCGACAACCTCCCAACAATCATCAAGAATGCCCTTTTAAACGACCCAAAAGTCTGGATGACATTTGTCCATCACTGCACGTCCGATCCCACTGCATTTCCATTGACGATCACGTCCAAGCTGGTGCGGCGGCCTGGATTGATGTTGATTAGGAGGGAGACGGAATCCGAAATCACCGTCGAATATGGCCCCTTTGTGTCCTCCGGACAAGTGGCCCAAGCAATCTTGAATTTGAGATGCGTAAAGGAGCGTATAGAGTTGAGCTTTGGCTGGGCCGACGGAAGCCTTGACAGCCCATTTGCAGATGAACTGCCAGTTGCTAATAATGACGATCCGCTATTTGAACACACTACAACTATAAAAAGGCACTATGGGAAAATTGACAAACAGACAATGATGGAAATGCACAGGAAGCAGACCGTAGAGTTTGTCCAAGCCCACAGGGAATACTTTGATTTTGTTCGAAATGAGGCTCGCAAAATGCGGACACATTTTGCCGCCGACACGATAAATCAATCTTGAAAGCAGCAGCTTTCTTTTCCAGTACACTCCAGCCAATCAGAACTCAGCAACGTTTCATCGACGGCGTGGGCAACGAAGCCGGGATAAACATGCGTCTGTTTTCAGTTGTTGCCGTTCTTTCCTACTCCCTTTCCGTTGTTTATGCCGCTCAAAAGGCGGGTCTAATTAACAAATCATTCAACATTCCAGTGATCGCCGATGGTCTGAACGAGCAGTTTCACGTTTTCGCCGACTCGTATGTTGACCGATTCGTCAAGTGGCACAAGGTGGCCGCAAAGGAGACGTTATTCTGCCGGAAAAGATGGTCTACTTAGCCAAGCTATCAGGGGTGAGCCAGACCGCAGACGACAAACTAAACCTCTTTGACCAGATCATCCAATCGTTTGTGGACAGGGTAAAGGCGAACAGATTCAACAAGTTCGTCGACAAGGCGTTCAAGGGTGACGTGCAGATGTTGAAAGTGTACGCAAAGCTCTTCTGGAAGATGGACATGAAGGACCATTTCAGGTTCTTGGTGAAGCGCTTTTACACCCCCCAATTACTTGAGGATGGCATTGAGTTGACCAGGAATTTAGACATCATCGACGAGTCCTTGATCAACGCAGCCATCAACAGCATCGGGGTGGACAAGACGGTCGAGCTGGTTAAGAAGCACAAGGGTGATCCGCTGCTCCCCGACAACATTTCCCTGTACGCTCATCTCGACCCCGAACAGCCGGTATACACGCTCGCTCATCTCGCCAAAAACAACACTCGGGCTTTCGTCAACTCGGTAAAGTTTGTCCAATCGGATAGGCTAGTGTATGGGCAGCGTTTGGACGAATCAGTTGCCTTGTTCGCCGAGTTTATGGACTGCGTGGCCCGGGGACTGTTGATCATGCACCCGGACCGATACCAGTTTTTCCTTTCGGAGCGAGCGATGCAGAGCAAGGAAGATTTGGAGTATGTGGTCAAGTTAATCGCAGTGTCGATCCGCTTGGGTTGTTACATTGTGCCCTTGGCGCTGACCGAGCAAGAGTATGACAAAGTGAATGCCTTTTACGACAACGACCTCTCCCACAAGGTCGTCTACGACGAAAAGACCATGAAGCGGATCAAAAAGGCAGCCCGTCAGATTGAGCCATTCTTCTTCCACGGCGACGTTGATGAGAGTCTGTTCTCGACTATTCACCGGACTTGCCTGGGCTTTTTAAAAAGGTGATCACGTCGGATCCGCGCGTTTTCCGCCATTTCTTGGTCCACGTGGCCTCGGACAACACGCAAAAGATGGTCGTTACAGCCAAGCTTGTCCGTTTGCCAGGCCTCTTTCTGGTCAAACGGGAATCCGACTCGAATATTTTGATCGAGTATGGGCCGTTCACTTCCGAGGACGACCTCAAAAAGGCCATCTTGAACATGCGTCGGGTAAAGGGAGAGCCGAAATTGAGCTATGGATGGGCAGACGGTCGATCAGACCATCCATATGCCTCTATAGCAAAAGTTGAACCCGCCCAATTTGAACCCGTCAGTCCTCCTGTCAGTGTTCCAGAAGATAAGCCTCTCCCAGTCAATGCTAAATCGGAATCAAATCTTGAAAAGCCAGAACAAAAGTTGATTGACTTTAAGGAAAAACACAAACTCGACACGGAGCAGTTTGTCGCCGAAAACCAACAGTATTTCGATTTTGTCCGCCAACAAGCCAACCAACTGCGCAAAAAGTTTTCCAAGCAATCATGTGAAGATAATCAGTAAATGGCAAAGAGTACATGATAAATCTCATACAAAGAATAAAGTAAACTACACCTGCTGCTGGTACATGCGGATAAAAGGATGCTTAAGGGCTTCGGCGGCCGTTATCCGCTCCTCCACATTCAGTTTCAGACACTGCTCCAACAAGTCAAACGCCTCGTTCGGATAGTCGACGTTTGGATTCATGGTCCCCACCAGCTCCCGGAAATCGATCCTCGACTTTGGGACGGTGGGCACGTCGCACGTCCACAGGCGCGAATATACAGTCGCCGCTTTCGCCATTTCGTCATTCCCAAACAGACAGGCAATCTCGACGATGGCGTCCTGGTCGTCCGATGATTGGAAGAATGGGTATCGCCGGGTCATCATGGTCAACAAGATTACGCCCGCCGACCAAACGTCAATCGAACAAGTCTGCCTGGAGGATTTGAACAAGACTTCGGGGGCGCGAAAGCCGCGGGTACCCGCCCGCGACGCCTTCATGGCCGGCCGGGTGTCATTGATGATCATCCCCGGAGGCATCTTTTCCATCTTTTCCTTTAAAGTTTTGATTGTGCGTTCCAGCTCTTCCGGGTTTTTGCGTTGTTGCTTCAAAGCACTATTGTCGTTTTCCGAATCAACGCCCTCCCGCTGCGCCAATCCAAAATCAACCAGAACCGCCCGCTCATCCTCGGCCGAAAATAAAAAATTGCTCGGCTTAATGTCCCGGTGGATGATCTTGTTGTCGTGCAGATGGCTCAACGCTTCAAACAATAAACGCATATAAACGGACACGTCCTTTGCCGACAACACGCCCAAATACTCGCGAAAGTCTTGGCAGTGAAAGTAGGGAAAGACGACCAAAACCTGGTCCTGGTGCCGTAGTCCGGTGATCACCGGGACCACGTTGTGCTTTCCCCCTAGCTCTTTCAAAAAAGTGATCTCGTCTATTAATCGCTCCGGACTGCTGGTCGGATTGATTCGCTTGATGGCTACAAAGTGGGGGGCGATGGGCGGGGGAGTGCCTGTCTGTTGGACGTCATACTTGGCCGCCAGCAGTCGGTCAATGTAGTCCTGGACAAACTCTTTCAGCGCCATGTTCAGGTTGGAAAAGGACATGGCCGGAGGGAGGACTGGCTTGTCCGGGCTCTGGCTGCCGCCGGAGAACAAATGGTTTGACCAGGTCTCCGAAAGCTTTTGCACATAGGCAAGCAATCTGGGAGCATCTTCTGGGTCCTGCCTAGACCATTCGATCCACTTTTGATTGTTCGTGTCAAAGTGTTTCACGTCGATGGCCTTGTAGACGGTGCTAAAGGTGCCCTCCCCGATGATGCTCGTCGGAATGTAGCTTTTGCAGAGCATGGGAAATTTGCTCTGAAACTGCTCAATGTCCTTGCGATCTTCGTCGAGGATGAACGGGTCGGCGGTCAACTGGTCGATGATGGAGCGCTGATGCTCGGTGATTTCCTTGTTGCGACCTGACAGTTGCTTTTGCGCAATTTTCGCCAGTCCTTGAATATCACTTGATTCCTTGATATATGTTTGGGTTTGCTGGTTCGGCACTGAAACATTCTCCTTGTCATGAATGCCATTCGGATGATCATGCGGATTATTGGCTATCGCAGTCGGCAAGGATCGCATGACTGGAAATTCGCGCGCGCTTTGAGATTGCTGCCGGGGTTTGGTTATGACCAGAGACAACACTGTGACCCCTGCTCATCCATGAATTTTGTGAAAACGTCGACCAGGCGTGGCGTCTTGACTCTCGCCAACGGCGTTGTTGTTAGCACGCCGGCAATGTTCGTTCCCACATCCTTGTATTCCATCAAACACTTGACCAGGGATATTTTTGACACTGTGCTCGACCCGAACCAGTGCATCATCGAAGTTTATTACGAAGACGTTTTCGAGAATTTGGACGCCATAAAGGCGGCTTCAGAGGCCGGCTTGGATTTCAAAAAGTTTTCCAATTTCAAAGGATATCCGTTGTGGCTAGCCCTTCGTGAGGACAGATATTTCCAAAACAAGGAAGAGCTGACGCACAACAACTCGGATGATTCAGTGTCTTGTGTGAACCATTCTGGTGTCTGCAAGCTGACCATTGCAAATTTGAAGGATATCATCAATACGGTAAAACCGGATGCTGCCATCAGTCCCGTCGATCATTTCGTCCTTCCCGGCAATGAAAAGAGAATTAAAAGATCTAGAGAGCGAACCAAGAAATATTTCGAAGCCTTGAAATCTGTAGGCAGTTTGATCCCATCGACCATGGATGGGACTGTAAATTCCGATCATCCTCTGACAGCCTTGTCTGGTGTCTCTGAATGTGCAAAGATTGACACCGTTAATACGGGCCGCTATATGCGTGGATCTTCGATAAATTTTGAAGACGCCATTGAATTATTGCGCAAGGGGCAATGTGACTTTTTCGACGCATCCTTCATTCTGTCGCAGGCCGAACATGGCAAGGCCTTGATCCTTCCGTCCGAAGAGTATGACCCAATGGACGTCCAGTTTACATTCATCGACCTGTTTGACCCGAAATATTTGGAGGACACGAGCAAGCTGCAGGAAAAGTGCCCGTGTCCGGCCTGCCAGTTCATGAAGAGCTACATTCACCACTTGTTCGTGGTGCACGAACTGCTGGGGCCGGCCTGTCTGTACGCGCACAACTTGTACCAAATGGGCCAATTTTTACGGAAACTGGAATAGTAAGTAATTAAAAAAATGTTTTAATTGATCTTCAAATGTCTAACATCTAAGTTTTATATTCATGGGATTGGAATGACCATTAGGCTGCTCGCGAGCAGCGTTTGCTTCATGGAAGCGTTTGAAGCTGATTCGAGGTTTGAAGATGGGAGGGTTTGGTCGGTAGGGGGCCCTGTTTGGGCTCATGTTCAGTTTGATAAACTTGGATGGCAAAGATGTAGCAGGAGCGTAGCGACTATTCGACGCCACCTTGAAGGAAATCTTTACCTTTGGGGGTTGGAGAGTCGTTTCTTGCTTCACAACCGCGGCACCAACCCTCAGTTTAATTCCGTTTGGGGAAACGGCCGGCTTGTGTTCCAAATCATCCGTTTGTAACATGGACGTTTCGTCTGCTTCTGCACTCTCAACTTGCAAACTGGCCACAGCCAACCCACACAATACACCCAAAATGGAACACCACGAGATCAAACGCATGTTCTTGCCGGGGTTACCGCATGGGCTATTGTGCAATACTAATAGGATACAGCCGGGGTACACTTTGTGTGTTTTATTGATCATTCATCATCGCTTGTAATGCTCATATCCGCCGATCAAGCCAAACTCGTCATCACCATTTAAATCGTCGGCGAGCATCGGGGACAGCTGTGACCAGACCAGTTGCTTGCCGGTCTGTCTATCGATTCGCTCCTTGGGGTTGACTTGCTCCGAGTAAAACATCCAAAAATGCCCATTGTTGCGGGCGGACAGGCACCGCTCGCACGGCTGGCTCACATGGTAGCCGAGGACGTTCCCGCACCCCCGGCACAAGGTGTCCCTGATCCTGCATAGACAGCCCTGGGTGACCCGATCCTCTTCCCCGGTCGCCAGGGCATGCGAGTCGGGTGGAATGTCGGTTGAATAAAGTTCGACTTTGGTGTCAGCCAGCAATATGGCTCGCATTGCCCTCTTGCACAGCCCCGACTGGCAGAAGCGACAAGACAAGGCGAAAACAATTTTGTTTCTTAGATGGCTGTTTGATCTTTCACGCTGCTGCTGCAGTTGCTGTTGTTGTTGTGAGTTGGCCAGCTGGTGCTGGTGCTGGGCGATCTGGGTTTGCTGCAATTGAAGCTGCCTGCCCAAATCGAGAAACCTTTCCAAAGGACCGAACCTGTCTGCCTGTATCAGGTTTCTCCTCAACCGTCGGTTGGACTGAGTGTTTGATTGGTGCGCCGATGGGAGCACATCCCCAACTGCCGATGCCGTCAGCAACGACTCGCCCATCACAATGGTCGGGCTGGAGGACGACGTCAGCACCGACGTTGATCCTGGGAGGGATGCTTCGATAGTGTCCGTGTCAATCTCGGTGACTCTCCACTCTGACATTTCTGTATATGTGTGTTTGAGATGTATGGAATGGCCCGTAGAATCTAAATTCACGTCAACAGCAGGCAAACCGTCAGCTAGCGAATATATCAATCAAAACAACCAACCGGCCATCCCAGTCTATTTATTTGTAAATCACCAAAATCACGACCCTGGCAACCTTTCACTTCCAAGGCAACCAAAATCATTTTTAAATTATTTAATGTCGAGTCGGCATTTGAAGCGACTGGAACAGCAAAAAACTAGTCCTGTTGAAGTTGCCAGGTTAGGGTCGGGTGAAGACAGTGAAGGCGAAGCGATTGGTGTCAATCAAACAGGTGCAAGAGTAAACCTGTTTACGGCCTTGTCAGACTCGGAGCCTACTCTAGAGGAAGAGCCGGCTTCGGATACTTCCGAACCAGTTGAGCCAAAATTACCGGAACCAAAAAGGACAGGAAACAAGAAAAAGCAAAAGGCGAAAAGGCCTCTTGAAGACTGGAATGCGTTAACAGATCAATTGGAAGACTCTAATCAAGACACGGAGCCATTGCTTCAAGAACCAGGTGAACAACCACTGTTCACCATCAACACTGACAACCTGGAAGAGAGCCGCGACATTAGGGAACGCATCGGCAGCGTGTCGGGTGTCTATTTGAAACGTCCCGCTGGCAGGATCATTGCGCCTAAAAAGACGTGGCCGAAATTGCCAGCTTCCGCTTTGCACTTTGAAATCCGCAAATTGCAAGATGACACTACCCCACAGCAGCTGTACAAGCTGTTTCCCGATGCAGTGTACAATGAACGATACAATGAGCTGGCCGTGATTATTCAATCGGCCGATCCAGCGGCCGTCTCCATGCACATTCACGAGCATCCTTTCTTGATCGAGGGATACTTGCTGATGAGCGACATAATCCGGTCCCATTCGGTAGCCGATGCGGCTGGATATGTGG
>ERZ1066135.1261-NODE-1261-length-10083-cov-7.199342_pt1 | contig 10083 bp, 3 predicted proteins | sample MGYA00382782_ERZ1066135 | MGnify/ENA primary metagenome ERZ1066135 (study PRJEB33369, sample SAMEA5778365) | biofilm metagenome | biome: Industrial cooling water; feature: Water cooling tower basin; material: Biofilm | place: United Arab Emirates | collected...
TGGATCGTGATGAAGTGCCTCGAGAAGGACCGCTCGCGCCGCTACGAAACGGCGAGCGGGCTCGCGGCGGACATCGTGCGGCACCTGAACGACGAACCGGTTTCGGCCGGCGCGCCGAGCGCGGGCTACAAACTGCGCAAATTCGTGCGGCGCAACCGCGGTCAGGTGTTCGCGGGCGGGGCGGTTCTCGCGGCGCTGCTGGTCGGCGTGGTGGCGTTCGCCTGGATGGCCAAGGTCGCGAGCGAACAACGCGACGAAGCCGAGTCCGCGCGCACGGCGGAGGTCGCGCAACGTCAGCTCGCCGAAGCCGCGCGCGCCGAAGCCGAACAGCAGCGTGCTCTGGCGCTCGAGCAAGCGCGCGAGGCCGCCAGGCAAGAGGCTGAGGCCCGCAAACACGAACGCGAAGCGCAGAGCCAAGCCGCCATCGCCGAAGCCGTGGCGAGGTTCCAGACCGACATGCTCGCCGCGGTCGATCCCGACCAACTGCCGCGCGACCCGGTGAGCGGCGAGCCGCTGAAGGACCGGGTGACCGTGGTCCACGCGTTGGAGTCGGCGGTCAAGCTGCTCGACGCGGGCTCGCTCGCCGAGCAACCGCTCGTCGAGGCGAAGGTGCGCGCCACGATCGGCGCCACGTTCCAGGCGCTCGCGCGCTTCGACGAGGCGGAGCACAACCTGCGCAGGACGCTCGAAATCCGCCGCGCAGCTTCGCCCGTCGACGAGCGGCTCGTCGCCGACGCGCTGGATGCGCTGGCGATGCTGCTGTGGCAACGCGGCGAGAACGACGAGTCGGAGACGCTGATGAGCGCGGCGCTGGAGATCTACCGACGCGTGCTGCCGGCCGGGCAGATCGACATCGCCAACGCGATGGACAACATGGCCAAGCCGCTCATCGGCAAGAACAAGCTGGCGCAAGCCGAGCCGTTGCTGCGCGAGAGCCTGGCGCTGCGCCGAGCGATCTTGCCGGCGAGCGACACGCGCCTCGCACACGGCCTCAACGGCCTGGGACATCTGCTCTCGCTGCAGGAGCGGCCCGCGGACGCCGAACCGCTGTACCGCGAAGCACTCGCCATCAACCGCACAGCGCGCCCCGCCGGGCATCCCGAGCTCGCCAACAGCATCAACAACCTCGCCGCATGCCTGAAGGCGCAGCGCAAGTTCGACGAAGCGGACGCGTTCTTCCGCGAGGCGCTCGCGATCAAACGTGCGACGCTGCCGGGCGACCATCCAGGCCTCGCACTGGGCCTCAACAATCTCGCTTCGTCGCTGCAGGAGCAGGGCCGCAGCGCCGAAGCCGAGCCGCTGTTCCGCGACGCGCTGGCGGTCTGGCGCGCCGCGCTGCCCGGCGGACATCAGCACATGGCCATGTGCATGATGAACTTCGCGCAGGGGCTCGCAGTGCGCGGAGAACTGGACCGTGCGGCCGCGCTGTACCAAGAAGCTCTGGAGATGTGCCGCAGGATTCTCCCGGCTGGCCACCCGGTCACGGTCCAGATCCTCGGCGAGTACGGGACGCTGCAGCAGTCGCGCGGCGATCTCGTCGAAGCGCACGCGCTTCAGCGCGAGCTCGTGGAACTGCGCCGCGCGCGGGCGGACGTCGCGTCGCCCGAATACGCCACCAGCTTGAACAACCTGGGACTGACCGAGTTCGATCTGGGTCGGCCGGAGGAGGCCGCGGCGCTGTTCCGCGAGGCGCTGCAGGTCCAGCGAGCCACCCTCAGCGATGGCCACAACGACACGAAAGCCGTGCTGTTGAACCTGGTGCACGCGCTGCGGGCGCTGGGACGCAAACAAGAGTGCGTCGCGTTGCTGCAGGAGGCGCTCGCCAAGAGCCGAGCTGCTCTGCCGGCGGAGCACGGGCAACTTGCCGAGCCCGTCGCCACGCTCGCCTTCGTCTTGGTGGAGTTCGGCCGTCTCGACGAGGCGGAGCCGCTGCTGCACGAAGCGCTCACGCTGGAGCGCTCGAAGGGATTCACGGGAAGCACGGCCCGTGACGTCCTCGCGCATCTCGCGTTGGTCGCGAAAGCGCGTGGTCGTCTGGACGAAGCCGAATCCCACTTCAGCGAATGGACGAAGCTTCAGCGCGCCGCTTCGCAGCAGGCACGCTTCACGGACGCGCGCTTCTACAACGAGTTCGCGCTGCTGCAGTGGGAGCGCGGCGAGCTCGCGCAGGCCGAAGCGCTGCTGCGCGATGCGCTGGCCGTGCAACGCGCCACGCTGCCTGCGCCGGACACCAACCAGGCCAACGTGCAAGGCAATCTGAGCGCCGTGGTCCTCGAACAGGGCCGTTTCGACGAAGCCGAGACCCTCGCGCTCGAAGCGCTCGCGCTCAAGCGCAAGCTGTTCGCGCACCACGACCCGAGCGTGCTCCGGTCGCTCGAGAATCTGGTCACGATCTACATGAACCAGGGCAAGCGCGCGCAGGCGGCGGAGCTCTTGACGGAGCTGGTCGCCGCGACGCGTGCCGGCAGTCCCGAGCGCAGCATCGAACGCGCGGCGCAACTCGCAGCGTTGGGCATGGCGCTGATCGATCTGCAGGCTTGGGAGCACGCCGAAGACGTGCTGCGCGAAGTGCTGGCCACGCGCGAAGCGCTGCAGCCCGACGTGTGGAACACGTTCAACTCGCGCTCGCAGCTGGGCGGAATCTTGATGGCCCGCGGCAAGCTCGACGAAGCGCACAGCCTGCTCCTCGACGGTTACCGCGGCATGAAGGCGCGCGAGGCGTCCATCCCGCCGCAAGGCGCGATACGGATTCCCGAGGCGCTGGAGCGGTTGGTCGCGTTCTACGAAGCGAGCAGCGCGCCCGAGGAAGCGGCGCGCTGGCGCAGCGAGTTGGAAGCCGTGCGCGCGCGAGGTTCGAAGCCGGACGTCGACGAGCAGCGCTGAACGCGCGCATCACCTGCGCTGCGCCGTCAGCAGAGCGCGCCCGCGCGCGAGAGCCAAAGCGATGGCGCGACGCGCGCACTCGAAGTGCTCCAAGAATTCCCGATGTTCTTGCGTTGAGTTCGCGGCGTCGCGCGACCGCGCGAAGCGCGTGCGCACCGGCGCGCGAGCGACGCGACACAGAATTGGCTTGCAGGCGCGCAGCGAGCGCTCGATCGTGATGGCGCGCGACTCGAGCTTGCAGCGGCCGCAGAACTCACGCGGTCGGCGCGCGGCGGGAACGAGCGGCGCCCATCCCTGCCCCGAGTCTTCGCGCCCCATCGCGCTTGGTCGCAGCTAGTCGCGCCGCAGGCGCGCGAGCGCGAGGCTCTCGGCTCGTTTCCCCACCCCGCCCGCGACGACCATGAACCCCGCCACCACTCTGCTCGCTCTGTTCGCTCTCTTCGCTCCCACCGCGCTCCACGCGCAAACACCGGCGCCGAGCGCCACGCTGGAACAACCACTCGCGCGCCGCGGCGCCTTGGGCCTGAGCTTCTCCGCGCTGCCGCGCAAACAAGCCGAAAAGGCCGGGCTCGCACGCGGCGAAGGTTTGATCGCCAACGCGCCGACGCCCGGGCTCACGGCAGAGAAGATTGGTTTCGAAGCCGGCGACGTCGTGCTGCGCTTCAACGGCGCCGCGGTCAGCGCCAGCACGATCGGCGCCGCAGTCCGTGCGACGCCCGCGGGCTCGTTGGTCGAGTTCGAGATCCTGCGCAAGGACCAGCCGCTGAAGCTGCGCGGCGAACTGCTCGAGAAGCCGCGCGATCCGGGCAACGAAAACTACGAGGTCCTCTACCGCCACGTGACGAACAACGGCCAGCGCATGCGCACGATCCTCACGCGGCCGCGCAAGCCCGGCCCGCACCCGGGGTTCATGTTCATCCAGGGCTTCTCCCCGGTGTCGTACGACTACGTGCTCGCGACGGCGAAGGGTGATGTCTCCACGCTCGACGGGCCGCTGCTGCACCGCGTCGCGAGTTCGGGCTACATCACCATCCGCGTCGAGAAGCCCGGCGTCGGCGACAGCGAAGGCGGCCCGTTCGCCGAGCTCAACTACCACGACGAGATCGGCATCTACCGCGAGGCGCTCGCGCAGCTCAAGGCGACGGAGGGCGTCGACGCGAACAACGTGTTCCTCTTCGGCCACAGCATGGGCGCGGCCTTCGGCCCGATGATCGCGGTCGACAATCCCGTGAAGGGCATCGCCGTCTACGGCGGCGCGGCGCGCACCTGGTTCGAGTACCTGCTCGACACGCTGCGTTACCAGGGGCTGGTCGCGGGCGCGAGCTTCGAGTCGACCGACGAGAAGGTGCGCCACGGCGCGCGGATCATGGCGCGCGTGATGCTCGAAGGTGAGTCGCCCGAGGCGGTCAAGGACGCGTTGCCCGACCTCGCGCCGCTGGTCGACGGCTTCTTCCCCGGCGGCCGCTTCAACGACAAGACGCTCGAGTTCTGGCGCCAGCTGAACGAGATCAACTTCGCGGACTACTGGAACAAGCTCGACGGCCACGTGCTGGCCGTGAAGGGCGCGAGCGACTTCGTCGTGTACGAAGCCGACCACAAGCTGATCGCCGACATCGTGAACCGCCGCCAGCCCGGGCGCGCCAAGTTCGCGATCGCGCCCAACTGCGACCACCTGCTGCACGCCTTCGCGACCGAGCCCGAAAGCCTGCGCAACTTCCAGCGCGGCGAGTACAGCGATTCGTTCGAGAAGCTGCTCGTCGAGTGGATGGCCGAAGTGCGCGGCAAGAACTGAGCGCGCACCCAGCCGGCGCGGACTGGCGGCGCGCAGGGGCCGCGAGCCACACTACGCGGCCCTATGCACCACGCCGCTCTGTTCACTTCCGTCGCCCTCGGCGATCTGCAGCTTCCCAACCGAATCCTGATGGCGCCGCTGACGCGCTGTCGCGCCGACGCGGAGCACGTCCCGACGGCGATCATGGCCGAGTACTACGCGCAGCGCGCGAGCGCAGGCTTGATCGTCGCCGAGGCGACCATGGTCATGGCCGGCAACTCGGCCTTCGGCGCACGCGAGCCCGGCGTCTATTCGCAGGCGCAGGTCGCGGCCTGGAAGCGCGTCACGGACGCGGTCCACGCGAAGAACGGTCGGATCGTGCTGCAGCTGTGGCACGGCGGTCGCGCGTGCCACTCGCTGCTCAATGGCGGCGCCCAGCCGGTCGCGCCGAGCCCGCTGCGCATCACCAACGACGAAACGCACACGCCGCAGGGCAAAAAGCCCTACGAAACGCCGCGGGAACTGCGCGACGACGAGCTGCCCGGAATCGTCGCGGGCTTCCGCCTCGCGGCGCAGAACGCGAAGGCCGCCGGCTTCGACGGCGTCGAGATCCACGGCGCGAACGGCTACCTGCTCGACCAGTTCCTGCGCGACGGAAGCAACCACCGCAGCGGCCCGTACGGCGGCCCGCTCGAGCATCGCGCGCGCCTGCTGCTCGAGGTGGTCGACGTCGCGGTCGGGGTGTGGGGCGCCGGCCGCGTCGGCGTGCGACTCTCGCCGCTCAACAGCTACAACGACATGCGCGACAGCGATCCGCTCAAGCTCACGAGCTACGTCGCTGCGCAACTCTCCGTGCGCCGCATCGCCTACTTGCACCTGATGCGCGGCGATTTCTTCGGCGTGCAGAAGGGCGACGTGACCAGCGCGGCTCGCAGCGCCTTCAAGGGCGCGCTAGTCGGCAACATGGGCTACTCGCCCAGCGAAGCGGCGCAGGCGATCACGGACGGCGCGCTCGAGGCGGTCGCCTTCGGACACCACTACGTGAGCAACCCCGACCTCGTCGCGCGCGTGCGCAGCGGCGTCGCGCTCGTCGAACCCGATCCGCGCACCTTCTACACCAACGACGCGCGCGGCTACACCGACTACCCGACGCTGCAGACCGCGTAGCGCGGCTGCGGCGTCGAAGTCGACGCGCTCACTGCAATCCCGCGAACTTGCGGATCGCTGCGTCGCGCGAGGCGAGTTCCTTCTGCAGCGCCGTCGCCGCAGCGCGGATCGGCTCGGCTTCGCCGGCCTTCAACGCGCTGCGGAACGCCTCGTGAGCGGCGGCGAGCTTGGCGTCGCCGGGTGCGCCGTCGAGCAGGAACGCGACCACGAGGCCAGCTTCGTGGTACATGCGCGACGAGCTCTCGGCCTTGGTGAGGTCGAGCTTGAACGCGAAGAGTTCGTCGAGCTTGCGCAGACCGCCCGAGCGCAGTTGCCCGAAGGCGAAGTCGCGCAGGGCCCACGGGCTCGCGCCCTCCGCCGCTTCGGGATCCTTCATGTAGCGCTCGACGTAGCTCGCCGCGCCGTAGCGCAACCAGCGCGGAATGCGCTTTTCGGCCCAGAAATTGGCTGGATCGGGACGCTGACCGCCCGCGCCGGCGGCGACCGTCTCGCCGATGAAGTTCCACGACGGGTCGAGCGCCTCGACGAAGCTCTGCGCCGCCGCCCAACGCACCCAGTAAGGCCCCCACCCGCGCAACTTCTCATCGCTGCGGTTCCAGAAGCTCACGCCGCAGCCCACGTACTGCGGCGGTTGCTGCGAGAAGTCGAAGGCCATGTCGGCGAAGTAGGCGCCGTGCAGGGACGAGAAGCCCTCGGCGTCCGGCAGCACCTGCGCCGCGCCGCCGGCGACCGCGTTGTACTGCTCGAGGCTGCTCAACACGACGAAGTCGATGCGCTCCTGCGGCGCGACGCCGAACAGGCGCACGAGCTCGGGATAGGTCTTCTCGGCGTACCAGCGCGCCGCGTCGCCGGCGCTCCACTCGCAGGTGGTGTAGACCAGGAAGTGTTCGCTGCGCAGCTCCCAGGCCGTCTCGAGCTTCGAGTGGTGCTCGTTCGCGGCTGCGAGCTCGACCCACGCGTCGCCGCACTTCCAGCGCAGCGCCGTCCAGTGCGGCATGTCCTCCGGCGCGACCCAACTGTTGTCGTCGGCGCGGTACTGATGGCCAGCCGCCTTGCGCTGCGCGTCGTCCTTGTCGCGCGCGACCTTGACCGGGTTCACCCACTTGCCCGACGAGTTCCGCGTCCAACCCATGTTGCGGTACGGCAGCTCGGCCTCGGGCACCCACTCTTCCTTGAAGCGCACCAAGCCCTTGGCCTTCATGCGCGCCGCCTCGTCGCGCTTGTACTTGGTCAGCTCGGCGAGGCTCTCGAACCACTTGCCGTCGTAGAAGCGGTGCCCGAGCGCCTTGCGCGTCTCCTCGTGGTCCGGCGCGAGCTCGAGGATGCGCCGCTGCACCTTGCGCGCGTCGGCCTCGGCGCCGGCGGCCGTGCAGGTCGCGGCCAGTTCGACGAGCTTGGCGACGTCGTTGCCCGCAGCGCGGATTTTCGCGTCGATCGCCGCGTCTTGGTGCGTCGCGTGCGCGGTTTGCGCCAGCGGTCGGAGCGGGGGCGCGAACGCCGCGAGGAGCACAACGAGGGACGCGATGGGCATGGCGAGGGAAGTGAGTGGCTCGAAGGCACAGAGCCATTCGAGGGCGACCTGAGTCTAGCAGTGGCGGCGCGCACCGTCGGACGCGCGTGGCGAGCCGAGTGCGAAGATTGGAGGACCACAGAACGGACAAGATCGGGTCTAGTGACGCACCCGCCCGTTCCGCGCAGCGCGAGCCGTCCCCGTGAACAACCCGAACACACCTGAGCACGAATCTCCGCCTTCGGTCCTGCAGATGATCACGCAGCGCACCGGCCTCGCGCCGAAGGTGCTGCTGTCCGACAGCGGCTCGGAGCACGGAGCTTCCCCGGTGATCGCGCCCGGCGCCGGCGGCGCGCTGCGGACGCCGAAAGGTCGCGGGAACTACCAAATGCTCGGCGAAATCGCGCGCGGCGGGATGGGCGTGATCCTCAAGGGCCACGACACGGATCTGGGCCGCGACGTCGCGGTGAAGGTGCTCGATCCCGAGCTCGCCAAACGGCCCGAAGTCGTGCAGCGCTTCATCGAAGAGGCGCAGATCGGCGGCCAGCTCCAGCACCCGGGCATCGTGCCGGTGTACGAACTGGGCCTGATGGCCGACGAGAGCCCGTACTTCACGATGAAGCTCGTGAAGGGCCGCACGCTCTCCGCGCTCTTCCAGCAGCGCAAGGCGCTCCTCGACGAACGCGGCCGTTTGCTCGCGATCTTCGAGTCGGTGTGCCAGACGGTCGCCTACGCGCACTCCAAGGCCGTGCTGCACCGCGACCTCAAGCCCGCCAACATCATGGTCGGCGCGTTCGGCGAGGTGCAGGTCGTCGACTGGGGGCTGGCGAAAGTGCTCAGCCGCGGCGGCGTCGCCGACGAAAAACGCGCCCAGGGCAGCTTGTTCACGGTGATCGAAACCGTGCGCAGCGGACCGGGATCGTCGGGCTCCGATTCGCTCGCCGGTTCGGTGATGGGCACGCCCGCGTACATGGCGCCCGAGCAGGCGCAGGGCGAAGTCGAGAAGCTCGACGAGCGCGCCGACGTGTTTTCGCTCGGCGCGATCCTGTGCGAGTTGCTCACCGGCAAGCCGCCCTACGAGGCGCGCGAGGGCGAACCCGTGCTGACCCAGGCGGCCAAGGCGCAGCTCGATCCGGCGCGCGCGCGCCTCGAGGCGTGCGGCGCCGATCCCGCGCTCATCAAGCTGTGCCTGGAGTGCTTGACGCCGTCGAAGGCCGCGCGGCCGTCCAACGCGGACGCGGTGGCGCGCGCCGTGCACGAGTACCTCACCAGCGTCGAGGAGCGCGTGAAGAAGGCCGAGGTCGACGCCGCGGAGGCGCGCGTCCGCGCCGCGGAGGATCGGCGCGCGCGGCGGCTCACCGTCGCGCTCGCCAGCTCGATCGCACTCGCGGTCGCGCTCGGGAGCGCGGGGCTGTGGTGGGTCAACCGCGAGCGCTCGGCGCGCTCCGCGCAACTTCGCGCGGCGGTGGAAACCGCCCAGGGCGAGTCGCTGAGCCTGGCGCAGTCGGGGCAACACGGCCCGGCGCTCGAGGCCGCCAAACGCGCGCTGGCGCTGGCGCAGACGGGCGACGCGGACGAGGCGACGCTGCAACGGGCGCGCGATTTTCTCGCCACGGCGGAGTCGGCGGCTTCCGCGGCGGAGCGTGAGCAGCGGCTCGTCGAGCAGGACCGCGAGCTCGCGGAGACGCTGCTCCAGCTGCGCATCGAGCAAGTCGCAACGCTGGGCAATCGCCCCGCGGTGGTGGCGCTCGACGAGAAGTTCACGCGTGCGTTCCAGGCCTACGGCGTCGATCTCGAGGGCTCCGACCTCGTGCCGGCGCTCGAGCGCATCCGCGCGCGCGACAACGCGCGCCAAGTTGCCCTCGCGCTCGACGACTGGGGCCGCGTGCGGCGCCAAGTGCACGGCCCCAAGTCCGAGAAGAGCGAGAACCTGTACGTGCTCGCGATGGATCTCGACCCCGACCCCGAACGTTCGCGCCTGCGGACGGCGATCGCGGAGCAAGACGCGCCGACGCTCTTGGAGTTGGCGTCGCACGACAAGCTCGCGAAGCTCGACCCGGGTTCGATCTTCGTGTTGAGCGCGGCGCTGTGGGACATGGGTCTCGAGCACCGGGACGAGGTGTTTGGCATCTTCGATCTCGCCGTGCAGCTCTACCCGGGCGACTTCGTGCTGCAGTCGGTGGGAGGAAACCTCTACTCCGATGTCGGCCGCTTCGAGGCCGCGCTGGCCTGTCGCACCGCGGCGCTCAGCTTGCGCCCGAACGACCCGAGCGCGCGCCTGCGCAGCTCGGACGCGCTGTACTTCATGGGGCGGACGACCGAAGCCGAGGGCGGCTACCGCGCCGTGATCGCGCAGTGGCCGCAGAACGCCGAAGCGCACTACGTCCTGGGTCTGTGCCGCTCCCAGATGGGCGACTTCGCGCAGGCGCTGAGCCTGCTCGAACGCGCGCTCGCGCTGCAGGACAACCCGGACTGGCGCCCCGACCTCGTCGCCGCGAAGTACTACGCCGGTCTCATCGGCCGCGACGAGTTGGTGCGAGAGATCGAGCAGGAGACACGCCCCGATTTCGTCGTCACGTTGCTCTATCCGCTGCTCGACCATCCGCAGATCGCGCGGCGCGACACGGCCTATGCGGTGCAGGCGCTCGCCAGGAACGCGGCGTCCCTCGACGCCCAGGACTGGGCCTACTTGCCGCGCACCGTGGCGAGCATCCGTGTCGGCGACTGGGCCGGCGCGGCAACGCAACTCGAG
>ERZ1066135.1265-NODE-1265-length-10076-cov-7.199082_pt1 | contig 10076 bp, 8 predicted proteins | sample MGYA00382782_ERZ1066135 | MGnify/ENA primary metagenome ERZ1066135 (study PRJEB33369, sample SAMEA5778365) | biofilm metagenome | biome: Industrial cooling water; feature: Water cooling tower basin; material: Biofilm | place: United Arab Emirates | collected...
GTGCCCTCCTGCTCGATCGGGTTCTGCGTGGCGAGCGTCATGAACGGCGGCGCGAGTTTGTTGGCCTCGCCTTCGATCGTGATCTGGCCTTCCTGCATCACCTCGAGCAACGCGGCCTGCGTCTTCGCCGAGGCGCGGTTGATCTCGTCGGCGAGCAGCAAGTTCGTGAACGCGGGCCCGCGCCGCAGCACGAACGCGCTGCTCGCGCCGTCGAACACGACGTGGCCGGTGACGTCGCTGGGCATCAAGTCGGGCGTGAACTGCACGCGCGAGAACTTGCCGCCGAAGGTGCGCGCGAGCGCGAGCACCAGCAACGTCTTGCCGAGCCCCGGCGCGCCTTCGATCAGCACGTGACCCGCCGCGAGGAAGCCCAGCAGCACCTGCTCGACTTCCTCGGCTTGGCCGACGACGACCTTGCCGATCTCCGCGCGCATCGCCTGCACACGCGCGTGCGCGCGCTCGATGCGCTCCTGCGCTTCCACGGACACTTCGCTCTCGCTCATAGTGCTTTCCTGATCCGCTCCAGTTGAGTCACGGTGTGCGCAAAGTCTTGGGCGGCACGCTCGTGGTTGGGTTCCAGCAGCTCCGCGACGCGCTCGGGCGCCAAGCCGCTGCGCTCCGCCAACCGCGCGACGCGCTCCTGAGGCTCCAGCGCGGCGAACTCCGGGAAGCGCTGCGCCATGCGACGCGCCAAACGGCGCCGCGGTGCGGCGAGCAACTCGCGGCGCGCGCCGACGCGCAGCTGGAACGCGGCCGCGGCCTCGATGTGTTCGGAGAAGTCGCGGCGCGCGAGCGGCTCGTCGGGAAGCAGCGGTCCGAAACGCGCGGCGGCGCGCCACAAGGCGAGCGCCGTCAGCACGGCCACGCTCACCAGCGCGGGCCAGGCGAATCGGAAGAGCGTCTTCAGCAAACCAGGCGGGCGCTCGCTGCGCGCGATCCACACGGTCTGGGGCGGTCCGTCGAGCGACGCCAGCTGCCAAGCCAGCGTCGCGTGGTCGCGCTTGCCCAGCGCGAGGTTCTCGATCCAAGTGTCGCCGGCGACGACGCTCACGCGTCCGGCTTCGTCGCGCCAGCTCACGACGCGCGCCTCCTCGGCGTCGGGAAAGGCAAAGTCGCTGCGCCGCACGAGGTCGCGCACCACGATCTCGCCTGCGACCGCCACCTGAAGCGGACCTTGGCCCAGGTCGAGCTCGAGGTCCTCGAGCGCTTCGGTGGAGACCGCGAACTCGGCGTCGAAGGACGCGAGCAAGGGCGGGTTGAAGCGACCGGCTTCGATGTCGTCGCGGATCTGGTCGAAAGTCGCGCCGCTCGAGGGTGCGACGAGCACGACGTGGTTGCCCGCGCGCACCCAGGCGCCGAGGTCCGCGAGCAAACCCGGCGGCGCAAAACGCCCGCTCGCGCGCCAAAAGAGCACGCCGCGGCCGTTCGGCACGGCGGCCAGGTTCTCGCTCGACTGCGTGGGCACGCCCAGCTCGCTGAACAAACGTTCGAGCGCGAGGAGCGGATTGCGGCGCGCTTCGCCGCGGAGACCGACTTCGACGTCGCGCGGCCGCCACTGCGCGCGGCTGACGAGCCAACCGAGCAGCGCGAGCAGCGGCAATCCGATCAGCAGCCCCACGGCGAGGCGCGTGCGGTTCATCGCGCGCCTCCGCGGGCGAAGTGCGCGGGCCAGTCCGCGCACAGGGCTTCGAACGACGCGGAGTCGGGCGCGCGCCGCGCGTAGGCGCACACGAGCCAGGCCTGCGTGAGGCGCGCGAAGAATTCGGCGCGCGGTCCGGGGGCGACGCTGCGCGTGCGGCTGAGGCAGTCGCTTTCGGTGTCGCTGCTCTCGAGCACGAGCCCGTGCTTCTCCACGAGCGCTGCGATCGACGCACGGTAGAGCAACGCGAGCGCCGCGCGTGCGTCGCCGCCGCGCCACAAGTCCAGCGCGGCGGCGACCACATCCGCGGGGAGCGACTGCGCTCGAACGTCGAGCCCGAACAGGTGCGTGGGCGCCTCGCGCGGCGCCTTGCGGCCGCCGTCGTCCTGCTGGCGGAAGTAGCGCACGAGAGCCAGCATCAAAGCCACGAGCGCGACGGCGCCGGCGCCCCACGCAAGCGCTTGCACCACGGCGCCCAAAAGGGGCGCTCGGCTGACCGAAACGCCGGGCAAGTCCAGGTCCCAGTCGAAGTCGAACTGCAGCTCGTCCTCGCTCGCGACGGTCGAGAACTCCTCGCGCGCGAGCACACGTTCGATCGCCTCCTTGGCCTGGGTCCGGGCGCCGCGAGGCTCGTCGTCGAGTTCGGACTCCGACTCGTCCTGCTCGTGCGCTTCCTCGACGAGCTCAGCTTCGGGTCCTTGCAGCAGCGACGTGTCCACACGCGATGCCGCGCGAGCGGGCGCGCCGCTGTTCGCCGTGCCGCGCGGCGCGAACAGCGCCAGCGACAGGAACGCGAGCAGCGCAGCTGCGCCGCTCGACGCGGCGACGCTGCGCTGGCGGCGCACGCGCTCGCCAAGGCGCCGGAACGCCACTTCAAGGTCCCACCCCTCGAGCTGCGTGCGGCGCTGCAGATACAGGCCGAAACCTGCCGCGGCGTGGATCCAGATCCCCAGCAGGTGCGCAGCCAGCGAACTGACCGTCAGGGCGATGTTGAACGTGACGCTGTGGGCCAGCAGCGTTGGATCGTCCATCCAGTCCGCGGTCGACGGCAGCAACTCCGCGGGCGTCGCGAACAGGAACAGCCCCATCGCGCTGAACCAGAACACCACTTGGAACACGAAGGTCAGCAGCATCACGAGCGACATGACGCCGGTGCTGTCGCCGCCGATCTCGCGCTCGCGGCGGCGCCGCTCGTCGCCGCGCACGCCCTCCAGGACGTCGATCGGATGGAGCATCGCGCGGTGCGGCAGAACGCGCTTCCAGGTCAGCGTGCGCGCGGACCCGCGCACGAAAACGGCCGCGGCTTCGCTCCACAGCTCTCGCACGCCCGGCGGAGCGCCGAACATCGAGCGCGCGAGCACGAACACGACCAAGCGCTCGAACAGCGGCGCGAGCCACCATGCGCCCACCATCAGCCACACCCCGGCGGCGGGCGGCAGCGGCGCGAGCAGCGCCACCAACCAGAACGGGACGAGCGTGAGCAGCGAGAGGCGCAGCAGCGGGCCGCTCCACTGGCGCAGCATGGCGAGGCCGAGTTCCACGCCCTCCCACGCGCTGCGCGGACGCAGCTCGACCTGCAGCGCCTCGAGCTTCATTCGCCGCGCCCCGCGAGCAGCAGATAACTCGCCGTGGCGAGGCTCGTGCAGGCGCCCACCGCGAATTTCACGTGGACGGGCGCCGCGGAGGCCGACCAGAAGCCTTCGATGAACGCTGCGCCGACCGTCATCGCAACGGCGCCGAGGAACAGCAGCAACGCCTGTGCGCCGTTCTCGCGCAGCGCGCGCGCACGCGAGCGGCGTCCCGGCGCGACCAGCGCGGCGCCCAGGCGCAATCCAGCCGCCGAGGAGACGAAGAGCCCCGCGAGCTCGAGCACGACGTGCCCGCACACGAACGGCCACAACTCGTCGCCATAGCCGATCTGCGCGATGTGCCCGAAGACCGAACCGTGCACGATCCCGTTGAAGATCAGGAACAGCAGCGTCCCGACGCCCCACAACGCGCCGCCGGCGAAGGCCTTGATGTCGCCGCCGACGTTGTTCGAGATGTAGAAGCCGAACATCGCGATCGCGTCGTCGGCGCTGCGCCCGCCGGTGTGGCCGGCGCTCGGGTCGTACATCTCCTCGTACTGCTGGACCATCGCGGGATCGACGGCCGCGAAGAGCAGGTCGGGGCGCTCGCTCGAGATCAGGATCATCGCCGCGAGCGGAATGGCGTAGACGATCGCGCTGAGCCAGAAGAAGCCGGCCTCGGCGCGCACCAAGCGCGGAAAGTCGCGTGCGATGAAGCGCACCGCGGACGCGAGCGGGCGCGAGCGGTCGCGGTAGACGTGGTTGCGCGCGGCGAGCACGAGCGTGTTGAGACGTTCGACCAGCGCGCCGCCGTACATGCGCCGCCGCGCGAGCGCGAGGTCCTGGCACACGCGGCGGTACAGCGGCAGCAGTTCCGCGGGAGCGCTCGCGCGAGAGGGCGTGGCGCGGAGCGCGTCGAGTTCCTCGACGAGCTCCGCCAGGCGCTTCCAGCTCGCCTCGCGCTGCGCGATGAACGGCGCGCGCTTCACCGCTCGCCTCCGACCCAGCTCGCCAGCGCGAGCGTGCGCTCGACTCCGACCGCGCCGCGCTCGCCGGTCAGGGGCTCGAGGTGTTGCGCGAGCTCCGCGGCGCGCGCCGGCGGCCAAGTGTGGACACGCTGCGCGAACTCGACCAGCGCCGCTTGCTCCGCGGGCGCGAGCGCGACACTCGGCGCGAGCGGCGCGGCCTGCGCAAGTCGCGCGAGTTGCCGGCCGCCGGTCACGTGCACGACGACCGAGTCGGCCACGCGATCGCCGATGCGTTGGAAGCTCGAACTCGAGAACATCGACGCGAGTCCGAAGCCGTAGAACAGGGGCGCGAAGTCGACGCCGCGCAGGAGGTTGCGCACCAGCGAGTGCGACCAACCGATGGGACGTCCGTCGCTGCGCAGCACGGCGAGCCCCAACAGGCTCTTGCCCGGCGTGGCGCCGCGGCGCAGCACTTCGAAGAACACCGGGTACAGCCACTCGAGCCCGAACCACAGCAGCGTGCTCACCGCGTGGCCGAGCCCGCCGAGGACTCCGAGCAGCGCGCCCAGCGCCGACAGGATCCCGACGCGGATGGCGAAGTCGATCAAGTACGCGAGCGCGCGCACATGCGGACCGGCAACACGCAGCGACAGGTCCACGCCCTCGGGCGTCTCGATCGCGCGCAGCGTGTCGATTCTGGCGAGCAAGGGACTGGGAGCACTTTCAGCCCACCGCGCCGCAGCGGACGTCTTGGCGAAGTTACCGCGGCAGCTCGCCGCCCGAAAGTGCGCCGTGCGCGGTACGGGTGGAGTAGCTCCAGCGCGAGGCGCTCACGTCCGTGCCGGCGAGCCGGTCGTGCAAACAACGCCGTCCCGGAACGAGCACGAACGCCACGTCGAGCACGAGGAGCGTGTCCGGCAGCAAGGGAATTTCTGACTCGAGAGCGCCCTCCATGACGACCGCGACCGGTAGGTAGCGCAGGAACACGATCCGCCAAACGCCGGCCGGGGTTCCATCCTGCAGAACGATGCGAACGCCCGCGATGCGCTTACCGATCGTTGCGCCGTACCGCATCAACCAAAAAAACTGCGTGGCCACGAACGCGACGAGCCCCACCGAAGCGACGACGGAGAAAGCGGACGTGCGATCGTGGAAGACGTCCGCGACCGCTGATCCCGCCGCCGCAAACAAAACGACGAACGTCGTGACTCCGTCGATAGCGAGCGCGACGAGCCGCCGCAGGAGGACGCTCCACGACGGCGCCGGGGCGCGCACCGGCTCGGTCGACACAGGCGCTGGAGGTCGAAAAGGTTCGTCGTCGTTGGGTTGTACGGTGCCAGAGCAATTTGTCTCACGCCGTTCGGTGCGCACCGCGCACCGAACGGCGTGAGACAAATTGCTCTGGCACCGTACAACGATGCGTGCGATGGCGACCCTCCACGCTGGCAGCTCCGCCGGACTTTCCTGCAGTGCGTCGCTCGCCATCGCCGTGCTCGGCGGCTACGCCCCGAGCAAGCGCCGCGCCTCCGCGCGCGCCGTCTCCTGATCCGCGCCGCCGGCGATCATGTCAGCGATCTCCTGCACGCGCGCTTCGTCGCGCAGGTCCTCGACGAACGTGCGCGTACGGCCGCCTTCGACCGCCTTGGCCGCCTTCAGATGGCGCTGCGCCATCGCTGCGATCGCCGGGAGGTGCGTGACGCACAGCACTTGGTGATGCTCGCCCAAGCGCTTGAGGTGCGCGCCCACGGCCGGGCCCAGGCGCCCGCCGACGCCGGAGTCGATCTCGTCGAACAGCAACGTGCGGCTCTCGCCGGCCGTCGACAGCGCGCTGCGCAGCGCGAGCATGATGCGCGCGGTTTCGCCGCCCGACGCGACCTGTTCGAGCTTGGCGAGCGGCTCGCCGGGGTTCGCCGCGAGCAGGAACTCGATGCGGTCCATGCCGCGCTCGCCGAAACGCGCGCGATCGGCTTCGATCACGCTGGTCTCGGACGGATCGCCCGCGGCCAGACTGTCTTCGTCGGCGCGCTGCGCGACGCGGATGTCGAAGCTCGCCTTGGGCAGCCCCAGGTCCGCGAAGGCCTTCTCGACCGCTTTGACGAGCTTGGGCCGCACCGCCTTGCGCGCGCGCCGCAGATCACCGGCGCGGGCGAGCACCACAGCGCGCGCGGCCGCGAGCTCGGAACCGAGCGTCTCCGCGCTGGCTTCGTCGGCCTCCAGCCGCGCAACCTGCGCGCGCAACTCCTCGAGCTTGGCCACGAGCCCCGCCGCGTCGACGCGGTACTTGCGCTCGAGCTTTTCGAGCTCGGCCAAGCGCGTCTCGAGCTCCTCGAGCCGCGCCGGATCGACCTCGAGCCGCTCGCTGAGCGACTGCAGCGTGCGCGCGCCGTCTTCGAGGTGCACGAGCGCCGTCTCGAGCGCCTCGCTCGCCGGCCCCAGCGCCGCGATCTGCGCCTTCCAACCTTCGAGGTAACGCACCGTCGCGCGCAGCCGATCGACCAACGCGCCGTCGGACTCCGACAACTCGCCGACCACCCGCGCCAGACCTTCCTTGAGCGTCGCCGCGTGGCGCAGGAGCTCACGTTCGGGCTCGACCTCCGCGCGCTCCTCGGGCCGCACGCGCGCCGCCTCGAGTTCGCCGCGCTGGAAGCGCGCGAGGTCGAGCGCGTCGCGCCGCGTGGTCGCCTCGGCGCGCAAGCGCTCCGCTCGATCGGCGAGCGTGCGCCACGCATCGCGCGCTTCGCGGTACGCGCCGACCGCCGCGTCGAGCTTGCCGAAACTGTCGACCAGCCGCATCTGTTCGCTCGGGTCGTGCAGCTTCTGGTGGTCGTTCTGTCCGTGGATCTCGAACAGCCGCGGCGCGAGGTCCGCGAGCGCCTCGCGCGTCACCGGACGGTTGTTCACGTAGGCGCGCGTCTTGCCGTCGGCGAACACGCTGCGGCCCAGGATCAACTCGTGCTCCTCGCTCGGCGTGCGCGACCACTCCGCGACGAGCTGCGGCATGTGGCGCCGCGCCCAACGCGCGACCGACGCGCCATCGCGGCCGGGCGGCACGACGAAACGCCCCTCGACCACGGCCTTGTCGGCGCCGGTGCGCACGCGGCCGGGTTTGGGGCGCGTGCCGAGCAACAGTTCGAGCGCGCCGACTAGCAGGCTCTTGCCCGCGCCGGTCTCGCCGCTGATGACGTTGAGGCCCGAACCGAACGAAAGCGTGGCGTGCTCGATGATGGCGAGGTCGCGGATGATGAGCTCGACGAGCATGGTGATGCGGCGTTGGACGAAAGGAGGTTGGCTACAGCCTTGCGGATCGGCGCGTCAGGAGCAATCCGCCCACTCGGCCGGCCGCGCTCCCAACTCGCGCGGCGCGCCGTTCAGCGCGCCCGCACAGCGCTTCCACCAAAATCCGCTCCGGAGTCGCGCCACAGCGTGTGGACGTGGTTCGCGTTCGGCTGGCTGTCGTCGTACTCGAACACGTGTCCGCCGACTTGCACGCGCCAATAGCAGCGCTCGCCCGGCGCCGCGGAACCGACCCACACCAGGCGCGCGCCCTCGAGCCCTTCGCGCAGCGCTTCGAGCCGTTCGGCGCGAGCGTTTCCGCGCAGGCGACGTGCGAAGAGTTCCACCAGCGAGGCGAGGCGCGCGCGCTGCTCGTCCTTCAACTCCGAGGCGCGCAACCCGCGCGGCTCGGGCAGTTCGCGGCCGGGTTGGGCGAGAATGTCGCCCGTGAGCTCGAGCCCGGCGCCCGCGCGTTCGCGTTGGCTTTCGTCGAGGCTCTCGAACAGCTCGCGCCCCGCGCGCTCCTCCTCGCCCAGCGGCCGCACGTCGGCGCCGTTCGAACCGACCGAACGCGCCGGGCTGGCGCCGAAGAACAGCGGCGTGACGCCCACCACGCGCTCGCCCACGGCCGTCACGTTGAGCGAGATGTGGTGGCCTTCGAAGCGCCAACCCCAACGCTCGTCCGAGCGCGGATCGCCGAACAGCGTGACGTAGTACTCGTCGTAGTCGCGCCAGGTCGCGGGCGCGCCGGGCCGCGACTCGCGCTCGAAGAGCACACGCTCGAGTTCGCGGATCTGCTCGAGCTGCGCCAGCGCGGCGTCGTCGAGCACGGCGCCGAGCAAGTCCGCGAGGCGTTCGCGCTGCAGCTCGCTCGCGCCGCCGATGCGCAGGCCCGCACGCTTGCGCGGCGTGTAGCCCCAGTCGAAGCGCGCCTCGCCGTCGAAGGCCGTCAGGGCGCGCGCACGCTGCTCGGCGTCGAGCGCGTCGAGCCAGCGCACGGCGGCGCGGCGCACCGCGTCGGGCGGCGCCTGCGCTTCCAGCGTCGCCGCGGCGAGACCCAGGCACACGAGCGGAACGACGCAGAGAGCCAGGATGCGCGAAGCCATGGAGGACGCCATCCTAAGCGTGCGATGGAGAGCCAACGAGTTCCGCCGCGCGAAAGCGCGGACCCGCCGTGCCGTGAGTGCAAGCACTACTACGTGACGTACCAGCCGCAGCACCCGTGGGGCTGCCGCGCGTACGGCATCGCGAGCGCGCGTTCGCCGGCGGTCGCGATACGCGAAGCGAGCGGCGAGGCGTGCCAAGCCTTCGAGCGGAAGGCGGCGCGGCCGTGAGCGCGAGCACCACGCTCGAAAGCCTGCAGACGCCGGCGCTGCTCGTGCGCCTCGACCGCGTGCGCGCCAACCTCGCGCGGATGCGCGAGCTGCTCGCGCCGCACGGCGGATTCGAGCGCTGGCGGCCGCACGTGAAGACCGCCAAGACGCCGAGCGTGCAGAATCTGCTGCTCGACAGCGGACTCAGGCAGTTCAAGTGCGCCACCACGCGCGAGGCGCGCGTTCTGCTCGAGCTCGCGCAGGCGCGCAGCGTTTCGATCGACCTGTGCGTCGCGCTCGCGCTGCGCGGCGCCAACCTCGCGCGCCTCGCGCAGCTGAGCGACGAACATCCGCGCTGCCGGCTGTCGGTGCTGAGCGAGAGCGCCGAACACGCGCGCGACGTGCGCTCGCTCGCGCCGCGGCTGGGGGTGTGGATCGACGTGGATCCGCGCATGGGGCGCAGCGGAGTAGAGCTCGACGACAGCGCGCGGCTCGCCAGCGTGCGCGACGCCGCGGGCGATGCCTTGCGCGGCTTGCACGCCTACGAAGGCCACGTGCGCCACGTGTCGCCGGCAGAGCGCAGCGCGGCGTGCGAGCCGCTGTTCGCAGCGCTCGCGCAGCACATGCAGACGCCGCAACTGCACGGCCTCGAGCTCGTGACGAGCGGCACTCCCACCTTCGAACAGGCGCTCGCCTTCGGGCCCTTCCGCGCGCTGCGCCACCGCATCAGTCCGGGCATCGTCGTCTACTGGGACCACAACAGCGCGAGCCTGGGGATCGAGGGCTTCAGCGTGGCCGCCAGCGTGCTCGCGCGCGTGGTGAGCGCGACGCGCGAGCGCGTCACGCTCGACGCCGGCTCGAAGTCGCTCGACGCCGCCGCGGGCGATCCGTGCGTGCGCGTACGCGGCTGGCCGGAACTCGAGGCGCTGCGCCCCAGCGAGGAGCACCTGCCGCTTCGCGCGCGGGACGGTCGTGTTCCCGCCGCGGGATCGCTGCTCGAGCTCGAGCCGCGCCACGTGTGCCCGATGGTGAACCTCGCCGAACGCGTGGTGCTGCTCGAAGGCGAACGTGTGCTCGGCAGCGAGGCCGTCGCCGCGCGTGGGCACGACATCGAGTCCAGCGGTTCCGACGTCGACGCGCGCGGCACGCGCTGAGCAAGCGAGCGCTCGGGTTCAGCGCGGCGAGAGCGCTTGCTGCGCTTCCTCGCGCAACCGTCGCAACTCGGCGCGCGCGACGTCGGGCATTTCGCCCACCAACGCGCGGTCGAAGTGATCGAGCGCGAGCCGATGCTGCTGCTTCTCGAGGTGCTCGAGCG
>ERZ1066135.1266-NODE-1266-length-10076-cov-5.909390_pt1 | contig 10076 bp, 8 predicted proteins | sample MGYA00382782_ERZ1066135 | MGnify/ENA primary metagenome ERZ1066135 (study PRJEB33369, sample SAMEA5778365) | biofilm metagenome | biome: Industrial cooling water; feature: Water cooling tower basin; material: Biofilm | place: United Arab Emirates | collected...
CGGATAGTACCCGTTTCTCGACCCTTTGGCGTCTGCGGTAAGATTTTAGCGTGACGCTCGACGAGAAGCTGAAAAATCTGCCTACCGCCGCCGGGATCTACATCCACAAGAATTCGGCTGGCAAGATACTTTACGTCGGCAAGGCAAAGAACCTCCGCAACCGCGTCCGCTCTTACTTTCAGGCAAGCCGGAATTTCGATTGGAAAACCCAACAGCTTGTCCGCCAGATCGCCGACTTCGAGTTCATCGTCGTCGATTCCGAGGTCGAGGCTCTTGTTCTTGAGTCGAACCTGATCAAAAAACACAAGCCGCGGTTCAACGTGATGCTTAAGGATGACAAGCAGTATCCGCATCTGAAGCTGACAAATGAGCCGTTCCCGAAGGTCGTCCTGACCCGCCGCGTGGTCAAGGACGGCAGCAGCTACTACGGCCCGTTTCTTCCGGTAACCCTTGCCAGAAAGACACTTAACCTGATCAACCGGACGTTTCAGCTCCGCACTTGCGACATCGAGATCGATGGCCGCCTGCCGCGTCCCTGTCTTGAATATCACCTCAAGCGATGCCTCGGGCCGTGCGTTAAGGGGCTTTGCACGCAGAAGGAATACGAGGAAGCGGCTCGTGACGTGAAGCTGCTGCTCGAGGGAAAGAATAAGGAGCTTGCCGAGCAGCTTGAGCAGCGGATGTGGCGGTTTGCCGAAGAGGATAAATACGAACTCGCGGCAAAGTTTCGCGACCTGCACCGCACCGTTCTTCAACTCGCCGATCAGCAAAAGATGGCGATCACGGCCGAAACGGATATCGACATTTTCGGCTTCTATCGCGAAGGCCCGCGCCTCGCTCTGCAGCTTTTCACTATGCGCGAAGGGCGCATAGTCGGCCGCAGGGAGTTTTTCTGGGAAGACCTGCCCGAAGATGACACCTTCGATGCCTCGGAGTTTCTCGGCGACGTTTTGCTTCAGTATTATTCGACCGATTTTGTCCCGCTTGAGATCCACGTTCCACAAGATTTCGAGGATCGCCAGCCGCTCGAACAGCTTCTTACCGAACGCCGCGGCCGCCGCGTCAAGATCCTCGACCCCAAACGCGGCCGCAAAAAGGAACTGATCACCCTCGTCGAAAAAAATGCGAAGATCGCCTTCGAGCAACGCTTCCGAGTACTCAAACCCGACTCCGAGAAGGTGCTTGGCGAGCTGCAGGAAGTGCTCGAGCTTTCATATTTCCCCGAGCGGATCGAATCATTCGACATCTCGAACATCTCCGGTGCCGAGAACGTTGCCGGCATCGTCGTCTTTGAGAATGCAAAACCGGCCCGCTCGCTCTATCGCCGCTTCATCATTAAATCGGTCGATGGCAGCAACGACGTCGCGTCGATGCACGAGGCCGTCCTGCGGCGGTATCGGCGGATGATGGAAGAGGGCGGGCGGCTGCCCGAGCTTGTGTTCATTGACGGCGGAAAAGGGCAACTAGCCGCAGCGGCCGCGGCGATGCGAGAACTCGACCTTGAACAGATCATGCTCGTCGGCCTGGTCAAGCCGCCGAAAAGGCATAACGAGATCTCGCACCTGCTGGTTCATGGCCGCGAGGACCGCCCGATTCCTTTTGACCGCAATTCGCTGGCATTCCGGCTGATACTTCAGATACGCGAGGAAACTCACAAGACCGCGGTCGAATTTCACCGCAAGCGGCGAGAGAAACGCGACTTCACATCGGAGCTTTCGGCGATACCCGGTATTGGCGAAAAGCGCAAGATGCAGCTCCTGAAAAACTTCGGCTCCATCGAGCGGATCGCCAAAGCCTCGCTCGAAGAGCTGCGGCCCTTTCTAGGAGAAAAGGCTGCGAGCTCGGTCGTAGAGCACTTCGACCGGCAGCGCAGCCTCGCCAAGAATCCGGCTGATCACTAGGGCTCGTCACATTCTTCGGTTACCCTCGTAAACAGCTTGCGAAACTCCTTGAAATATTCGCCGTTCGATGACCGTTCGTCGTATTCGATCTCGGCATTGGCACAATTCCACCATCCGAACGACATCGTCTCGACCAAGGCGAACTCAAGCCTTTTCGGCGAACGCATTTCCTCGTCGAACCGCCGTTGGAGGCGTGCCGGGTCCGAATTCTTTGACTGCGAATCAAGATTGACCGCCCGCCAAGCTGCCAAAAGCTTATCTCCGCCGGCAATGATAGGCTCGGCAAATTTTGTCTTACAGGCGGCCGCCGCCGGATACTCGCGAAGCACGTCCGGCTTTGTGTACGCCCGCATCGTCAGCCGTGCCAAGCGATAGACCTGCTCGATCTCTTTTAGGCGTGCCGCCCGTGCCCCCTGCCAATAGGGCGTATCGATGATGTCCAGATTTTCAAGTTCCGACCGGACGGCGTTGTAATCGCGGTCGAGCTTGACCGTGTCGAGTTCCGCGATCTCGCTAAAGTTCCAAACGGTCGCCCCGACCGAACTCAACGTAAGGTCGCCGGGCGTCAGCAGCCTCGCGGTGTTGCGGAGCTTTGCCTCGGAATACTTCCGCGAATCGTAAGTTCCCTTGAACGTGCAAAGCTCATCCGTCCATTCAAACGTCCGCGTCTGCGCATAGGCAGCCGGAACCAGCAATAAGAATAGCAGTACGAATTTCATAAATTTCCCTTTAGATGACGCCGCAAAAGGCCCTTTTTGCAGATCCTCAGCCTCACCGCCCCCGAAGGCGAATTGCACTATATCTACGGATTGAAGCCGCGGAGCGTATCCATTGCAAACTCCTCGAGCGGATCGAGCACGTCGATGGCCTTTGCGATCTCTTCGCCATTGCCGAGAAGGATAACGATGTCGTCCTCGAAAAGTTCGCACTTCGCCCCCGGATTGATCTTCGTCTCGCCCTCGTGGACGACCGCGACCACGGTTGCCCCCGTACGTCCGCGAAGATCTATCTCTCCGAGCGTTCGGCCGATGGCAGGCGAGCCTTTTCTTATCTGCACCGACTCCGTGCTCTCCGACTGCATCTCAAGGTCCAGCTCGACGGTTCGTGTTGTTGGCGCCGATGGCGTCCTAAGCATCTCGTACCCTTGTTTTCGGATGCGTTCGATCTGCCCTTCGATGATCTTTCTCGAAAAGCCGAAACGGTGCAACACGCGGGCAAAGATCTCGATACTTGTCTCAAACTCTTCCGGGATCACCTCATTCGCCCCAAGTTCGTAAAGCTCTGTGATCTCCGTAACGTATCGCGTCCGCACGATGATATGTATTTCCGCATTTATCCGGCGGGCGAGCTTTACGGTCAGCCGTGCAGACCGCGGATCTGACATCGCGAGCACCAATGCGGAGGCCCGCTCGATCTCGGCGTGTTTGAGTACCTCGCGGCGAGTGGCGTCGCCGAAGTTTATCTTCTCGCCCTGTCTTTTTGCTTCCTTTACGACCTCCGGATTCAGTTCGAGTACCGTATAGTTCACTCCGACCGCCCGTAGTACACGCGAGAGGTTCCTGCCATTGAGCCCATAGCCGACGATAATGACATGTTCGCTTAGCCCTCCGCTCGATGTAACGTGGGCCTCGTCATCCTCAGTATTTTCAAGCCCGCGAAACCGGCCGTCCCGTAAAAGCCCCTGCACGAGGGCTCCGATGGCGGGTGCATACGTGATCAAGAACGGCGTCGCGATCATCGTTATGATCGAAGCGGCAAGAAATACCTGGTAATCCGTATCAGGCATCAGGCCGTGTCCGCGTCCGGCTTTTGCGAGCACGAACGAGAATTCCCCGATCTGCGCCAGGCCGACCGCGGCAGTTACAGCGACCCGCTGCGGATTGCCTAGCAGCTTTACGATGCCCCAGATGATCAGTGCTTTTCCGATCATCAAACCGCCGACGAGCAACGCAACGCTCCCGATGTTTTGTACAAACGCTGAGAGCGAAAGCAGCATCCCCATCGAGACGAAAAAGAGGCTGTTGAAAACGTCGCGAAACGGCAATATCTCTGCCGTCGCCTGGTGGCTGAAATCCGTATCAGCCAGAACGACGCCCGCGATAAAGGCTCCGAGAGCAAGCGAGAGCCCGAACTGGAATGTGATCCACGAAAGCCCAAGGCAGAGCAGCACGATAGTAAGGAGAAATACTTCGGTGCTTCGCATTCTGACCACCTGCTTTAGAAAGGCCGGGATCAGGAGCCACGCCAGAAGCACGATAACGATCAGCGAACCGAGCGAAGCCCCGAGATCAAGCAGGATCGATGTAAGCGAGACGACATCTTTGCCGCCGAGGATCGGGATCAACAACAGCATCAGGACGATGCAGATGTCCTGAAAGAGCAGGATGCCGATCGCAGCGCGCCCGTGCGGCGAATCGACCTCCTGCCGGTCAACATAACTTTTCAAGACTATCGCCGTGCTCGAAAGGGCGATAAGGAAGCCAAAAAAGATCGCCTGCGTTACCTCTCGCCCTAGCGAGGCCGCGATCAGAGATGTAACGAAGATCGTGATCCCGACCTGCAGGCCGCCGCCGATCAGCACGAGCGTCTTCATCTCGCGCAGCTTGCGGATCGAGAACTCGAGCCCGATGGTAAAAAGCAGAAGCATCACGCCGATCTCGGCGAGTATCTCAATGCCCTCCAGTTCGTGGATGAATCCGAGCCCGTATGGGCCGATCGCGATGCCGGTAAGCATCAGCCCGACCAAAAGCGGCAGCTTAAGCCTGAGACAAAGATAGGCCACCGGCAGCGAGGCGAGAATGATCACCAAAAAATCCCTAAAGAGCTCGGGCGTATGCATAGATTGCTCAAATCTTACAGCACAAATGACGGCGCGTCATCTCGTCTTCACACCACCCGCATATACTTGGCACGGAGGTCCCGGAGGAATAAAAACGGCCGAGGGTGTGGTTAAATACTGGTGATGCATCAAAACAAGAAGCAAGCCGAGCCGTGTGTGATGATGATCTTCGGCGCGACCGGAGACCTGACGAAGCGCAAGCTTTTTCCCGCGATCTACAACCTTGCAAAAGACGGACATATTCCGGATAGCTTTGCCGTGATCGGAATCGGCCGGCAGGAACTCACGAGTGAAGAGTTCCGCGGGCAGATCTTGGATGATCTACGTGAATTCACACCGAACGGGGCGGATCAGGAGTTGCTCAGTTGGTTCGAGCAGCGGACGTATTACACCGGCGGCGATTTTGATGATGACAAGCAGCTTTTCGGTGATATCAAGGAACTCGCGGCAAAGGTGTGCGCCGAGCACAATATCCCAGCGAACTTCTTTTACTACATGGCGATCCCACCGGGCCTCTTCGCCAATGTCGCCCGAAAGATCGTCGATAACGGGCTCGGCCGCGAAGAGAACGGCAACTGGCGGCGGTTCATCTTTGAGAAGCCCTTCGGCCATGATCTCGAGTCAGCAAAGGCCTTGAACGCCGAACTCCTGAAGATGCTCGATGAGCGACAGATCTACCGCATCGACCATTATCTTGGGAAAGAAACGGTCCAGAACCTGCTCGTTTTTCGCTTCGGAAACAGCATTTTTGAGCCGATCTGGAACCGCAATTACGTCGATAACATCCAAATAACAGTCGCTGAAAAGCTCGGCGTCGAGGGCCGCGGCGGCTACTATGAAAAGGCAGGGGCCCTGCGGGATATGATCCCGAACCACATCTTTCAGCTTGTGACGCTGACAGGAATGGAGCCACCCGTCTCCTTCGACGCCGATTCCGTCCGCGACGAACAGGCAAAGATCCTCCAGGCGATCAAGTGCTTCACGCCCGAGGAAGCCTTGAGCTGTGCCGTCCGCGGTCAATACGGCGAAGGCGAGATCGATGGCAAGCGTTTGCCGGCCTATCGGAGCGAGGAAAGCGTCTCCCCAACCTCAGCGACCGAAACCTTTGCTGCTCTCAAGCTCTCGATCGATAACTGGCGTTGGGCCGACGTGCCCTTCTATATCCGCACCGGAAAGCGAATGGCGACGCGCCACTCAAGCATCGTAGTGCAGTTCAAAAAGGCTCCGTTCATGCTCTTCCGCGATACGCCCATCGAGCGGCTGACGACGAACCGCATCGAGATACACATCCAGCCGGACGAGGGCATCACGCTTCACTTCGGAGCCAAGATCCCCGGGCCGATCGTTCAGATGGGCGCCGTTGATATGGACTTCAACTACGTTGACCACTTCGGCGAACAGATCTCGACCGGTTATGAACGCCTGCTCTTTGACTGCATGATCGGTGATGCGACACTCTTTCAGCGTGCCGATATGGTCGAGGCTAGCTGGGCCATTGTTTCGCCGATCCTCGATGTTTGGGCCGCTGTTCCGCCTCGTTCGTTCCCGAATTATCCGTCCGGCAGTTGGGGCCCTGCCGAGGCCGATGAACTGCTCGCAAAGGACGGCCGACGGTGGAAGAACACCGAACATCACACCGACGCCGTTTGATTTCTAGCCAAGTGAAAGCTTAAGATTCCGACTATCCATTTTATGGAAGCAGAGATAGCACTTGGTGCCCTGATCCTCATTTTGCTCGCGTTCCTCGCGACCGTGGACATGGCGTTTTCCCATCTTTCGGACATCTCGCTCCGGCGGCTCGCCAGCGACGTCGAGGATTCCGATTCGCCCGCCCGTGCCGTATTTCTAAGGCAGATATTGAACGACCGCTCGGGTTTTCGCTTCGCTTTATCGCTTACGATCCATATTCTGCTCATCACCTTTGCGGTGCTCGTTGCCGTAACGGCGATCGGCTGGCTCGAAACGCGTCGCGAGGTCGCCCTTTATTCGCTCGGCATCGCATTGGTCGCGACGGTGCTTTTCCGGCAGTTCATCCCGAAGATACTTGTCCGCTCCGACCCGGAGAAACGGCTTCTCTTGCTGCTCCCGGCGGTCCGGCCGCTCTACACGGCATGGAGTTGGACCATCGCGCCGTTTTCGCGGCTTTTCAGCCCGGCGAGTGAACCGGCCAGGCTCGATACGACCACGACGCCCGAAAGCATCGAGGAGGACGAAGAGGACGCCGCCGATGACCTTCAGGCCCTGATCGAGGTCGGCGAGGCCGAAGGCATCATCGAGGAACGCGACCGCGAGTTGATCGAATCGATGGTCGGTTTTAGCGATACCGTCGCCGGCGACGTGATGACGCCGCGGACCGAGATCGTCGCCATTTCGATCGATTCGACCGTCCGTGAGGCACGCGACCTGATCATCGAGCACAAATACTCACGCATTCCCGTTTACAGCGAGAGCATAGAGAATATCGAAGGCGTGCTCTACGTTCGCGATCTGCTTCAGGCATGGGCAAACGGCAAGGAGATGCTGCCGATAAAGGATATGCTCCGGCCCGCGTTCTTTGTTCCTGAGACAAAGCCGGCAGCCGATCTGCTCAAATCGATGCAGCAGAACCACGTCCAGATCGCCATCGTCATAGACGAATACGGCGGTGTCGCGGGCGTTGTCACGGTCGAAGACCTGATCGAGGAGATCGTTGGCGAGATCGAGGACGAGGACATCGAGGAAGAGGAGATCATCGAAATAATCGAGGGCGAGGACGGTTATTGGGACGTCATCGGCTCGACCGAGATCGACAAGGTCGAACGGCTATTCGGGCTCGACCTCGAGGACGAAGAGTACAACACCATCGCGGGCCTTGTTGTCACCGAAGCTGGCTACGTCCCGAAAAAAGGCGAAGAACTCGTCGTTCGCGGGCTCCACGTCGAGGTGCTGCGGAGCGACGGCAAACGGATCCAGCTTCTTCGGCTCAAGCATGCGGACGAGGACGCCGAAACGCAGGCCGCGTTAACCGAATAACAGACCGGCGGTTGTGATATACTGCGGATAAATATCACCGGAGGTACCCGATATGAGCATACGTCTCGGAGACGAAGCACCTAATTTCACTGCCCAAACGACCCAGGGCGAAATCAATTTCCACGAATGGCTTGGCGATAGCTGGGGCGTCCTTTTCTCGCACCCGAAGGACTATACGCCTGTCTGCACCACCGAACTCGGAATGGCGGCCCGGATGAAGCCGGATTTTGAAAAGCGCAACGTAAAGATCATCGGCCTCAGCGTCGATCCGCTCGATTCGCACATGGGCTGGGAAAAGGACATCGAGGAGACGCAGGGCACTGCCGTCAACTTCCCGATGATCGCCGACAGCGACCGCAAGGTCTCGGACCTTTACGGCATGATCCACCCGAACGCGAGCGACACATTCACCGTCCGGTCGGTATTCGTGATCGGCCCGGATAAGAAAGTGAAGCTGACGCTCACCTATCCGGCCTCGACCGGCCGCAACTTCGACGAACTGCTGCGCGTCATCGATTCGCTCCAGCTTACGGCGAACTACAGCGTCGCAACGCCGGTCAACTGGAAGGACGGCGACGACTGCATCATCGTCCCGGCGGTTTCAAATGAGGACGCAAAGGAGAAATTTCCGGCCGGTTGGAAGGAATTGAAGCCCTATCTACGTGTAACGCCGCAGCCGAACAAGGTGAAAGGCGAGGGCCAGTCTGTCTAGTTGCGACAAAGATCAATGAGTGAAAAGGCGGTCTCGCGGCCGCCTTCCTATTTATGAAGCTGACCGCCGAAACGGAAAATAGCTCGCTGCCGATCGAATTTCGCCGCCAAGACGGCCGCGTCTCTGCGGTCATCAATGGGCGCGAATACGACCTCGAGGTCTCCGAGCCCGAACCGGGTGTATTTCTTTTCAAGCATGAAGGCCGCATCTTCGAGGCGTCTGCGATCCGCGACCCGGCCGCTCGTTCTACCTTCACGATCTCACTAAAGGGCCGCGAACACAGCGTAAGCATCGTTGATCCGAAGCGGCTTCGCGGCTCGGGTTCGGGAGACTCGCAGGCCGATGGGTTTGCGGAGATAAAAACGGCAATGCCGGGCAAGGTCGTTCGCGTTCTTGCCGCAGAAGGCGATGCGGTAGAGAAAGGCGACGGAATAGTCGTCGTCGAAGCGATGAAGATGCAAAACGAGCTCAAATCGCCGATCACCGGCACCGTAAAGACCGTCACCGCAATTGAGGGAGCGACCGTCTCGGCCGGCCAGGTCCTCGCGACCATCGAATAATGGCCCTTTACCCAGCTGAAACGTTTACCCCGTCTATCTCCGCTGCGCGAGGTAACGGCCGATATCGGTCAGAACCATTTATATGCCTGAGCGGTTCGCTCAGTCCCGACATCATCTCACCGAAGAGTTCGAACGTCAGCGATTGTGCCCCGTCGGAGAGCGCATTTTCCGGCTGGGGATGGACTTCTACGATGACGCCATCAGCACCAACCGCGATCGCAGCCCGGGCACAGCGGCCTATGATGCTCCGTTTCCCTGTCGCGTGTGAGGGGTCGACGATAACCGGCAGGTGTGTCAACTCCTTCAGCAATGCGACGGCCGCTAGGTCGAGCGTGTTTCTAAGCGAACTATCAAATGTCCTGATGCCGCGTTCGCAAAGCACGACCCTTTCATTGCCGCCATGAAGAAGGTAATCCGCTGCTGAGAGCCATTCCTTTACCGTCGCCGCCGGGCCGCGTTTGAGAAGCACTGGCTTCTCGGTCTTTGCCAGCCTTTTCAGCAACGCAAAATTCTGCATATTCCTCGCCCCGATCTGAAGCATGTCGGCGTGTTCACAAACGAGGCCGATGTCATCCTCGCTCATCACCTCTGTCACGACCGGCATTCCGGCAAGGTCTCCGGCCTCCCGAAGAAGGCGAAGCCCTTCAACGCCAAGTCCCTGAAAATCGTGCGGCGACGTCCGCGGCTTGAACGCTCCGCCTCGGAGCATCACAGCTCCGCGAGCCTTGACCGCTCGGGCCGTCTCCGTAACCTGCTCGCGAGATTCGACCGAGCAAGGACCGGCGATAACTACCGCCGCCGGCCCGCCGATCGGCACATTTCCAACCCAAACGATCGTCCTTTCGGTTTCCGACGTATCGGCGGCTTTTGATCCGGCCGAACTCTCACAAATACCTGGTGACCATGTATCCAGCATAATTTATTTCCTCGCAATAGCTTCCCTGTGTTCAATTTCCGATCAAGATGAATTCAGTCCAATTTCCCTTCATGTCCGCAATGTTCTCGGCGAGGACTGCCGCTCCATAGATCTCCGCCGCACGCCGGCTGCCGAT
>ERZ1066135.1267-NODE-1267-length-10075-cov-5.083433_pt1 | contig 10075 bp, 9 predicted proteins | sample MGYA00382782_ERZ1066135 | MGnify/ENA primary metagenome ERZ1066135 (study PRJEB33369, sample SAMEA5778365) | biofilm metagenome | biome: Industrial cooling water; feature: Water cooling tower basin; material: Biofilm | place: United Arab Emirates | collected...
CGACGCCCTACCCGAAATTGAGCAGCACGCCGTCGTGTTGAGCGCCGAACTCGACCTTTCGCCCAACATGCTGCTCTTTGCCGATGGCCGCTATGCGTCGCGCAGTTTTCTGTCAGCGAACGCACACACCACACAGCGCATCACCATCCCCGCTAGCAACGCGTTCAGAGCGCGCAACAATCTCTTTCCTGGCCGCACTGTCCAGGCCGACTACAATTTCTATCGCGACCTCGGCCCCCGTCTGGAAGATGGTGAAACAACAACGCTCGACTTGGCCGCTGGACTGCGCTGGGACTTGAACGAGGCTTGGCGGCTTGAGCAGCAATTGGCCTATGGGCGCATCGCCAGCGATCACACCAGACGCAACCTGATCAACATGCCGGCGCTCGCGGCCGCGCTCGCCAGCAACGATCCCAACATCGCCTTTAACCCGTTCGGCGCCGGCGCCTTCACCAATCCGGCGACCATCGCGTCGATCCGTGGCTTTGGCCACAGCGACCTTTTGTCGGAAACCTGGAGCGTGTCCCTCAAAGCTGATGGACCGCTCTTCTCCTTACCGGCCGGCGATGTTCGCTTGGCGCTGGGAGGCGACTATCGCCACGAATTTTTTGAGATCAGCGAAGTAAGCTTCACCACAACGGCCGCGCCGACGCCATCGACATCGAGCAAGAACGACCGCAACGTCGAGGCCGCGTTCGCTGAAGTGTTAGTCCCCCTGTTTGGTCCAGGATTGCCTCCGCCGATCGGTGAACGCGTCGATCTTTCGCTTGCCGGACGATATGAGCGCTACAGCGACTTCGGCGAGACCTTCAATCCGAAGGTTGGCCTTCGGTGGGACCTTTCAGATGCGCTGAGCTTGCGCGCCTCTTATGGCCAGTCTTTCCGTGCCCCCAATCTTTCAGACCTCGACCCAGATGGCACGCTGGCGCGCCGGCAAGTGCGCGGTCTCAACATCACGGATGCAGGCGCCCCCAGCGGACGCAGCAACATCATCTTGGTTCTTGGCGCAAATCCCGACCTGCAAGAGCAGCGCGCCGAAAGCTGGTCGGCGGGCGTAACCTATGCGCCGCCCGCGTCGGGCTTTCGCGCGGACCTCAATTACTTCGACGTCCGGTTCTCCGATCGCATCGCAAGCATCACCAATATCGCAGGGGCGCTCAATCCCGCGTCCGAGTTTGCGTCACTAATCGATCGCAGCCCCGATCCATCCGAGATCGCTACGCTTCTTGCCGAAGCGCAGGCGCTCGGCACCAGTGGTGGCTTCAGCGCGAGTGATATCACCGTCATCGTCGATGCGCGTTCCACCAATCTGGCGCGTACGGACGTGCGCGGCTTGGATTTGGCCGTGTCGTATACAACAGACATCGGTCCTGGCGAACTCACGCTAAGAGCGGACGCCACCTACCTGATTGACTTTCTGCGCGCGGCTTCCCCCCTCGCGAACGCGGTCAATGTCGTGGACACGGTTGGCAATCCGGTGGACCTCAAGGCCCGCCTCGGCGCGACCTATGATATCGGCCGATTCAACGCCTCGGCCTTCGTCAATTACACCGACGAATTTACCGACAATCTGAGTGCGCCCTCCCGCGCCGTCGATGCGTGGACGACGATTGACTTGCACCTGGGATGGCGGTTTGGCCCGCCCGATAGTGGCCGCGGTCCTGAACTATCGCTCTCGGTTGTCAATGCATTCGACCAGGATCCGCCGTTCGTCAACAACGCAGCGGGCGTAGGCTACGATCCTAGCAACGCCGATCCACTCGGCCGTTTCGTCGCCGTTGAGCTGCGGACGCGCTTCTAGCCATGCTGACATGGGCGATCGCCGCGGCGCTGTCGTGTACGCCGCCGCAAATGGAGCCGGCGGCGACCGTCGGCGTCGCTGAGCTCATCTCCCTGCGCGACATTTCGGGTTTGAGTCTGTCACCAGATGAAACTCGCGCGGTCTTTCAGGTTCAGCAAGCCAATGTCGAACGCGACGACTATAACTCCGTGTGGTGCTTGATCGACTTGGCCACTGGCAACATTCGCGAACTTAGTGACGGCGGGACGATCGCGATGCCAGTTCTCGCCGGGCTTGGGCGGCGAACCGGCATGTGGATGACGCTGCAGCCGCGTTGGACTTTTGACGGACGCGCCGTCGCCATGCTGGTGCGCCGCCATGGCCGCACAGCATTGCAGACCTGCGAATTGCGGCGGATGCGCTGTCGCCTTTTTATGACCAACGGTGATGTTGAAGACCTAGTGTGGAGCGGCGATGGCCGGGGCATCCTCTTCACCAGCACACCGTCAGACGCAGAGCGGGCTGCCGCACGCTCTGACGAAGGCGACCTCGGGTATCGCTTTGATGACCGGTTCGATGTGTTTCACGCTCTCTTTCCGCTCCGCGGGTTCGAAACGAACCGCGAGGTGCGTTATATCGATGTGCGTGCGGGACGTGAACGCACCGCAAACGCGCAAGAAATTGAACGCTTCCAAACCTACAGACGCAGTCCCATTTCAACGACAATGGGCTCGGGGCGGAGCGCGACCCTGTTTGCCTCCGCGCCCGTAAGCCGGCCTGCCTTCTTGTCAGGGCGCGATGTGCGCGACTTCATTAGACTTGGACGCGACGGGGCCGCGTGGACTGAACCATCCTCCCCGGACGCGGCAGGAAGCGCACCACCGCTCACGCTTTTTGCCTCGCATGAAAGTCGTGATGTGCGGTGCGGCGCGCCGGAATGCGAAGGCTACATTGTGGAACTCGCCGCGCGTGACGAGACGAGTGTCGTCTTTGTTCGGCGCGAAGGTTGGGGGCTCAGCCGCCATGGCCTCTATCTTTGGGATATCGACACGAACACCGTCCGTCCGCTCGTTGTGACCGATGACGTCATTCGCGCGTGCGCGCCGAGGCGCACGGATGCGATTTGTCTTCACGAGGGCCCGACGCGCCCGCGACGGATCGTATCCGTCGATTACGCCAGCGGCGCAGTGCGTACGCTTGTCGATGCCAATCCGGCTTTGCCAGAGGCCGCCTTCGCGCCGGCGCAAAAGCTAGAATGGCACAGCCCCCGGGGCGATGAAGTGTTCGGTTATTATCTCATGCCGCCCGATGCACGAGGCCCACACCCCCTCATCGTTGTGCAGTATCGCGCGACCGGCCTTCTGCGCGGCGGCGTCGGCGACGAATACCCGATTCAGGCTTTTGTGCGCGCCGGCTTTGCCGTGCTGGCGCTGGAGCGGCCAGACCCGCTCGCGTTGCGCGCTGTTGTTCGGGATGCTGACGAGATCGATCGGCGAGAATGGGAAGGGCTAACCGAGCGCGGCCGCACACTGGCCGCGCTCACATCGGGCATTGATCGAATGGTTGAGATGGGAATAGCCGACCGCGCCCGCGTGGGCGTGACAGGTTTGAGCGACGGCGCCGAGACCGCTGTCTTTGGTCTTATCCATTGCGCCTGCATTGCCGCGGCAGCCATCAGCAGCGGCGTACACGACCCGATGTCGTATTACTTGACCTCCGACCGCCAGCGTGAGGCCATGCGTCTGAATGGGCGCGGGCCTGGCGATCATCAGTTCTGGAATGACGTATCACTGTCTCGAAATGCGGTTAGCGTATCTGCGCCCATCCTGGCCCAAGTCGCCGATCGCGAAGCGCTCTTCATGTTGCAGACGCAACGCACGTTCTCCGACCTCGGCAAACCCTTCGACCTTTTTGTATTTCCCGATGAGTACCATGTAAAATGGCGGCCTCGACACCGGCTCGCCATCTACCAAAGGAGCCTCAGATGGTTCGAGTTCTGGCTGTTGCAACGCGAGACCGAGGACGCGGCGTTCGGCGATGAGTACGCGCGCTGGCGTGCCTGGCGTGCGCTCCTAGCCGAGAGCAACGCCCCGCGGGAGATTGCGCAGCCAGGCCTCCACACTCAATAAGCCGACGATGCGAGGCAAATTTTCTGAGGCCCGCAATATGCTGGCTTCGCTCAAGATGGCAGACAACACGTCGTGTGAGACAAGGCCGTGCCCAGCGAGCGCACCTTCTAGAAGGAATTTGCGCAGAAACCGAAGCTCCCTGAGCAGGATCTGGGCGAGATAGGCGCTGGTCTGCCCTTTAGAGCGGCGCTGCAATACATGTGGGGCGATGCGCCCGCCGAAGGCGTCTCGCACGAGGCCGCGGTCTTGCCCGCCGGGCGACAGCACAAAGGTCGGAAGGCTTAGACACGCTTCAAGAACCGGTTGGGCGACAAGCGGATAGATGTAATCTGCGTGCGAACGCCAATCGAAATAGTTGAGGCGATCTTCTATCAGTGCGAGATGCAAACGTTTGCCTGGGAGCAGACCTTGGGGCGCTTCCTCGGCCGCCGGCAAAAGGCCAAGAGCCTTGGAAGTGAGGTACGTCGGATGAGTGCTGGGCGCCGCTGCATCGCGGCTCAGCGCCTGACGCCAAGCGCCAAAGGCGCTTTCCCAAAATGGCGCGCCGGTCTCTGCGGCGTGCGACCAGCAGCGGCGCCAAAACCCAAGTCCAGGCCCGCGGGCAATCAAGCGATCGGCTAGTACGTCATTTCGCAATGTACGGAAAAAAACGTTGTCACCACCTCGGCCTGAGAAGAACGCCGTTAGACCGTGTTGAGCGGCGAAGGCAGCTTCGATTTCATCGGTCTCACCATCAGCCAACCATAATGGCGGGTTGAGCGCCGGTTTGAGCTGGACTGCGGCTTGGAGGTTCACGCGGCAAGGATCACGCCGGGCTTCAGACAGGGGCGCGCCCGCGAACTGCGCCGCCGCGCGCGCGTAAACGCGCTCATCTCCTTCCAGATTGGAGGTCGCGAAATTTATGGCGCGTACCCGCGCTGGGTCAGGCACGCACGCAAGCACGATGCTGGAATCCAGCCCACCTGAAAGGCGAAGACCGAACCGGGGAAAGCAATCGGCCCAGGCGCCACATGCCGTCTCCACAGCGCCCCGAAGCGCGGACTTCGCCGCTTGCTGCTCGATTGGCGCCCTCGCAAGCGCATCGGGGCGCCAGACCTGCTCAATAGACAGCCGTGATTGGCCGACGCGAGCCACCGCGCCAGGCTTCAGTTCCGATACGCCCTCCAGGCCCGTCTTGGCCGTGATGTGGCGGTTGTTCGCCAATCTCAGAGCTACATAGCCCCAGTCGACCGCAGTCGGTCCCAGTCCAATGGCATCAATGTCTTCACTGTGGGATAAAAAGATGAAGGCGTTGCCGCGCCTCGCAACGAAGCATGGTAACGCGCCAGACGGGTCGCGAACAATGAAGACACATGCGTTGGGGACGTCACGAATGAAGCAAACGTAACGGCCCCAAACACGCGTAAAGACGACGGCCCCGCGACTCTCGATGAATTCTGCATCGCGCAACTGCTCCGACTGAGCGCGAGATCGGCCCGCGAATACAGTCCCCACAAAGCTCACGTGAGCGCCAACGTGCAAGCCCTCCTCGGCGTTAGATCGATGCGGCGCCTCCCGCACCAAGAGTCCAGGCGCATCGACACGATGCACCCAGGCCGAATGAGTGGCTGCCATAGCGGCAAGGACATCAGCGGCGTCCTTAGACGCGGCTTCGGACTGATAGCTCCAAACCAGCGCTATGAAACGGTTCATGCCTAGACGACCATGATTGGCGTATAACCGCGTGCGTGATCGGCGCTGTCATTCAGCACCTGGTCGCCCAGCTGCGCCCAGCAATGAGCGGCGAACGGCGCGCCCTTCACCGCGAAGACCCAGTCGACCGCTGCCCCGCGCGGACCCAGAAATAGAAGCAGCGCAAGCGTCTCGCGAAGGCACGCATTGCGCGCAGTCCCCAACGGGCGGCTCGCAGAAAAGGCGGCCGCCGTGCGGACGATCGCTTCCTCAGATCGTTCGTGATTTTTTCGTCGCGCCCGCCGCTCGGAGACTATGGAGCTGATATGGCTAGCGCGGAGCAGCTTCGACGCACGCCCGCGGCACAAAGCTGCGCGTGCTATGGAGAAAACCTGAGGACGACTAGCGGAGACCTCGCGTGATGGCGTTGGGGCTTTCGCTAACGCAAGCGGACGCCCGGCGCCGTCCGCGAGCACGCGCGCCGCGCGGAGGCTTTGCACGACCTCCCCTGACAGCGGCGCGCGGCGCCTCAACTCATCAGCAAGGCGCAAGGAGATTGCGCGGCTTAGTGCGCAGTAGCGATCGGCCTGGAGATCGAGGAAAACAATTGTCTCGTCGGCGAACGCCATGAACACATCAGCGCACAATTGTGGTGTGGATCCGCTCACCGGTTCACATCAGCGGGTCGCGGTCCTCCATGAGATGATCTACACCGCCTTGGGTCTCGGCCGACACCGCGCCCAGTTCGATTACTTCTTGAGCCGACATGTTTCACTCCGTCTGCTTTTCGTCTGATAGAGCCGGCGCGCGGGAACACGTCCCGCGCGCCTCCTCGTGCCGCTTAGAAAAGCGGCTCACGATCTTCGATTTCGGTTTCCACGCCACCGTGCGTTTGCTCGGAGACGGCGCCCAGTTCAATCGGGTCTTGTTCGAACGTGTTTTGGTCACGCATTGTCAAAGCTCCTTGAAGGACCGAGGCTCGGCCCAGGAGCGACGCTGCGTCTACTGGCGTCGATAAGAGAGTTTATAAACGTGAATATTTTGCGGGGTTCTAGCGGCGCGTCAGGCGCCGTTCGACGGCAGCCCTAGCAACGCCGCGCAGTCACGGATCGCCTTTGCGGCCGCTACGCGTTTACCATGGTAAAGCCGGAGTGCGATCTTCAAGCCGCCGACATCGCCCTTTTCTATAGCTTTATCTAAGGGAGTAAGTTCTTCCTCCACATCAGCCCAAAGTTCGCGCTCCGCCACGCGCGCAATGTGTAACCTGTCATCGGCGTTGCGAGCTGACGCCACGAGTTCGCCGTGGGCGCCACTTTGTAACGCCGTCAACAGCGCAGCCGTACGGTCAGGATAGTCGCGGGCAACAACCTCTATGGGCGGGTTCAATGAGCTTATGCTGTTCAGTGCAAGCTCTACGAGTTCACCACGCCATCGATAGAGGTCGCGCAGTCCGCTTTCGCTCCACATCGCCACGCTGAACCCGTGCGAAGGCCGAAAGGCCGCAAGCCGCTCGGCCGTGAGGCGAAGCAATGCTTCGCGCACGGGCGTTGTAGAAACGGCCAGGTCCGTAGCAATCGCGCTTGCGTCAAGACGCTGACGCAGCCGAAACCGCCCGGCCATCAGCCTTGCCTTGATCTCTTGGTATGCCCGCTCCGATGTTGGCGTCTCAAGCGTCCTCGCCATAATGAGCCTTTAGTTGACGAGCGATATCGGGCGTCAGCGCGTCAATGTGCGGTCCAGGCAGGCTCTGCTCATCCTCAAGCGCAGAGATTGGATCGCGCCCCTCCCAGCCGCCCAGATTGGGGCGATGCATCTGGTAACCGATGAGCCGCTGTAATGGCTCTGGGAAAGACCGCGCGACCGCAGGCGGGTAAGCCAAGAACTGGTTTTCGTACTGCTTCAGCCAACCCAAACAATAGGAGACAATGATGCCGTCGCGCGGCGCGCTTGACCGGTTCTCGCCGGCGCCGTGCGTCAGCGCGCCGAGGAAGACCAACGCATCACCCGGCTGCATCTCTGCGGGGATCGACCGAGCTGGATCGATGCTGCGATCCAGCCCGTCCGTGTGACTGCCTGGCCAAAGGCGCGTCGCGCCATTCTCTTCGGTGAAAGCAGTCAACGGCCACATCACATTGATGAGCCAGGGGCGAACCTTCGGTTCCTGGGGCCACATTTCTTCATCGCGGTGCGGCGCCTGAGCTCGCTCTTGTGGGTGCACGCGAATGGCTTGCGTCAGATTGAGCTGGATGCAATCACACGACGGCTGCAACGCCGCACGCGTGATCGCGAGCACGTCTGGATGGAGAACAAGGTCCTGCGTTGACGGCACCTTGTTTAGGAGACCTCCGACTCGAGTTGTCTTCCATCCGTAAAAATCGCCTATGCACTTCGGCGTGGCGGCCAAATGCGGCGCGACCTCGGCGCAAATCAAACGCGATTTCAGATGACTGATCGCTTCGGGCAAGATGACATAGCCGTCCCGCATTAAGTCCTCAAACGCCCGCGTGAAACGAGCCTCTGAATGAAGCGCCGGTGGAATAGACATGCGCGGGGTGGCGACTTGCATGACGGCCTCCTTAACGTGTTGAGTTGTTTCGCGCGCGCTCAGGCGGCACGCGCCAGTCCGGCATCAGCAAAGCGCGTAACAGGACCGGTTAGCCGCGCCCGCTGGCGTACGGCGGCAAGGCCATCGCTGGTAACGTCGGCCAGCATGGCGACGAGGCGCTCTCGCCCCATCCTCTGTTTTGGACCCAAAGCACAGACGCTCCAACCCGCTTGGGCTGCAAGCGGCGCCAGCGCGGCGCCGGCCACGAAACTCACCTTCTCGATGCCGAAGAGGATCGAAGTCTCCAAAATCCCCGCGATCATTCGCGCTAAAAGTTCGCGACGCGGCGCACCTTTTGCAATGGTGGGCGCGGGGCAGAATCGGGATGCTTCCCAAACGCGCGCCGATCTCGGCGGTCCATCGTCGCAGAGCTTGGCGAACACTTCGCTCATAAGGTGTGGCGAGAGCGTCGGCAGTAACCGCGCCGATTGCTGCACGTCGCCGTTTGCATCCACATCGATCAAATACATTGCCTCTTCGCTATCGAACTCGTCGATCTCAAGGCCCATGCTTTCACTTAAGCGCCAATGCATGCGGTCGATAAAGACCTGCTTGCGCTGACGATGCATCTCCATCAGCGCGTGATGAAAGAGACGGCGATTGTCGCGCGTGATGATCTGGATCATGAGCCTAGTGTCCTCCGCACCGAACCCCTTGAGATTGAGTGCAGACGCGTACGCTCTGCTATGGGCCGATCGGCCCATAGACGCGCTTCGCGCCGGAAGCAGTTGTGGAGAAGTCAGTCCGCCAGATCGGACAGGGTCAGTGTGCCATCGAGATAAGCGAACATGATCGCTTGGATGCGGGAGCTCACCCCATAGCGCGCCCGCGCGTGCTCAATTGTATGTTTGGCCGTTGCGGTCTTGATGCCAAGGATGTCTGCGATCAACGGATCGCTTTTGCCGCGGGCGGCGAGCGCCAAGCATTCCTTCTGGCGCTTGGTCAACACAACCGGCTTTCGCGCTTGGCCCGTAGCGCGCAAGCGCGCTTCCTCGTGGGCGTGGAACGCCATCAATTGTAGGTCTGGCACGATCAGGGGATCGATGCCGTCAGGACCAGGCACAAGCGAACACGACGCCGGCAGCGCCCCGGGCGAATGAATGGGAATAGTCAGGCCCTTCCTCAAGCCGCATTCAGCGGCTTCGTTCAGAATCCGGCGCTGGTCACGCGCCAGATCGTATTGGACCACGAACTCTTCCCACCAGAACGGCAGCAGTGCGTTGTGCGCGCCGAAGAAGATTGGATCGCGGCTGGCGTATTGCTTATCGGAAAACCAGACCAGCCAAGGGTGCGGATAGTTAACGATAGCGACGGCGCCTGTCGGGGGCTTCAGCGGATCGACATGCGAGGCGCAGGCAACATATCTGATCCCGCAAGCTTCCATCTCCGCAAAAAGAAAACGCGCGATATCCTCTGCCGAAGCTGCCGCCCGGCACTTTTGCACAAAGTCCAACGTGGCCTCACGCCGGCCCATCATCGGTAAACCTACTCCCGCCTTCTTCGCGTTCAGGTTGAACCCTAAGCGCGCTGTTTTTCAAGTGAATTGCAAGTTTATAAAGCATTGCACTTCGCCCATTCTCGTAGCGCGCGACGCGCGCCCCGGCCTCATCCCGAGAGGCGAGTCGCCTTCTTAACCTCAACCTCATCGCACCCTGTCTGCCCGCTTCGGGTGATCGCGCTCGTGACTAAGTGGAATAGTTTGGCGTCCCGTGCAGTCGCGCGTCAGAAACTGCCAAATGCGCAGCATCAGGTTAGTGGCGCCAACGCGGGCTGTCCCATTAGGCGCCGTCCTCACTTTTGCTCTGTGTCTCGGCATCGGCTTTGTTGCCGTATCGACGCTTTCCGACGTCGTCATCTACAATGCGAGCCCATCGATGCCTCAAGGCATCT
>ERZ1066135.1268-NODE-1268-length-10072-cov-5.681242_pt1 | contig 10072 bp, 8 predicted proteins | sample MGYA00382782_ERZ1066135 | MGnify/ENA primary metagenome ERZ1066135 (study PRJEB33369, sample SAMEA5778365) | biofilm metagenome | biome: Industrial cooling water; feature: Water cooling tower basin; material: Biofilm | place: United Arab Emirates | collected...
TTCGGACCGGCGATCCTGACCAAAATGGCCGGTCCGCCGGAGCGCATGGAGCTGGAGCGTCGGTTCACCGCCGCCCTTGCCGCGACGACGAGCTGGCGCATCCGTGAGCGGCAACTCGAACTGCTGGCGGGCGACAACTACGTGCTGGCGGCGTTCGTGGTCGGACCGGCCGACTAAGCCCGTCGCGCCAGCCACGTGGCGCGTGGAAGCGTGTAGACGAAGCAGGCATCGGCGCCGAAACGCCGGGGGCCGACCGGGACGAAGCCAAGCCGTTCGTAGAACCGCCGGGCGCGGGTGTTGCCTTCCAGCGGATCGATCAGGATGGCCGTGACGGACGGGTCGGCAAAACACCGGTTGATCGCAAAGTGCATCATCCGGGTGCCATGGCCCTGGTTGAGGCAGTCGGCCTCGCCGATCCAGATGTCGAGGGCGCGCAAATGGGGCGGCACGTCGCCCCAGTAGCGGCTCTCCTCGCGGGCAGGATCGATGATCTGGAGAAAACCGATGGGGCGGCCGTCGAGTTCGGCAATGAACTGTTCCCGCCAGTCGGGCGTCTCCGCGAGTTCGATTTCCCACCGCCAATCGTCGTTGGGGTCGGACTCGATCACGTGCGGGGCATCGTCCCAACGCCGCAGCAACGGAGCGTCCGCCAGCACGGCGGGTCGAAAGGTGAGGCCAGACGAAGCAGGCATGGCGATCGAGACAGCAATCGACGCCATCCGGTTTCACCGGACTTGCGGGGCGCGCGTCGGAGCGGATCTGGGGCGGGATGCTTTTGGCGAGCCGATCGTGTCGGACAGAAGGCCGAGCTGGGGCTCGGCGTTCCCGGCTGTCGGTACGCCGAGCCTCAGATTGGCTTTGCGGTGCGCACAAAAAAGCCCCGCGCCGGGGAGGGCGCGGGGCTGGGTGTTGTTTGAGCGTTGGCCGCTTGGGAGGTGAGCTTTCCCGATGCGGACCGCGTCGGGCCTTACTTGCTGTCGGCCACCGCCGCCTGGGCCGCCGCGAGGCGGGCCACCGGGACGCGGTAGGGCGAGCAGGACACGTAGTTGAGGCCAATCTTGTGGCAGAACTTGACCGAGTCCGGATCGCCACCGTGCTCGCCGCAGATGCCGAGCTTGATGTCGGGGCGGGAGGAACGGCCCTTTTCGATCGCGATCTTCATGAGCTGGCCGACGCCGCTCTGGTCGATCGAGGCGAAGGGGTTCTTCTTCATGATCTCGGTCTCCTGGTAGGCGCCGAGGAAAGAACCGGAGTCGTCGCGCGACATGCCGAGGGTCGTCTGCGTGAGGTCGTTGGTGCCGAAGCTGAAGAACTCGGCGGTGTGGGCGATCTCGTCGGCGGTGAGCGCGCCGCGCGGAACCTCGATCATGGTGCCGACCGAGTAGGTGAGCTTCACCTTCTTCTCGGCCTGCACGGCCTTGGCGACCTCGTGCACGATCGCGACCTGTTCATCGAGCTCCTTCTTGAAGCCGACGAGCGGGATCATGATCTCGGGCTTGGCCTTGATCTTGGCCTTCGCGCATTCGGCGGCGGCCTCGAACACGGCGCGGGCCTGCATGCGCGTGATCTCCGGGTACTTGATGCCGAGGCGGCAGCCACGGAAACCGAGCATCGGGTTGAACTCATGCAGTTCGTGCACGCGCGTCATGATCTTCTCGACCGGAATGCCGAGCTTCCGCGCGAGGTCCATCTGCTGCTCCTTGGTGTGGGGCAGGAACTCGTGCAGCGGCGGGTCGAGGAAGCGGATCGTGGCGGGGAAGCCCTTCAGCGCCTTGAAGATGCCGAGGAAGTCCTCGCGCTGGTAGGGGAGGAGCTTCGCGAGGGCGGCCTCGCGGGCGCCGAGGTTGTCGGCGAGGATCATCTCGCGCATGGCGTCGATGCGGTCGCCCTCGAAGAACATGTGTTCCGTGCGGGTGAGGCCGATGCCGACGGCGCCGAAGGCGATCGCGTTGGCGGTCTGCTCGGGCGTGTCGGCGTTGGTGCGGACGGAGAGCTTGGTGGCCTGGGCGCACCACTTCATGAGCTGCTGGTAGCTCTTGAACTTCTCCGTGGCCTGGGCGGCCTTGTCGCCGTTGAGCAGGCCGGCGATGATTTCGGACGGGGCCGTCTTGATCTGGCCGGCGTAGACGGTGCCGGAGGTGCCGTCGATCGAGAGGTAGTCACCCTCGGCGAAGGTCTGGCCGCCGACGGACACGGTCTTCTTGTCGTAGTCGATCGACAGGGCGGCGGCGCCGCACACGCAGACCTTGCCCATCTGGCGCGCCACGAGGGCGGCGTGGGAGGACACACCGCCGCGGGCGGTGAGGATGCCCTCGGCAGCGATCATGCCGCGGAGGTCTTCCGGAGAGGTCTCGACGCGAACGAGGAGGACCTTCTCGCCCTTCTCGGCGGCTTGGACGGCGCGGTCGGCGTTGAGGTAGATCTTGCCGGTGGCGGCGCCGGGGCCGGCGGGGAGGCCGGTGGCGATGACGGCGGCCTTCTTGACCTCGGCGAGGTCGAAGATCGGGGCGAGCAGCTGCTCGAGCTGGTCGGCCGGGTTGCGCATGATGGCCGTCTTCCAGTCGATCAGCTTCTCCTTCACCATATCGATGGAGAACTTGAGCGCGGCGGCGGCGGTGCGCTTGCCGTTGCGCGTCTGGAGCATGAACAGCTTGCCGTCCTGGATGGTGAACTCGATGTCCTGGACGTCCTTGAAGTGCTTCTCGAGGATCTTCCGGACGTTGAGCAGCTCGGCGTAGGACTTCGGCATGACGTCCTTGAGCTTGATCACGGGCTCGGGCGTGCGGACGCCGGCGACGACGTCCTCACCCTGCGCGTTGACGAGGAACTCGCCGTAGAACTCGTTGGCGCCGTTGGCCGGGTTGCGGGTGAAGGCCACGCCGGAACCGGAGGTCTCGCCGGTGTTGCCGAACACCATGGCCTGCACGTTCACCGCGGTGCCCCACTCGGAGGGAATGTTGTACTTGCGGCGATAGACGATCGCGCGGTCGTTCATCCAGGAACCGAAGACGGCGCCGGCGGCGCCGCGCAGCTGGTCCCAGGGATCGTTCGGGAAGGACTTGCCGGTGCGGTCCTTGACGAGGGCCTTGAAGCGCTTGACGAGCTCCTTGTTGTCCTCGGCGGTGAGCTTCGAGTCCTCGATCTCGCCGTGGTAGCGCTCGTGCTTGAAGGCTTCGATGACGGTCTCGAACGGCTCATGGTCTTCGCCCTCGCGCTTCTGCACGCCGAGCACCACGTCGCCGTACATCTGGATGAAGCGGCGGTAGCAGTCCCAGGCGAAGCGCGGGTTGTTGGTGGTGTTCTCGAGGGCGACGACGGACTGGTCGTTGAGGCCGAGGTTGAGAATGGTGTCCATCATGCCCGGCATGGAATCGCGGGCGCCGGAACGGACGGCGACGAGCAGCGGCATGCCGGAGGTGGCGCCGAACTTCGTGCCCATGATCTTCTCCATGTTGGCCACGCCGGCCTCCATCTGGGCCTGCAGCTCCTTGGGGTAGGTCTTCTTGTTCGCGTAGTAGTACGTGCAGACCTCGGTGGTGATGGTGAAGCCCGGAGGCACCGGCAGGCCGATGCGCGTCATCTCGGCGAGGTTGGCGCCCTTGCCGCCCAGCAGGTTCTTCATGCCGCCATTGCCGTCGGCTTTGCCGGCGCCCCACGTGTACACGTACTTGGGGCCTTTGGACGAGGCGGGTTTCTTGGAAGGCGAGGCCTTCACGGACTTCTTGGCTTTGGATTTAACGGCCATGTTTTAGGTGGTGGAGGGTTGGAAAAAGGAACGCGTTGCCTGACGGCACAAAGGCTTCACGCAATAGGGCGGGCCCGGGGGCTGTCAACGGCGGAGCGCACGCGGGACCGCGCGCCCGGCCTGCTAAAGGGCTCGGAGCCTTTCTCGTTCTCGCTTCGCGACGGATCGTGCTATCGTTTGGCGGATAGACGGGGAAAGAGAACGATTACGAGAACGAGAACGATTTCGAGGAGGGGTAGGGCGTGCGGGCGCAATTCCTCGCTTCCCCTCCGGACCAAAACCCGCAACATCCACGCTCCCACGCATCCATGGCTGAGCCCAGCGACCTTCCCGACCACGACTATCCTGTACCCGAGGCTGAACCTCCGGTGCCGGAGCGCGAGAAGCCGATGGGGTTCTTCGACCACCTGGAAGAGCTGCGCTGGACCTTGGTGAAATGCGCCATGGTCTTCATGGCCTTCGCCATCCTGATCGGCGTGTTCATGAAGCAGTTCAACGACGTCATCATGTGGCCGCTGCACCACGTGCAGGAGCAGATGCTGCCGAAGGTGTTCACGCTCGATCTCGGCACGACGTCGGTGATGGAGCCCTTCACCATCATCATCCAGATGTGCTTGATGGGCGGCTTGACGATGTCGGCGCCGTTCATGCTCTATTTCATCGGGCAGTTTGTCGCGCCGGCGCTCAATCCCAAGGAGCTGCGCATGGTGCTGCCGACGGCCTTCCTTGGTCTGGTGCTGTTCCTCGCCGGCGCCGCCTTCAGCTTTTTCCTGCTCGTGCCGAGCACCCTGCGCGTGTCCCTCGAGTTGAACGAGCTCTTCGGCTTCACCCAGCGCTGGACGCCCGGCGCGTACTACAGCCTGCTGACCTGGCTGACGCTCGGGGTCGGGGCGGCCTTCGAGTTTCCGCTGCTCATCGTCCTGCTCATTTACATGGGCCTGGTGACGGTGGCCAAGCTGCGCAGTTGGTGGCGCCATGCGCTCGTGATCGTGTTCGTGATCGCGGCCCTGGTGACGCCGACGCCTGACCCGGTGACGCAGACCATGCTGGCCCTGCCTTTGTACGCCTTGTACTGGCTCGCCATCATCATCGGCTCGCGCGTCGAGAAGCGCACCGCGTCCTGACGGTCCGGCCGGCGGCGGCCGGCGCCGCTGTCCGCTCGCGGGCGGAGATGACGTTCAACCCTTCAGCTGGGCGACCACGTCGGGGTGTTCGTCGAGGTACCGGTTGAGCTTCTCGAGCGCGGCGAAGGTCTCGGCACTCACGTGGTGCTCCATGCCCTCCACGTCATGGCCAATCACGGCCTCGTCGAGACCGAGGTGGCGGAGAAAGTGGGTCAGCAGTTCGTGCCGGTGGGCGATGCGGCGGGCCACCTCTTCGCCGGCGCCGGTCAGCACCATGCCGCGGTATTTCTCGTATTTGACGAGGCCCTCGGCATCGAGCCGTTGCACCATGGTGGTGACGCTCGCCTGCGAGATCTTGAGCTCGGCGGCGATGTCGACGACGCGAGCATAGCCCTTCGTCTTGATGAGCTCGCTGATCCGCTCGAGGTAGTCCTCAACCGCCGCGGTCGTCCGCGGCAAAGGGGGTGTCGGTTGCTCGGCCACGCGCCGAAAGGAAGTCAGGCGGGGCAGTCAGTCAAAGCCAAAGCCCGGATCGCGGGCGACTCACTTCTTCGCGGCGTTCAGCACCTTCTGGTGCCGGTACACCATCCGGAACATCCAGCACGAGAGCCAGAACACGCCGCTCATGCAGGCAGACGTCAGGCCGGCCCAGATGATGATGCTGGACGGTTCGTTGGACGGCACATGCGGGCGGAGAATGCCGTACATGAACGCGAAAAACGCGGCGACCAGAACGGCGTCGACGACGAAATCGAAGGGCTTGACGTACTTGGTTTCGGACTGGGCCATGGCGCGAAAGGAGGCGGAGAAGGATGCGGTTGTCCAACGCAAAAACGAGGTGGTCGGGCGCGTCTGGGCGCCCGCGGCGCAGTCGGACGGCGGGTGTATGCCATGCGGCGGCCGATCGCGCACCCAAACCACGCGCGGAGGGACCCGCGCGTCCACCTTGGCTCCGCGCGGCGAACTCGTCCCTGTCGGTTACCGGACCAGCACCGGTTCGACCTTGCGGCCGCTGTCCCGATAGGCCTCGAGCGCCTTGGGCATGGCGTCGAGCAGGCGCAGCATGCGTTCGGGGTTGGTCGGGTGGGTGGAAAGCCAGGCGGGGGGCAGCGGCTTGCCGGCGGATTCGGCTTCGAGTTGCTCGATCACCCGGACGGCCTCTTCCGGATTGTAACCGGCGCGGGCCATGTAGATGAGCCCGATGTAGTCGGCTTCGAGTTCCTTTTGCCGGTCGTAGGCGAGCACGCCCACGCCGGTGGACAAATCGTAGGCACCCAGCACGGCCGAGCCTGCGAGCGGGTTGACGCCGGTGCCGATCACCGCCGCGGTGCCGGCGAGGCTGCCGGTCTCGACCAGCATCTGTTGCGACAGTCGCTCGTGCACATGCTTGGCGGTTACGTGGGCAATCTCGTGGGCGATGACCGAGGCCAGCTGGTCGTCGTTCTTGATGATTTTGAAGAGCCCGGAGAAGACGCCGACCTTTCCGCCGGCCATGGCGAAGGCGTTGATCTGCTGGGGGACATCAAACACGACAAACTCCCACTCGGCGTCCGGCATGTCCCAGAACACCACCTTCGAGATGCGTTCGCCGACCCGGTTCAGGGCTGCGACTTGGTCGCGGTTGCGCGAGACCGGGTAGCGCGCCTTCATCTTGTCGAACTCGGCGATGCTCATCTGCGTCACCTGTTTTTCGTTCACGAGATTCACGGCCTTCCGGCCGGTGACCGGGACCTTGTAGCACCCGGAAACAACGGCGGCCAGAAGGCTGGCAAGGGCGAGGGAGACGAGGTTTGGACGCTTCATGGCGATGTCGGCGAAGGTCGGAAACGGTAGCGGCGAGGGAGCGATTCGCAAGTGACGCCCCGGCGTCGGCCGGCCGGCGGGCTGCACTTTTGCCTCTGAGACGTTTGCCTTTTGCCGCTTGTTTCATCATTTTGCGGCTCATTCGTTCCGGCGCGCTGTCCGACTCGCGCGTCCCGCATTTGGCGGTGAATCGAATGAATCCCCCTCCGTCGTTGAAACGTATCCAGCCCTGAACTTTTATGGCCGACGAACTTGAGTCTTCCGGCGGCAAGAAACGCCGCATCATCCATTGGAATCCTGAAGCCGGGAGCGGCCCGGTGAAAAGCCGCTGGACCTGGCAACGCGTGCTCGCCTGGAGCGCCGGCGGCCTGGTCGGCCTCTTCCTCGTGGCCGCGGTCACGATTCGCGGCGTCAAGGCGGTCTTCGGTCCCGACGTCTTCGGCGGCCCGTCCGCCGTCGCCTCCGGTTCCGCCACGCCCAACGATCCCAGCCTCGCGTTCGTGAGCCGCTCGAAGGCGGAGCTCGCGCGGGAGACGGCGAATCGTTCGCTGAACGAGCTGCGCCGGTCGCCCCAGGATCATCCGACGCTGCTCCAGCAGCTGGTCAATCTCCAGCGCGCGTTCCTCGGCGGCGAGACGCTGATCAATTCCGGGGAGTACGGCCGGGCCTACGCCCACTACGAAGAACTGAACCGCCAGATCGAGCGCTTCAGCCAGTCGGTGAAGACGAAGCAGGAGGCGCAGGAAGCCTACGACGCCATCCTCGTGAAGATCCGCGAACTCGACCGCGCGCGCAGCCTCGCGCCGGAGTTGCTCGACGCCGCCTTTACCCTCGCCGGCACCGGCCAAGGTTTCCTCTCCACCGGCAGTTTCGACGCCGCGAAATCGAGCTTCAAGCAGGGGTTTGCCGAACTCACCAAGGCCGAGACGCTGCTCGATGAATTCGTGCAGACGAACCTGATGGCCGGACAGGCTGCGCTTAGCCGCGGCGACCGCGCGGCGGCGATGACGGCGTTCCGCGCCACGCTCGAGAAGTCGCCGGGCGATGAGGTCGCGCTCCAGGGCATGGCCCGGGCGGAGACGATCGACCAGGTCTTCGCCCTGCTGCAGCAGGCCAAGACCTTCGAAGGTCAGAGCAAGTTCGTCGAAGCCGCGGACGCCTTTGGCCGCGCCTTCGCCCTCGACAAGTTTTCCGCCGTCGCCCAGCAGGGCCAGGCGCGCGCGCTGCGGCTCGACAAGGAGACCCGCTTCAACACCGCCTTCGCCAACGCCGAGGCGGCGTTCAAGAAGCGCGAGTGGCCCGCTGCGATCGCCGGCTACGAGGCCGCGCTTGAGGTGTATCCGGACAAGCAGGACGTGCGCGACCTGCTGAAGTCGGCGAAGGACAACGCCCACGCCGACGCCGTGCAGACCGCGCTCGCCAAGGCGTTCGAGCACGAGAACCGTTACGAGTGGGCCGCTGCCCGCGTGGCCTACGACAAGACGCTCCAACTCGACCCGAATCATGCCGAGGCCAAGGAAGGCTACGCGCGTTCGGGCCGCATCATCCGCGCCCTGATTGAATACGAGAAGCTGATCGAAGTGGCCGAGGAGCGCGCCTCGCGGGCGGAGTTCCAAGCCGCCATTCGCACCTTCAACGAGGCCATGGCGGTGAAGCCGTCCTACCTCGCGAATTCCGAGCGCGTGAATCAGCTGCACCAGCTGCTCATGTCCCAGAGCCAGCCGGTCGACGTCACCTTCACGTCGGACGGCAAGACTTGGGTCTCGATCTCCAAGTACCGCCTGCTCGGCCAGATTTCGTCCCAGACGGTCAAGATCTTGCCCGGCGACTATGAGATCATCGGACGCCGCAAGGGTTACCAGGACGTGCTCCTTTTGCTCCAGGTGCGGAACGGCACGCCTCCACCCACGGTCTCCGTGGTCTGCAAGCTCCGCGCCGACCGCTGATCCCTGATCCTTCGTCCCCATGCTTACCCGTCCCTACGCCGCCCTGTGCGTGATGGTTGCCGTGGCCCTGCCGGGCGCCGCGTTCTTGTCCGCCCAATCCTCCCGTCCCGCGACGACGACCCCATCGTCGTCGTCCCGGGCCACGGCCACCTCCGCGCCGGCCCGGACCGGCGCGGCCGCTGCGGCGGCGAAGGGCACGTTGCCCGACCCCGTCCTGTTCGACGGTTCGAAGGATCAGCCGGAGAAGCGTCCGGATCGCGGCATGTTGGCCGAGTTCGAGCTTCCGGGCAGCGAACAGAAGAGCGACCGGGTGGGCGGCCCCGCTGGCCAGAGTGGCGGTCAAGGCGGGGAAATGCAGGCCGGCGGTGGTCCGCAGGGCGGAGGCGCAGCGCGGGAGCAGTCCGCCAATGCGGCCGGGCGCAGCGGGATCCAGGACGACCCCAACGCGAAGGCCGAAGGAGCCTCCGCGTCCAATCTCAACATCCCCGAGGGCGCCCAGGCCGACCAGAGCGCCGCCCAGGCACGGCCGAAGGAAGTTCAGATCGGCGATGCGTCGATGCAGATTCAGACCGCAGCCCAACAGAACACGGTGGGCGGACAGCAGCAGCAGGCCTCGAATGCCCAGCAGTACGAAAAGGGCGCCGCCCAGGGTAATCAGAAGGGCGACAACAACAACCGGGGTGTCGAGCGGGGCCAGGCGGTTCCCTCCGGCCTCTGACCTCTCCTTCTGCGTGAAACCTCTTTCTCTCTGGCTCCTCCCGACCGCGGCACTCGTGGTCGTCGTTCCCGCCTCGGCCCGCACCCTCATTTACCCGGTTGAGGCGATTGGCGACTTCTGGAACCTCGATGCCAAGGCGTTCGAGGAAAAGTTCAGCGGTATCAACATCACCGGCATGGGGGTGGGCGACGAGGGCTGGTACATCCGCTACCGCCACGAAAACCTCACCTTGCTCTTTGGCCCCATCGCGGAGCGCGAAGAAGCGCGCACGCGCATGTTCGAACTCGAGGAAGTGCGCGCGGCTGTGATCCGGCAGCGCGCAACCCTCGCGACGAGTGTCGTCGACATGGTGCGCTTCGATTTCTCCGGCGTCTACGGTGCGCGCGGCAACGGCAACGGACGGGTCAGCGCCGACGGCCGTCACGGCCCGGACGGCGACCTCGACGGTGACGGTGTGCCGAACGCCCAGGACGGCGACATGGACGGCGATGGCGTGCCCAACGCCCAGGACACCGATGCCGACGGCGACGGTGTGCCAAACGACGTGGACGATTATCCCTTTGGCAACGGCAACGCCGCCGGCCTCGGAGGCGGACAAGACGGCAACCAGGCCGGAACGCAGGATGGCGGCAATCGCATCAGCGCCGACGGACGCAGCGGTCCCGACGGCGACATGGATGGCGACGGTGTGCCGAACGCTCAGGACGGCGACATGGACGGCGATGGCATACCGAAC
>ERZ1066135.1272-NODE-1272-length-10034-cov-7.071350_pt1 | contig 10034 bp, 8 predicted proteins | sample MGYA00382782_ERZ1066135 | MGnify/ENA primary metagenome ERZ1066135 (study PRJEB33369, sample SAMEA5778365) | biofilm metagenome | biome: Industrial cooling water; feature: Water cooling tower basin; material: Biofilm | place: United Arab Emirates | collected...
TAGCTCTGTTGCGACGCCTGACCGCGGCTGCGGCCTCCATACTTCGCCGTTCGTACAGCTCCGTATCGGCAAGCACAAGCAGGTCGCGCGCAAGGTTGACCGTTCTAATGTGGTCGTTGCCCGCGGCCCGATTATCGTCGAAAGCAAAGGTACCGAAGAGCAACCCACTCGCGACGCCCTCATAGATCGCGACCGGGATGCGGGCGAAGTGCAGCCCGCTCTTCTCGCTGTATTCATGCGAGATACTCTCGACCGGATCCGCAAGATCTCCGCTCGCGGCCCATACCAACTGCGAGTAGTTACGAAGCGAAAGCTGCTCCAACCGCTCGGGTGAAAGCTGCAGGAAGAGCTGGTCAAACGCTTGCCGGATATAGTTATCGAGCCTGCCAGAGACCTTACCCTTGGCTCCTTTCTCCAAATTTGCCGCGGCGGTATCCGAGCCGATCTGCGCCGGGGCCAGAAACGAATATTCATCAAAAAGGCCGGTCTGCGGACTCCAAAGCCCGAAACTATAGCCTGACCGTGTGATCAAGAGGAACGCCGTGACCTCGGTCTTCTTTTCGGCCCTGAGCGTGGTTTGCCCCTCGCGCATTGCCGTCAGGAAATAGCGGGCAACACACCGGACCGGCGTTTCGACCATCTGATTCGAAGGTGTGACCGCCGGCCCGAGAAGCGGCCGCATCCTATCGCGGGCAAGCTCAACGTGCGGACGCGGAACTTCGGTCATCGCGACCTGGCCATTCGGCAGCCGGCATATCGAGCACGCCGTTTCCTCGAGCGAGGTTTCGAAAAGCGGATAATTATCCGTACCGAGAGCCGTGCTCTCCTCGGCCTGCACCAGCCACTGTGCAAGCTCCTGGTCGCTCATCGCCAGCCGTTCGCCGTCAAGTGCAAGCAGGCGGGTCCGCTCGGAAAATTCTGTTGTTGCCGTCGCAAAGATCGTTTGCCCGCTCAACGCCGGGAGCCCGAGCTGCCCGCGTCGGCGCATCTCAACCGCCGCACCGAGGTTTTGATCGGCCGGGAACCGAATGACATCGAGTGTGTACCCGGTCGGCGTTTTGTGCGGTGACGCGATGACAACGCTTCCATCGTGGCTCCAAACTGCGGCGATCTGATCCGGCGAGGACGCTAAGCGCTCCAACTCACGGTCGCGGCCGCGTTCGCCGTAGAACCTGCTTCCCGAAATGCCTCTGGTACTTCGCATACTGTTTACGTAAGTTGTCTAAAGCGATTCTCTGAATCTCTGCAGGTCGCCACCGCCTGCAGCCCCGATCGGCGGCCGCCCTTGATTACCGATCAGTTCCTTCAGTTCCTCGATGTTGCTTGAGATACTCATCGCCATTTCCAGCGTGATCTTCCGGCGGCGGAAGAGCGACGCGAGTGACTGGTTTAGTGTCTGCATCCCGTATTTATCTGACCCTGTCTGCATCATCGAATAGATCTGATGGATCTTGTCCTCGCGGATGAGGTTTCGGATCGCCGAGTTCGGCACGAGGATCTCAAGTGCCATCACGCGTCCGTTGCCTGCCGCGTTTGGCAGCAAGGCCTGACACATTATTCCCTGCAGCACATTCGAGAGCTGAGTTCGGATATTCGCCTGCTGGCTTGCGGGAAAGACGTCGATGATGCGCGTAATGGTCGATGCGGCCGTGTTCGTGTGCAGCGTTGCAAAGGTCAGATGCCCGGTTTCGGCAACGCGAAGGGCCATCTCGATCGTTTCAAGGTCGCGCATCTCACCGACCAGGACAACGTCCGGGTCTTGGCGAAGCCCCGTCCGGAGTGCTTCGGAGAAAGTTTCCGTGTCGGTGCCGAGTTCGCGTTGGCTAACGACGCAGTTCTTGTGCGTGTGCAGATATTCGATCGGGTCTTCGATCGTCAGGATGTGAAGATGCCGCGAGATGTTGATCCGGTCGATCATCGTCGCGAGCGTTGTGGTCTTTCCGGAACCGGTCGGTCCGGTGACGAGTATCAGCCCGCGGGGTTTCCGGCAGAGGTCCTCGACAACCGGCGGCAATCCGAGGTCTTCGAACGTTCGGATCTCGTAGGGAATAACACGAAAGACGCCCGCAATGGTCTCTTTCTGCGTGAAGATGTTCACACGAAACCTTGAGAGCTCGCCGAGTCCGATCGAAAGGTCGATCTCTTTTTTATTTTCGAAAGCTTTGACCTGCTCTGGCCGTAGATGTGAATAGGCCAGGGCTTGAGTTTCGCTCTCGGTGAGCGGATGCCATCCCTCAAGCGGCTTCAAAAGACCGTGAATACGAACCTGCGGCGGGCTTCCGACACGGATATGCAGGTCGGAAGCTCCCATTTCGACGGTCTGGGTCAAGAGGCCGTCCAGGACGGCTCGGGGGTTCTCTTTAATACTCATGGGCAAAAACCTTCCCAAAATTGCGGACATTACGACCGCTTCAAGACCATTCAAGGTCAAGGAGTCCTTCCCGTTGCTAACATTGTCTGTGGGGACAAAATTTCAAGGGATGATCCGCAATGCATTGGCATAGCTTCACCCCTTGATAGTTAAAGGAATTCCTCGTTAAAGTCCTGCTATTTTTTATGCAGCGATAACTTTTGTCAATGATTTTTTTATTCTCGTTGTGTCTGCGTAATGGATTGGCACAATATCTTGTGGTCAGCCAAAAAAAGAACTCGAACTTCTGCTGAAGATTCTGATATATTCCAGACGTTCTATTTAGCGCCCACTTTCAGAGGCGTCCGAAAACGTGCCCGAGTACGGGACCTGTGCGGTTCATTTCCCGGCGAGAGCCGCTTGCATTTTGCCCGCCGGTGGAATCCGGTAGCTTTTGACCGTTTGCCCCCTTTATGCCGTTAGGCACATGGAGAAATGTCCTCCCAAGCAGCCGAGCGCTTAGCCTGGTCATCGGACGTGCGTGCCTGGTCATAGTTTTGATGCTCGGCCACTGGTGGCGAATTGGCGAGTTCGGCAATTTCGTTTCCGGAGCATCGTCGGAGTCGCAGCGGACGGTCGAAGGGCTATTTCTTTTTCTTACGGCCGCTCTTGCACTGACCGCTCTTTACGCATTTCTTCTCCGGTTCGCGGGTTCGGAAAGTTGGCTTGTCCGCGTCCAATTTCTGATCGACACCGCGCTGATCACTTGGCTCATTTGGTTGACCGGCGACCTCGCCTCGCCTTATGTAACGCTCTACATCGTTCTCGTCAGCGTCGCCGGTTTCTACCTCGGCAAGAATGAAACGCTTTATCTCGCGATCCTATGCGCGGCTGTTTTTTCGATATTCGCCTTTGCCGTTTCGAACCAGGTGATAACGACCTTTACCGGCGAGGTGCCGGCGCAGCATGCGGTTCAGGTCGTTGGCGCAAATGTTGTCGCGATCCTTCTCGTCGGGCTTCTTTCGGCACGGCTTGCCGAACGGCGGCGGATCGCCGATGAGCTGAAGCATTCCGAAGAGAGCTTCGCCGATCTGCATATTTTGCACGAGCGGATCGTCGAATCGATCAGCACCGGGCTCGTTTCTACCGACCTCGATGGCCGCATCTATTCATTCAACACTGCAGCCGAGCGGATAACCGGCCTTCCCGCAGCCGAAGCGCTCGGGAAGACGATCGCCGCGATATTTCCGCCGGAGCTCGTACCGCCGGCCGGCACCGATGCTGCAAGCCTTCCGCAGGGGCGTGAGGCCGTATTCGGCACGGGCCGCGGCCGCACGGTCGCCAAATGCAGCGTTTTGCCTCTGCTTGATAAAGAGGGGCGGCCGAACGGCATGATCCTGATGCTTCAGGACATTACAGAGCTTCGCGAGATGGAAACGAACCTTCGCCGCCGAGACCGCCTCGCGGCCGTCGGGCGAATGGCAGCGGGGCTTGCCCATGAGATACGCAACCCGCTCGGCTCGATGAGCTCGGCAATACAGTTTTTGCAGGAGCGCGAGGGACGCCGGCCCGAGGACGCGGCGCTGATGAGCGTTGTCCAAAGCGAGACGGACCGGATGAACGGCATCATCACGAGCTTTCTTTCGTTCGCACGCCCCGCGGCCAACGGCATTGACCCCGATGAGCGGACCCGCATCGACCTCGTCGAGTGTCTTCGCGATTCGCTCGCCCTGCTTCGTCATAGCCCTGATGTGACCGAGCGGCACGAGATCGCGGCCGAGCTTCCCCAGCGGCCCCTCGTGCTTAGCGCCAATGCCGTGCAGATAAAACAGGTCATCTGGAACCTCGCGCTCAATGCTGTGCAGGCGATGGCAGAAGGCGGCCGGTTGACGGTACGAGCCGAGGAGCGGCCCGGCGGCGGAGCGGTAGTAACTTTTCGCGATACCGGGCCGGGCATTCCGGAGCATCTTCTCGAAAGTCTTTTCGAGCCCTTTACGAGCGGTTCAGGCGGAACGGGCCTAGGGCTTTCGATCGTTTACAACATCGTCCGCGAACACGGCGGCAGCGTCCGCATCGAGTCGCCGCCCGAGGGCGGAGCGTGTGTCCGGGTCGAGCTCACGGCGGCGGACGAACCGGCAAGGGGCAATGGTAACGGCAATGGCAGAACTGCTGATAGTTGATGACCAGAAGGGTTACCGCGAGGTGCTCTCGACCGTGTTTGCGGCCGAGGGCTACGGCGTGGCAACGGCGCCGCACGGCCGCGCCGCACTTTCGCACCTGAAAAAGCATCCGGCCGACCTGATACTTTCCGATGTGCGTATGCCGGACATGGACGGCATCGAGCTTCTCAAACGGGCACGGGCGATCGACCCCGACATCGGCATCGTACTGATGACCGCCTTTGGCACCATCGGCACCGCCCGCGAGGCCTTCAAGCTCGGCGCCGATGATTTCATCCAGAAGCCGTTCAACAACGAAGAGCTCAAGCTGATACTCCGCCGGACGCTCGAGCGGCGGCATCTTGTTGCCGAGAACCGCGTGCTCAAGGCCGCTCAGCGGCGGACCGGCAGCCTTGCGGACATGATCGGCTCTTCGGCGCCGATGGCGCGGCTCAAGCAGATGATCGAGACCATCGCCCCCGAGCACTCGACGGTGCTCATATCGGGCGATTCCGGCACCGGCAAGGAACTTGTCGCGAGGGCGATCCACGGCCTTTCGCCGCGGGCGGGCAAGCCTTTCGTCCCGGTCAATTGCGGCGCGCTGAGCGAAACGCTGCTTGAGAGCGAGCTCTTCGGCCACGTCAAGGGTGCCTTTACCGGGGCCGAGCAGAGCCGGCCGGGCGTTTTCGAGGCGGCCTCGGGCGGGACGATCTTTTTAGATGAGGTCGGCGAGATGTCGCCCGCGATGCAGGTCCGCGTGCTCCGCGTGCTGCAGGAAGGCCGCCTTGTCCGGGTCGGCTCGGCAAGCGAGATAGAGGTTGACGTCCGCGTTATCGCCGCGACGAACCGCGACCTCGGGCCGATGGTGGCCGAGGGCACATTTCGAAAGGATCTTTACTATCGCATTTCGGTGATACCGCTTGCCGTGCCGCCGCTTGGCGAACGCCGCGAGGATATCGCCGAGCTTGCCGAGCATTTCGTCCGGCGGTTTTCGGCACGCTCAGCAAAAACGGTGAGCCTTTCCGCCGAGGCCGCCGAGGTGCTCAATTCGCGGCCGTGGCCGGGAAACGTCCGCGAACTTGAACACGCCATCGAGCGGGCCGTCGCCTTGACGCCCGATGGCGGCGAGATCGTGGCCGCCGATTGCCGCCCGGCCGCAAACGGCTTTCTCACGCTTCCGGCCGAGCTTCCCGCCGATGGGCTTCACCTCCCGAGCCACATCGCCGCCATCGAGAAGGCGCTCGTCGAAGAAGCTCTCCGCCGCACCGGCGGCAACCGCACCCGCGCCGCCGAACTCCTCCAAATACCTTTCCACGCCTACCGCCATCTTCTAGCCAAGCATGGGTTGTAGAGTTGCGAAGTTCTGAGTCCCGGCTTTAGCCGGCCCGCGGCCGCTCAGAATGCGAGCTTCAGCTCGTCGGTGCTGTCGAATAAAAAAAGGCCCGAGCGTTTGCCCGGGCTGCCTAGACCAATTTCCAAAATTTACGGATTCGTTACGACCTGATAGATCGGCGAATACTGCGAGACGGGATTGTTCTTTTGCAGCAGGCGTCCGCGGAGTTCGATCGACTGCGGATTCTTTCCCGGCGAGTTGTGCTGATAGATCGCCGGAGACGATGTAAAGACTCCTGCCATCAGCCAATCTTCGGTTCCGGCGGGCCGCCAATCGACGCGAAGGGCATCGAGTCCCTGCTTCGAGAACTTTATCTCGATCTGATCGTCGGTCAGTGCCGTGATCTTCAGCTCGGGAACGATGTCGCCGGGGACGAGCGGTGTCGGGTTGTCGATTATCAATCCGAGGTCCTCGCCCATCTGCTCGGTGTAGCCCGGAGCGGCCTTTATTCGCTTAAGTAGTGCCCTCAGCCACGGCACAATGCCCGAAGTTCGCGTGTTCGGCGTTGTGATGGTCGGGAACGTCGGAAGTGCGGGCGAAAAGCCCGGTTCGCCGTAGAACATATCGTTCTTGAAGTCCGAAAACGCCTGCCGTGAGTCCGAGACCTGCTGCGAAATGTTCACCAGATAGTTAAAGTTGGCCGCGTTGTCTGCCAATGCGGTAAGGTCACCCGCGCTCAGGTCAAGCTGTACCGAGTAACCCGGAAGTTTGTCTGCAAGACCCTGCAGGAGCACGTTTATATCCAGTTCCGATTTAGGAAAAGGTTTTTCGGGCATTGATCTTGTACCTCTTTGATTTATGGGATTTCCGTCAAAAGGATTTGTCGGATGTGCGGAATATTAAAGCAGAACGTCGGACGTGTCAAGACTTTTTCCTGCTGCCCGAAAACGATCGCCGAAAGCCCAAAAACGATCAGCGGCCGCCCAAAGTCGATCGTCGCTCGCTTCCAGACAATTGCCGCCGACACGCAGACAATTGCCGCCAAGCTCCAGACAATTGCCGCCAAGCTCCAGACAATCGTCGCCAAGCTCCAGACAATTGCCGCCAAGCTCCAGACAATTGCCGCCGAGCTCCAGACAATTGTCGCCAAGCTCCAGACAATTGTCGCCAAGCTCCAGACAACCGTCGCCAAGCTCCAGACAACCGTCTCCGACCGCCCGCAGAGGCCCTTTAACTACCCGAAAACACGCCGAAACCCAATAAACATCGGCCTTTCACGCATTTTCACCGAATTCCAGCAACCGCAGACAAAAAAATCGGGAGAGGCGAGCACCTTCATTTTCCCAAACTCAGGCCACCTCTCCCTTTTTCGGCTCTGGGAGACTTTCCTGAGTAAACCAAATCCGAACCTGAACACAAACCATAGCTGAGACTATTCTCGCTTCCTTAAGGTGACCTCGTGTTCTTTCTCAAGTTCCAGCATAAGCTGCTCGATACGCTTGGTAAATTCATGATTTTCACGAATACGTTTTTCCAAATCAGCGGAGCTAAGCTCTTCGTCAAAAAGATCAAGAAACTTTGAAAAATGGAGCACATAAGTCTCCGGCGGATGCATGGTTGCTTCCTTTTTAAATCGTTCGTTCAGGTACTTTGAGAACTCGAGATGATGCAACCACAAATCGAAGCCAATCTTGAACACCAGTTCTCGACGGTATCGTTTTTCTTCCGCTTTCCTCTGCCCTTTAGAGTTCAACCAATTAAAAATCGTGGGGACTAATACGCCTAACAGCGTAAGCGTACCTCCTATTGCAATTCCGTAGTATTGATCCATACTTGATATCCGACGAACGGCGACGAGCAGGACTTCTCGTAAGTTGATCTCTGCGTACGAAACGTACTCTTACTTTGCACTGAATGTAGCCGTGTACGACTCCCCAATAAACGCGCCTTGAACAATTGATTTCCGCAGCATGATCACCGGCGTTTTAAGGTCAGAAGACAACGACCCAACCTCGGTATCGGCTTTTTTAACCAGGTAATCGGCTTCGGTTTCGGAGACAAGGCGAAGCGGCTCGCTGAGACGCGTTTGTGTGTCTACTGAAACACCAAGCGCGGTCAATAGTGAATCATGCTCGGGCTGGATTGCAACTCGTATAATACGTGGCTTGCCACCTCCAAATGCCTTATCAAATCTTGGATAATAAATCTTTCCGAATGTGGAAAGGCAGATCAGAAAAAAGGTAGCCGATCCCATTATCAAACCCCAGTCAACGAACGTGAAACCCGCCCGCTTCGATTTAGTAACGAGAATGTTCTTACTTGGATACAACTTTCTTAGTTCCCTGTAAACATTCCAAATGCAGGCCGAGCCGAATAAATTCACGAAGATAAGAGCGAAGCCTTTAATGGTAAATAAGTGAATCGCGCCCGAGCTTAAAGAACCAAAGATGAACGTAAAAACCATGAAACCAAGAACGATTAAAAATAGATGCAAGAGGCTCCACAGTATTAATTTGGACAGTGTCCGCTCCCTTTTGCCTATAAACGGTTTGATCTGCTTAACGATCGAACGCCAAAACACCACATAGGCAACGACAGATAGAAAAAGAAACCACCATAGCACCCCAGCTGAAACATATTCGACTTGGAACAACGTGGTGTCGCTTGATCCCATACTTTGTCGATACGAATTCACGATGACGAAGCCAGAACCAAACGATATTCCGAATCCGACCAGAATCAGTTTGCTAAGAACCTCGACCCTATCTTTCATGACACCAAGTTGCTCCGGATCGCCTAAGGCCGGATTCTCATTATCGAAAGCTTTATTAAGATCCTCTCTCATGGTTTCAAATTCGCGGGTAATGTTACTGCAGGGATTAGCATTTTCCAAATCTATAATTCTTCGATCTCGGGGCGGGTTGTTCGGGCGGATGGACACGCTTAAAGTCGTGGCTCAATTGATGCAAACCACAATATTGGGTTAATTCAAAGAAATCTAAATCTGCTCACATTCTGTGATATAAAATCTCCAGGCAGAATGAGACTCCTAAATATAAATCCCGACGATGAAGAAATACTACGCGAGTACCGCAAGTTATCTGCAAAAGCTTCATTTACCCCAAGTGAGAGCGTACTGCTCCCTGTCATACTTTTTCTACCTGGTGTAATCGCCGCCGTGTGGTTCTATTTGGTAACAGGCGAAGTCTTCGGGTCGGTGGCCATCGGATTCGGGTCGTATCTCGTCGGTCCCGCATGGCTTGTTTCATTTCTACTTTTCGCGTTGGTTGCGTCTGTTGGTCTTTCCGACCTCATTGATAACGCACATGCGCGACGCCAAAGAAGAAAAGCTTGGTATCAAAGGTATGAACTGCTAAAAACCGAGGTTGAGCGAATAGAATCAGCCAATCGAAATACAAGCGACGCGATCAAGAGTGCTGAGAGCACTATTGACGAGAGCGTGCTTGTCCAACAAAATAGGCGTATGCTGGAGCCTGTCCGGCCTAGTGTTCCCAAAGAGTCTAATAGTATTCCAGAATCGCGAGCTAAGAGATCTAAAACGACCAACCCTAAGCTGCAAGCTAACCGCTTGATCGAAGTTTCTTCCCAGCGACCCGTCATTAAAGTTCCAACTCGCGAAGAGATTAAACTCCCGAAGCGCTCAGCCGAAGACTGGGAGCGAATTTCTCGGGATCGTCGGAACGTCGGCGCATCTGGGGAATTCCTCGTGCTCGAATTTGAACGCAATCGTGTAGCGAATTCGGAGGGCGCAGGTGCTTTACATAGAGTCCGTCATGTTTCAGCCGAAAGTGATGCACTCGGTTACGACATCGTGTCCGTGCTGGAGGGCATTGAGGTCTTTATCGAGGTAAAGACAACGCGCGGTAAATTTTGGACTGACTTCTTCATTACGAAGAACGAGTTCGAAGCGATGCGCAAATACAAGGAGCGCTATTGGGTTTATAGGGTTCATGGTCTCGACACTAAAACTGGCCAGGGGCTAATAAGCGTATTCCGCGGTATCGATGAGATTGAAAATTACTTCTACTTCGAACCGAGCATCTATGCTTTTCGCCCTCGCGATTCAGAAGAATAGAACAATCAATCTAGACCGTATGTGCGGCGGGCGGGCGGCGAGGGCGGCGGGCAAATGGTGCTGACAAATCCTTTTGGGTATTACAGGTTTGCGGGG
>ERZ1066135.1273-NODE-1273-length-10034-cov-6.444433_pt1 | contig 10034 bp, 7 predicted proteins | sample MGYA00382782_ERZ1066135 | MGnify/ENA primary metagenome ERZ1066135 (study PRJEB33369, sample SAMEA5778365) | biofilm metagenome | biome: Industrial cooling water; feature: Water cooling tower basin; material: Biofilm | place: United Arab Emirates | collected...
AACCACTTGATCCCGTAGCCGAGGATGGACAATCCGGTCGAGAAGTAGAACGCCTTGCGCTTGCCGACCTGGGTCGCGAGCCAGGTGACGATCGTGATGACGACGAAGGTCGACGCGGCGCCGAGCGTGCCGTTGTAGCCCGCGTACTTGGCACCCATCTCCTGGTCGCCACCGAACACGTAGTAGATGATCACGTACGACTGGAACGACGCGATCATGATGAAGCCGTTGAAGACCAGGAAGGTCGCGGCGCAGAGCTTGAGGAATGGGCGGGTGCGGATCGTGGTGCCGAAGCCCTGGAAGAACGCGCGGAGGCCGTCGGTGATGGCGCGGCCGATGGGGCGCTCTGGCGTGGTGGTCGCGGGCGCGGCCGCAACGGTGGGCGCCAGGCGCTCGCGCAGGAAGATCGCCGGCAGGATGCCGATCGCGATCGCCACGACGCCGATGCCGACGGCCAGGCCGCGCGCGCCCTCAGCGGGCGTGGCGAACCATGGCTTGTGGGTCATGATCCACAGGAACCACGGCGACACCAGGTACGCGAGCTGGCCGATGAAGTTCTGCACGCCCATCAGCCGCGTGCGCTCGTGGTAGTCCGGCGTCAGCTCGTAGCCCAGCGCGACCCACGGTGTGGCGAAGATCGTGTAGCCGACATAGAAGAGCGTCGAGCCGATGGTGAAGTACCAGAAGTACCACATCTCGGTCTTGCCGACCGGGAGCCACCAGAGCGCGATGTACGTGAGGCCGGCGAGCATCGCTCCGACGAAGATGTACGGGCGGCGCCGCCCCCAGCGGGAGCGCGTGTTGTCCGACACGAAGCCCATCAGCGGGTCGGTCAGCGCGTCGGTGATGCGCGGCAGGGAACTCGCGAGTCCGACCAGCGCGGGGTTCACCCCGAAGCCGAGGTTCAGGATGATGAGCATCCCGCCGATCGCGGCGGCCAGCGTGTTGTTGACGAAGGCCCCGAGCCCGTAGGCCAGCTTGCGGGCGAAGGGGATGCGGTCCTCAGGCGCGGTCTCGTACTGCGCGAGATGCTCCCCCGTGCGCTTGAGGCCCAGCCGCGTGTGCCACGCCGCGATCGCAACGCGGACGATCTCGTCCCACTGGGTGCGGGCGCTCACCGCTCGCGCTGGTACACGCGGACCCAGTCCACGAGCATCTGCTGCGGGAAGGTCGTCGCGGCGCCGACGGGGCCGACGAACCCCCCACCGACGGCGACGTTCAGGATGAGGTAGAACGGGGTGTTGAACACCCAGTCGCCGCTCTGATCCCCGCGCTTCACCAAGTGGAAGATCCTGCCGTCCACGTACCAACGGATCTCGCTGGGGTCCCACTCCACGGTGTAGATGTGGAAGTCCTCGTTGAGCGGCGTGGGACTCAGGTAGCGTCGCGTGATGGCGTTGCCACCCGAATAGCCCGGGCCATGCAACGAGCCGTGGTTGATGCTCGGCTCCTGCCCGCGGAACTCCATGATGTCGATCTCGCCGGAGCGGGGCCAACTCACCTGCCGGATGTTCGCGCCGAGCAACCAGAACGCGGGCCAGATGCCCTGACCGACCGGCAGCTTGATGCGAGCTTCGAAGCGCCCGTAGGTGAACTCGCGCTTGCCCTCGGTGGTGATGCGCGCCGAGGTGTAATTGCTGCCGTTGAGGGACTCGCGCCGTGCGGTGATCACGAGGTGCCCCTCGCCGTCCAGCGCGACGTTCTCGGGGCGATCGGTGGTGAACTCCAGCTGGGCGTTCCCCCAGTCCGTGCCGATGTCGTAGCCCCAGTTGCCCGGGTCCGGGGCACGCCCGGCCTCGCCCGTGAACTCATCGGCCCACACCAGTTGCCAGTCGCCGGGGCCCGTACTGCCGGCACAGGCACCGGTCGCCAGCACCGCCGCGACGAGCGCCGCGCGCACGGCGCGTACGGGTGGCCGGCTGTCCATATCACGCATCGCGCAGGGTCGGAAAGAGGGCGGGGTCGTCGAGTGCGGCCTGCAGCACCAGCGTCGAGGCGCCGAGCGCGACCACTTGGGGTCCGAGGCTGCTCACGACGATCTGCGTCGCTGCGGCGTCGGGGACGAGGGTGCGGTGCAATGCGCTCGCGCGCAGCGGGTCCAGCAAGCGGTCGCCGACCACGGCGAGCCCGCCGCCGAGGATCACGGCCGCCGGATTGAGCAGATTGAGCATGTCGCCGATGGCGACGCCGAGGTACTCGCCGGCCTCGCGCACCACGCGCAGGGCGAGCGGGTCGTCGTGCAGGGCCGCCTGCTCGATGCGCGCGGTGGTGATGACACCGGTCGCCAGCTCGCTGTCGGGAAAGCGGTCGCGCAGCAGTTCGACGCGTGCCACCAGGGCCTGCCCGCCGACCAGCATCGTCAGACAGCCGCGATTGCCGCACACGCACAGCGCGCCGCGCGGATCGATCGCGATGTGGCCGATCTCGCCGGCCACGCCCCGCGCCCCGCGCTGCATCACACCGCCCATGAACAGCCCGGCGCCGATGCCCGTGGCGACCTTGATGTACGCGAAGTCCTGCAGCCCCTTGGCCTCGCCCCACCAGTGCTCGGCCAACGCGCCACAATTGGCGTCGTTCTCGATGAACAGCGGCACGCCGAAGTCAGCGAGCAGGCGCTCGAAGCCGTGCTCGCCCTCCCACGCGGGGAGCGCCACCGGACTCAGTCGATCCGGGTGCTTGGGATCGACCGGGCTCGGCACCGCGATCCCGATCCCGACGAGCCGATCGCGCGCCACCCCGCGCATGGCCGCCGTGCAGAGGGACGCGATACAGGCGCGCGCGCCGTCGGGATCCTGTTGGACGGGATGTGGGTGGCCCACGACGATCTGCGGCCGACCGCGCAGGTCCGTGCGGGCGACCGACACATGGGACGCTCCCATGTCCACGCCGAGGAGTACGAAGGCCTCGTCCTGGAACTCGAGGACGATCGGCCGGCGACCGCCCCGCGACTCGCCGACGCCCGCCTCAGCGACCAGACCGGACGCAAGCAGCGGCTCGACCAGTTCGGAGGCCGTGGAGCGCGAAAGTCCGAGTCGCTGCGCGATCTCGGCGCGCGAGATCCGGCGTTCCGACCAGATCAGTCGGAGGATGGTGTCGGCGAGTGGGGAACGCGGCATCGAGGTGGAGGGAGTGCTGGGGGGCGCCGAGGTGGTCCCCCCCCAGCGTCTTCCCTAACGGTGCAGCAGGACGTTGTCGATGAAGACCGTGTCGATCCCGCCGTCGCCGACGATGATCAGCTGCGCGAGATTGCCGCGCGTGGTGAGGCCCGTGAACTGCGAGAGGGGGATGTCGAGCGTGACCCAGTTGCCCGACGACAGGGCCGGGGTGGACGACGCCGTGAACGTTAGCTCATGCTCCACATCGTCACCACCACCGAAGGCCCCGTTGGCACCGAAGTCCACGAGCTTGATCTTGAACGCCGCCGGCGCCGCGGTGGCATCGGGCGTCCAGATGTCCATGCGGAAGTGGGTCATCGTGGTCGCGTTGATGCGCGTCGACGTGAACTCGATGCCCGCGAACGTGAGGCTGGTGTAGCGCTTCACATCGTTGCCCGCGATCTGCAGGTCGGTCACGTCGGCCTGATCCCAGCCCGCCGACCAGGTGTCCACCGGCACGTTGGTGTACGCGTTGCTGAACAGCGAGATGACGTTGCCCGCCGCGTAGGTCGGCGTGGGTGCCGCGACCGTGGGCGCTGTCGCGGCCGCGGCCCGGTAGAAGTAGATGTTGTCGACGTACGTGATCGGACTGGACCCCGAGATGATCATCTGCGCGATGTTGCTGCGGCCCGTGAGCCCCGTGAACGCGGCCAGCGGGATGTCGAGGCTGTTCCACGCGCCCGCGACCAGCTGCGACGGGCCGAAGGTCACCTCGTGCTCGGTGTCGTCGCCCCCGCCGAACGCGCCGTTCGCGCCGAAGTCCACCAGCTTCACCCGGAAGGCTTCATTGGAGTTGACGTAGGCGTCGATGTGGAAGTGCGTCATCGTCGAGGCATTGATGCGCGCCGTGATGAATTCGACGCCAGCGAAGACGAAGTTCGCATAGCGCTTGGTGGCATTGCCGGCGATCGTCACATCCGTCACGTCGGCCAGGTCCCACTCCGCGGACCAGGTGTCGATGCTGCGGTCGGTGTACGCGTTGCTGAACAGCGAGATCACGTCGGCGGCATCGCGCGTGGGGGTGGGCGCGGCGGCCGTCGGGGCCGCGACGGCGGTGACCTGCACGGCGCCGGTCGCCGGCGTCGTGCCCAGCGACGCGGTGATGTTCGCCGTGCCGGTCGCGACCAGGCTCACGAGGCCGCTCGCATTCACCGTCGCGACGCCCGGGTTGCTCGAGGTGAAGTTGAAGTAGCGTGGAGCGGCGGAGACCGTCTGGTCGGACCCGTCGACCGCGAAGGTCACGGCGAGGCCTGACACCTGCTGCGTCGCGCCGACTTCGGTGGTGACCGCTGCGGCGGCCACGGACGGGCGCGGGTTGCTGATGGTGCTGAGGGTCTCGAACTGGATGTCGTCGAACCACACCGTGTAGCTCGCGTTCCCCTCGGCACCTTCCGCGAAGAAGAAGAGCCCACGCTCCGATGTCAGCTTGGAGCCCATGGGGATCGGGATGGTGATCTTCTGCCAGGTCGTGGTCAGCGGGATCGCGTTGCGTTCCGCACCGAACGATGAGGTGCCCGTGTTGTCGTTGCCGAGCCCAGCGACGTCGAGCGAGATGGCGACGGAGGCGCGGGCATAGAAGGTGAGGGCGTTGTAGCGGCTGAGGTCGCGTGCGGCCGAGGCCACGAAGGCGCCGCCCGCGTAGCCGCCCGAGGCGTCGCCCGGCGCGGGCACGGTCACCCGGAGCGCGGTGGAGCCGCGGAACTTGACCTCGGTGTCGAGCTGCACCGCGTCGACCTTGGAGCCGCCGAAGGCTTGGAAGTCGGCGGCGATGAAGTTGTCGATGAAGACCCGCGCTTCGGTCGGCGAGCCGGCGGGGCCCGTCGGCGAATCGTCGCGACACGCGGTCATGGTGGTCGCGAGCATCGTGGCGAGAAGAACGGCGTGGCGCGTCTGCATGTGATCACTCCAGGGTCGAGGTGCTGTTCGCGGTCGCCGGACTCCCGCGGCCGTCTTTGTTCGTCTGTCGAACAAAGTATGTGGCGAATCGAAATGCTTGTCAAGCACCCCCCGCGAGGGTGGTATACTCCCAGGTATGCGACTGACGCGACTCGCCACCGTCTGGGCCCGGGGCATCGGCCAGATGCGCCGCCCGTTCCTGGCTGCGGCGTTCCCGATGCTGTTCGTGGTGTCCGGCGGCGCAGGGGCGCAGCCCGCCCCCGTACCCGGCGATGCCCTGCCCAGCCGATTCCCGGCCGCCCCCCGCGTCGTGGCCATCGGTGACGTGCATGGCGATCTCGACGCCACCCGGCGGGCGCTTCGGCTCGCCGGCGCGATCGACGCGCAGGACCGCTGGGTCGGTGGTCGGCTGGTGGTCGTCCAAGTCGGGGACCAGTTGGACCGCGGCGACGAGGAGCGCGCGATCCTGCACCTCTTCGACCGCCTGGCCCATGAGGCCGCCGCGGCGGGCGGCGCGTTCCACGCCCTGAACGGCAATCACGAGTTGATGAATGCGCTCCTCGACCTGCGCTACGTCACCGAGGGCGGCTTTGGCGACTTCGGCGACGTCGGGTCGGCGTTGCACGCGTCCGACTCTGCGCTCTTCGCCTATCACGCGGCCCAGCGCGGCCGGGTGGTCGCCTTCCGGCCCGGGGGCGAGTACGCGCGGCTGCTGTCGGAGCGGAACACCATCGCCATGGTCGGTGGGGACCTGTTCGTCCACGGTGGTGTGCTGCCCGACCACGCGGCGCATGGGATCGAGCGCATCAACGCCGAGATCCGCGCGTGGCTGCGCGGCGACGCGCCGCCGCCGCCGTGGGTGCGCGGGGCCGACTCACCGACCTGGACGCGTGTGTACTCGACCGAGGTCGGCGCTGAGGCGTGCGCGACGCTCACCCAGGCCTTGGCCACGGTCGGTGCCCGCCGCATGATCGTCGGCCACTCGGTGCATCGACAGGGCGTGACGTCGTACTGCGATGGACGCGTCTGGGCGATCGACGTGGGCTTGGGCAAGGCCTACGGCGGCCCGATGGAGGTGCTGGAGATCCGCGGGGACTCGACGACGGTGCTGCGTGATGGAGCGCCGCGGGCCCGGGGTCGGTAGATTTCAGGGATGACGTCTCCTCGTCGCGGGATCAGTGCCCGTGTGGTGCCGTTGCACAGTGCCGAAGCCGGTGACGCCCGGATGGGCGGCACCGCCGACGAGCGCGTGGCGGCCGTCATGGTGCTGACCGAGGAAGCGTGGCGCCTCGCCGGTCGCGCCTTTCCGACCTATACGCGCGCCGACATTCCCATCGCGCGCGGAACATTGCGGGACCACGCGCCGAGTTTGTGAGCGACGACTTCGCAGAGTTGTTGCGGGAATTGGTGGGCGCCGACGTGCGGTTCTTGATCGTGGGTGCGCATGCGCTTGCCGCGCACGGGGTCCCCCGCGTCACGGGGGATCTGGATGTCTGGGTCGATCCGACCGATGCCAACGCTGCCCGCGTGTCGATGGCGCTCGCTCGTTTCGGTGCCCCGCTGCATGCACTGGGCCTGACCCCAGGGGATTTCACGCAGCACGATCAAGTCATCCAGATCGGACTGCCGCCGTACCGTGTGGATGTGCTCACCAGCATCAGTGGCGTCGCATTTGCCGACGCGTGGGAGGATCGACTGACGGGAACGCTCTTCGGTGTCGAGGCGCCGTTCCTCGGCAGGAACAGCTTCATTCAGAACAAGCGAGCGAGCGGGCGCCCCAAGGATCTCGAGGATCTGCGCAGTCTGGGCGTCTGACGCGGCACACAGCCCCGGCCAGCGCATCGCGCCGACCGGGGCTGTGGACCTCCGACGGGGGGCTCAGCGCGTCGACTTGCTCGCCGTCCCGCCCTTCTGACTGACCGCGGTCACCGTGTAGGTCGCTCCACCCTGCACGATCCAGCGCACCCGCACGCTGCTGCCCCCCGCGATGTTCGGCACGCGGATGGTCGCTGGCTCCTGCACCTGCTCGGAGGCCTGGTCCAACAGCGCATTCGTCACCGTGAAGCCCGCCACCACGGTGCCGCCCGTGAGGGTGATGAGATTGGGCGGCGAGATGCGGTTCTCGAGATCCTGCTGCGTGTGCGTCGGGATGAGCTTGGGATTGCTCACGATCGCATCGACCTGCGTGAGGCCGTTGCCCAGCGCTTTGGTGATGATGGTATCGATCTGCACCAACGGCATCTGCCCCGCGTGCCAGGTCGCGAAGGCCATGTTGCGGTGCGCCTCGGTCTGGATCATGAAGCCGGGCTCGACGCGCCCGAAGTTCTTCTTGCGCCCGCCGATCTGGATCTTGCCGTACTGCGGATGGTCGAAGTCCTTCCAGGGCACCGTGGCCTCACCCAAGAGCAACAGCTGATTGAACTCCTCGTTCTCGTCCACGTAGCGCCCGCTGCGCGGCTCGGCCTCGAAATACTTGCGGCTGGTCCACAGCTCGTTGCTGAAGGTGATCACCCCGCGCGCGCCGTAGAACCAGTCCAGCTCGCCGCCCCACACCGTGTACAGGTCCTTCCACACGATGAGGTAGCGATACCCGGGCAGGATGCGCTCGCCGGTGCGACCGAGTTCGTCGAACACGCGCACGTCGGCCGGCCGGTACTCGTCCTGTGGCACGCCCGGCCCGCGCAGGATCATCCCGCCGTTGTTATGGAAGCTCTGCGCACTGGCGATGTTGGGATGCGCCAGCACGAACTTCATCACGTTGCGGGTCTCCACCAGCGAGCCCGGGTACCAGTCGGCGCCGCCCTGCACGTTCTGCGCGGCCCAGCGCCACGGCCAGTTGCGGTTGGGGTCGTAGCCCCCTTCGCCATCCTCGCCCACGGCACCGTCGCCGTCCTGATCGAAGCCCTCGCTGCCGAGGATCTCCCACTCACCCTGTTGTCCCGGCGCGGCCGGCACCATGATGTGCGGGTAGTCGGGATGCGAGACGAAGCGACCCAAGGGATTGCGGCGGCGCATCTGCGTGATATGGCCATCACCGTTGAGGTCGACGCTGCCGTCCTCATCGACCAGCCCGTCGCCGTCGTTGTCGCGTGGCGCGAGCCCGGTGCGCGGCGACGACGCGGTGTTGCCCTTCTTGAGGTAGTGCTCGCGCGCGTCGGGGTTGATCGTCGGCACGATATAGAACGTGCGCTCCTTGAGCAGCGAGTCCACGCGCGGCACCCGCCCCTTCATCTCGGCGAGGTACCAGGCCACGTACAGCGCGAACTCCGCGCCCTGGATCTCGTTCGAGTGGATGTTGCCGTCGATGTAATAGGCGGGCTTCTTGTCCGCATCACCGACCGAGAAGTCGGACACGGTGATCACCTGCATGTCGCGCCCTTCGGTGCTCTTGCCGATGCTCGCCACCCGCACATGGGTCGGGTGCGCCTCGGCGAGTCGCTTGCCGATGGCATCGAGCGTGGCCACGTCGAACCAGCGGTCCCACGAGACCTCGACCTTGGGGGCCGACGGGGTGCCGAGGCCTTCGAGCGCGCCGCGGAACTGCGCGGCGGCCGGCGAGGCCACGGTCATGGTCAGCGCGGCCGCAGCCGCGTACGTCGTCAGATGTCGCATGGGGGTCACCGCGAGCGGAGCGTGATCGTTTCGCTGACCGAGCCCGCCATCGGGGTCTCAGCCTTCAGGGTCACCGTCGAGCCCGGGGCACCCACGACGAGCCACGAGAGCTCGGTGGCGCCGCCGCTGCCGGCGATCGCATTGATGAGCTGCTGATTGCGGCCCGAGGCGATGGACTGGCCCTCCCCGGTGATCAGGTCCACCCGCACGCGGCGCGGCCAGCGCACCGCGGCTCCGATGGCGGCATTCGTCGGCAGGTAGCCCGTGTTCGCGACCTGCGCCGTGATGCGGAACACGCGCTGCTGCACTTGCTCCACACGGATCTCGCGCAGGGCCAACTGCGGCAGCATCCCCACCAGCTCCTTCACGAAGTCGCCATGCTTCTTGGCGATCGCATCGAGCTCTGCCGCCGGCGGCATGAGCGTGGCGAACGGCTTGATCCCACCGACCTCGACGGTCTTGCCCGGGAAGTCCGGGTGCTGCACGGCGGTCCACTCGACGATCTGATCCGGCGCGTTGGCACGCAGCCAGCGATAGGTGTTGCGTTCTTCGGCGAGCGGATCGGGGCTGGGGGCCCGACGCCCGCGGGCGGTGTCGGCCGGCGCATCGGGGATCCACCACACGCGCGAGCCGAAGGCCTGACGGCCCATATGGAAGTAGGCCCACGACAGCGGGTCGCCATCCAACGCGGCGCTCACCGGCTGACGCGTGAGGCCGAGCGTCTCGCGATGCCGACGCGCCACCTCGTTCAGCCAAGGTCCGTCCTCCGGCAGCATCGCCGACAGCGGGCCACCGGCCGAGGTGCCCTGCGGGCTGCCGCCGATGCCCGGCACGCGGCGAGCCTCCCACGGGCGCATGAGGTTGTCCTGCGGGCCCAGCACGTACACGGCCACGATGCCCTGCAGCGTCTGGAACAGGTCGGCGACCGCCTTGGCCTCGTCGGCCTCGAAGGGGTAGTTGCCGCCGCTGCGGAAATGCGTGAAGTCGTTCGAGAAGTTCTTGTTGATGTCGATGCCCGTCGCGATGTCGGCCGCGATCTGCCCATCGGCGTCGCGGTCGCGCCCCTCGATCATGACGCGGTAGCGCCCGACCTCACCGCGGCGTGGGTCCGCGCGGCGCAGCAGGAACGGGTCGACGGCGTCGGGGATCCATTCGCCGCGCGGGTCCGTGATGCGCATCATCGTGACGACGCCGTCCCCGTTCACATCGCTGGGGCCGTCCTGCGCGCGGAACGTGTCGCCGCCCGTGGCGACCGTCGACTCGTTGCGCGTCCGCTCGTACAGCGGCGTGCGGAAGAACTGCTCGGCGGCGTCCGGATTGAGGCGCGGCACCACGTACACCGTGCGCTGCGCGAGCAGCTGCGCGGTGGCC
>ERZ1066135.1274-NODE-1274-length-10024-cov-5.415789_pt1 | contig 10024 bp, 10 predicted proteins | sample MGYA00382782_ERZ1066135 | MGnify/ENA primary metagenome ERZ1066135 (study PRJEB33369, sample SAMEA5778365) | biofilm metagenome | biome: Industrial cooling water; feature: Water cooling tower basin; material: Biofilm | place: United Arab Emirates | collected...
CAACCCCGTGGTGGCGCGTACGCTGGGCATCGGCATGGTGTACCAGCACTTCACCCTCGTGCCCAGCATGACGGTTGCCGAGAACCTCGTGATGTCCCGTGACGAGGTCCCGGGCGTCATCCGGTGGCGCGACGAGCGTGACCGGCTGGAAGCCTTCATGAAGACCGTGCCGTTCCAGGTGCCGCTCGACACGCCGGTCTCCGCCCTGGCCGCCGGCGAGAAGCAGAAGACGGAGATCCTGAAGCTGCTGTATCTCCAGCGCCGCATCCTGATCCTGGACGAACCCACCTCGGTGCTCACGCCGCAGGAGGCCGACGAGGTGCTCGGCATGCTGCGCGACATGACGCGCGAGGGCCGCATCTCGGTGCTCATCATCACGCACAAGTTCCGCGAGGTGATGGCCTTCGCCGACCGGGTCACCGTCCTGCGCCGCGGCAGGCTGGCCGGCGACGGCGAAGTGGCCGACCTCGACGCGGAGCGCATGGCCGAGATGATGATCGGCAAGCGCGAGACGAAGGCCGCCACGCGGACCCGCAGCGCGCCGCCGCAGACGAACGACGTGCGTCTGGCCATCCGCGCGCTCAAGGTCAGCGACGACGCCGGCCGGCCGGCGGTGGACATCGACCGGCTGGAGGTCCGCAGCGGCGAGATCGTCGGCATCGCGGGCGTGTCCGGCAACGGCCAGCGACAGCTCGTGGAGGCGCTGGTGGGCCAGCGCCCGCGCGAGGCCGGAACCGTGGAAGTGCATGGCGAATCCTTCGGCGCGAGCCGTGCCGAGATGCGCCGGCACCGGGTGTACGCTCTGCCCGAGGAGCCGTTGCGCAACGCCTGCGTGCCCAGCCTCTCGGTGGCGGAGAACATGGCGCTGCGCCGTTTCGACCGCACGCCGCTGTCGCAGGGCGGCTTCATGCGCTGGGGCACGCTGCGCCGCGAGGCCCAGCGCCTGATCGGCGAGTACCAGGTGAAGACCCGAGGACCCGAGTCCCCGATCCGCAGCCTGTCGGGCGGCAACGTGCAGCGGGCCGTGCTCGCGCGCGAGCTGTCGGACGAGGTGTCGGTGCTCATCGTCGCGAACCCGGTGTTCGGCCTCGATTTCGCCGCCGTGGCCGACATCCACGAGCGCATTCTCGCGGCCCGCGACCGCGGCGCGGCGGTGCTGCTGGTGAGCGAGGACCTCGACGAGCTGCTGGAGCTGTCCGACCGCGTGGTCGTCATGTTCGACGGGCGCCTTGTGCACCAGACCCCCATCGAATCCGTCGACATCGGCGTCGTCGGCCGCGCCATGGCCGGCCACGCCGAAGCCGTCCACTGACCGGAGCCCCCGCCATGTCCGTCACCGTCGCCGGCGCCCTGCCCTACGCATACACCTTCGACCCCGCGCATACCGCGCTCGTCGTCATCGACATGCAGCGCGATTTCGTGGAGCCCGGCGGCTTCGGCGAGATGCTCGGCAACGACGTGAGCCTGCTGGCGGCCATCGTCCCCACGGTAGCGCGGCTGCTCGCCGTGTGCCGCCGCGCGGGCATGACCATCGTGCACACCCGCGAGTCGCACCGGCCCGACCTCGCCGACTGCCCCGAGGCGAAGCGCGCCCGCGGACAGCCGAAGCTGCGCATCGGCGACCCGGGTCCCATGGGGCGCATTCTCGTCGCCGGCGAACCGGGCAACGCCATCCTCCCTGCCGTCGCGCCGCTGCCGGGCGAGATCGAACTCGACAAGCCTGGCAAGGGCGCCTTCTACGCCACGCCGCTCGGCGAGATCCTCCGTCTGAAGGGCATCACGCATCTGCTGTTCGCGGGTGTCACCACGGAGGTCTGCGTGCAGACGACCATGCGCGAGGCCAACGATCGCGGCTACGACTGCCTGCTCGTGGAGGACGCGACCGAGAGTTACTTCCCGGAATTCAAACGCGCTACCATCGAAATGATCCGGGCGCAGGGCGGCATCGTGGGCTGGACCGCCGCCTGCGCGGACATCGAGGCGGCGCTTCCCGCCTGACCCCCACCACGGACGGAATCGACCCATGCCGACGCTCGCGCGGGAAGACGTCACCGACGACGAAGTGCGGGCCTATGTCCGCGCCGCCTGCGACGCCCAGGGCCTCGTGCTCGACGACGCCGGGCTCGACCGCGTGGTCGAGGTGTTCGCCCGCAACGCGCGCATCGCTGCGCAGGTGCTGGCCTTCCCGCTGCCGGAAGACCAGGACCCCGCCGCGATCCTGAGGCTCGACTGACATGCGCCGCGCCACGGAAATCGCCGAGAGCGTGCGGTCGGGGGCCGTCACCGCGCTCGAAGTCACGGAGGCCGCGCTCGCCACCATCGCCGCCCGCGACACCGCCCACAACTGCTTCACCACCGTGACCTTCGACCGGGCGCGTCGCGAAGCCGAATCCGTCGACGCCGCACGACGGGCCGGCAAGCCGCTCGGGCCGCTCGCCGGCGTGCCCTACGCGGTCAAGAATCTCTTCGACGTGGCGGGCCTGCCCACCGTGGCCGGTACCCGCACGCGCAGCCTGCTCCCGCCCGCCCGCGACGATGCCGAACTCGTGAAGCGCCTCACGCAGGCCGGCGCGATCCTCGTCGGCACGCTCAACATGGACGCCTACGCGTACGGCTTCACCACGGAGAACACCGCATACGGTGTCACGCACAATCCCCACGACCGCAAGCGCATCGCGGGCGGCTCTTCGGGCGGTTCGGCCGCCGCGCTCGCCGCGGGCATGGTGCCGCTGTCCCTGGGCTCCGACACCAACGGCTCCATCCGCGTCCCGGCGTCGCTGTGCGGCGTCTTCGGCCTCAAGCCCACGTTCGGGCGGCTACCGCGCACCGGCAGCTACCCGTTCGTCGCCAACCTAGACCACCTCGGGCCGTTCGCCACCAGCACCGCGGACCTCGCCATCTCCTACGACGCCATGCAGGGTCTCGACCCGGCGGACCCCGCGTGCGCACAGCGCCCCGTGGAGCCCGCGACGCCCTCGCTTTCGCGCGGCACGGGCGAACTGCGGGTTGCGCGACTCACCGGCTATTTCGACGACTGGGCATCGGACACCGCACGCGCCGCGGCGCAGCGCGCCGCCGACAGCCTCGGTGCCGTGGCCGAGGTGGAACTGCCCGAGGTGGCACGCGCGCGGGCCGCGGCCTTCATCATCACCGCCACGGAAGGCGGCACGCTGCGCCTGCCCGAGCTGCGTACCCGCTACGCCGACATGGAACCCCACTCGCGCGACCGCCTCGTCGCGGGCGCCCTCACGCCGGGTGCGTGGTACGTGCACGCACAGAAGCTCCGCGCGTGGTATCTCGCCAAGGTGCGCGAACTGTTCTCGCGCTTCGACGTGCTCATCGCGCCGTCGACACCCGTGCCCGCCACCGAGATCGGCCAGGACTGGCTCCAGCTGAACGGACAGCGGATTCCGCTGCGACCCAATCTCGGCCTGTTCACGCAACCCATCTCCTGCATCGGCCTGCCGGTGGCGGCCGTGCCGATCGAAGGCGTGAGCCCGCTGCCGATCGGCGTGCAGATCATCGCAGCCCCTTGGCGCGAGGATCTCTGCCTGCGCGCCGCCGCCCACCTGGAGCGCCTGGGCATCGCCAAGGCGCGCATCGTCCCGGACACCGCCTCATGAAGATCAACCTGCCCCACGTGCTGGCCGAAGTCACCGCCGCCTTCGAACGCTACGAGCGCGCGCTCGTCTCCAACGACGTCGCCGTGCTGAACGAACTGTTCTGGAATCACGACCTCACCCTGCGCTACGGCATCGCCGAGAACCTGCACGGCCACGACGAGATCGCGTCGTACCGGTCGGCGCGTTCGCCCGCCAACCTCGCGCGCACCCTCGAACGCACGGTGATCACCACGTACGGCGAGGACTACGCCACGGCGAACACCATGTTCCACCGCCCGCCGAACGAGCGCATCGGCCGCCAGAGCCAGACCTGGGTGCGCATGCCCGAAGGCTGGCGCATCGTCGCCGCGCACGTGAGTTTCCAGGCCTAGCCATGCCCGTCGCCGGCCCCGCCGCCGCCCGTCCGCGCCGCGCCCTCGGCCGCGCGCTGCCGTTGTCGGAGGTGGTGTACCGCCAGATCAAGAACGACATCTTCGATTACCGTCTGCTGCCCGGCGACCGGTTCAGCGAAGGCGAACTCGCGGAGCGCCTGTCGGTGAGCCGCACGCCCGTGCGGGAGGCCCTGCAGCGGCTGGAGAAGGAAGGCTATCTGCAGGTGCATTTCCGCAGCGGCTGGAGCGTGCGGCAGCTGGACTTCCGCCAGTTCGACCACCTCTACGACCTGCGCATCATCCTCGAGACCGCCTCGGTGCGGCAGCTGTGCGAGCAGGACCAGCGCCCCGGCCTCGACCGCCTGCGCGACCTCTGGCTGGTGGCTCCCGAGGAGCGAAGCACGCAGGGCGGCACGGTTGCCGATCTCGACGAGGCTTTCCACGCGGCGCTGGTGGAGGCCGCGGGCAATCCCGAGGTGGCACGCTGCCACCGCGACGTCACCGAGCGCATCCGCATCCTGCGCCGCCTCGACTTCACCCAGCAGGACCGCATCGTCGTCACCTACCAGGAACACGCGCAGATCCTCCGCGCGATCCTGCGCCGGCGCACGGAACAGGCGCTGCTGCTGCTGAAGGCCCACATCGAGGGCAGCAAGGCCGAGGTGCGCAAGATCAGCCTGCACCAGCTCTATCTCGCCCGGCAGGACTGAACGTTCCGCGCGGTCAGGCTACGGTCGCGCCGTCCACCACCCGCCCGTCGAACAGTTCGATCACGCGGTCGCACCGCGCCGCGAGCCGCGGGTCGTGCGTGACCAGCAGGAAGGCGATGCCCTGCTCCTGGTTGAACTCGCGCATGAGCGCGAACACGTCGTCCGCGCTCTTGGAGTCGAGATTGCCTGTGGGCTCGTCCGCGAGCACCAGCGCCGGGCGCGCCGCGAGGGCTCGCGCGATGGCCACGCGCTGCTGCTGGCCGCCGGAGAGCTGATTCGGGCGGCTTGCCGCCTTGTCCGCGAGGCCGACCCGTGCGAGCAGTTCGCGCGCATTCGCGGCCATGGCGGGCTCCGGACGGCCGCGGTCGATGATCTGCGGCATCATCACGTTCTCCAGCGCGCTGAACGCCGGGATGAGGTGGTGGAACTGGAACACGAAGCCCAGCGTGCGTCCGCGCAGGCGCGTGACGCCGGCCTCGTCGAGCGCGGTGGCGTTCTCGCCGCGAATGAAGACCTCGCCGCCCGTCGGCCGCTCGAGCAGCCCCACGATGTTGAGCAGCGTGCTCTTGCCCGACCCCGACGGTCCCACGAGCGCCACGAATTCGCCGGCCTGCAGTTCCGCCGAGATGCCGTGCAGCACCTCCGCCTCGTTGGGCTGCCCCACGTTGTAGGACTTGCGCACCGCCTCCAGGCGCAGGACGGGCTCAGCCATTGCGGATGGCCGTGACGGGGTCGAGCCGCGAGGCGCGCCGGGCCGGCAGGGCCGCGGCGACGAGGCCGATGAGCAGCGCGGTGATGCAGGCCGACACGACGATCTCCAGATCCACCGCGGGCTTGAAGAACACCGAACCGTCCGGGTTGCGGAACACGCCCGAGAACGCGGAGACAAGTCCGAAACCCAGGAGCACGCCGGCGAGCGACCCCGCGAAGCCGTACACCGCGCCCTGCAGCAGGAACACGCTCATGATGTTGCGGCGGCTCGCGCCCATGGCGCGGAGGATGCCGATCTCCTTCGACTTCTGCACCACCGACACCACCAGCACGCTCGCGATGCCCAGCGCGACGATGAGGATGACGAAGCCGCGGATGAGCCGGTTGGTGAGCGTCTGGTTCTTGAGCGCGGACAGCAGCTGCGCGTTCGTCTGCATCCACGATTCGGCCTGCAGGCCGGTCTGTGCCTCCACTCGGCGCGCGACCGTCTCGGCGTCGAACAGCCGCTCCACCGTCGCATCGATGTTCGACACGCCGCCCACGAGGTCCAGCAGGTTCTGCGTGAGGCGCAGCGGCAGGAACACCCAGCGCTGGTTGACCTCCTTGTTGCCCACGTCGAAGATGCCGACGATGGTCACGACGTCGTCGCGGTTCTGCGACGACGCGATGCGCAGCTTGTCGCCGAGGGTCACGCCCAGGTCGCGCGAGAGATCCACGCCGATGAGCGCGTCGGTCCCCGACAGGCGGAACTCGCCTGCCACCATGTAGTCGCGGAACTTCACGACGCGCAGGTAGCGTTCCGGCTCCACGCCCAGCAGCGCCACCGACTTGGAGGCATTGCCCCGCACCGCGAACGCCGGCCCCGACACCATCGGCGACACCGCGACGACGCCAGGTGTGGCCTCGATGACCGGCACGACGCGTTCCCACTGGTCGATGGAGCGCAGGCGCTGCGCGCGCTTCTCGATCACCGCCGCCACCGGCGGCCCGGTGCGCTCCATGACCGGACGGGCGGCGTCCTCCACAGGGCGGACCACCACGTGCGGCTGCGTGCCGAGCGTGCGCGCGATGATGTTGGCCTGCAGGCCCTCGATGAGCGCCGTGAGGAAGATGATGACGGCCACGCCCGCCGTGACGCCGCTCAGGATGAGCGCCGTCTGCATGCGTCCCTCGCGCAGGAAGCGCAGCGCCACCAGCCAGGCGAACGGCAGCGGGATCATGGCCGCCGGGCGCGGACCTTCATGCCTTCGCGCACGGCCGCCTCGGACGGCGGCACCACGACCTCGCCTTCCTTCACGCCTTCCAGCAGCGCGACCTGCCCCGTCCCGCGTGCGCCGAGGCGCACGGGCACCCGCACGGCCACGCCGTCGCGGATCGCAAGGACCCACGGGGTGGTCCCCGACGCGCCGCGGACGGCCTCGGCATCGATGAGCAGCGCGTTGGCCTGCTTCGTCGCGACGATCTCGGCGGAGACCGTCATGTCCACGCGCACGAACTCCGGCGGCTGCGGAATCGCGAGCCGCACCTCCACCGTGCCGCGCTGCACGTCGACGCTGGGTGCGATACGCGCGACCTCCCCGCGGAAGCGGCGGCCGGGGTAGGCGTCGGCCGCGATCTCCGCACTCTGGCCGAGGGCCACGAGCGGGAGGTTCTTCTCGTCCACCTGGAACAGGGCCTGGAGCGCACCCGCCGCCACCGAGAAGAGCTTCGTGTTGGCGGGCACGAGATCGCCCGGCTCGGCGTCGCGCCGCAGCAGCGTGCCGTCCACCGGCGTGACGATCCGCGTGTATCCGAGCTTCGCGCGCGCCACCTCCAGCGCGGCGCGGGCCTGCGCCTCGCGTGCGTACGCGAGCGCGACCTCGCTGCCGCGCGGACGCGCGGCCTCCGCCTGGCGGGCCGCACCACGCTGACGGGCGAGCGCGGCGTCGAGATTGCGCCGGGCCTCGTCGAGGCGCGCCTGGCTGTAGAAGCCCGCCGAGACCAGATCGGACGCGCGCGCGAACTCGCTGCGGGCGAGAGCCACGTCCGCGTCGGCCTGCCGCAGCTGCTGTTCCGCAACCGGAAGCGTGGTGGCGCCCAGCTGTGCGAGGCGGGCCTTCGCTTCCTGCAGCGCCGCCTCGGCCTGACCGACGGCGGCGCGCGCTTCGTCGTCATGCAGCGTGGCGAGCGTCTGCCCGGCGCGCAGGCGGGCGCCCTCGATCACGTCGACCTTGTCGATGACGCCGGCGATCTGCGCTCCGATGTCGATGCGCGACTCGGCGACGATGCGTCCCGTCGCCACGACGGTCTGCACGAGGTCCCCGCGCGACGGCACCACGACACGGACGGCCGGCCCGGCCACGGCCCGATAGCCGAAGACGCCTGCAGCCGCCAGGACTGCGACGAGCAGCCAGACGGCGGGACGCCGGACCAGGGACGGTCGCGCCATCGCCGGGGTCACCGGCTATTTCGCGAACAGGCGGGAGGGATCGGCGAAGGCCTTGAACTCGAGCGCATTGCCGCAGGGGTCGAGGAAGAACATGGTGGCCTGTTCACCCACCTGCCCCTGGAAGCGGATGTGCGGCGCGATCACGAACTGCGTGCCGGCAGCCTTCAGCTTCTCGGCCATCGCGTTCCACTCGTCCATGGACAGCACGACGCCGAAATGCCGGACCGGGACGTTGTCGCCGTCCACCGCGTTGGTCTGCCGATGCCCGGCCTCGTCCGGCGAGAGGTGCGCCACGATCTGGTGGCCGTACAGGTTGAAGTCCACCCACTCGTCGGAAGACCGGCCCTCCGGGCAGCCGAGCAATTCGCCATAGAACGCGCGGGCGCGGGCGAGCGAGGTGACGGGGAAGGCGAGGTGGAAGGGGTGCAGGGCGGTCATGGGCGAAGCGACAGGAGCAGTTGACAGCCCGGATTGTCTCAGCAATCGGGCAAGCCGGTCAGCGCCCCGCCCGCCGCGCCCGCAGGGCCTCCAGCGCCAGCATGAGCCCCGTCGTGAAGATCGTGAGCAGCGTGGCCACCGCCGCGATCACCGGGGTGATGTTCTCGCGCAGGCCCGTGAACATCTGCCGGGGCAGCGTGGTCTGCTCGGGCCCGGCGAGGAACAGCACGACCACCACCTCGTCGAAGGACGTCGCGAAGGCGAACAGAGCCCCGGCGACGATGCCCGGCGCGATGAGCGGCAGCGTGACCCGGAAGAAGGTGGTGAGCGGACCGGCGCCGAGGCTGGCACTCGCGCGGGCGAGGCGCCGGTCGAAGCCCTCCAGCGTGGCCGACACGGTCGTGAGCACGAAGGGCGTGCCCAGCGCCGCGTGCACGAGCACGAGACCGGTGTAGCTGTCCGCCAGACCCAGCGGCGCAAAGAACAGGTAGGCGCCCGCGCCCACGACCACCACGGGCACGATCATCGGGGAGATCAGCACGGCCAGCAGCCAGCCCTTGCCTGCAAAGCGCACCTGCGACAGCCCCATCGCCGCCAGCGTGCCCAGCACCGTCGCGAGGGCAGTGGCCGCCGGCGCGATCAGGAAGCTGTTGCCGGCCGCACGGCGCCACTCCGCCGACGCGAACAGCGCGCGGTACCAGTCGAGCGACCAGGCCTGAACCGGATACACGAGAAAGCTGCCCGCCGAGAAGGACAGCGGCACGATGACCAGGATCGGCAGCAGCAGGAACAGCAGCACGAGCACGCACAGCGCGCGCACGGCCCACAGTCCGAGGCGGTCGAGGGCCGTCATGCCGCGGCGAGCCCCTCGCCGGACGCGAAGCGGCGGTACACGCCGTAGAGCACCAGTGTCGCCGCGAGCAGCACGGCCCCCAGCGCGCAGGCCATGCCCCAGTTGAGTTCCACGTTGGCGTACTGCGCCACGCTGTAGCTCAGCATCTGGTCCGCGGGCCCGCCCAGCAGCGCGGGCGTCACGTAGTAGCCGATGGCGAGAATGAAGACGAGCAGCACGCCAGCGGTCACGCCGGGCAGCGTCTGCGGCACGACGACCCGCACGAACGCGCCCAGCGGATGGCTTCCGAGCGACACGGCTGCGCGCTGATAGTCCCTCGGAATGCTCCGCATCACGCTGTACAGCGGCAGGATCATGAAGGGCAGCAGGATGTGCGTCATCGCGATGACCACGCCGGTGCGGTTGAAGAGCAGTTCCAGCGGGCGGTCGATCCAGCCCATGCCGGCGAGCGCGCGATTCACCAGGCCCTCCGACTGAAGCAGCACGATCCACGCGGCGACGCGCACGAGGATCGAGGTCCAGAAGGGCACCAGCACGAGGATCAGCAGGCGGTTGGCGGTGCGCGCGGACAGCGTCGACAGCCACCATGCGAGCGGATACGCGAACACGAGACACAGCACCGTCACCGTGGCGCCGATGCCGAGGGTGCGCAGGAGCAACCTCACGAATACGGCCTGGTCGTCCGGCACACGCCCGATCCCCTGCGAAGTGCGGCGCAGGTCCACGGCGGCCAGCAGGTAGTCCGGTGTCCAGCGTGACCCGTTGCGGGCGATCACGGCCCAGGGCTCGGGCTGCGCCCAGCGAGGGTCGCCGTCGACCAGCGCGGCCTTGGCCGCGGCAGCCTCGAGCCCCGCGAGTGCCTCCCGCTTGCGGAACGTGCCCATCACCAG
>ERZ1066135.1275-NODE-1275-length-10022-cov-6.009431_pt1 | contig 10022 bp, 7 predicted proteins | sample MGYA00382782_ERZ1066135 | MGnify/ENA primary metagenome ERZ1066135 (study PRJEB33369, sample SAMEA5778365) | biofilm metagenome | biome: Industrial cooling water; feature: Water cooling tower basin; material: Biofilm | place: United Arab Emirates | collected...
CCATGGCTGCGCACGCCGGCGACGGATTTGATCCTGGCACGGTACCGCCAACGCGCAGGAACGGATCTGCAGTTGGCGACGCGCCGTCAGCTCGCAGCCGCGCGACGCGACTCCCACGCCGCATACAGCGTGGGCAGCACGAGCAACGTGAGCAGCGAGCAAGTCACTAGGCCGCCGATCACGACGGTCGCGAGCGGGCGCTGAACCTCGGCGCCCGCGCTCGTTGAAAGCGCCATCGGCAGGAAGCCGAGCGCGGCCACGAGCGCGGTCATCGTCACGGGCCGCAGGCGCACGAGCGCGCCCTCGCGGGCCGCGTCCGCGGCGCTCGCGCCGTCGGCGCGCATCCGCGCCACGGTCGAGATCAGCACAACGCCGTTCATCACCGCGATGCCGAACAACGCGATGAAGCCGACGGCGGCGGAGATCGAGAACGGGTAGTCGCGCAGCCACAAAGCGAGCAAGCCGCCCGTCGCTGCAAGCGGGACGTTGAGGAAGATCAATAACGAGAGGCGCAGCGACGAGAACGTCGTGTAGAGCAGCGCGAGCACGAGGATCAGAGCCATCGGCACGAGCCACGCCAAACGCTCGGCGGCGGCGACGAGGTTCTCGAACTGTCCGCCCCACTCGATCCACCAGCCGCTCGGCAGCGGAACCTCGCGCTCCACGGCCGCGCGCGCATCGGCGACGGTTGAAGCGAGGTCCCGGCCGCGCACGTTCGCGCTCACGGCGATGCGCCGACTGACCTTTTCGCGGCTGATCTGCGCAGGGCCCTCTTCGATGTGGATGCGCGCGAGCTGCGAGAGCGCCACCACGCGCCGCTCGCCGTCCATGTCCGTCGCGACGACCGGCAGACGGCCGAGCTCGTCGATCGACGCGCGCACGTCGGGGCCGAAGCGCAGGCGGATCTCGAAGCGCCGCTCGCCTTCGAGCACGTTGCCAGCGGGCGCCCCCGCGAGCGCCTCGATCACGTCCAGCACGGCGTTCGCGTCGAATCCAAGGCGCGCGATCTGCTCGCGGTCGAGTTCGATGCGCACGTTGGGCAGGCCATCGACCTGCTCGACCTGGATCTCGCTCATGCCTTCGACGCCCTCGAGCACGCGCGCGATGCGCTCGGCGTATTCACGCATCTGGCCGACCTCGGCGCCGGGCGTGAACAGCAGCACGCCGACGTCGCTGCGCACGCCGCTGATCAGCTCCGCCATGCGCAGCGCGATCGGCTGCGTGAAGCTGTAGCTCGCCTCCGGCACTTCGGAGATCAAGCGCGCCTCCATGGCTGCGATGAGCTCATCCTTGCTCGCGACGCTCCACTCCTCGCGCGGGCGCAACATGATGTAGGAGTCGCTCAGCTCGACGCCCATCGGGTCGGTGGCGATCTCCGGGCGGCCCGTGCGGCTCACGACGGTCTTCACCTCGGGGAAGGAGCAGATCACGCGCTCGGCGCGCGTGCTGATCTCATCGGAGGTCTCGAGCGCGACCGCGGGATTGCGCGAGATCTGCACCGCGAGCGCGCCTTCGTCGAGGCTCGGAATGAACTCCGCGCCGAGCACGCGCACGATCCCCAGACTCGCCGCGAAGATCGCCAGCGCGCTCGCGCCGACGAGCAGCGGACGGCCGAGCGTGAAGGGCAGAACGCGCTGATAAGCGCTGCGGAACAGCCGCGCGAGCCACGGCTCGTGCTCGTGCGGGCGGCGCAGGAACAGCGAGGCGAGCACCGGCATGAGCGTGAGCGCGCACACGAGCGACGCCGCGAGCGCGAACACGACCGTCAGCGCCATCGGTCGAAACATCTTGCCTTCGATGCCGCGCAGCGCGAGCAAGGGCAGGTACACGATCACGATGATCCCCACCGCGAACACGACCGGCCGCGAAACCTCGTGACAGGCCGCGCGCACCTTTTCGAGGTGCGAGCTCGCTTCGTGGCGTCGCTGGTGCACGACGCGCGCGATGTTCTCGATGATCACGACCGAGCCGTCGACGATCAGACCGAAGTCGATCGCGCCGAGCGACATCAAGTTGCCCGAGATGCCGAAAGCCTTCATCGCCGTGAACGCGACCAGCATCGAGAGCGGGATCGAGGCCGCGGTGACGAGTCCCGCGCGCCAGTCGCCGAGCAAGAGCAACAGCACGAGGATCACCAGCGCGCCGCCCTCGAGCAGGTTCTTGGCGACGGTGGCGATCGTGCGGTCGACGAGCTCGGTGCGGTCGTACCACGTGTCGATCGTCACGCCCTCCGGCAGGGTCTTCTCGATCTCGGCGATGCGTTCGTGGACCTGCGCCGCGACGGTGCGCGAGTTCGCGCCGTAGAGCATCATCACGACGCCGATCACCGCTTCGCCGCGGCCGTCGCGGGTGGCCGAGCCTTGCCGAATCATCGGCGCGAGCTCGACGCGTCCGACGTCGCGCACGTAGAGCGGCGGCGAGCCGGCGTGGCCGCCGCGCACCACCACCGAGCCGATCTGCTCGGCGTTCGCGAGCATGCCCGCGCCGCGCACGACGTACTGCTCGCCGCCGCGCACCAGATAACCGCCGCCGACGTTGCGATTCTGAGCGAGCAACGCATCACGCACCTCGCCGATCGCGATCTCGTAGCTCGCGAGGCGCGCCGGATCGAGCGTGACTTGGTACGTCTTGAGCTCTCCGCCGGCCGGATTGACCTCGACCACGCCGGGCGTCGAACGCAGTTGGTAGTTGACGGTCCAGTCGAGGATCTCGCGCAGCTGCATCGGGCTGTAGCCCTCGCCGCGCACCTCGAATTGGTAGATCTCGCCCAAGCCCGTGGAGATCGGGCCCATCTGCGGCGCGTCGATGCCCTCGGGGATCGCTTCGCGCGCGACCGACAGGCGCTCGGCGATCAACTGCCGCGCCCAGTAGATGTCGGTCCCCTCTTCGAAGCCGACCGTGATCGCCGACAAGCCCAGGCGCGAGACCGAGCGAATCTCCTCGACCTTGGGCACGCCGCTCATCGCGGATTCGATCGGGAAGGTGATCAGACGCTCGACTTCCTCGGGCCCCAGGCCCGGCGCGTCGGTGAGCACCTGCACCTGGACGTTGGTGATGTCCGGTACGGCGTCGATCGGCAACTCGCGCAGGGACGCCACGCCCGCGAGCGTGGCGAGCAACCACAGCGCGATCACCGCGACGCGGTTGTCGAGCGAGAAATCGATCAGCCGTTGAGCCAGGCTGCCGTCGCCGCGAGCGTTCATTCGTCCCCGCGCGCGAGCATCGACTTCAAGAAGAACAGCCCGTCCACGGCGACTTCGTCGGCGGCGCTGACTCCGCCGAGCACCGCGACACGCTCGCGCGAGCGCGCGCCGAGCTGCACGGAGCGCAGCTCGAAGGCGCCGTCCGCGCGGCGCACGAAGACTTGGTCGAGCTCGCCGCGCCGCCACAGTGCGGAAAGCGGCACGCTGAGCGCCGCCTGCTCGCGGCCGGTTTCGATGCGCGCGCGACCGGACATGCCGGGGCGAATCGGAAAACGTTCGCTCCACGCGGCGAGCGGCGTGTTCGCCGCCTCCAAGCGCACGGCGGCCGAGCGCGTGTGCGGGTCGAGCTCGAAACTGACGAAGGCCACCCGCGCCGGCACCAAAACGCCGGGAAAAGCCGCGAGTTCGACCTGCGCGGCGGCGCCGTTGCGCACGTTGGCGAGATCGCGCTCGCCGACCTGCGCCTCGATCCACGCCGTCGACAGGTCGCGCAGGCGCGCGAGCACCGCGTGCTCGTCGACGTACTCGCCGACGCGCCCGCCCAGTTCGATCACCACGCCGGCGACGCTCGCGCGGACTTCGTAGCGACCGGCGTGCGCATCGTGCTCGTGCACGGCCGCGCCCGGCGCGTGCTGCTTCAAGCTCGCGGTGTCGACGCCGAGCAGGCGCAAGTGCTCTGCGGAAGCTTCGAGCTCGATGCGCTGGTCTTCCAGGCGCGTCTCGAATTCGAACAGCGCGTTGTCGCGCGCGAACTCGCGGTCGCGCAGCGCGCTCTCGAGCTCGTTGAGCTCGCGCCAGGTGTTGAGGCCGCGCTCGCCGAGCGCCTTGCCGCGCTCGAGCGCCTCCGCCGCGAACGCCACTCCGCGCTCGAGCATCTCGCGCCGCCGCGGCAGCGCCTGTTCGTGCGCGCGCACGAGCGCTTCGAGCCGCAAGTAGTCGTGGACGGCCTCGCCGAGCGCGAAGCTCTCGACCACGCACAGCACCGCACCTTGCGCCACCTCGTCGCCGGTCTTCACGCGCACTTCGCGCACCACGCCTGGCAAACGCGGGTTCACGTTCCACGTCAGCGCTCCGGGCGCCGCGACGCTGGCCGCGACGTCGAGCGTCTGCTCGAGGGTCGCCGCGCTCGGGCGTTCGACGCGCACTCGCGCCGCTTCGAGCTGCTTGGGCTCGGCGCGCACGAGCTGCGGACCGCCGTCGGCGCCGTGCTGCGAACTCACGCCGGGCGTGAACAACATGAGTCCCGCAACGCCGAGCGTTGCACCCACGTGGAGGCTGCGGATCATCGTCGGTTTCCTTGCGTTGCGCTCGCGCGGAAGGCGAGTGCGTTTTCGAAGTCGCGCGCCGTGCGCTGCGCCGTCCAGCGTGCGCGCACGACGAGGTCGAGCGCGGCCAGGGCGCGGCGCTGCGCGGCGAGCAGCTCGTCCGCGGGCGCCGAACGTGCGGCGCGCGCTTCGCGTGCGAGCTCGAGCAGCCGTTCGGCGAGGGGCTCGAAGCGTTCGCTGGCCGCCTGCGCGACGTCGCGCGAGCGCGCCGCGGCGCCGCGCGCCGCCTCGATCTCGGCCCGCGCGTCGTGGCACGCCGCGTCGAACGCGCGCGCGGCCGCGGTGCGACGGGCGAGCGCAGTGGCGAGCGTGGCTTCGCCCCAGCGGCTGCCCCAGGGAATCGTCACGCCCAGGGCGCTGCCGACGTAGCTCACCGCAACTCCGCGCAGCGTCGCCGCAACCGCGAGCTCGCGTTCAGCGACCTCGTACGAGGCGAGGGCGAGCGCGACGTCCGGGCGCGCGGCGAGACGCAGGTCGTCGAGCGCTGCGTCGAGCGACGCCGTGCGACTCTCGAAGCGCGCGACATCCTGCAGCGCCAGCGCGCCGCGCGGCGCGAGTCCCATGCGGCGCGCGAGCGCGTCGAGCGCGTCGTGGTACTGCGCCGCGACTTCCCAAGCCTCGAGTTCGAGCTCCGTGCGATCGACGCGCGCCGAGGCCGTGTCGAGTTCGGTCGCTGCGCCGAGGCTGCGCGCTTGCTCGAGGAACAGCTCCGTTTCGCGCGCGGCTTCGATGCGGCGCTTGGCGAGCTCGAGGCGCGAGCCGAGCTCCGCCGCGCTCATCCAGGCCGACTCCACGTCGCGCACGAGGCGCCATTCCGCCTCGAGCACCTGCGCGCGTGCGACCTGCTCCTCGGCGCGCGCCTGCGCGATGCGCGCCTTGCGCTCGCCGGGGCGCGGGTTGTTCCAGTTGAGCGAGAAGCCGGTGAGCACGTCGTCGCTCGTGCCGCCGACGAGCCAGTCGACCGCGCTCCAGGCGATGGTCGGATCGGGCCACAGGCCGGCCTCGACGACCAGCGCCTGCGCAACGCCCAGTTGCGCGCGGGCCGCGAGCAGCGCCGGGTGGCGCGCGACGGCAAAGCTCACCGCCTCTTCGATCGAAACGCCGTCCGCGAGATCGAAGGACGCCGGCGCCGTCGTATCGCTTGGCGCACTCGCGAGCTTGTCGAGCCGCGTCAGCGCGCCCGCCACGTCGAGCGGCTCGCGCTCGGGCGCGGGCCCCGCGCAGGCAGCGAGCGTCAAGGCGAGAGCCGTGGGGAGACTGCGGACGCAACGCTGGATCGGGGGCGACATCGGGGGAGCCCGGCGATCTTGCGGGCAAGCGCGGCGCCTAGCAAGCCGCGGGCCGCGATGGCGGTACGGTGCCAGGATCAAATCCGTCACTTGCGCGCGCAGCCAGCGGGCTGCGCGCGCAAGTGACGGATTTGATCCTGGCACCGTACCGCCATCGCGCCAGCAGCGGACGTGGTGGTGTCACCGCACGGCCAACGCGCTAAAGGCCAACGTGATGGTGTCACCCGACCGCTGCACCTCCCGTGGCGGACGTGACCGCGTCGCCGTACGACCCGCGTCTCAGTGCGGACGTGGTGGCGTCCCCGAGCCGTCGGCGCGATGGTGAGCGCCGCTATCGCCGGGCCGTCAGCGCGCCGAGGCCGGCTGGTGCGCGAGATCCGCGTCCAGCACCGACTTGAGCGCCGCGCGCAGCGACTTGGCCACGCGCGGTTCGACGCGCTTGGCGAGCGCTTCGACCAGTTCGCTCGACATTGCGAGTGTTTTCTCGCGGCCGCCGCGGAAGTTCGACCAGACTTCGTGGGGCGGCTGCGAGCGCAGCTCGAACACGAGCGACTGCAAGTTGTGCAGTTTGTCGGCAGCTTTGACCGTCGCGGCCTGCGGAGAGAGGCGCGGCACACGCTCGATTCCGGCGCGTTTGCGCTCGTCCCAGGTCTTCGATTTGTCCTCGGTGAGCTCGCCGACGAGCAAAGCGATGTGGCGACCGAACTCGGCCTCGATGCGTTCGAGCGGCCAGAGCGGCGAGTCTTCGGCCGCGTCGTGCAGGAGGCCGGCGACGAGCACGTCGTCGTCCTGGCCCCAGCGCGCGAGGATCAGCGCCACGTGCAGCGGATGCACGACGTAGGGCGTGGCTTGCGCGTTCTTGCGCAGCTGTCCCTCGTGGGCCTCGATCGCCGCGCGCAGCGCGCGCTCCACGGCCAGCGAGAACATCAGATCTGCACGCCGAGCGGCTTGAGCGCCGCGAAGCCGAAGAGCATCGACGCGAGCACGAAGGTCAGCAGGATCCCGAACTCTCCTTCGGGCAGCCAACCTTGGTCGCGGTACGGATAGGTGATCGAGACGACGCGGAAGGGCGAGTCGGCTTCGAAGGCCGGTTCGGCGGGCCACAAGGCGGGCCAGCGGTCGGGATCACTGACGGCGAGCCAGTCCGCGCTCGACACGCGCCGCGGCTGCATGGCGCGCGGAGCGTCGACGCCGGCGACGACCAGCTTGGTTTCGCGCACGCCGCCGAGCTCGAGCACGATCTCGTGCTGGCCGGCGTCGCTCGCGACGAACTCCTGGTACGCGCGGCCGTCGGACTTGGAGCGCACGAGCGGCGACACGGCGCGCAGGCCCGGCGGCAGCGTGACCTTCAGGTCGCGGATCTGCTCGGCGCGGCCGGAGGCGAGCTCGATCTCGAGCAGCACGCCGCGGCCGCTCATCACGTCCGCCTCGCGCGCGACCAGCGGCAGCGGCGCGTACGCGTAGCGCACCACGAATTGCGCCGACACGAACACGAACGGAATCGCGAGCGGGAGGAAGGGCCCGAAGTTGAGGCCCAGGTACTGCACGTTGCGCACCAGCACGCTGCCGACCGACTTTGCCACGACGACCAGGTCGTCTTGGTAGAGGCGGATCGCGATCACGTGGCCCTTGATCTTGTCCTTGGCGAGCTTGATGCCCGCCTGCCACGAGATCTGCTTGAACACGAGCAGCGCCAGCACGCCGAACACGCCGCTGAACAGGATCAACGCGGCAGCCTGGCCCGCCCACTCGAGCGGAGTGAGCAGCGCGTCAAAGAGCGCGTTGAGGGCGCCATTCACGGCGTTCATGCGGGGGACGCGGCGGGTGCGGGGGCTGGTGCGGGGGCGCGGCGCGAGGCGAAGGTCGGCGCGTCGCTCAGGAGATGTAGCCCAGGCCGCGCAGCTTCTCGGTGATGTCCGCGTCGGACTGCGCGCCTTCGAAGTTGGCCAGCTCCTTCTCGATGATGTGCACGATGAACTCCTCGTGCGACGCATAGCCGGCCTTCTCGGCGATCTGCTTGCAGCGGGCGATCAGGGCGGGGTCGAGCTTGATCTTGTTGGCGTTGCCGAACATGGCGAAGTTCTCGTGGATGCTGTCGTGGTGGTGAGTGTTGGTTCCGGTCACTCCAGGACTGGGTGGCCCTTCATGCCGACGCCTGGTGCGATGCCGTACTGACGCAGGACCTCGACGGTGAGGTCCTCGAGCTTGTGGTTGCCGGCCGCGACCTTGCGGTTCGACATCAACGTCCCGGCGACGACGTCCGGGGCCATCAGGTGGCTGCCGTTGAACGTGTCGCCGCGGTTGTTGTCGGACAGCACGTAGTCGGGGATGCGCCCCATCGAGGCCTGGTCGGAGTTGTCGTAATCCGAATTGTAGCCCACCAGCAAATCAGGGGCTTCGGCGCGGCGCTCGGCCGAGTACACCTCGCTGGCGAGGTCGGCGCGCAGCACGACTTGGGCGCCGTTCTTCGGATCGCGGTACGCCTCGAGCTTGGCCTTGATCTCGCGCAGCAGCGCCTCGGCCTGCGCCGGATCGACGATTCCCGCCTCGTTTTCCGGCGTGTTCGGATCGTCCTTCTCGCGGCCCTTCAGATTCAGGTACAGCCCGTTGAAGCCGATGCCGTAGGCGCGCGTCTTCGACCAGTCGACCGCACCGCCCACGGTGTAGATGTACACATCCGTGCGCGCCGGATCGTCTTCGCTCTTCTCGCGGCTCGCGCCTTCCTTGAGCACCAGGTAGCCGTTCTCGAGCAGCCACGTGTTGAGGCTGAAACGCCGCCGGTACGGAGCGAAACCGTGGTCGCTCATCACGATCAGCGTCGCGTCGCCGATCGCTTCGCGCACGCGGCCGAGCACCGGATCCATCTCCATGTACAGGTCGGCGATGATGTCCTTCCACGTGCTGCCGGGGCGCTTGGACCACCACGACGAGTCGCGCGCCGCGAACTCCGGCTCGTGGTGCGGATGCTCCTCGTCGCCGTGGCGCCACATCATGTGGCCGCACAGGTCGACGCCGGAGAAGTAGAAGAACAGGAAGCCGCCCTCGGTGCTGTTCATGTAGCGACCGAGCGCGTAGTCGAGCATGCGCTCGCCCTCGGTCTGCACGAGGTGCGCCTGCTGCATGAACTCCTCGGGAGTGAACACGCCGCCCTTGAGCGCGTTGACGTCCTCGGGCATGCCCTGCGTGTAGAACGGACCGATGCCGTCGCGCAGGTCCGCGACCGTCGCGCTCGCGTCGGCGGGTTCCGACACGCCCATCGCGGGCGCCGCGGGGTCGATGTTGACCGGCGAGGCGTAGATCTCGACCTTGCCCTCGTCGAGCGAGCGCACGTAGAAGCGCACGATGCCCGACACGTCGAGCGCGCCCATCAGCGGCATCTCGAAGTTGACCGACACGAAGTCGCTCCACTCGCCGGGCTCGAGCACGAGCCGGCGCAGGCCCACGTCGAGCACCGCGGCTTTCGCGTCGCGGTCGATCACGATGCGCAGCGGCGCGCTCGTCGCCGGATCGCCTTCCTTGAGACCGTTCGGCGGGCCCGAAATCGCCGTCGCGATCACGCCGTCGAACTCGCGCACCGGAATGACTCGCGCGTCGCCGTCGACCGCGTTCACCGACGGATCGGTGGTGTACAGCGTGCACTTGCCGTAGGCCGAGTCGATCGCGGGCGTCATCATCCCGCTGAAGGACCAGCCGTTCGACGGCACGACCGGGAAGTTGGCCGGCATGCGCCAGATGTCGGCGGGCACGCCGTTGCGCTCGAGGATCGTCCAGAACGCGTCGCCGCTGCGGTTGGAGTTGAGCTCGCCGGGGATCTCGAACTTCCAGTCACTGAACAGCGGGATCTTGGTCCCGTGGGACTGCACGGTGGTCGACGGCGCGGGCGCGCGCGTGACCAAGTCGCGGTGCAGGAAGTCGTAGATGCCGTGGCCGCCCGGATCGCGGCCGGTGATGAAGTTCGACCACGCGACCGGCGACTGCGGCGGCGTCGACGTGCCGAGCGGATGGATGCCCTGCTCGCGCGCCAGCTGCGCGAAGTTGCGCATGCGGCCGGGGTGCTTGGCGATCGTCTCGGCGAGGATCTCCGGATCGAGGCCGTCGATGCCGAGCACGACCACGCGCGGATGCTTCGTCGGAGCGCGTTCGAAAGTGATGTTGGTCGTGGCCGAGCCCGAGCCCTCGGTCATGGCGGTCTACGACCGGGTGGC
>ERZ1066135.1277-NODE-1277-length-10008-cov-7.962725_pt1 | contig 10008 bp, 3 predicted proteins | sample MGYA00382782_ERZ1066135 | MGnify/ENA primary metagenome ERZ1066135 (study PRJEB33369, sample SAMEA5778365) | biofilm metagenome | biome: Industrial cooling water; feature: Water cooling tower basin; material: Biofilm | place: United Arab Emirates | collected...
CGCGCACGATGCCGAGCCCGAGCGGCGCGCAGATGGCGCTCAGGAGTGCGAGCAGAGCGAAGTCGGCCGCGGTGCGCCCCCAGTGCGTCACGTGCTCGAGCTCGTCGACGAGTTCCTTGCGCCACAGCGAGGTCGTGATGACCAGCCCCAGCAACGCAGCGGCGTCGGCGGCGATCCACAGCCCAAGCCGCAGCATCGGACGGCGTTGCGCGCTGCCGCGGCGCTGCTTCAACGCTTCGATCCACGCGCCGTAGAGCGTTTCGAGCAACACCAGCCGCCGCGGCATGCGGTGCTCGACGGCAATCGCGATCGACTCGGAGCGGTTGACGAAGAACGGCGCGGCCAGCACGGTCGCGAGGCACACCGCGGCGGCGATGGCGTGCAGCTCACCGCCGCGCACGCCCGACTGGCGCGCGAGCTCGGCGATCAAGAACTGGTACTCGCCGACCGGCACGAGCCACAGCGCGCCGCGGAAGCTGGCCCCGAAGCCCGCGCCGGAGAGCAGGCCGCCGACGGAGACCCCGAGCAGCTTTCCGCCGACGATCACCGCCGCGAGCAGGCCGGCCAGCGGCAGGTGTTCGACGACCAGCGCCGGGTCGATCATCATCCCGACCGCGACGAAGAAGATCGCGGCGAACATGTCGCGCACCGGGCGCACGAGCGGCTCGAGGATGCGGCCGTGGCCCGCTTCGGCGACGACGCAGCCTGCGAGGAACGCGCCGAGCGCGATCGAGTACCCCGCGCGTTTGGCGAGCAGCGCGAAGGCGAAGCACACGCCGAGCGCGGCGAGCAGGATCACTTCGCGGCTGCCGCTCGCCATCACCCAGCGCAGCAGGCGCGGGACCAGCAGCAGTCCGCCGGCGGCGAGGGCGGCGAGGAAGCCGGCCAGTTGCAGGCTCGAGAGTGCGAACTGGGAGGCGCTCATCCCCGAGCCGGCGAGCAGCGCGGTCAGGAGCGCGAGCAGCAACATCGAGAGCAAGTCCTCGACGACCAGCACGCCGAGCACGAAGTTCGCCAGCCGCGGCTCGGGCGCGCGTTCGCCGAGCATCTTGGCGACGACCATGGTGCTCGCGATGGCCGCCATGGCGCCCAGGCAGGCGCTTTCCGGCGCGGACCAGCCGAAGGCCGCGCCGACGAGGAATCCAAGCCAGAACAGCAGCGCCACCTCGATCGCCGTGACGAGCAGCGACGAGCGGCCGATGTCGATCAGCTTGCGGACGCTGAACTCCAGGCCGATCGAGAACATCAGCAGCGTGATGCCGAGCTCGGCCAAGGCGCGCGTCGACGCGATGTCGGCGAACAGCGGCACGGGCACGTGCGGCCCGACGAGCACGCCCGCGATCAGGTAGCCGAGCACCGTCGGCAGGCGCAGCCGTTGGAACACCACGGCCACGACGGCCGCTGTGATCAACACCAGCGCTAGATCTTTGAGGAATCCGTCGAAGTCAGGCATGTGCGGCGCAGTTCGCCGCGCAGGGTAGCAGCCCCGGCGCGCGCGGGCTGCGCCCTCACACGCTCAACGTGGCGCTGCTTGCTTCGCGTCGGATCGGCGCAGCGCGCGCGCCGGGCGTACGCCCATGCTCACGCCGCTGTTCTCGTACGGATTCACGTCGCGGTAGGCCGAACGCGCGTTGCTCGCCCCGTCGTTGTACGCGCCGCCGCGCACGATCCGGTGGCTGGCGTTCTCCCACGGCGCGCACGGATCGGGCGTCGACGGACGCGCGTAGAAGTACGTGTCGTAACCGTCGCGGCACCACTCCCACACGTTGCCGGCGACGTTGTGCAGTCCGAAGCCGTTGGGCGCGTACGCCCCGACCTTGCAGTGCAGTCCGCTGCCGTCGTCGAGCTCAGGCCAGTCTTCGATCGACGGCCACGGCGCGCCCAGGCGCTTGGCGGTCTGGTCGGCGAGGTTGGCGGCGCCGCGCAGGCTGTCGCGCTCGTCGCCCGTCCACCACGCAGTGTCCGTCCCGCCGCGCGCTGCGTGCTCCCACTGCGCTTCGCTCGGCAGCACCAAGTCCGCGCGTTCGAGCAATTCGACGCACTGCGACCAGCTCACGCCCTCCACCGGATGCTCGAGCGTGGTCCCAAAGCCTACCGACGGCTTGTAGTAGCTGGGGTTGACGCCCGCGAGGCGCTGCCACTGCGCCTGCGTCATCTCGTACTTCGAGATCAAGTACGGCGAGAGCTCCACCAGGTGCACCGGACCTTCGCCCCTTTCGGCGCGCGGGTCGTAGTTGCGCGCGCTCGGGTCCTTCGCCTGCGCGCCCATCCAGAACTCGCCGCCGGGAATCAGCACGAGCACGAGGCCGGTCGCTTCGCTCAGCTCGAGCACGCCGTCGGCGCCGCGCCGCGGCGCCTCGCCGCTGGCGAGGTGCACGAACTCCCACAGCCCGCTGCGTGGATCGGGGCCCAGCGGCACGAGTCCGAGCTGCGGTTCGAGCGCGAGCCCGCCGTAGCGTGCGGAACTGCGGATTGCGTCCGCCGCTTCGCGCCACGCCTTGCTCACGTCGGGGCCGGCGATGCTGCGCGCTTCGATCGTGCGCGCGAACTCGAGCCGCCTCCGGACGCCCCAGCCGAACGGCGCGGCGAGCGCGTCACTGGCGAGGCCGTTGAGCGGGTCTCCGAAGTCCTCCAGCGCGCCGATGAGCTGCGACAGCTGCCGGTCCCACCACGCCGACTCGGAATCGGCGAACTCGAAGGTGCGACGCTCGGCGACCGCGTGTTCGGCCGCGCGCACCAGGTCGGCGAGTTCGTCGCGCTCCTCGCGCCGCGTCGCGCTCTGCGTGTCGCGCGAGTTCGCCACGAAACGCTCGAGGTCGTCGGCGCCCTTGCGCAGCTGCTCACCGCCGGGCTCGGCCAGCGACAGCCGCATCTGCTCCAGCGCTTCGTCGAGCCGCCCGCTGCGCGCGCAGGCCCAGGCGAGCGTGTCCCGCACGGCGGCGCGTTGCGTGTCGTCCGCAGCAGCGAGCGCGCGGCGCGCCAGCACGCGGGCGCGCACTTCGTCGCCGAACCGCGGCGCAGGCGGGTTGAGCAGGTCCCACGCGATGCGGTTGAGCTGCTGCGCGTCCTCGGGAAGCGTTTCCCGCGCGAGCTCCGCTTCGATCTGCTGTTCATCGGGCCACGGCTCGAGCCCGAGCATCCGCGAGCGCCACAACAACTCTGCCCGCGCACGCTCCAGCTCGGCGAACTGCGGGTGACTCTCGCGGTCGGCGCGCACTTGCTCGTCGGTGAGCGGTCGCGCGCTGCGCCGCAGTTCGGCCAGCGTCGCCTTGTGCTCCGCGAGGCTCGGCCTGCGCTTGAGCCCGAGCTCCGCGTTGGCCGGCCGACCGTTCAGCAGCTCGTCCGCGCGCTGCAGCCAAGCCTCGTACTCGGGCGCTTTGTCGGGGAGCGCCGGCCACAGCCTCGCTGCCGCGTTCACCAAGTCGTCGAGGTCCTTCTGCGTCGAAAGTGCGAGCACGTCGTTCGCCTTGCGTGTCGCTTCGGCCGCGTTGCGCTCGGCGAGCGCGGCGCTTTCCTGCGCGGCTTCTTCACCGCGCGCCGCGCGCGCTCGCTGTTCCTCCAAGTCGACGTTGCTGCGCTCGAGCGCGTGCGCGGTGCGCGCCTGCTCGAACAGCAACGCGCTGACAACGATCAACGCAGCCGCGCCGATGCCGGCGCTCGAGCTCGCCGCCGGGTGGCGGCGGGTCCACTTCACCGCACGCTGCAGTGGGCTCGCGGGCCGCGCGTGGATCGGCTCGTGCGCGAGGAAGCGGCGCAGGTCGGCTGCGACCTCGAGCATCGAGGCGTAGCGGCGCGCGGGCTCCTTCTCGAGCATCTTGAGGCAGATGAGCGCGAGCTCGCGCGGGCACAACGAGCGGTGCTGGCGCGGATCGACGGGGTCGTCGGCGAGGATCTTCGTGAGCACCTGCGTGACGGTGTCGCCGTCGAAGGGCTTCACGAGCGCGAGCGTCTCGTAGAGCGTCGCGCCGAGCGAGAACACGTCGCTGCGCCCGTCGAGCTCGACGCGCTGCGCCGCAGCTTGTTCCGGGCTCATGTAGAAGGGCGAACCCCACATGTCGCCGGTGCGCGAGAGCTCGAGCTCGCCTTCGACGCGCGCGAGGCCGAAATCCGCGAGTTTCGGCGCGCCGTTGCGCTCGAGCAGGATGTTCGAGGGCTTGATGTCGCGGTGCAGGATGCCGGCCTTGTGCGCGGCTTCGAGCGCGTCGGCGAGCAGCGCGAAACGCTCCGCGGTGCGGCGCCAGTGCTCGGCGGGCGGGTGGGGGAGCTCGCGCAATTCGCGCAGCTCGTGCGCCAGCGTGCGGCCGCCTTCGACGAGCTCCTGCGCGATGAAGTGCACGCCCTGCGCTTCGCCGACGGCGTGCACGCCGACGATCGCTTGATGGCGCAGCCGCGCGCCGGCGAGCGCCTCGCGGCGGAAACGTTCGAGCGCCTGCGCGCTGGCGAAGCGTTGGCCGATCAGCAGCTTCAGCGCGACGTCGCGCTGCAGCGAACGCTGGCGCGCCTTCCAGACCTCGCCCATGCCGCCGGCGCCGATGCGCTCGACGAGTTCGAAGTCGCCGACGAGCGCGCCGGGCCGCACGGCCTGCGGCGCCGACGCGGGGCTGTCCTCGAGCAGCGCTTCGAGCAGCTCGCGCAGGTCGGGATGCCGCGCGAGCAACTGTTCATCGCTCAACGCGCCGCTCGCGCGGTGCTCGTTCAACACGCGCAACGCTTCGCCGAGCTGATCGCCTGAGCGCGACGAGGAGCTCATCGCCGTCCCTCCGCGCGCTTCGACTCCGACTTCACCTTGCTGCACCGCGAAACCATGAACTCGCCGAACATGCTCAGCCTCCCTGCGCTGCGCGCTCGAGTTGTTCGATCAACCAGCGGCGCGTTGCGGGCTGCGCCTCGAAGCTGCGCAGCGTGCGCGCCACGTAGCGCATGGTGTCCGGCCGCGGGACGACGCCGTCGAGCAGCAGGCAGCCGAGTTCCTCGTACAGGCCCGCGGCGAGCTCGACGGCCCCGAGTTCCTTCACGTCCACGGCGTACTGACCGAGCGCGTTGAACCACTCGGCGCCCAGGGAAGCGCCGCTCGCGCTCAGCAACTCGAGGCGCTCCAGATTGGCCCGCGCGGCGCCGAGCCGATCGCCGGCGTCGCGCCGCGCGCTCGCCAGCATGCCGAGCACGCTGGCGGCTTCCACGTCGCCGGAAGCGCGGCCCGGAAGGGCGCGCGCGACGAGCGCTTCGAGCTGCGGCCGCATGTCGCCGACGCGCAACGCGCTGAGCTCGCGCAGCCACAACGCCTCGGCCTGCAGCGTCTGCGGATGGTCTTCGCCCAGCACGCAGCGCCGTCCGCGCGCACACTCCTCCGCCAGGGCGCGCGCCTCCTCGCGATGGCCCAGTCGCGACGCCAAGCGCGCGGTGCTCGCGAGCGCATTCAGAGTCGACGGATGGTCGTGCCCAAGGCGCTTCTGCCGCGACATGAGCAGTTCGAGCAGCGTGTCGAGCGCCTGCGCGTCGCGACCGGTCATCTGCAGGACGACGGAAAGGTTGTAGCGCGCGGTGTCCAGGCGCTCGTCGTCGGGCTCGAGCCCGCTTTCGACCTCGCGCAGCAACGCCTCGGCTTGCGCCGGCTGCCCGCTTTGGATCTTCGCGGAGGCGAGGTTGAGCTTGGCGTACAGCGTGGTCGCTGCGCTCGGGCCTTGGATGCGGACGAGCTCGTCGACGGCGCGGGTGTGCAGTTCGTGGGCCGCTTCGATCTGGCCGCTGCGGCCGAGCTGGCCGGCGAGCTCGCCGGCGATGCGCCACGTGCTCGGCGCGTCGGGACCGAGCGTCGCCAGCGCGACCTCGAAGGCTTCGCGCAGCAGCGAAAGGGCGGAGTTCTCGACGCCCAGGTCCGCGTAGGCCGAGCCGAGGCTCTCGAGAACACGCGCGCGCAACGGGCCTTGGTCGACGCGCTGCAACTCGCCGCGGATACGCCGCACACCTTCGTCGAGCACGTCGCGTGCGCTCGGCATCTCGCCGCGCGCTTCTTCCGGCGCGGAGGCACGGAAGGCGCCGATCAGAAAGGCCGTGATCTCCGCGCTCGTGCTCGCCTCGAGTAGAGCGTTGGCCTCCGACTCGCGCGCCTGCAACGCGGCCAGCTCCGCACGTTCCGCCTCGGCGCGCGCCTGCTGCGCCGCGCTCTCCGCAGCGCTCAGCGCGACACGCTCCGCGGCCTGCGCCCTGCGCGTCTCGAACAGCAAGGCCGCGAGCACGACAGCGGCGCCGAGCGAAATCGCGAGGCTGCTCGCGAGCACCGGGTGGCGGCGGACCCACTTGAGGGTGCGGGTGAGCGGCCCGCTCGGCCGCGCGTGGATCGGCTCGTGCGCGAGGAAGCGGCGCAGATCGGCCGCGACCTCGAGCATCGAGGCGTAGCGGCGCGCGGGTTCCTTCTCGAGCATCTTGAGGCAGATGAGCGCGAGCTCGCGCGGGCACAACGAGCGGTGCTGGCGCGGATCGACGGGGTCGTCGGCGAGGATCTTCGTGAGCACCTGCGTGACGGTGTCGCCGTCGAAGGGCTTCACGAGCGCGAGCGTCTCGTAGAGCGTCGCGCCGAGCGAGAACACGTCGCTGCGCCCGTCGAGCTCGACGCGCTGCGCCGCAGCTTGTTCCGGGCTCATGTAGAAGGGCGAACCCCACATGTCGCCGGTGCGCGAGAGCTCGAGCTCGCCTTCGACGCGCGCGAGGCCGAAATCCGCGAGTTTCGGCGCGCCGTTGCGCTCGAGCAGGATGTTCGAGGGCTTGATGTCGCGGTGCAGGATGCCGGCCTTGTGCGCGGCTTCGAGCGCGTCGGCGAGCAGCGCGAAACGCTCCGCGGTGCGGCGCCAGTGCTCGGCGGGCGGGTGGGGGAGCTCGCGCAATTCGCGCAGCTCGTGCGCCAGCGTGCGGCCGCCTTCGACGAGCTCCTGCGCGATGAAGTGCACGCCCTGCGCTTCGCCGACGGCGTGCACGCCGACGATCGCTTGATGGCGCAGCCGCGCGCCGGCGAGCGCCTCGCGGCGGAAACGTTCGAGCGCCTGCGCGCTGGCGAAGCGTTGGCCGATCAGCAGCTTCAGCGCGACGTCGCGCTGCAGCGAACGCTGGCGCGCCTTCCAGACCTCGCCCATGCCGCCGGCGCCGATGCGCTCGACGAGTTCGAAGTCGCCGACGAGCGCGCCGGGCCGCACGGCCTGCGGCGCCGACGCGGGGCTGTCCTCGAGCAGCGCTTCGAGCAGCTCGCGCAGGTCAGGATGCCGCGCGAGCAACTGCTCGTCGCTCGAGGCGCCGCTCGCGCGGTGTTCGTGGAACAGCCGCAGCGCTTCGCCGAGCTGATCTCCCGAGCGCGACGAGGAATTCACTGCGCCCCCTCGCTGTTCAGGGCCGTTCGACGCCCGGCGCACCGAGCACGCCTTCGTCGATCTGCCCGCGTTGCAGCTGCTGCACCTTCATCGCGAGCTTGGGCAGGGCGCGGTTGAAGCGCATGCGCGCGGCGTCCGGCGCAAGGCCCATTTTCTCGCCGATTTCGTTGAACTCGAGGTTGTCCCATTGCCGCAGCACGATCAGTTGCCGGTCCTCGGGATCGAGCAGCTCGAGCGCGAGCCGCACCCACGCTTGCCACTGCTTGCGCTCGAGCGCGTCGTCCGGCCGCGTCACCTCGCGCGCGCCCGGGTCGAGGATCAGCACGCTGTCCTCGGGCAGCGGCGTCTCGCGCGCCGCCTGGCGCCGACGCCGCGTGTAGAAGTCGTGCCGGTCGCGCAGCACGTTCTCCGCGATGCGGCCGAGCAGGAAGCGCAGTTGCGCCTCGCTGCTGCACTCGAAGCGCGGACCGTAGCGCAGGAACTCGAGCAGCGCGTCCTGCACGATGTCGGTGGTCTCTTCCTTGGCGCGCAGCAGTCCGCCCAGGCGTTGGTGCACGTGCGTGCGAATCCAGGGCAGGTGCGCCTCGAGCAGCGCTTGCAGCGCCTTCGCATCGCCGCTGTTCCAGCGCTGCAGCAGAACGGTCGTCTCGGGAATGTTGGCGCCCATGGTTTCGCGTCTCCTTCTCGTTCGCGGTCCAACCGCCAAGAGAGTATGTCCGCTGCTGCATGGAACGCCCATTCCCCTCGCGCTCAGGAGTTGGTGGGACCTTGCAGCTGCTGCGCCGCGAGCTGGCGCAATTCGGCCAGCGGATCGTGCTGCGCCGAGTGGTTCAGCAGCTCCGCCGCGACCAAGTCGTAGCTCAGCTGCGTCCCGAGGTTCTCGATCAGGCTGCGCCGGATCTCGCTGCTCGGCTCGGTGCGGAGCATCTGGGCCACCGCAGTGCGCGCCGCGGGGGCGAAGCGCGCGACCAGGCCGCTCGCCGCGCTGGCGCGCACGCGGACGGAGTTGTCTTCGCGCGAGCGTTCGGCGGTCAGTTCGATCGCTTCGAGCGTCGCCACCAAGCGCAGCGCGTCCACCGCGCTGTCGCGCACGAGCTCGTCCTCGTCGGTCAGGTACGGCCGCACGAGCGGGACGATCTGCGGCGAACCCGAGTTGCCCAGCGCCGCGAGCCAGGCGAGCAATTCGCCGCGGTCGCGCGCTTCGTCTTCCCAGTCGCGCAGGCTGTCGAGCGCGCGGTTGCCGAGCTCGCCGCCGCTGCGGTTGGAGAGCACGCCGAGCATCAGCGCCGCCGCCGAGGCGAATTCGCCCGAGGAATTCGCCATCGCGCTCGACACCGCGTCGATCGCGGCGGCGCCGGGCGACTGCGTCGAGACCAGCGCGAACAGGCTGCCGCTGCGCAGATCGTCGCGGGTGGCTTCGTCGGCGATCCAGCGCGCGAGCAGCGCCTGCGCCTGTTCCGTGCCGCAGCGGCCGAGGCAGCCGAGCAGTTCGCCGGCGAGGTCGGGCGCGAGCTTGCCCTCGAGCAGCATGCGTGCAACCTCGTCGAGCAGTTCCGGCCGCAGGCGCAAGAGCGCGGCGAGCAGCTCGCGCGCTTCGATCATGCGCGGATCGCTCGCGCCGCCGGAAGCCAGGATGTCGCTCAGCATGGCGAGCAGGTCGGCCAGCGACTTGCCCTCGAGCGCGGCGCGCAGCTGGGCTTCGTAGGCCTCGACGCTCTGCAGTTCGCGGTCCGCGTCCGAGGAAGCCGCGCTCCACGGCGCGTCCCAATCGAACTCGCCGGCTTGGCCCTGCCGCGCGCCGACCAGGCGCAGCGTCGCGGTCTGGCGCACGTCGAGCTTCCAGCCCAGATCGGGCGCGTCGATGCGGCTCGTTTCGTCGAGTTCGAGCGACTCGACGAAGCCCAGCTCGCGCAGGAAGGTGAAGCGCGCGCCGCCCGTGATCGTCGGCAGCGGCATGGTCCAGCCCTCGGGGCGCAGCGGCTCACGTGCGGTGCGTTCGAGTTGCACGCGGCGCTCGCTGGCTTCGAGCAAGCGGTAGGTCGCGATGCTGCGGCCGTTGGCGTCCTCGCCCTCGACGCGCCAGGCGTCGGCGAGCGGCTCGACCACCTGCGGTTGCAGCGTCGCGATCAGCGCGCGGACGAAGTTGCGGCTGCGCGCGTCGATGCCGGGCGCGAAGCGGTAGCCGAGCACCTCGCCCGTGCGCTTGACGCGCAGTTCGACGCGTGAGGCGAGCACGGCGGCGAAGGCGGCCGCGGCGCCCTCGGTGGCCTGGCCGCCGACGGATTGTTCGAAGCGCGGCGCGCGGAAGCTCAGCGCCAGCGCGCGTTCGTCGCCGCGCACCGCGAGCACGTCGAGCTCGAGCTCGCTGTCGAGCACGAGCTCGATCGACTGCGCCTTGGTGCGCTCGTCGCCCAGCCCGTCGCTCAGGCTGCGCGACTCGAGGTGGTAGCGCAGGTACGCGCCCGGCGCGAACTCGTCGAGGGACGCCTCCAGCACTTCCGGCGCGGCTTCGGCGGCGGCGAGCGGGGCGCGGGCGCCGCCGGGGAGCTCGAGCGTGGCCGCCGCGGCGGGGCGGGACGCGACCGGCGCGGGGGCCAACTCGGCCGCGACGCCCGGCTGGCGGTCGACGGCGAACAGCAGGGCCCCGGCG
>ERZ1066135.1280-NODE-1280-length-9949-cov-7.874469_pt1 | contig 9949 bp, 9 predicted proteins | sample MGYA00382782_ERZ1066135 | MGnify/ENA primary metagenome ERZ1066135 (study PRJEB33369, sample SAMEA5778365) | biofilm metagenome | biome: Industrial cooling water; feature: Water cooling tower basin; material: Biofilm | place: United Arab Emirates | collected...
TCACCGGCATGTAGCGGGCGTGGCGGCCGAGCATCATGCGGCGCACCTCGTCGATGCTGGTCTCGGGCGTGCAGGTCAGCGGGTGGTCGTCCATGACGCTGCGCACGACGATGTCGCCGACGCTGCCGCCGTTGCCGACGATGCCGCGCAGCACCTCGCGGAAGGTGAGCATGCCGACGAGCTCGCCGCGCGACATGACGACCAGCGAGCCGATGTCGTGCTGCGCCATCGTGGACGCGGCATCGGCGAGCGGCTGTTCGGGGGCGACGGTGAAGAGTGTGACGCCCTTGACCCGCAGGATGTCGCTGACTTTCATCGGAGGTCTCCTGGCCTGCGCCGATCGGGGCCGCCCCCGGGGGCGGCGATCGATTCAATATAGCCCACAACCGACCTTGTCCACCACCGTGGACGCACCCTCATGACCGGGGGCGCCGCTCGCGGCACGGAGCGGCCGGTGGGCCGCCTCCCGGTCGCGTCAATCCACCAGATCGGCCAGCGTCATCGAACCGAAGCCGGCGCGCTGCCAGAAGCCACGCAGCGCCGGTGCCGGGTCGAGCAGCAGCGCGGCGAGCAGCGGCTGTGCGGGCGTATGCGCCGGGTCGCAGAGCAGCACGTGGCGGCGCTCGTTTTCCTCGTCGAGCCGGCCGACCCAGTCGAGTGCCGCCATCGTCTCGAGCAGCGGCTCGATCTGCAGCGGGTCGGTGCGCAGCGTCTCGGCGAGCTGGGCGGCGCTGAGACCGCGGGAGCTGAGCGTGCGCGCCTGCGCCAACTCGCGCAGCAGCTGCACCGCGAGCGTGAAGCGGTGCCCCGGCGTCGCGGCACGGCGCACCACGCGCATCTGCAGGCTCGGCGCGTAGGCGGCGATCACCGCGCCGAGCAGCACGATGACCCAGCCGAGGTAGAGCCAGACGAGGAAGATCGGCACCGTGGCGAAGGCACCGTAGACGGTCGCGTAGCTCGGCACCTGGGCGAGGTACCAGGCCAGCAGCTTCTTGGCGACCTCGAAACCGGCCGCGACGAACACGCCGCCGGCCAGCGCATGGCGCCAGCGCACCTCGGTGTTGGGCACGTAGTGGAACAGCCCCGCCATCGCCGCGGCCAGCAGCGTGAACTCGAGCGCGTTCAGCAGGAAGCCGACGCCGCCCGGCAGCCCGGCGACCACGCCCTTGGAGGCCGAGATCGCGTACGAGGTCAGCGTCAGGCTCGCCCCCAGCACCAGCGGCCCGAGCGTGGCCGCGGCCCAGTAGACCAGCACGCGCTGGGCGATCGGCCGCGGCTGGCGCACGCGCCAGATCGCGTTGAGCGTGCGGTCGATCGTCAGCATCAGCGCCAGCGCCGTCAGCACCAGCACGACCAGCCCGACCGTGCCGAGCCGGTGCGCCTTGCCGGCGAACTGCGTCAGCGCCGCGATCACCGGCTTGGCGATGGCGTCGGGCACCAGGCTCTGCAGGAAGTATTTTTCGACCGCACCCTGGAACTGGCCGAAGATCGGGAAGGCGCTGAAGATCGCCAGCGTCACCGTCGCCAGCGGCACCAGTGCGATCGTCGTCGTGAAGGTCAGGCTGCTGGCGGTGAGGCCGAGGCGGTCTTCGCGGAAGCGCTGGCGCAGGGTCTTGAGCGTCTCGATCCAGGGCCAGGTCTGCAGCGTCTCGATCAGCAGCGCGATGCGCTCGCGCCAGTGCGGCCTCAGGGCGTCTTGCACGGTCATGCTGGCTATGATGCCAGCCATGCGTCGATGGAATGCGGTGGACGGCACGCGCGCGGTGGCCGTGGGCAGCCTGCTCGGGCTGATCGTGCTGGGGCTCGCGTGGGAGCTGTGGCTCGCGCCGACCGGCGGCGGCACGCTCGCCTTCAAGGTGCTGCCGCTGGCGATCCCGCTGGCCGGGCTGCTGAAGCGCCGGCTCTACACCTACCGCTGGGTCAGCCTGCTGGTGTGGCTCTACTTCACCGAAGGCGTGGTGCGCGCGACCAGCGACGCCAACCCCGTCAGCGCGGGGCTCGCGATCATCGAGATCGTGCTGTGCCTCGTGCTGTTCGCCGCCTGCGCGATGCATGTGCGCTGGCGGCTGAAGCATGCGCCGGCGAGGGCCGAGGCCGGCGTGTGAGCGGGCTCGGATGAGCCTAGCCTTGATCGATACCCTGCGGGCCGCCGTCGGCCCGGCCCATGTGCTGCGCGCCGAGGACGGCGCCGACCTCGTGGCCTGGGAGCTCGACTGGCGCAGGCGTTACCGTGGCCGCGCTCTGGCGGTGGTCCGGCCGGGCAGCACGGCCGAGGTCGCGGCGGTTGTACGTGCCTGCGCGGCGCACGGTGCGAGCCTGGTGCCGCAGGGCGGCAACACCGGCCTCGTCGGCGGCGGCGTGCCGGATGCGAGCGGCCGCCAGGTGCTGCTGAGCCTGCAGCGCATGAACCGCATCCGCGAGCTCGACGTCGCGAACCTGACGCTGACCGTCGAAGCCGGCTGCTTGCTGCAGGCGGTGCAGGAACATGCCGCGGTCGCCGGGCTGCTGTTCCCGCTGAGCCTCGCGGCCGAAGGCAGCTGCACGATCGGCGGCAACCTCGCGACCAACGCCGGCGGCACCCAGGTGCTGCGCTACGGCAACGCGCGCGAGCTGTGCCTGGGCTTGGAGGTGGTCACGCCCGCCGGCGAGGTCTGGGATGGCTTGGCCGGGCTGCGCAAGGACAACAGCGGCTACGACCTGCGCGACCTCTACATCGGCAGCGAAGGCACGCTGGGCGTCATCACCGCCGCGACGCTGAAGCTGCACCCGCAGCCGGCCGCACGCACGACCGCGCTGGCGGCCTGCGCGTCGCTGGACGACTGCGTGGCGCTGCTCGGGCGGGCCCAGGCGCGCCTAGGCCCCGGGCTGACGGGCTTCGAGGTGATGAACGCCTTCTCGCTGGCGCTGGTGGCGCGCCACTTCCCGGCGCTGCCGCGGCCGCTGCCGCCGGCGCCTTGGACGGTGCTGCTCGAGCAGTCCGACGCCGAGGGCGAAGCGCATGCCCAGGGCCTGTTCGAGCGCCTGCTCGAAGCCGCGCTCGACGCAGGCACGATCACCGACGCGGCGGTCGCGAGCAGCCTGCAGCAGTCGGCCGAGCTATGGCAGCTGCGCGAGAGCATCCCGCTGGCGCAGGCCGAGGAGGGCCTGAACATCAAGCACGACATCGCGCTGCCGGTATCCAGCATCCCGGCCTTCGTGGCCTCGACCGACGCGGCGTTGGCGGCAGCTTTCCCCGGCGCACGCTCGGTCGATTTCGGCCACCTCGGCGACGGCAACCTGCACTACAACCTGCAGGCGCCCGAGGGCACCGACGCCGCGGCCTTCCTCGCCGGGCACGAGGCCGCGGTCAACGCGATCGTCTACGACGCGGTGCTGGCCCACGGCGGCTCGATCTCGGCCGAGCATGGCATCGGTGCGCTCAAGCGCGACGAACTCGCGCGGCGCAAGTCGCCGGTGGCGCTGGGGCTGATGCGGGCGATCAAGCAGGCGCTGGACCCGCGAGGCACGATGAACCCGGGGCGGCTACTGTAGAGGCCCCTTCAGCGCCTTCGGCATCGGCAGGGCCATGATCTCGATGCCCTCGTCGCGCAGCGACTGGGCCTCAGCACCGCTGGCCTGGCCGCGGATGCCGCGCTCCGGCGTCTCGCCGTAGTGGATGCGGCGGGCTTCGTCGGCGAAGCGTTCGCCGACGTCCTCGGTCTGTGCCAGCACGTGGCGCATCGCGCGCACCCACATCGCCTCGACACTGCGACGCTCGGGCGTCACAGGCTGTCCGGCCGCGCTCGACAGATGCAGCCGCGGCGCGCTCGGCAGACGCGCGACCTCGCGGCTCGCACACAGCGGGCACTCGACCAGGCCACGACCTGACTGCGCGGCGTAGTCGTCGTCGGAGCCGAACCAGCCTTCGAAGCCGTGGCCCTGTTCGCACTGCAGGTTCAAGACCTTCATGCCCGCATCATGCCTCGGAGGTGCCCACGGGGCCAGCCTGCCAGTGCAAGCCCCAACGGCCGGCGCGCCAATGCGCCAGCCACAGCAAGCCGATCAGCGTCTTGGCGTCGGTCAGCTCGCCGCGCGCGGCCATCGCCTCGAGCTCGTCCTGGCCGAGCGCGAAGACCTCGAGGAACTCACCGGCGTCGAGCTGCGGCGCGCCGGGCACGAGGCCGCGCGCGAACCAGACCTCGATGCCCTCGGTCGAGTAGGCGATGGCGTTGTGCAGGATGCCGGCGCGCGCCCATTCGGCGGCGCGGTAGCCGGTTTCCTCGGCGAGTTCGCGCACCGCGCAGGCGAAGGCGCCCTCGCCGGCGTCGAGCTTGCCGGCCGGGAACTCGACGAAGGCGCGCTGCAGCGGGTAGCGCCACTGGCGCTCGACGACCAGGCGGCCGTCGTCGAGCAGCGGCACGATCATCACCGCACCCGGATGCACCACGTACTCGCGGCCGGCCTCGCTGCCATCGGGCAGGCGCGCGGTGTCGAGGCGCACGTCGAGCAGGCGGCCGCGGAAGACTTGGGCGCCGCCGAGGCGCTCTTCGCGCAGGTGGTCGTCGTCGCCGAAAGGCGGCGCGCCGCCAGCGTCCACCACCCGACCCTCAGCCGCTCAGGCCGGCACCGCGACCGCGAGGCGGATCGCCTCGACGCACAGCGTCATCAGGCCGCCGGGCAGCACGCCGAAGACCAGCACCGCGGCGCCGTTGGCCGCGAGCAGGCCGCGCACGCCGGCCGGGCCCTCATCGAGCCGCACCGCGCCTTCGTCCGGCGCGTCGAAGTACATCGTCTTGACGATGCGCAGGTAGTAGAAGGCACCGATCAGCGACAGCATCACCGCCACCACCGCCAGCACGATGTAGCCGGTGAGGTTGGTCGAGACCAGCGCCTGCAGCACCGCGAGCTTGGCGTAGAAGCCCACCGTCGGCGGGATACCGGCGAGCGAGAACATGCACACCGCCATGACCGCAGCGAGCATCGGGCTGCGCTGGTTCAGTCCCTTCAAGTCGTCGATGTCCTCGGCCTCGAAGCCCGAACGCGCCAGCACCATGATGACGCCGAAGGTCGCCAGCGTCGTCAGCACGTAGGTGACGAGGTAGAACATCGCCGAGCTGTAGCCGTTGACCGCCGAGAAGGTGTTGCCCGAAATCTTGGTGACGGTGAAGCCGAGCAGCATGAAGCCGAGCTGCGCGATCGCCGAGTAGGCGAGCATGCGCTTGAGGTTGCTCTGCGCGATCGCCGCCAGGTTGCCGAGCAGCATCGAGCCGACCGACAGCACGATCAGCATCTGCTGCCAGTCGTGGCCGAGGTCGATCATGCCCTCGACGAGCAGGCGGAAGGTGATCGCGAAGGCGGCGAGCTTGGGGGCGCCGGCGATCATCAGCGTGACGGCGGTGGGCGCGCCCTGGTAGACGTCGGGCACCCACATGTGGAAGGGCACGAGACCGAGCTTGAAGCCCAGGCCGGCGACGATGAACACCAGGCCGAAGGTCAGCACCTGCGGGTTGAGCTGGCCGACCGCGATGGCCTTGTAGACCTCGCGCAGGTCGAGCGAGCCGGTGGCGCCGTAGAGCATCGACAAGCCGTAGAGCAGGAAGCCGCTGGCCAGCGCACCGAGCACGAAGTACTTCATCGCCGCCTCGGTCGACACCGCATGGTCGCGGCGCAGCGCCACCAGCGCGTAGAGGCTCAGCGACATCAGCTCCAGGCCGAGGTAGACGACCAGGAAGTTGTTGGCCGCGATCATCACCTGGATGCCGAGCAGCGCGAACAGCGACAGCGTGAACAGCTCGCCCTTGAGCAGCTCGCGGTCGGCCGCGTAGGGCCGCGCGTAGACCAGCGTCACGGCGGTGGCGACCGTGGCGAAGAAGGCCAGCAGGTGGCCCATCGCGTCGGCCACCACCATGCCCTGCATCGCGATCAGCGTGAAGCCGCCCTGGAACCAGCTCAGGTGCATCAGCGCCACCGCGGCCAGCGTGGCTTGCGTCAGCACGAAGGTGGTGGTGCGCCGGGGTGAGGTGGAGAACAGGTCGACCAGCAGGATCACGCAGGTCATCGCGAGGAGCACGATCTCCGGGTAGACGGCGAGCCAGTTCATGTCGTTCATCGGGGTCGTCCGGCCGTCAGTTCAGCTTGGAGATCGCGACATGCCGCAGCAGTTCGGCGACCGAGGCATCCATCACGTCGGTGAAGGGCTTGGGGTAGACGCCCATCCACAGCACCGCGGCGGCCAGCAGCGAGAGCATGAAGAACTCGCGACGGTTCAGGTCCTGGAGCTGGCGCACGTCGTCGTTGGCGACCGCACCGAAGTACACGCGCTTGACCATCCACAGCGTGTAGGCCGCGCCGAAGATCAGCGTGGTGGCGGCCAGCAGGCCGATCCAGAAGTTGAACTCGACCGCCCCGAGGATCACCATCCACTCGCCGACGAAGCCGGCCGTACCCGGCAGGCCGCAGTTGGCCATCGCGAACAGCACCGCGAAGGCGGTGAACTTCGGCATGGTGACGACGACGCCGCCGTAGGAGGCGATCTCGCGCGAGTGCACGCGGTCGTAGAGCACGCCGATGCACAGGAACATCGCGCCCGACACGAAGCCGTGGCTGATCATCTGCACGATGCCGCCGGCCACACCGAGCTCGTTGAAGATGAAGAAGCCCAGCGTGACGAAGCCCATGTGGGCGATCGACGAGTAGGCGACGAGCTTCTTCATGTCGTTCTGCACCAGCGCCACCAGGCCGATGTAGAGCACCGCGATCAGCGAGATCGCGATGACGAAGCCGGCCCATTCCTGGCTGGCGTCGGGCACGATCGGCAGCGAGAAGCGCAGGAAGCCGTAGGCGCCGAGCTTGAGCATGATCGCCGCCAGCACCACCGAGCCGCCGGTCGGTGCCTCGACGTGGGCGTCGGGCAGCCAGGTGTGCACCGGCCACATCGGCACCTTGACCGCGAAGGCCGCGAAGAAGGCGAAGAACAGCAGCGTCTGCGCGGTGCCCGAGAGCGGCAGCTTGTGCCATTCGAGGATCTCGAAGCTGCCGCCCGACTTGTAGTACAGGAAGATCAGCGCGATCAGCATCAAGAGCGAGCCGAGCAGCGTGTAGAGGAAGAACTTGAACGCCGCGTAGACGCGCCGCGGCCCGCCCCAGACGCCGATGATGATGTACATCGGGATCAGCGTCGCCTCGAAGAACACGTAGAACAGCAGGCCGTCGAGCGCGCTGAACACACCGACCATCAGGCCGGAGAGGATCAGGAAGGCGCCCATGTACTGGTTGACGCGCTGGTCGATCACCTCCCAGGCCGAGATCACGACGACGATCGTGATGAAGGCGGTGAGCAGCACGAACCACACCGAGATGCCGTCGACGCCGAGGTGGTAGTTGACGTTGAAGCGGTCGATCCAGGCGACGCTCTCGACGAACTGCATCGCCGCGGTCGAGGTGTCGAAACCGGTGACGAGCGGCACGGTGACGATGAAGCCGAGCACCGCGCCGACCAGCGCGATCCAGCGGACCACGCCGGCATGCTCGTCGCGGCCGGCCGCGAGCAGCACGACGCCGAAGGCGATCGGCAGCCAGATGGCGAGCGAAAGCAGGCCCATGCTCAGCGCCTCAGGCGGCACGCCACACGAACCAGCCCATCAGCGCGAACACGCCGACGATCATGACCAGTGCGTAGTGGTAGATGTAGCCGGTCTGCAGCAGGCGGCTGAGCGAGGCGACCCAGCCGACCAGCCGCGCCGAGCCGTTGACCATGCCGTCGATCAGCGCGACGTCGCCGCCCTTCCACAGACCGCGGCCGAGGCCGCGCGCCGCCGGCGCCAGCAGGTTTTCGTTGATCCAGTCCATGTAGTACTTGTTGTCGAGCAGGCGGTGCAGGAAGCCGAAGCGGGCCTGGATCGCCGCGGGGATGCCGGGCTTGAGCATGTAGAACACGTAGGCGGTGACGACGCCGCCCAGCGCCAGCCAGAACGGCAAGGTGACGAAGCCGTGCAGCGCCATCGCCCAGGCGCCGTCGAAGTGGCCGGCCAGCTCGGTCATCGCCGGGTGGCGGGCGGCGTCGACCGTGATCGCGTCCTTCAGGAAGTCGCCGAAGAGCATCGGCTCGATCGTCATGTAGCCGATCGCCACCGACGGCACCGCCAGCAGCACCAGCGGCAGAGTCACGACCAGCGGCGATTCGTGCGGCGTATGGGCGTGGCCGTGGTCGTCGCGGCCGTGGTCGTCCGGCGGCGGGAAGGGCTTGTGGTGGAAGCGCTCCTCGCCGTGGAAGACCAGGAAGTACATGCGGAACGAGTAGAACGCCGTGACGAACACGCCGGCCAGCACCGCCGCGTAGGCGTAGCCGGCGCCCCAGAGCCCGCTCGCGCCGGTGGCGATGATGATGCTGTCCTTGCTGTAGAAGCCGGCGAACAGCGGCGTGCCGATCAGCGCCAGCGAGCCGACCAGCGAGGTGATCCAGGTGAGCGGCATGTGCTTGCGCAGGCCGCCCATGTTGCGGATGTCCTGGTCGTGGTGCATGCCGATGATCACGCTGCCGGCGGCCAGGAACAGCAGCGCCTTGAAGAAGGCGTGCGTCATCAGGTGGAACACGCCGACCGAGTAGGCCGACACGCCCAGCGCCACCGTCATGTAGCCGAGCTGCGAGAGCGTCGAGTACGCGACCACGCGCTTGATGTCGTTCTGCACGATGCCGAGGAAGCCCATGAAGAGCGCCGTGGTCGCGCCGATCACCAGCACGAAGGACAGCGCCGTGTCCGACAGCTCGAACAGCGGCGACATCCGCGCCACCATGAAGATGCCGGCCGTGACCATGGTCGCGGCATGGATCAGCGCCGAGATCGGCGTCGGGCCTTCCATCGAATCGGGCAGCCAGACGTGCAGCGGCACCTGCGCGCTCTTGCCCATCGCGCCGATGAACAGGCAGATGCAGGCCACCGTGATCAGCATCCAGTCGGTGCCGGGCAGGGTCGCCGCGGCCAGTTGCGGTGCCTTGGCGAACAGCTCGCCGTAGTGCAGCGTGCCGCCGTAGGCCAGCAGCAGGCCGATGCCGAGGATGAAGCCGAAGTCGCCGACCCGGTTGACCAGGAAGGCCTTCATGTTGGCGAAGATCGCCGTCGGCCGCGTGTACCAGAAGCCGATCAGCAGGTAGCTCACCAGCCCCACCGCCTCCCAGCCGAAGAACAGCTGCAGCATGTTGTTGCTCATCACCAGCATCAGCATGCTGAAGGTGAACAGCGAGATGTAGGCGAAGAAGCGCTGGTAGCCCGGGTCGTCCTTCATGTAGCCGATGGTGTAGACGTGCACCATCAGCGACACGAAGGTCACCACCGTCATCATCATCGCGGTCAGGCCGTCGACGAGGAAGCCGACCTCCATCTTCAGGCCGCCGACGACCAGCCATTCGTAGATCGTGGCGTCGAAGCGCGCACCGCCGACCACGGCGACCAGCGTCTGCACCGACAGCACGAAGGCGACCAGCACGCCGAGGATGGTGACGGTGTGGGCGCCGGTGCGGCCGATCGCCTTGCCGAACAGGCCGGCGACGACGGCGCCGGCCAGCGGCGCCAGCGGCACCGCGGTCAGCATCGTGGGAGAGAGCTCTGCCATCTTGTCGTTGTGGTGGCGCGTACCCGTGAGGCCGCGGGTCAGCCCTTGAGCGTGTCGAGTTCGTCGACGTTGATCGTCGCGCGGTTGCGGAACAGCACCACCAGGATCGCCAAGCCGATCGCCGATTCGGCCGCCGCCACGGTGAGGATGAAGAACACGAACACCTGCCCCGCCATGTCGCCGAGGTAATGCGAGAAGGCGACGAAGTTCAGGTTGACGGCGAGCAGCATCAGCTCGATCGCCATCAGCAGCACGATCAGGTTCTTGCGGTTCAGGAAGATGCCGACCACCGACAGCGCGAACAGCATCGCGCCGAGCGAGTGGTAATGACCGAGGGTGATGCTCACGGCTGGCCTCCGGT
>ERZ1066135.1281-NODE-1281-length-9947-cov-4.318136_pt1 | contig 9947 bp, 14 predicted proteins | sample MGYA00382782_ERZ1066135 | MGnify/ENA primary metagenome ERZ1066135 (study PRJEB33369, sample SAMEA5778365) | biofilm metagenome | biome: Industrial cooling water; feature: Water cooling tower basin; material: Biofilm | place: United Arab Emirates | collected...
CTTTTCTATCACAGGACCAACTAATTTCCCTGGCAACATTTTCCGCCGGGCAATCGAATTACATCCTGATCGTCTGAAAAAGTGGAAGATACAGGTATCGATAAACGAGGTAACTGCTCGAGAAACAATGTCGGAACAGTTTAAGGACCAAGCTAAGTTCTCTCACGCGGATCTTCTGGCGTTAGCAAAACAAGGAATTAATAAAGAAGACATAAAGCGAGACTTGGACCTTTTGTTGTACCCTGCCTTTCTTAAGAAGTACTTTCCTCATTTGTAGGTACCAATACCCCCTAAATAGCTCTTTATTACGTTGACATTACAACTAATAATGGGGGACAATCTATGAGTGAATACAAGAGTTTAACGTTTATGATCGTTGATCACAAAGGATTTATAAGCAAGATCACGTTTGACGTTGAAGAAGGCTGTGAGCCACACGTTTCTATTAAAGGAGACACTTCGATATTGCGCAAACGTTGGTCGCTAATTAATACGTGGGTTCAACACCAACTTCAGGAGCATGATAAGTGAGGGTGTTACACCTTAATCCAAGTTGATCCAGCATATGGCCGGCCTGTTTTAATCGCTAGTGAAATTGCTGAGTTGTCGATGTTAAGTTGACGTGCTGCTTCACACATATTTTTCCACGTCGTCTCTACACCCGTTGTAAGTATGGTTTGTTTAATCTGTCTGCCTGCACGGTAGGATACGTCATTGCGCTTCTTTTCCATTTCGTCTATGGTTAATAGTTGGTTGTCAATAACATCTACATCCCCAACCCACCGCCAATAAAAGCCATAAGCGGTTTGTGGTGATTTTTTGTTGGCGAGGGCTGATAGATTGCGCCATGATTTTAATCGAAGCTGGATACCGGCCTGTCGAGACGACGGCCAGGTATTGACAACTTGGCCGGTTGTATTAATTTGATAGATAGGCTTAGATGTTGCCTTACCCCCAGGGTTGTTTTCTCGAAGTCGCCGTTTGTGTTCTTCGGTATGCTTCGTTGGAGTTATTTTGCCCTGATTGATGAGTTTTTTTCTTGTTTTGCTGATTCTCTCTTTAAACGTTTCGTCGTATGCATGCCGCCACCCTCTCCCACCTTCCATCAAATTCAAGCACATCTCATCAGCCAAGGTTGCTTCTGTTAGAAGCTCTCGTTCAAAAGCAAATGCTTCGTCACGAGTGGAAAAATATTTTATAATTTCTTTGGAAAAGTTTTCTCGGCCATATTTCTTTACGTAGTTTAAAAATTTTATACCTGATCCAATGTAGGTATCGTTTTGACCTTTTGAGGAATGTACACCTAAATAGTAATGTTGTGTGATGTTGCAGGTTGTTTTATAAACGTAATGCTGTAGTTTCATGTAGTTGACCCTTGTAATGACCTGATGTATAGTATTTATATCGAAATTAACTATTACCCCGTATATAAGGAAAGATAATGAAAATGATAGACATAACTGAAGGAGGCCAGCCACGTAAATACATGATTTACGTGGATCTTTGATGGTGTTTTGGTGGATTTTGATAAACAAATGGCGGCGATCGGGTTTCCTGTCGCTACAATAGAACAAGATAAAAAAGCGAAGGCTAAGTTCTGGCAAACAGTGGGCTGGATGGCAAAAAACGGTAAGCCATTTTGGGGTGCGATGGATCCCATACCTGACGCGTTCGTGTTGTGGGATTATGTTAAGCGGTATAATCCGGAAATTTTATCAGCAACGGGACATGTGGGTAACGCCACGGAAGAAAAGCACGAGTGGATTAAAAAACACTTGGGCAATGTACCAACTAACCTAGTTCGCAAAAGTGCTGATAAGGCGCAGTTTGCAGCTCCAAACCATATCCTCATTGACGATCGTGCGAAGGCCCTGGACCCGTTTATTGCTGCCGGCGGCATTGGTATTCTACATAAGAGCGCCGCTGAAACGATTCGCCAGTTAAAGGAGTTGGGTTTATGAAGATGCGTGATCTGTTAGAAGCAGCCCCTCACCTGGGGCTCGAGAAGACGATCCGTGATATGTTGTGGCGTGAATATCAGGCAGACTCGTTTCTTCCAGCTAGTGAAGAAACTCCTGAAATGATGGATGACGAGGATTATTTTGATTTTGAAGAACATGTCGATGCCATCGTTACGTTTGCAAGACATAATCAAATAACAGACCCGAAGATAGCGATGGGTAGGTATGAGGCGGCGATTAAGAGCCAATACCCTTCTGTTCATTGATCATGAAAGTCAATCAAGTAATCAGTAGGGGGTATGAGGCTTTTGTTCTTGATGAAAACACTCGGAAGCTGTTAGCTGAGAAGTTCCCGCCAAAATATCCTGAGTGGATTGGACATCACATTACAAACATATTTGGCGTGCAAAAAGACGACGCTCGTCCATACGGACAGCAATACACGTTTGTTGTGGTTGGTTATGTGGAAGACGACGGGATTGAGGCATTGGTTGTTGAACGTGATGGTAGCTCAAAGAGACCAGATGGTAAAATATATCATATTACTTGGTCTTTGGATAGGACTAAAGGCTGGAAGCCTGTAGACTCAAATCGTATCATCGCTCAAGGCCCCATCGCCCCAGTTGATCGTGTGACGTTTAAAGCACCATTAATGTTTTTGCGTTAATATTCATCGTCGAAGCTGTGTTTGCTTCCGATTTTTGTGACTGAACTGTATCCGTCTTCCTCCTCACGTTCAATATAGAACGCAGCCCACCTGTGTAGGTCAGTAAAGTTTAACCGTTCCGCTAGGTCGTATACAGCTCCATCTTCACTAATCTCAATTCCATAAAACTCTTCAAGATCTTCTTTCTTCATTGTGCGAATATCGTTGAATACTCTCGTGTGTAGAAGAGAGTGGTGCTTGCTCATTTGTTTGTTCTCCAAATATTAAAATTATCGCTCGTTGATTAAGCGATAGAGTTGTTGAAACGCTTTTGCAACTTCGTCATGTTCGTGATCAGGGAGGAGTGAGAGACACGCATTGATGTGTTGGCATGCGTCGTCCATAAGTTGTTTATGAGTGATGATGTAATGTTCATATAAGTCAAGAGACTTGTAAATTTCTTTTGCGAAAAAAGCAACTTGGTCGTTGTGATGTTGAATTAGCGTTTCAATATAATGAGAATTCATTTAAGACACCAGTAATGGTGCAGGTATTTATTCTCCTGAGGATATAAATCCAACACCATTACCAGTTGATTCCGATGAAGGAGTATTGCGCATTGCCCTTAGGCGCTCAACGGCAACGCTTAGCGGTTGACCGAACACTTCAACAGATATGATTAGCTCCTTGAGGTGAGCAATGGAAAATCCTTTTGTTGAAGATACCCATTGTTTGAGCTCGTCGATAGCTTCTGGTGCATTTAAACGCTCGTTCTTAGATGTGAAGTACAATTGACGTGCTTCACTTGTTGGTGGGTCAATTTTCTTGATTATGTCAAATCGACTTGGACGATTCACGAGACGTTTGTCGAGTCGCTCTGGGTAGTTTGTTGTTGCGACGAACACAACGTTGTCAATTTGAAGCTCACCATCCATTAGAGCAAGGACGTCACTCTCACCGTGCTCATCGATGATTGCATCTAAGTCCTCCAACATGATCACAATTGGACGCTTGGGTTCTACTTGTCGCAGAATCTTGAGAGCTTTCGCTGCAAGAGATGGGTTATCGACATATATCGAAATTCCACCACGGTCTACGATGTTCTTTGAAATTATTTGTAGTGTTGAAGTTTTTCCACCACCTGGGACACCCCATAACAAGACCCCCCGCTTCCAGAGGAAACCGAAATTGCGGAATTGTTGCTCAAGGGTCCAAAACTTGCTAATTTCGTTGATGACTTCCTCGGACTTGGAGTCGGGCAGATGAATTAGTTCATCTAGATTGATATCTTCTAATCGAAAGTAAATGCCGATCTCGTCGCTGTGGTTAATGGTGTATTGTCCAGGAGGAAGCATATCAGCAGCCCGCTCACATGCACTATAGTTTTTTCCACCGTATATAGCCCACATTTGACTGTCTTTCGTTGCTCCTTCAGCGCTTGATCTGGCCACCTCAGGGGCAGAACTCAACCAGTCGCGCCGAGCCCGCGCTCGACTGTCACTACCTCGCGATCCCTTATCTTGAATTAGTGTAACTAGTTCATTTAGATCGGCAAGATCATTACTCATTATAATATCCCTTTGTATATTTGGTTAATACTTCTTGTAGCTCTGCAATGTATATTTTCCTGCGCTCATCTTCATTAGACAACAGGTGTTTATATTTTTTCAGAGTAGCTTCAGCTTCATCGATTCGTAGTTGGTTTTTGTTTTTTTCTTCTTCAGTAAATCTGTACACTGGGAGGTCGGCGATATAATCTAGATTGATGATTCCAATCTCTTCTAGCAGTTGTTTTAACTCTGACCTCGATGCGGTTTTCACAGCTACGGCACCAACCTTGTTTTTGATTGCTGTTCGGATGTCATAGTAACGCTGCAGGTCAGTTTTTAGGAGGTCTTGAAGCCGTTGATATCGATTAACATACCAACTGAGCCGCCAGTCAGTAAACTTTCGAATCAAGTCTACTGGAGATGCGTTCCATATGCGTTTCCCGTCGAAATCAAGGACATTAAGAATTTCTCCATGTCGCACAACCAGCCCTAGCATAGATAAAATGTCATCCTTATCGTGCCCACGCAGATTGCCTTTTTTAAATTTAACGACAATGTCAATTTTATCTTTTGAGTTGTCAGTGTAATCAACAATCACACCCTTTTCAATTAGACTCTCGAGATGGTTTGTCAAATTCGAATGGACCAAACCGAAAGGTAGTTTGTTGATTTTTATTGTTACACCATCGATTTCTTCATAGTCTCCCTTGAAGTAAAAGAATACGCTTTTGTCACCTTCTTCACGCTTGAACGATACGTTGTCAAGTGGAGTGAACTTTGGCATCGGTTCTGTGATTCGCTTCGCTCCCTTTAGGTGAGACAATTGTGCTACTATGATATCTTCAAGAGACCTCGGAAGAATATCTGTCTTAAACCCACCGGCTATCCCTTCCGATGGATTTAATAAAGCGATCGGTATTAGTGGGAGGAAGTGAACGGGTTCTTCGAGTGTACCGTCGTAATTCTCTGTCATCGGAATTACTTCTATGTCCTTGAACACAACGTCGTTTGTAAATTTCGAAATTTTAACAGATGTGTATCGCGCAGCGCCGTATGCCTTTGGCTCTAATAGCGTTCCGAACGCACCATCGCCGACAAATAAAGGAATGTTATTGTCGTATCGGCCAGCGAGTGTATTGATTGCATCGTCGGGGCTCGCGTGTGGGTGGATCGGCATCGTTGCTCCTGCTAAGGATGCCGTCTTATACTTCTTCCCGTCTCGAGCCGTCCATAGAGTTCTTCGACCAGCGGCTTTAAGCCCATCTGCTGCTGCGGGGATTGCCCGCATTTGGAGGGTGTATAGAAAGTAGTTTCGGCGCTGTTCACTTATATAGTGCGATGAATGTGTTGTTCGTTTCATGGTTGGTTATGTTAGTCTGAGTCGTTGACGTTCGTGCGCGTGTGTTCGAGCAATTACGTGATCCCAGATCAGCACTGGTTTGTACGCAGTATGCTCAACACATATGTTGATGTGTTGTGTTCCTGGAATAAGGTTATCGTGAATATGTCCGTGGATGTTGTAACATCCAACGGGAACGTTTTTTGGATCTAAGGGATAGTGCGTGAACAACAATTGGTATTCCAACTGACCGTCAGTTATATCGATCACCTTGCATAGATGTCGCTCGTCAAAGTGGAGGTCATATAATCCTCCTCGACGATCGATGTCATGGTTGCCGTATATCAAAATTTTGTATCCAGGTAGATCGTCAAGGATTGCATTAATTGCAGGCACTTTCATAAAGCCAATGTCTCCACCGAAGATTACTATATCACCGTCTGTGACGTTTGCTTTATATGCACTAATCAGTCCCTCGTTCATTGCATCTGCGTTAATGAAGGGTCTACCGGTGTACTTAATAATATTTTTGTGTCCAAAGTGAATGTCACTCCACACGAATATCCTTTTCGGATCACTTATTGGATCGAGTGGGTATTCTGCTATACCTTCAGCATACGTTGAGCGTATTGCTTTCCAAGGGCGAATGTTTCTAGCCTTCGGCCGTGTGCGGCCATGGAACGTGTCTGGCTCATTGAGATCTTTCAAATATAAATCTCTGAGCCTCTCTTGCGTAAATTTCATTTCTTACTTTCTTTCATGTTTGTGATTGTACCTTTAAGTGGTACGTGGGTCAACGATTTATTGGGTGTCAGTTGTTAACCACGCCTTTCTGGGTTCCGAGTCGTCGCTAAACAACAGCTTGAGGGTCTCAACCATTTTCCCATCGTCTACAATAGGAATTAGGGTATCATGCTCATCGCTGAGAATCATTTCCCAATCATCCATGTGCATTGATCCTAGTCCTTTGTAGTATCGTGTTTCCCACCCTTTATATTTTTCTTTAACTCGTTCATAGTCAGAACGCCTTGCAAAGTGTAGCCGTTGCTTACCTTTGACGAGACATACATTCGGTGCAATGAGTCGGTAGACAATTGGTTCATAGTTTTTGTCAAACAATTCGGGCCAAAAGTGATATAATAGGTTAATCAATAATGTAAAGATGTCATCGCCATCATAGTCGGCGTCAGTTGCTATAACGATCTTTCCGTAATTTAATGAACTCCTAACAACCTTTTTACCTGGCGTGAGTCCTATTGCTGACAATAGGTCAGTGACCTTGCCCATCTTAAGCACTTGAGCTGGTGTATTGCCGTATACGTTGTTGATTTTACCAGTGAGTGCAAACGCTCCAGTTGTGCGAGGATTTCGAGCCTCACTAATTTGACTCTTTGCGCTCAAACCCTCCGTGATGAGTAGCTGACATTCAGATCTCATTTTACTTGTCGCGTCAAGCAGCCCCACGACACGTTTCCTCATCGTTTTTTGGTGCTCGTCGATCGCCTTTTTGTTCTCTTGGATGTGATGCCTTTCCGTTGCTCGCTCGAGTACAGCAGAGAGCCAATCACCGTTCTTTCGCACGAAGGACTTCCACTCCCGCTCGATCATTACGTTGATTTCTTTTCGCAGGTCTGGTCCAGTTAACCGAGTCTTTGCTTGAGAATCGTACTCTGGGTTTTTGATTCGTAAGTTAGCGAACACGACAATATTTTGTCTAACATCATTTCTCGTCACTGTGCTTTTTGTTTTTTTAGCCTCACGTTGAAGCTGGTTGATCGTTGCATCAAAGAACGCATTAAAAAATTGAGTGTTACACTTACCACCATCAAACAACATTGAGCTGTTAACCCACGTGAACATCATCTCGTCAATGCTTTCTAGTGCGTTGAATACTACAAAGAAATCACCTTGGACGTGATCTTCATTGAGAGAAAACTTGTAAAAGGGATTCTTTCCAGCAATAGTTGATACAACTTCTTCTAGTCCTTTCTTGAAACGAAACCGTTCACCGTTATATTCAACTGTGACGTCGGGGTTTGTCATCGCTATTTCCATGGCTCTGTTGCGAATTAGTTCTTCTGGAAGTTCAACGCTTTTGAAAATTGCTGGGTCTAACTGAAACGAAACCTCCGTTCCCGTTTTTGATGCTGCCGAGGATGATATTTTGGGCGTTGATATCTTTGTAGCACCATCGACAAACTTTTGAAAGTATCTTTTTCCATCGCGGTGAATTGTAACTTCAAAATCTGTCGAACAGTAGTTAACACATGCCGAGCCTACACCGTTTTGTCCAATGACACCGACTTCTTTATCATCGGTAAAGTTACGGCCAGCTTTCATTGAACTGAGTGCCACCTCAGGGGTGTATTTTCCAGAGGGGTGCTTATCGATTGGGATCCCCCTACCGTTATCTGTTATTGTATATTTTCCTATAGATGGATCTGCGTCAATCTTTAAGAGCTTTACTTTTGAAGATATTTGAGAGAACTCATCGAGTGAGTTATCGATAATTTCACCGACGGCTTTATATACGGCCGGGATAAATTCCACGTCTTTTAATAGAAGCCGATCTGCAGCCAGGATTGGTATTGTGTATGATGTTATGTGTGTGTTACCGAGATATACTTGTGTGCGCAGTCGTACGTGTTGATTGTCAGTTAAAACTTTAATATCACTTCCAGTATATTGCTTATCTTTTGCCATGTTAGAATGAGTCTCGTTGTTGGTGTTTGTTATCAATTATGTTTGTAATGTCATCCAGGGCGATCGTTAGAGTGTTCAATATTGTTGTGGTTGAAGTCATCGTTCCATATTGCTTGAGATTTCGTATTTGTGCTAATCGATCAATAATCATATCACGTTGATTGAGCAGTTGCGACGTTGACATTGACATCCATAGGTCGGATCGAATTTCTTGTTCGGGTGGTGGAAGTTTACTTGCTTCATTCATACCTGTAGTCATCCTCGTCGTGTGAAATGTCGAGATCTAGTCCAGTTGTTCGCTTTATTCGGTTCTTCCAAGCGTAGAAGCGCTTGCCGTGCCCCATAACTGTATGGTGTTGGTGCTCCCACGCGTGAACCATTTCATGTAACAGAACAGTAAGGAAAAGACACTTAGACAAGAATTTGTTTTGGAGCCTTATATTGATTCGTCCTTTGTGTTTCGTGTTTACTTCTGCTTCTCCAAACGAACCCTTGAGTTGTTTGGTTTCGACCTTGATTGGTTTGGAGAGCTTACCGTAGAACACTGCTACGTTCAACACGGACCACCAATACCTAACGAGCTGTTCTGTTACTATTGTTTCCTCGCCCCCTCTATATTTTACGTGCTCTTTAAGAAACGCTCTTGCTTCTGTGTGTGTCATGATTAGCCTTTGCAGAAAAGATTTACCTTTACACTTGCTTCATATCCTACAGAGGTGTGTTCTTTGATTGTCATCAAGGTGTAGGCTAGGCCATATTTCATGATTGCTTCGTTAACGTCTTTAACATCATCTCCCCAATCGGGTGTACTAACTGCCCATCCCAGCTCAATCCCTTGCTCAGCAAGAGTCTGACCATCGCCAAATTTATCTGGTATAATAACTTTCGGACGGCCGCTGCGGTTGATCCAACTAACGTGATGATTTGACATCGTATTACCAAAAACACTTACACCGTTGAGGTGCCAAGCATCGAACCACCCTTCGACAATATATAGTGGTTCGTTGGTATTTTTCATAATATTTTCATACCCAAAAAGGACATTTTCCCTTGGAATATCAGCATTTAGGTATTTTTTTGGAGATGTGTCGGTAAGATCTCGACCTTGAAAATATATTAGACTCTGTTCCTTGAAGATAGGAATGATCAATCTACCATACCACCGCTTAAGTATTGTATCGTCAGTTTTTCTACCGATATAGAATGGATATGATTGCCAGTCCATTCCACGTTGATATTTCAGATAATCGATTGCATATAAATCAAATTCATCGCCGTTGGGATTAATTGGAGTGACTGTCGGTGGGAGAATAATAGGCAACGGTTCATGTGTTGAACGTTTAGGATGAGAAGAAGATTGTTTTCTTTCGCCGGACTGCGACACGGCATCGAATATAATTGGTTGCCATTGGTCTTCTGGGATGCCAAATGCCTCAAGAACAGTTGCCATTTTTTGCGGCATTTTGTTGTCGCGAATGTCAGACGGATCAAATAGCGCAGCAGCAGAGCAATTGAAGCAGTGATATCCTACGTTTCCATTGCTTTCAAATTTAAATCCGGCGCGTTTGCCCTTTTTTCCGTGGTCGTTGCATACCTTACAAAGAACTTGATACCAACCACCTCCGTTGGTACGGCTAGGTAACTGGACATAGCTTCTGATCAGGTGTTCGAGACTGTCATTCATAGGTAGCGATCACTCTACCGACTATGACTTGACATGTCAACTTGTCGGCTCTGTATCTTTTCCC
>ERZ1066135.1284-NODE-1284-length-9936-cov-6.156968_pt1 | contig 9936 bp, 5 predicted proteins | sample MGYA00382782_ERZ1066135 | MGnify/ENA primary metagenome ERZ1066135 (study PRJEB33369, sample SAMEA5778365) | biofilm metagenome | biome: Industrial cooling water; feature: Water cooling tower basin; material: Biofilm | place: United Arab Emirates | collected...
CTCCCGAATACACCGGCATCCGCATGCCGCCGAGCCCGACTCCGAGCACCGCCCGCGAGCCCCAGACCGCCGCTGCTGATGCCGCCTCGGCCGCGGCAACGAACGGCATCGCGAGAACATCGGCGATGCTCCCAAGCGATAGTGCCGGCACCGCCAGAATTCCCATCGCCGCGACCAGCCCGCCGGTCCAGATGTTCAGCACGATCCCCGCGACCGGTATCCGGTGAAAATAGACGGCCATCAACGGCAGCAGCCAAAGCTGCACCGATGCCGAAACTACGACCGCCTCGAAAACAAAACGCACCGTTGGGCGTATTCGCTCCCATACGCCGCCCGCCACGAGCGGCCGCTTGAAGAGCGATGTCCGCCAGACGTTCCGGCTGCTTTCGATCCGCCAGCCCGCATCGCTCCAGTAAAGAGCTTCACAAAACCGCCGTACAACGCCGGGCACCGAAGGCGGAAACGGCGTTTCCTGCGTTGGCCGCCAGCCGCCGATCGCCCTGAGCTTTTCGATCAGCGGAACGGCCGTCGCGATTATCCCGAAAACGCTGGCAAAGGTCAGCAGCAACGAGGGGTCGAAGACATCGCTCGGCCGCCAGGCGAGCAGCACGAGCGAGCAGGCACCGGCGGCATTGAGCATCGAGCCCGACTGCCCCATCGCCCGCCCAATGAGGACAAAGCTAAACATCAGTGCCGCTCGTGTGACCGGCTTTTCCATCCCGACGGCGAAGGAAAAGATCCAGATCGCCGGCAAAACGATCGTCGCCTGCCGCACCCGCGACCGGACGAACCGGCTCGTGAAATAAAGCAGCAGCCCGGCAATAAAGGTGATATGAAGGCCCGAGATGACGAGCACGTGAAACGTCCCACCCTCGCGGAAGATCTCCGCCGTTTCGCGGTCCAGAAAGTAACGGTCGCCGAACATCGCCGCGGCTAGTATCCCGGCCGTCTGGGGGCTGAAAAGCTCGGCCGTTCGCTCAATGGCCGCACCGCGTGCCGCAAGGACCGTGGCCGCGATGCCGCCGCCTTTCGCAACGCGTTCGATCAGTAGCGGGCTCTTGAGCGTACACGCCGCGTCGATGCCCTGCCGGTCGAGCAGTTCCGGCCGACGCGCGACGCCCGGATTCAAAAATCGCTCGTCGCGGTCGAGCCCGCATTCGATGATCACCTCGTCGCCCTGCCGGAGCCCGAGCGGTTCGAGGTCGCTGCGTGCCTCGTCCGAATCGACCGGAACGAACGCCCGAACATCGCCCTCGGTCGCCATTGCCTCGCCGCGGTGAGTCATCTCCGTCGCTGCAATTCGAAGCACCGCCGTTGAAGGCCCGACCTCGACCGCACGGACAAGCTGCCCGCGGACGGCGACCGGATCGGCCTGCGGTACGATGCCGAGGTCATAGATCGCCTTTACCCGCACCGCCGAAATCGACGCCGCCTCATAGATGTAGCCGAATGCTCCTGCCGAAACGAATGCTGCGAGAAGAAGAGCGGTCGCGGCCGAGCGCTCACGAAACGCGAAAGCGAGAGCGGCCAGCAGGACGCTCGCCGCCGCAAAATATAGCGGCCCTATCGCGGAAAAATTACCGCCCACCGCCGCCCCAAATGCGAACGCTGCCGCAAGCCAAAGGAGCGGATGTCGGGTAAAGCTTCGCGTGGGTGTGGGCTCTCGGTTAGTCAATTCTGATTAGGTGCCGGATCTCGCGGAAACGCTTGTCGCCGATGCCGCGAACGAGCATCAGGCTTTCCGGCCGGCGAAATGGGCCGTGCTCGCTTCGGTGGCGGATGATCTCCATCGCAAGCCCCTCGCCGATGTTCGGGATACGGCGGAGTTCGTCCCGGCCGGCAGTATTTATGTTAATGGTTTCGTGCGAGGGAGCGGCCGGTGCGGGCTCGAGTTTATATGCCGTTTCGGCGTTCATGCCGCTTTCAGCACAACCCGCAGCGAGCACCGCGATAAGCAGCAATGCGGTCTTCACTGTGGTTCTATAACGTCCGCTTTTCGATCCTGAAAACGACATTCTCCGGCGTGCTGAAACGATGTGCAAAATGCTAAAAGTCGCGATGTTACAAAGACTTGAACGATTTAACATCGCCGAAATCCGCCGCTTTTCCACAGATTGTGTGGAAAAGCTTCTTACGGCCTCTTCAATGCTCTCACCACAGAGAAATGTCGGACCTATCCAGGCCATCCTCAGCGTTCCCTGCGGTCTCCGCGTTCAAAACCCTTTTAACGCAGAGTCCGCTGAGAATTTCGCAGAGAGAGCAGAGATGCGTCACATCCCCTCTTTCATTTCCATCATTTCGGAAAGCTCTTCGAACGCCTTTGGCAGAACCGGGCGGGCACGTGCGGCACCGTCCATTTCGCCGACGTAGCCCCTCGCGACCATCGCATCGAGAATACCGGCTGCCCGGCCATAGCCGATCTTCAGATGCCGTTGCAGCAGCGACGTCGAACCCCGTTTTGCATTTACGACCACCTTCAGCGCATCCCAGAAAAGCGGGTCGGCAGTTGCGGGGTGTTCACCTGCCTCGGCCGCCATTTCCTCTTCGCTCTTCGTTACGGTGGGGTCATAAACAGGCGGGCCGTAGGTCTTAACGTGCTCGACGATCCGGGCGATCTCCTTTTCATCGACATATGCTCCGTGAACGCGGATGACCTGCGACGTCGCCGGCGGCAAGAAAAGCATATCGCCGCGGCCGAGGAGCGACTCGGCACCATTGCCGTCGATGATCGTCCGGCTATCGACCTTTGACGAAACGCGGAACGAGATGCGTGCCGGAAAGTTCGCCTTGATCAGCCCCGTAATAACGTCCACCGAAGGCCGCTGGGTCGCGAGCACGAGGTGAATGCCGACCGCTCGTGCCATCTGGGCAAGCCGCGTAATGTACGTCTCGACCTGCTTGCCGGCGACCATCATCAGGTCGGCAAGCTCGTCGATGATGATGACGATGTACGGCAGTTTCTCGTGCGGATTGCCGTCTTCGTCAAACTGCTTGGCCGCGTTTCGCCGCTTGGCCTCGGCGTTATAGCCCTCGATATTTCGGACCGCGTAGCCGGCCAGCCGCTTGTAGCGGTTCTCCATTTCGCGAACGGCCCATTGAAGCGCGTTCGCGGCCTCTTTGGGCTCGGTAATGATCGGATTCCGCAGATGCGGGATGTCGGCATAAAGCCCGAGCTCGAGCCGCTTCGGATCGACCATTATGAAGAGCACGTCCTCGGGCGTCGCCTTGTAAAGCATCGAAACGACGAGCGAATTCACCCCGACCGATTTTCCCGCACCTGTCGCACCGGCGATCAGCAGGTGCGGCATCTTTGCAAGATCGGTAACGTAATTCTCGCCCGATATGGTCTTGCCGAGTGCGATGGTCAGCGGCGATGTTGACTTCCGGAACTGCGGCGATTCGATAACGTCGCGGAGAAATATCGTTTCGCGATCCTGGTTCGGCACCTCGATGCCGACATGTGCCGTGCCCGGAATGCGGTCGATCCGGATCGATTCGGCCTCGAGCGCAAGGCAAAGATCGTCCGCAAGGTTCGTCACGCGTGCGTATTTGACGCCCGCATCCGGCTTGAACTGAAAGGTCGTTACGACCGGCCCCGGCGAATAGCGGCTGACCGTTCCGGCAACGTTGAACTCGCGTGATTTCTCGCCGATCAAAACGGCAAGGTCGCGAAGCCGTGCGTCGTTGTGTGCAATGCGTGGCGGCGCCGGATTGAGCAATTCAGAACTCGGCAGCGAATAGCCCTCTTTTCCGACGACCTTTTTCTCCTCCGGCTTCTCTTCCGCCTTTTTCTCTTCGGCAGGCTTCTGCTCCGCCTCATCAACGGCCTCGGCAGCCTCGATGCGTTCCTCGGTCTTCATCGCCCGCGTCTTCTTCGCCGGCTTCTCAACGATCGTTGCCGGGACCGGCTCGGCGATTATCGTGTCCGGTATCGGCACCGTCGGCGGTTCCGCGGCGATCGGATGTTCGCGAAGCTCGCGGCGCCGCTGTGCCCGCTCGAGTGCGGCATCGTGCCGCTGAACGCGCTTGAGCCGCCGCCGCTCGAACCACTCGCGAATTCGGGTCTTGAGGTTCTGTATCGGCAGTTCGAACGTCGAGACCAGCCATTCGATCGAAAAGTTTGAGATCAGCAGAAGCGAGGCGACGAGCATCGCGACGAGGACGATCAGCGTGCCGGTCGTCCCGATCAGCTTTGCCGCGAGGAACGGAAATGCCCCGCCGAGCACACCGCCATAGCTCGGCTCGATCATATAGCCGAGCCCCGAGACGGCCAGCACGATCATCGCATAGCCGATGCCGCGAGCGACCGTCGGCCGGAGGCCCACCGAGCGGAACAACCGCCAGGCGATAAAGACAAGCAGCGGCGGAAGGAAATAAGCCGTAAGCCCGACGGCACTGATCAAGATCGCGGAGAGATTCGCCCCGACCACGCCGATCCAATTCTGCGTCGGGCGGCCCTGGCCATGTCCGGTAGAAATGATCGAACGGTCGTCCGGGCTTCCGGTGACAAGGCTAAGAAAAACGAGCACGGCCAGGGCGACCAACCCAACGGCAACGACCTCATTAAGCCGCGAACGCTCCTGCGGCTTCGCCCCAAGCTTCTTAACGAGCGTCGAGCCGTCGGCGAGACAGTAGTTCATCTCGTCGTCGCCATATTCCTTTTTGCACGTCGGGCAGACCTTCATTTGCCGATTGCGCTAATCCGTAGTTGCCGGGCTCTTGATGCCCTTTTTGAAAAGCAGAAATTCCTTGATGAACTCGTCTATCGCCCCGTCGAGCACCGAATCGACATCGGTCACCTCGAACTTCGTCCGCGTGTCCTTCACGAGCCGATACGGATGCAGAACGTAGTTGCGTATCTGCGACCCGAATGAAATGTCCATCTTGGTCGATTCGAGTTCGGCTGCGTCCGACCGTCGCTTTTCGAGCTCGAGCTCGTAGAGCTTTGACCGCAGCACCTGCATCGCCACCATCCGGTTCTGGAGCTGCGACCGCTGATTCTGGCAGGTTACCACAATTCCGGTGGGCAAGTGAGTTATCCTCACGGCGCTGTCGGTGACATTTACGTGCTGGCCGCCGGCTCCGGACGAGCGGTAAGTATCGACGCGGAGGTCCTTGTCCTCGATGTTCACCTCGATGTTCTCGTCGATCTCCGGCGAGACGAACATCGAAGCGAACGAGGTCTCGCGGCTGCCGCCCGAATTGAACGGTGAAATGCGGACCAGCCGATGAACCCCCGCTTCGGCCGCGAGCAACCCATAGGCATAATCACCCTCAACCCGAAACGTCGCCGACTTGATCCCGGCTTCGCTTCCCGCCTGTTCGTCGAGCAACTCGACCTTGAAACCGCGCCGCTCCGCCCATCGGATATACATCCGGAGCAGCATCTGTGCAAAGTCCTGGGCATCCGTACCGCCGGCTCCGGCCTGGATCGAGCAGATCGCATTGTTCGCGTCGGTCTCGCCCGCGAGCAGGCTTTCGGTCTCGGCTGCGTTCACTTCGCGCTCGAGCCGCTCGATCAACTCGGCAAGCTCGCCCGCCGAGGCTTCGTCCGTCTCGGCAAATTCGAAAAGCACTTCCGCATCCGAAATGCCGGTCTCGAACGCTTCCTGCTGGCCGAGAGCTTTCTCCACGCGGCTCCGCTGCTGGACGGTCCGCTGGGCCGCGGCCTGGTCATCCCAAAAGCCCGGTGCCGAGATCCTCTCTTCTAATTCTGCTAGTTCTTTTTGCTTGGCGGGTGCGTCAAAGATACCTCCCGAGTTGGAGGACCTTCTCTTTAATCTCGTCGTATTTTGATCTTAGTTCCTGTAGTTCCATTATGTTCGCTTTCAAGCGTCTTGCCCGGCGGTCGAGGCTGTATTTTGTCCGATCCATAGCCGGTTTCCGTCCGGGTCGTCGAGCCGAAACTCGGTCAGCCCGTAAAAGGTCGTTTCGAGGTTCGGGATGTCGATCCCATTCGCGCGTACCTGAGCATGATAGCCTACGATGTCGCTCGGATAAAGATAGAGCACGCCGGTCCGCGGCATTCCCGGGTGCGGGTTGATCGATTGGTCGATCATCAGCCGGCACTCGCCGAACCTCAGCATCGCCCACCGCCATTCGTCATTGCGGTTCTCAACCTCGAACCCGAGCTTCCCGTAAAATTCGACGCTACGTGCGATATTCGCCACCGGCAGCATCGGAATAAGTCTTTCCATTTTCATGCTTTCTACCAGCTACCAGCGGAAGAGTGTCCGAGCATAAAACCGAATATCCGCTCGATCGTTAATGTGAAGATCAGAGTTTCAATTTCGAACCAGCTAGGCATAGGCGGGTAACATCGTCGACCCAGTCCTTATCCACCAAAAACGAACTCCCACCTATGTCCTCTCTCTTGGGAACGACGCCCGTTTTAAGATCAACTATCGCCTTAGACCTAGTCTTTGATCACGTCGAGTTTTTGTTGGAGGTCTGTAAGTTCCATTCACGATAGTTTAACGCAGAGGACGCAGAGCGGAATGACTATTCCCCGCAAAAATAATGTTTAGCAATGCGGTACGGATCTTCTTCAGAGGTGTAAACAACTCGTTGGTTGAGCTGTTTGTCTAAGTTAACGAACGGTCGGAAGGCCGTTCGGGTCATCTCGGAAAGATCTACTCTTTCGATGCCGCACTCCTCCCTCGAAGAGCTCGCTCGAACTGCCACAAATGCCGCCAGGTAAGCTGCAAGTGCCACGACGACTAACGCCAACGCCCGACTAAACCGTCGATCTTTTCCGTCCCCGAAACGCATATCCCATCAACCCAACGGTGATAATTGTACACAACCACGCGAACCAATCGCCGTATTTTACATAGAACGTCTGCGAGCCGTCGGAGGTTGCGAAGGTCCAGACCCGCGTGTCTTCCCGGTAAACGGGTGCCGGGTCGCGGACCTCGCCGCGTTCGTCGATGTATGCCGTAATGCCGACATTGGTCACCCGGAGCAGCGGCCGGTTCGTTTCCACCGCCCGGAAGACGGCGTTTGCCAGATGCTGCCGGAGCACCGGGGTCGGCCCGAGATATCCGTCATTGGTCATCTCGATCAGCGCATCGGCACCGCCGCGGACGTACTCACGCCCGAGTTGGCCGAAATGCGACTCGAAGCAGATCATCACACCCGCCTTTCCCGTGCCGATCGGCAAAAGCTCAAAGTCCTGCCCCTGCGAAAAGCTCCCGACAAATGCCGGGACGACCGAAGCCAGCGGCTCCGGCACGAACTCGCCGAACGGCACCAGATAGATCTTGTCGTATTGAGCGACCTCGCCGCCCTGCGGCCCGACCAGCACCGCTGAGTTAAAGAACTTCCCGTCGGCGTGGTTCGGTTCGGCCGAATTGAACAGCACCGAGACATTATTCCGCCGGGCAAAACCATCGATGAACTCCCGCGTCTCGCGGTCCGATTCGTACATAAAGTTCATCGGCGATTCGGGGAAGATAACAGTTGTCAGTTCTCGGTTGTCAGTTGTCAGTTTGCCGAGTTCTTCCTCCGCCATCCGCACATGCCGCTCCCGCAGCTCCTGCCACTTCTCATACGTCAGCCCGGACATCGGGACATTCGGCTGGATCGCAACGACCCTCGCTCCGATCCTTTGAGGGTTTTCCGAGTGTTCCAGAACCTCTTCACCGCTGCGGAATAGTTGGAATCCGAAAGCAACAACCAACCAAAGGAACAGAATCAAAACAGCTCGGTTCCACGTCTTATCCGAGATCCGCTGCCCCATATCCAATGGCTCAGGTCGATCCCCATGCCGGATCTTACTAATATTTGAGGCAACGACTGCAAAGTTTCGAATGTAGAATCGGTAGAGGAAGGCGACGATACCGGCAAAAACGCAGTTGAGTAAGACGACCAAGCCGCCAACGAGTAGAACCCCGCCATTGCTCGCCAAAGCAATGTTTGCTGAAAACGCCTGTGAATATCCGATCGCGTTCCAGTTGTTTCCCGTCAGCCAGTAACGCAGGAATTCTGTAAACACCCAAACGAACGGAGCGGCAAGCATTGCAACTGATCCGAACCGGCGAAGCAGCCGCGCCATGATCGCCGCAAATATCCCCGGAAATATTCCGACGATCATGCAAACGATCAGCAGCAGAAAGTAAGCGAGCAGCGGCGGGAAACCGGCGTAGGTGATCGGGGCAAACGTCAGCCACCAGCACGTCCCGAAAAAGAAGACGAGCCCGAAGATCCAACCGGCCGTGAACGCCCGCCGCGATGAACCCTTTTCCCGCTCCACCGCTCCCAGCAGCGGGATCAGAGCGATCCACGCCAGATACCAGAGCTCGAAGTCAGGAAACGCGAGCACAAGCAAAACGCCGCCTGCCGCCGCCAGCAGCAAGCTTCGCACGTCCGGAACCCAGCTCTTGATCCTCTTAAGCACTCAGCCGAGTTTAGCAAACTTCACTCTCCGGCAGAACTTTTCTTCTGGAATCTATTGAAATTCAACCTGAACAATTTCGTTCAAAGTGACGCGACGCCCTTCGTCACAAATCCAAATTTTGTCAGAGCCCGCGTGACAATTTTCGTCAACCCGCCCGAAAACGGCGATCGGCATCATTCAAATTGAAAAGCTTTCCGTCAAACCGCGCATCCTGCGGCCGCGAACACAATGAATCCCCAAGGATTTCCAGCACTTTCCGGAAAAGCCCTTTATTTTTCGAAGGTTATCGTGATTTAAAAGAGGGTGAGCCCGGCGTTTCGGCCGGGCTCATATAGGAAGGACAACTGAAGGAACGCTCGGAAGGTTTTCAAGCACAGTGGCAAACCGCGCTCGGAGAAGAGATGGCGGCGGGGTCTTGATCAATTCAATCAAGCTAGCCGCTGTTCTTCTATGCACTCTGCGTGCCACAACCTTCAATTTGACCTATTTTCGTTCCCGTCAATTTGCCCGATTTACCTAACCTGTTCATTTGCAGCTATTTAACGAGGCGGCAAATCATTCAAAAAGCTCTGCATCCGGCGATCCGGCCGAATGCGGCCGCGTTCAGCCTTTGCACTATTTGGAACACCGCTCCGCAAGCCTCTGCAGAGAACTGACCTCCGAGTTCTCGCCATCGAGTTCCGCCGCCGATGCAGCGAACGTCCGCGCCTGCTGGCAATCGCCGCGTTCGAGATAGATCCGACCGAGCGCGACGTGAGCATCGAGCAGCCGGTTGTCCCAGAAAAGTGCCGTCTTCATCGCGCTCGTCGCCTGGTCGCGGTCGCCGCGGCGGAGGTGAATCTTGCCGAGTATCAAATAGCTCTCGGCGCTCATCGGCTCGCTGACCAAAACCCGGCGGATCGTCTCCATCGCCTTGTCGTCCTCGCCGGCCTGATATTCCTTCTTTGCCTGAGCCAGCAGAGCGTCGGTGCTGCTTACCGGTCGGACTATCGGTGCCGCTTCCCGCTGGCTCAGCACTACCGAGACAAAATCCTTTCTCTGCGGCTGGACGACCCGCAGCTTCATATCTGTTATCGTCTTTGCCCGCGTCCAATCCCGCTCGAGCGTTGCATAGCGGTTCCCTGCCGCAAGCTGCGTCCGCGCCTGATTGTCCACGTCCGCTGCACTCTCGTCCTTAAGCTCCGCTAACGTCTTTGCAAGTACGTAAAACGCCTCGCCGTCCTTCGGAGCCGCCGCCACGAGTTCTTTCAGATATTCTGCCGCCGAAGTGTAGGTGCCGTTGAGAAAATGTGCGAACGAGAGATTGAACTTGATCGCCAGGTCGTCCTCGGCATTGGCGTGTGCCTTTTCGAGAAAGCCGATGCCCTCGGCCAGCAGAGCCGCCTGCCGGGCCTCGTCACGCTTTTCGGCCTGCGAGGCCTGAACCGCGATCGCTCCGAGCATGTTGTAAAGGCTCGTGATCTTCAGTTCCTCCGAGAGCGGCCGTAGCACGGCGAGTGCCTGTTCGAAGTCCGACTGCTGCCAACGGATAACGCCCA
>ERZ1066135.1286-NODE-1286-length-9914-cov-6.991886_pt1 | contig 9914 bp, 6 predicted proteins | sample MGYA00382782_ERZ1066135 | MGnify/ENA primary metagenome ERZ1066135 (study PRJEB33369, sample SAMEA5778365) | biofilm metagenome | biome: Industrial cooling water; feature: Water cooling tower basin; material: Biofilm | place: United Arab Emirates | collected...
AGCTGCTCCTGCGAACGGGCGATCGCCTCGACGTCAGCTTCGGTCAACTTGGTCAACGGTTCCGCCTCGGCGGACGAGCCCGAAAAGACCAGGGCAAGTCCGCCGATGATCGCGGCGACGATGGCGACAGATGCGATAATGTACTTCTTATCCATTTTCGTTATCTCCGTCCTCGTTCGTTAGAACCTCAGCTTCGCGCCGAACTGCATCACACGCGGTGCGCCGACCGTCCTCGTAATCTGGCCGAAGTCCGTCTCATCGCTGAGGTCGGAGTTCGGATTGGCGAAGTTCGCCCAGTTGAAGATATTGAAGACGTCCCATTTGAGCTCGAGCGAAAGCCGCTCGGAGAGCCGCGTCGTTTTCTGCAAGCTGAAGTCGATGCGCTTCTGCGAAGGGCCGCGGAGCGTGTTCCGGCCGAGATTTCCGAAGCCGCCGAGCGGTGCAACCAGTGCACACTCGGAGTTGTTCGGGTCTTGGCAGATATTGAAGAACTCGCGGAGCCTGTCCGAACCGCCGCGGCGAAGCAACTCAAGGCTGCGGACGCTCGGGCGGCCAAAAGCGGCGTTGAATATCGTTCCGCTCGCGCCGCCGACGTTAAAGATCCGAACAAGCGTGTTGAGCGGGATCAACGGAGCGTTACGTTCGGTAGCCTCGAGGAAGATACCGAAGAACTGCGATTCGATATCGCCGCTCGTCCGGAGCACTTCAAAGCCGGCATCCGAAGCAATGATGCTGAACGGCGCACCCGACTGCCACTGGCCGGAGCCTACGAGCTGGAATCCGTTGATCCATTTGTTCTTCGACTTATTGAACGGCAGGTCCCATGTGAACGTACCGGCGAGTTTGTGCGGACGATCAAAGTCCGAAACGGCCTTGTTGGCGTTCAGGTCTCGCTGGTCGCCCTGAACAACTAGGCCGAGATTCGGCGTGTCCGGACGGCCCGAAGCGGTCGTGCTTCCCGGATCGGTCGAGCCGATGTCGATCGACTTCGACCACGTGTAAGAAAGGTTGAGCCCAAAGCCCTTCGAGAGCCGGCGGGTCACATTGAGCAGGCCCGAATGATATGAAGAATATCCGCGGGACTGCAGGATTATCGCGTCCGTCGGGTCAAAACCGAGATAGGGCACGCGAACCTCGGCGGCGATCAGGGCATTTACAAACTGGAAGTTCGCTGCCGATGCGTTGAGGTCGATGCCGCCGTTGCCGTTATTGCAAACGATGTAACCCGGCAGGCCGCGCCAGACCGTGCTGCACGCGCCAAAGGCACCGTCAACGTTATTGTTCGGACGCGTTCCACGGGCACGTTCGCTAAGCCCCGGAGCACGTGCCGGAAGCACACCGGGACGGGCGAGGTCGAAAGCGTCGTTGAGCCGGCCATAGATGTAATCCGGCGTGTTCGGATCGTTCAGGTCATAGGGTTGATTGAACCCGACCGCAAGAAGAAGGTTCTGTCCCTTCGAGCCAATGTAGCGGGCCTCAACGGTCCAGTTCTCGTTCTTGCCAAGGGCGAACTCACGTTGAATGCCGATGTTCCATTGCTGGATCATCGGTGTCTTGAGGTCGCGGTCGATGGCACGAAACTCAAGCGGCTCGACACCGGCGATCGGATCGGCCCCGGGGCCTTGATCGACGAGCACGTAGGGCGTAAAGCGGTCCGCATCGCGGAAAGCGACTCGGAACGGAAAGTAGCTCGAGAACGGCAGCATCGGATTGGTTTGGCCGAACGCGGTCGTTCCCTGAACCGTCGATGGCGAGCTTTCGGTCGCGACCTCGATCTCTTTGAAGAAGGGATAGTTCGAGTAGATCGTGTTGATGAACGCCGCCGACGGCCGATCGAAGAAGATGCCGTAGCCGCCGCGGATGACGGTTGAATCGTTCGTGAACGGCTTGAAAGCAAAGCCGACGCGCGGTGCAAAGTTGTTAAGGTCCTGGCCATTAAGCGTATGCTTGTTGCCGGCCGAGGCGATCGAGCCGAGCGATTGGTCGATCGCCGCAACGCCCGTGTTCGTGATATTCGTCGGGAGGATGAATCCCGGCTGAATGTTGTTCGGGTCGGTGACGCGGGAGAAATCAAAGTTCGAAAAGCGTCCGAATTTCTCGATCGGCCAACCGAACCAATCCCACCGAAGGCCCATCGTCAATGTCAGCTTCTGCGAAAACTTGAACTCATCCGAGATGTAGAAGCTGAGGTCGTTGAAGCGGAACTGCTTGTCGGTGATACCGAAAGCGACGTCGGCTTCGGGAACGAAGCCTGTCAGAAGCTCGGTAAAGTTCGTCAATCCCTCGAACTCGACGCCCTGCTCCTCGGGGAGGTTCGTATCGTAAAAATTGCGCTTGTGCTCAACGCCGAAGCGAAGCGAGTGGCGGCCCTTGATCCACGTTGTATTATTAGCAAAGGTCAGCGTGGTCTGGTTGCGTTTGTTGTAAACATCGTTCGGCGCCATCAGCGAGAAATCGCGGAAGTTGCCGAAGCCCGCCCAACGAGCACCGCGAAGGGTTGCCGGGCCGGAGTCAAAAACGGTTGCCGGATTGAAGATGCCGAGCCCCGGATTGGTAAGCTCGTTCGCCAAGAAACGCTCGTCGAGTTCCCGCGTGTTATCGAGGAAAAAGTAGCCGAAACGGACCTCGTTGATCAGCGTCGGCGAGAAGAAATGTGTGTTCGTGATCGCGACCGTACGGTTTCGGTCGTCCTTGATAAGCGGCGTTGCCGAGACGAGCGTGTCGTCCGAGAAAGGATCGAGCGACGGGAAGTCCGACCAGAAAAGTGTGCCGGAAAGGGTGTTCAGCCCCTTGCCTTCGCTGTTCCCGGGCGAGACCGTGTAGTCGATCCTTCCGGTGAACTGATCCTGTTCATACTCGGCCGGGAACACATTGCGGACGCGGACGAGCGGAAAGCCGCCGCGGACACGTCCCTGAACACCGCGATCTAGTATTGGCAGGCCATTCGGCAGTCCGAAAGGCGAAAAGTCCGTAATGCGAGTTGTTCCGTTAAGCAATGCTTCGACGTTAGCGGTGTTGTAGAACAGCCGCTCGAAGCGTCCGGCCGTAAGCTGCGGAATAAGGAAACCGCCCGTGACAGGATTCCTAAGGCCAAAGAGCCTGAAGCCGGGACTTGTCGGGTCGATACAGGTCGAGGCGATCGTTCCGGCAAAGGTGCCGGGCGTCAGCGTCCGCACGCAGTAGCCGGGCGAGCCCGGGCCGGGAAGGAACGTGAACGCATTGCCGAATGTGCTGACCTGGCCACCGTTCTGTGCGGTCCGGAGAAAAGCGAGGCGGATCGCTTCCGGGTCTGTCCGGTCGTTGATCAACGCGAGCGCCTCCGGAAGTACCGTATAGCTTTGTGCGGTTGGAACGTATGCAGTAGCCGAATCCGTCCGTTGGTAACCGACGAAGAAAAAAGCCCGGTCCTTTTTTATCGGCCCGCCAAGCGTGGCACCGCCTTCGAACTTGCGTGCCTTTTGGCGATCAATCCCGTCGCGGTTAAAGAAGAAATCGTTTGCGTTGAAAAGCTCGTTCTGAACGTATGCGTAGGCATTTCCGTTGAACGTATTGCCGCCGCCGCGGGTGACAAGCTGGATGTTGCCGCCGCCGCTGCGTCCTAGCGAAGCGTCATAGCCAGAGGTCAGGATCTTAACTTCCTGCACCGTTTCCGGAGCCGGCGAGATGTTGCCGGTCAGCGACCCGGTACCGGTCGCGTTGGTCGCGTCGATGCCGTTAAAGAGGACCGACTGCGAGGTGGTTCGCGAACCGGCGACCGAGACCTCCTGGTTGCCGCTGCCGTTGGCAAGCGGGTCGTTGAGGTCGGCCGCAACCGACGCATCGGTCGTAAGCGACGTAAATGCACCGCGGACCGAAGGCAAAGCCTCAAGCTTTTTACCTGTAAGTTGTGCACCGGTAACGCTCGTGCCCTCCGGAAGCGGGCCGCTGTCATCGGTTATCTCGACGTCAACTACGGCACCTTCAACACCGGCAACACCGAGGATCAGATAGACCTCGGTCGCAACACTTGCCGCGACGGTCGTCTGCTCTATTTTCGGCTCGAAACCGGCGGCCTCGGCCTTTACTTCATAATTGCCGAGCGGAAGCACGGCGAAATTCCAGGTTCCGTTATCGCGGACGGTCGTTGTCCGGGTAAGGCCGGTGGTCAAATTCTTGATCGTGACGGTCGCGCCGGGGATCAGCGCTCCGTTCTGGTCCGAAACGGTGCCACTAATGCTACCGTTGTCGGTCGCTTGGCCGAAAGCTCCGTTAAGGCTGGCAAGGCCAAAAACTACCAGAGCTATGAATTGTGTAAATCGTTTGATGCGCATGGCTCAAAAAACCTCGCTAAATTGTTCTCTCCAAGATCTCTTGTTATTAAAATTTGCTTCGGGCGGCGGCGGTTTCAGCCCACCGCCCGAAGTCCTGTTATTCCCCTTGTTCGTGATCGAAAACTAGCGGATCGGAAGGACCGGGATGTCGAATCCTTCGAGGTCGCCGCAGAATGCTCCCGTGCTCAAGCAGCCGGGGGTCGAAAGCGTGTTCGAATTGGCCGGATTGCCCAGCGGGAACACAAGAGCGGTCGCCTTGGCCGTTCCTGCCGGTCCGGGTGTCAGGTCTGTGATGGTGTAAACACGTCCGTCCTCGAGCAGCAAATAAAGGGTGTTGCCGAAAGCGGCAAGGCCTGTATCGCGGTTAACGTCGGTCGGCAGCGTGTTCGTGATGAAACGTGCCCGGCCGGCGTTCGCACCGGTCGCGAAGAGTTGGTAGATCGCTCCGTTTGCCCCCGCATTGTTGTTGAAGCGGTTTTCAGACGCGAAGATGCGGCCGTCGGCAGTAACGGCAAGGCCGTCAAAGTAAGGGTTCTCGTCTCCGCCTTGGCTATCGGCGGTCTTGATCAGGCCGGCAGCCGTCGGACCGGAGCCGATCTGTGTTGCAAGGCCGGTGGTCGGGCTGATGCGGAAGAGGCGGCGCGGCGGGGCGCTTGCGGGAAGCGTATCGTCCGAGGCGATAGCATATATCCAGCCGTCGGTTGCGTTGTAAGCGGCTGCAGCTTCAGTGAATCCGGACGGGAAGCAGGTCTCGCCGATCTGTGGTCCGATCGGGCCGCTTACACCATTCGCCTGCGGATAGGTTCCGGGCGTACGGAAGATGCGAAGATCGGAAGCAAGGCCGGTCACCGGGTCGGAGCCCGTGTTGCAAAGTTCGGTGTCGAACTCAGCGACTCCGTAGAGCACCGAACCGATCGATGCCAGGCCTTCGTATTCGCGGCGGATCGTCTGACCATTGAGTGAAAGCTGGCTGATCAGCGTTCCCTGGCCGGTGGCGAGATCGAACTGATAATACTGCTGCGGAAGGTTTGTAACGTCGCGGTTGTTATCCGTGATCGAGTAACCGATCTGGCCGAAGGCTGCTGCGTTCAGTGAAACGATAGCGGCCACGGCAAAAATTGCTTTGAACAAATTTCTCATTTTTCCTCCAAATGTCTGGGCTTCGTTGCTTGATGACTTGGTCTTTTCCCGCTCGAGGGGTTTCCCGCTTTCCTCGAGCCAATTTTGTGATCGCAATAAAGTGATCGTTAAGATTCCGGTTGTTCGTCTGTTCTTAAGGCGTGAAGCTCCTTGGCCTGAAGCAGCCGTCTTCAGCGACCCTTCGCGGCAATAGGCGGCCGATGCCCATCCGGACAACCACGAGCCTACTGATTGCTGCGAAGTGAGAAGTCTATCGGCGCGAACTAAACGGCGTGTGACCGTAACCTTAAATAAATGGGTACTTTCTGTTACGGAAACGTTACGTGCCGGAAGGCCGAGCTTCCCCGGCGCCTATCACCACTCGGGAGTTGCTTGCGCATTTGCGGGGCAAGTGACATCATCGAACTTGCTGTGAAGGTGTCTTTTTTCAACGCATTTTTGGGAGGCGATGATGAGTACAGCAGTTGAGCAGGTTCGCCCGCTTGAAGACTTTCTGGTGATGCCGGAGGCCGAAGTTGCCGAAAGCATCGAGGCCGCCCGTGAAGCCCTTGGCGGGGATGTCGTCATTCTCGGCCATCATTATCAACGCGACGACGTTATCCGTCATGCCGACCTGCAGGGCGATTCGTATCAGCTTTCTGTAATGGCCTCGCAGACCGATGCCGGACACATCGTCTTCTGCGGCGTGCACTTCATGGCCGAATCGGCCGATATCCTCGGCAAGCCGCAGCAGCGTGTGATCCTGCCCGATATGGGTGCGGGATGTTCGATGGCCGACATGGCGACGATCGACCAGGTCGAGGACGCCTGGGAGCAGCTTCGCGACATTGGTGTGCTTAAAAGCAAGGTCGCGCCGATCACCTATATGAATTCCTCGGCGGCGATCAAGGCATTTTGCGGCAGGCACGAAGGCGTCGTCTGTACAAGCTCGAATGCAGTTCCGCTCTTCGATGTCTATTTGAAAGAATTCGACAAGATGTTCTTCTTCCCGGACCAGCACCTCGGACGAAACACCGGGGCGAAGTTCGGCATCCCGCTCGACAAGATGGTCGTCTGGAATCCGCACGAAGAACTCGGCGGAAACACGCCCGAAGCTTTGCTCGAGGCAAAGCTGATCCTCTGGCGAGGCCATTGCTCGGTCCACGGGCGGTTCAAGGAGTGGCACGTTGACCGCATTCGCGAGCAGGTGCCGGGAGTGCAGGTGCTCGTGCATCCGGAGTGCACATACGAGGTAGTGCAGAAAAGCGACCTGAACGGCTCAACGAGCTTTATCATCAAAACGGTCGAGAACGCCCCGGCGGGTTCGAAATGGGCGATCGGCACCGAGGTGAACCTCGTCAATCGGCTTGCTCAGCGGTTCCCGGATAAGGAAATTCACCTGCTTGCCCCGGATCTCTGCATGTGTGCGACGATGTACCGCATCGCTCCGCAGAATCTCGCTTGGGCGATGGAAAACCTCGCCGAAGGCGTTGTGGTCAACGAGATAATCGTTGATGACGAGACGAAGCATTACGCCAATGTTGCGCTTGAGCGGATGATCCGGATGACCGAAACCGGCAAGTAACAGGCATAAATGGCAGAGCTATCTGACAAATTGCCGGACAACGTCGGCGGCCGGTTTTACGTCGATCGGATGTGTATCGACTGCGACGTTTGCCGCGATACCGCACCCGCAAACTTTACCCGCAACGATGAGAACGGGTATTCGTATGTCTATAAACAGCCCACTTCCCCCGAAGAACTTGCCCTTTGTGAAGAAGCGATGATGGCATGCCCCGTTGAGGCCATCGGCGACGACGCCTGATGCCTTAACGCCCGTATTGACGTAGGTGCTAAAATTGCAGGACACGTTAGTAAATTGAACTCGCCGGCGGTGCAACCGGAGCGAGTATTGAAGTAATTTCGAACATCTTTGGGAGGAAACTAGAATGAATATCCGTCTTTTGACGCTGCTTTTTGCCATTTTCTCGGTGACGGCCTTCGGCCAAACGTCGTGGCTTGACCGCGGATTCTCGACGCCCTGGAACACCGGCAATGGCGTAATACCGACCGCTCCGCGGAGTAACGGCGAGTCGCCAAATTCGCAGATGTGCCGCGGCACGATCCGTGCTGCCGAATCGATCAATGACCGGGCGATGACGCGGGCCGGCTGGTTCCTCTTTGGCCCGACCTACAGCTACGGCACTATCTCGATCGTGACGGCGATGGCAAGCGTTGACGGTATGTGCCGGCCGAACGAGTACAACGGTTTCGTCTTTGTCGGGAACCGCTTTGCCGGGACGCTCGCCCCGACGGTCTCTAATTCGCGGACCGATGGAGCTTTGAGCACGATCCAATTCTTTAACCCCGATAACCTGACCGTTCAGTTCGTCCGCTATGATGACGACGACGGCCTTTGCTGCCCGTCGCGGACGAGCTACGTCAACTACGAGATCACGTTGGGAACGCGTCCGGTAGTCAAGGCCGTTGACGTGGATACGCGACCGAACTGCGAGAATTCAGGCCCGATCGAGACGCAAGACAACGTGGTTTCCGGAACCGTGACCTATAGGACACGGATGGCGCTTCCGCCGACCGCTGTCTTGACCGTTTCGTTGCTTGATGTCTCAAGGGCGGATGCTGCGGCCGACGTTATCGCCCGGCAGCAGATCAACACCGCCGGCAAACAGGTCCCGTTCGATTTCAGCTTTGCCTACGACAGGGCGCGCATACAGGAGCGGAACCGCTACGCCGTCCGGGCCGAGATCCGCGATGGCGGGCGGTTGCTCTCTACGACCGACACGAACTACCCGGTGATAACGCAAGGCAATCCGCGGAATGTGGATCTGGTCGTTGTCCCGGTCGGCCGCCCGGGCCCGGGAACCGGCCAAGCCTCGGGGACGGTACGCGGCACGGTTACCTATCGGCAGCGGATAGCTCTGCCGGCCGACTCTGAGATCACGGTCAAGCTTGTTGACGCCGAAGATCCCGATGGCACGCCGGTGGCCGAGACGACCGTTACGCCGGGCACGCGGCAAGTGCCGGTTCCGTTCGAGCTCGGGTACGAACGCCGCGACGTCAATCTTCAGCGAAGCTATGTTCTGTTTGCCGAGATCCGCTCGAACAAAGCTCTTCGATTCCGTTCGGAAACCGGTACACCGGTCAACATTCGCAACGCGAATGTGCAGGGCGTTGAGATCGTCGTCAGCCCGGCGAGCGATGAGCCCGAGGTCATAACGGGCCAGTCGCTGAACGTATCGAAGTTTGGCACCGGCTCATTCCAGATCGAGGGACGCGGCTCGGAGCTCATCATCCGCGGAACCGTGACGATCCGAACCGACGGAACGGCGACCGTCTCGATAACCCGGCTAAACGGAACGATCAACTTTGAAGGAAAGCTCGTTGCTTTTGATAGCAACTCGGCGAAGATAATTGTCCGGAGTTCGGGCGATGCAGATGCCTCGGGCGAGATCGATGTCCGCTACACCGGCCGGAATCTGAATGCCGTTATCGGCAATAATCTCGTGCTTGACGGACAGAACGTTACGCTTCGTTTCTAACCACTAAAAGACGTGCTTAGAACGCGGGTAGAGGCTCGAATCTCGGGCCACTGCCCGCTTTTTTTGCGCCCGGCTTATGCAAAAAGTGCGGTGAAACAGGGTCAATTACCCTGTATGGGAGGCTATAATAATGGGCTTTGTAGATAACGATTATAAGAAAGTTAAACCGATCAAGCAGGAACATAAGAACGCATGCTGGGCCGCATGTCTTGAATGGTGGCAGCGTGCTAACAAATTCGGAACCGTTTATTCGCAGTCGGCTTTAAGGAAAGAGAAAGACATCAAGGCAATGTACAACAGCGACAGCGTTACAGGCGATGTGCATAAAAAGAGCCATGCGAACTATGGTGTGCTTGAGAAGCACGAGCTGCTGAGCCTTTACCGCCAGCCGCGGTTCGAAATGTTCGTTTACGAGGAGCCTGCGCTTCGCCCCGGGCTTATCCACGAGATACTTGCGACACGCGGCCCGGTAATTGTTGGCTATTTCGACGCATTCTCGAACGGGAATCACGTTAACGTGATCTGCGGCTATGACCTTGATATGCAGATGGTCGAGGTAATGGAACCTCGGAAGGGCAAGTTCGTCGAACGCGGCATCACGGAATACACAAGCGGGCCGGAACCGCTGGTAATCGCTTACCGCAATCGCAGCATTTGACGGCAGCGGTCGAAGGACCTAGCAAATAATATTCGGTGGGCTCGATGGCGGGCTCGCCGATTTTTTTTATACGTGGAGCTTGATCATTCCGTCCTCGATGGTGACGTCGTAGCGGTCGATCGAGCATTGCGGTTTGGTAAAGCACTCGCCACTGGTAACGTCGAACTTCCAGCCGTGGAATTCGCATTCGACCGTTGTGCCGCGAAGCTTTGAATCGGCAAGCGGATAGCCCTTGTGCGGGCAGAAATTCTCGATGGCGAAGAAACG
>ERZ1066135.1287-NODE-1287-length-9908-cov-6.479651_pt1 | contig 9908 bp, 3 predicted proteins | sample MGYA00382782_ERZ1066135 | MGnify/ENA primary metagenome ERZ1066135 (study PRJEB33369, sample SAMEA5778365) | biofilm metagenome | biome: Industrial cooling water; feature: Water cooling tower basin; material: Biofilm | place: United Arab Emirates | collected...
CACCGCCGCGCCCGCCACCGCCGACGTTCCCGCGACCACCCTGACCGGCCGCGGCGCCACCGCGGGCGCCCGCACCCTGCGTCTGGGCCGCCGAGTCCTGCGCGACGTAGCGCAGACCGTGATGCTGCTCGGACCAGTTCTGGTTGTAGATGTTGTTGTCGTGGTTGCCCGCCGACGACACCCCGACCTTGAAGAACTCGTTGTACGGCGGGAGCAGGAGGGCCGCGCCCGTGAGGAAGCCGCCGCCCGAGTGGCCATAGATGCCCACGCGATCGAGGTCGATGAAGCGATGCCGCGCGGCCAGCTGCTCGATGCCCGCCTTCTTGTCGGCCAAGGCGTAGTCGCGCAGGTTGAAGTAGCCGTAGCTATGGTAGGCGTTGGAGCGGGCCGGGTTGCCGCCGCGATTGCCGATCTGGATCACGACGAAGCCCAGCTGCGCGAGCTGCTGCGGAACGCCGCCGCTCGTGAAGCCGCCAGTGACCGACTCGGTCTGCGGCCCCGGATAGACGTTCGCGATGATCGGATACTTCTTGGTCGAGTCGAAGTCGAACGGCAGCCACATGTTGCCGTAGATGTCCGTGACGCCGTCCGCGGCCTTGGTGGTGAACGCTGTCGGCATCTTCCAGCCCATCTCGTACATCCGCGAGAGGTCGGCCGACTCGAGCGTGTGCAACACGCGCCCGGTGGTCGCGTCGCGCATCACCACCTGCGGGACGGTGTCGATCCGCGAGTAGTTGTCGATCAGCACCCGCTTGTTGGGCGACAGGGTCGCCGCATGGTTGTACGGTCCCGGCGTCAGCTCGGCGAAGCCCGTCCCGTCGAGGTTGATCTTGTACAGATGGTTGTTGTACGGGTTCTCGTCGGCGTGGCGCCCGACGCCGTTGAAGTACACGACGCGCTTCACGGAATCGACGTCGGTCATGCCCATCACGCGCCAGGCCCCGGAGGTCAGCGGACGCTTGAGGATACCGTCGTGCCCGTAGAGGTACAGGTGCTGCCAGCCGCTGCGCTCGGACATCCAGATGAAGTCGCCGCCGGTGGTCACGTACCGCGCGGAGGATGATTCGAGGAACGCGGCCTCCACCGACTCGGTCAACAGGACCTTGATCTCACGGGTGGCGACGTTGTACTCGATGAACTCCAGGTTGCGCTGGAGCCGGTCGCGACGGGTCACCCGCATGCGCTCGTGGGTGTCCACCGGCCAGTGCGGCGAGAAGAGCCGCTGATCCTTCCACTTGTCGAAGGGCAACTTGCGCGCGGCGGTCTCCCCGCGCACGTACATCCACATCTCCTGCTGGTTCACGTCCACCTCGCCGGGCATGGCGTAGCGGTACGAGACCAGCGTGGGGCGCGGCTCGGCCAGCACGTTGACGAGGTACAGCTCCTTGACCTTGCGGCTGTCGGAGCGCTGCACGAAGAACGCCTTGGAGTCCTTGGACCAGGTCACATTCGCGCGGACGCGGGGATCGCGGGCGTTCCCGCCCTGCTGTCCACCCTGCTGCTGCTGCTCGTCCTGTTGGTCGTCCTGCTGCTGCTGCTGCTGCGTGGTCGCCGTGTCGCGGAACCCGAAGCTGTAGTTGCGCTCGCCGTCGTTGGTGATCTGGACGGTATCGCCCTTCGCGACCTCGACGAAGTACAGGTTGTGCTCGCGGGCGAACACGAAGGCCGTGCTGTCGGGCGAGAAGTTGCGGAAGTCCTGCTGCGCGCCGCCGAGCCCGGCGAACGCGCCGCCACCGCCGCCGCCGCCCCCGCGACCACCACCACCGCCCGCCTGACGCTCTTCGTCGGCCGGGATCGAATCCCGACCGGCGCGCCAGGCGCCCCACAGCGTCAACTTCTCCGTGGGCAGGTTGTAGTTGTACCGCAGCGTGTCCAACGCGAAGCGGATGTTCTTGTGATCCTTGGTGAAGTTCAGCGTGGTGATCGGCAGCTGCTGCGCCTCGTACGCGCGCCGATGCAGCTCGGACAGCTGCGCCGCCATCTTCACGTGGTCGAACAGCGGTTGCTTCCCACGCGGGCCGGGGCCGACGAGGTACCACGCGCTGCCGTTCTTGTCGGTCCACCGGTAGAAGGCCGTGTCGGTCTGCTCGAGGAACCGCGGCTGCGCCGACGTGCTGTAGGTGAACTGGCCCATCGCCTGCGTGCTCCACTTGTTGGCGAGCGCCCAGTTCGCGCGATTCTTCGCCGGGTCCACGGCCGCCTGTGTCGGGTGCGGGACCAGCTGCGCACTCGCGGTGGCCGCGCAGACGCCAGTCAGCAGGAGCGCGTGGTGAAGGACTCGCGCCACAGGCGCACGGGACTCCCGTTTGGACATGTCGAGGGGTCTCCAACAAAGGGGGATCGCCGGCCCGCGACCGGGACCGGAGGGGACCACGTGGGCAACGCGCACCACGGGGTCCTGCTGGCGTACGCAGGATCGCGCTGGGATGTTGGCACGGGACCTCGCCGCTGGCAAGCGACGCCGGCCCTGAACGTGCCACCGGGCCGTCCCGTAGTGAGGAGGCCCCCACCGAGGGCGGGCGCCGACCGCGCCGCCTTCCTCACTCGCCGTCGCTCGAGGATCCTGCCCGATGTCGTCACGCCCCCACCGCTCGTCCCTGTGGCCCCTCGCCCTGCTGGTCGCGCTCGCGCCGCTCGCCGGGAACACCCAACCCGGGGCGCCGAGCGCGGCCGCGGCGTCGCGCGCTCCCGGGACCACGGTCCTGACGCTCGACGACTACGACCGCTGGAATCGACTCTCCGCGACGACGCTCTCGCCCACCGGCGAATGGCTCGCCTATGTGGTGACCTCGAACGCCGGCGCCGCCAGCCTGCACCTGCGCCACCTCGACCGCGACACGCTCGTGAGCATCAGCGGCGGGGGCAGCCCGCAGTTCTCGCCCAATGGACGCTGGGTGGCCTATCAGGTATCGCCGTCCGCCGGTGGCGGTCGGGGCGGGCGCGGCGGCGGCGCGGCCCCGCCCACGCCGCCGGCCGGACGCGGCGCCGCACCCGCCGGGGGTGCGCGCCGCATCGAGATCCGTGACCTCCGCACGCAGAGCGTCAGCGTGATCCCCGGCGCCAGCAGCATCACGTTCCTGGCCGGCAGCGACGTCGCGCTCATCCGCATGCCCAAGGCCGTGGCCACCGCCCCGCACGACGGCGCGGATCTCCTCGTCCGGACCCTGTCCACGGGCGAGACCCGCAACATCGGCAATGTCGGGCTCTTCGCGGCGAACCGGGCCGGGACCTTGCTGGGCTACACCGTCGACGCCACAAGCCGTCAGGGCAATGGCGTGTATGTCCTCGCCCTGTCCAGCGGCAGCACCCGCGCGCTCGACACCGAAAGTGCCGACTACGCCGGACTCACGTGGGACAGCAGTGGGACCCGCTTGGCCTGGCTGCGGGGCACGACGCCGGAGGGCCGACTGCATCGCGACAATGTGCTCGCCGCCGCCACCGGCATGGACGCCAGCGGCCAGCCAGCGACGATCGCCCGCGTCCGCAGCGAGGCCCTTCCGGCAGGCATGGTCATGAGCGAGTTCACGGCGCCGCGCTGGGGCAGCGACGGTCGGCGCCTGTGGCTGGGCGTGAAGGCCCAGGAGGCCGCCGCCCCCGCCGCCGACTCGGCCGACCGCGCGAACGTCGATGTGTGGCACTGGCGCGACCCCGAGCCGCAGTCCGTGCAGTTGGTGCGCGCCGCGCAGGAGCGACGCAGCACCCTGCCGGCCGTGGCCGACCTGGCGAGCGGTGCCGTGCGCGTGCTCGGCGACTCGGCCATGCGGACGCTCACACCGACCCACGACCTGGCGACGGCGATCGGCCGGCTCGACGCACCGTATCGCGGTGAGGTGGCCTGGGGCGGTAGCCGGGCCGATGTGTATCGGATCCGCACCGCGAGTGGCGAGCGGGCCTTGATCGGCCGAGGGCTGTCCCGCACGATGGGCACCTCACCGAACGGAGAATGGTTCCTGTTCCTCGAGGACGGCAAGGTGTTCGCGTACGACCTGCGCCGCGACACCAAGGTCCAGATCGATGCGGCGGCCCAACGCTCGTTCGTCGACATCACGGACGACCACGACTACGAGCGCCCCATCTACGGCGTGGCCGGGTGGAGCCGCGACGGCCGCTCGGTCCTGCTCTACGACCGCTATGACATCTGGCAGCTCGGCTTGGACGGGAAGTCCGCAGTCAACCTCACGCGCGGCGAAGGGGAGAAGCAGTCGATCCGCTTCCGGCTCGTGTCGCTGGATCGCGCCGCCGGTGGCGGTGGTGGCCGCGGCGGCGGTGGCGCCGCCCCCGACGACGCGAGCATCGACCTGAGCCAGCCGCTGTTGCTGAGCGCCTACGGCGAGTGGACCAAGCGCTCGGGATACTGGGAGCTCGCCCCGGGCGCCGCGCCGCGGCCACTGCTGTACGACGACAAGGCGATCGGCGGGATCCAAAAGGCCAGCGACGCGGACCGCCTCATCCTCACGCAGTCCACCTTCCGCGAGTATCCCGATGTCTGGGTGACGGACCGCCGCTTCAGCGCGCCCCGCAAGGTCACGGAGGCCAATCCGTTCCTGCGCGAGTATGCCTGGGGCTCGAAAGTCCTCGTGGACTACACCAACAGCAAGGGCCAGCGGCTCCAGGGCACGCTCACGCTGCCGGCGGGCTACGAGCCCGGCAAGCAGTACCCGATGATCGTGTACTTCTACGAGACCATGTCGCAGACGCATCACAACTTCTCGATGCCGACCTACGACGACCGTCCGCATATCTCGACCTATGCGAGCAACGGCTATCTCGTGCTCCAGCCCGACGTCGTCTATGAGATCGGCAAGCCCGGTTCGTCGGCGCTGGACTGTGTCTTGGCGGCGGTCGACGAGGTGATCAAGCGCGGCTACGCGGACCCGGCACGCATCGGGCTGCAGGGCCACAGCTGGGGCGGGTATCAGTCCTCGTTCATCCTCACGCAGACCGATCGCTTCGCCGCGATCGTCACCGGTGCCCCGCCGACCAACCTCACCAGCTTCGTGGGCACGCTCTACCGCTCCACGGGCACCATCCAGCAGGGCATCACCGAGGTCGGCCAGGTGCGCATGGGCCGCGACCGGAATCCCTGGAACAGCGAGGCCCTGTACGAGAGCCAGTCGCCCGTGCATCACGCCGACAAGATCCGCACGCCGTTCCTCATCCTGCACGGCACGGCCGACGGCGCCGTCGAGTGGAGCCAAGGGTTGGAGCTGTACGCGGCCGCGCGGCGGCTCGGCAAGCCGGGCATCCTGTTGTCGTATCCCGACGAACCGCATCATCTGGCGCGCCGACCGAACCAGAAGGACTTCCAGATCCGCATGAAGCAGTTCTTCGACCACTACCTCAAGGGGACCCCCGCACCGGCCTGGATGACCGAGGGCGTCCCCGCCATCCGCAAAGGCATGCCACCCACCTGACCACCGCGCGGCGACGGCGCCGTCGCGCGCACTCTTGTGCACCCCGGCTCCGCGCCGCAAACTCTTGCACCTGCCCCTTCACCCCCCACGCCGGTCCTCATCATGGCTCATCGCAGAGGCCTCACGCGCGCGACCCTCCTCACCGGACTGCTCGCGACCGCGCCCGCGCTCGCGGCGCAACAGCCGCCGGAACCCGTCAAGTTCGTCCGCTATGCGGCCATCGCCAACGATGGCAGCATCGCATTCACGTATCACGACGACATCTGGCTCGCGCAGGCCGACGGGAGCAATCCGCGCCGCCTCACGGCCCACGTCGCGCGCGATTACATGCCGCGCTTCTCCCCGGACGGACGCTGGATCGCGTTCACCAGCAACCGCTTGGGCAACGACGACGTGTTCGTGATGCCGACGACGGGCGGAGAGCCGCAACAGCTCACGTGGTGGTCGGGTGCCGACCAAGCGGTGGGCTGGACCCCCGATGGCAAGGAGGTGCTGATCTCCTCCTCCCGCGGGCAGGACCCCTGGGGGTCCCCATTGTATCGCGTCGCCCTCGATGGCTCGATCCCGCGGCCGCTGCCGATGGACATGGCGCGCACCGGGGCGATCAAACAGGACGCCACGCAGGTCGCCTTCAACCGCTCGCTCCCCAGCTACTGGCGCAAGGGCTATCGCGGCAATGCGAACGCCGACATCGCCGTGCAGGACCTGCGCAGCGGCCAGATCCGTGAACTCACCGACACGGTGCTCAAGGAGCATCGCAAGGCCGTCCACGACGTGCACCCGATGTGGGGGGCCGACGGCAAGATCTACTATGCCTCGGAGCGCGACGGCATCTTCAACATCTGGCGCATCGCCGCCAGCGGCGGGGCCGCGGAGCAGGTCACGCGGCACCGGGACGATGGGGTGCAGTTCCCGTCCATGTCGCCCGACGGCACGAAGCTCATCTACGAGAACGACTTCGAGCTGTGGACGCTCGACGTCCCCTCGGGACAGCCGCGCCGCGTGCCGATCCGCATGGCGGTCGATCCCAAGGAGACCGACCTCCGCATGCTGATGGCGACCAACCGCACCGACGGCTTCGCGCCCTCCCCCACCGGCGACTACGTCGCGATGGATGTGCGCGGCGAGATCGTGATCGTCCCGTCGGAGCAGGGCGTGGGCGAGATGCAGCAGGTCACCAACTCGGCCTGGCGCGACAAGGCCCCGCTGTGGTCACCCGATGGGGCCCATCTCGCGTACGTCTCCGACGAGTCCGGTGAGGAAGAGATCTGGCTGTTCACGCGGGCGACCGGTGCCAAGCGCAAGCTCACCACCCACGAGTCGGAGAAGACCAACCTCCTCTGGTCGGGGAACTCGCAGAAGCTCGTGTTCACGGGTGCGAACCGCCTGTTCGAGATCGACATCGCGAGCGGCCGCAGCACCGAGCTGGCCTACAATCGCGCGGGGGGCTACACCCCGACGGCGTACTCGGCCGACGATCGCTGGCTGGTCTACACGCGGCGCGACGACGACCAGAATGCGGACGTATACCTGTTCGAGATCGCGACCCGCCGCGAGACCAACATCACGCGCGATCCGTTCACGGACGGCAACGGCACGCTGACGCCCGACGGCACGCACGTGGTCTTCACGTCGAACCGCAGTGGCACCGGCCAGGTGTACGTGGTGTCGCTCGCGCGCATCACGGAGGACCCGAACGACCCGCTGGTGCGCGAGCGGCGCGCCCGGGAGAATTCGGGGGGTGGACGCGGCGGTCAGGGCGGTCAGGGCGGCCAAGGCGGCGCCGAGGCCGCCGGCGACCGCACGCTCACGATCCGCGTCGACACCGCGGGGATCGCGCGACGCGCCGTCGCGCTCACGACGGGCAGCGCGGCGGCGGGGAGTCCGTTCCTCTCGCGCGACGGCCGGACGGTGTACTACACGGTCGGCGGTGGTGGTGGTGGTGGCGGGGGGGGACGCGGCGGTGCGGCCGCGCCGGCCGCTGAGGGTGAGGGCGGCCTGTTCGCGATCGGTATCGACGGGCAGAACGGACGGCGCCTCGCACCGGGGAGCTTCCCTGGCCTGACGCCGTCGGGTGACCGCCGCTATGTGTTCTTCCGGCGCAACGCGCCGGGGGGCGCCGGCGGCGGCGAGGATGCGCCCGAGACGGTGGGCAGCGCCGAGGTGCATCGCCTGGCGATCGCCACGCCCACGCGCACGGAGCGGGTCTCGTTCTCGTTCCCCATCCGCGTGGATCGCCGCGAGGAATGGCGGCAGGTCTTCGGCGAGTCGTGGCGCGTGATGAAGTACCGCTTCTACGACGAGAAGATGCACGGCGTCGACTGGAACGCGATGAAGCGGAAGTACGAACCCCTGCTGCGGCATGTCGGCACCAACGAGGACCTGCACGATCTCGCCAACGAGATGATTGGCGAACTCAACGCCTCGCACACGGGCGTCAGCGGCCCGTCCACGCGCGCGCTGCCCCGCGTGTACACCACGCGCTATCTGGGCTTCGAACTCGCGCCCGCCAACGGGCGCTATCGCATCTCGCACATCTACCGCGACGGGCCGGCCGACAAGGAATGGCTCGGGCTCGCGGTGGGCGACTATGTGCTGGCCATCGACGGGCAGGAGCTGAAGGACGGCGACAATTACTGGAAGCTGCTCAGCACCACGCTGAACACCTACATCCCCGTGCGCGTGGCCAAGACGCCCGCCGGTGAGGCGGCACGCACCGTGCGCATCGCGTCGGTGACCAACCTCGGCGACATCAAGTACGAGGAGTTCGTCGCGAAGAACCGTGAGCAGGTCGCGGCCGCCACGAACGGCGAGATCGCCTACGTGCATATCCGCTCGATGAACCAGCCGTCGCTCGAGCGCTTCCGTCGCGAGATCGACCAATACGCGAACGCGAAGGGCATCATCATCGACATCCGCTTCAACGGCGGCGGCAACATCGACCAGGAACTCATCGACATCCTGGAGCGCCGGCCGTACGAGTACTGGAACAGCCGCAACGGGTCACCGGTCTGGGGCCGCCGCCCGCGACAGCTGATCGACGGGCCCAAGGTGATGCTGATCAATCAGCGCTCGGGCTCGGACTCCGAGGTCACCCCGCAGGCCTTCAAGGACCTCGGGCTCGGCCGCGTCGTCGGCCAGCCGACCGCGGCCGCGGTGATCGCGACGGGGAGCTACTCGCTGCTGCACGGCGGGAGCATCCGCACCCCGGGCTCGCTGGTCGCGACCTTCGATCCGACCAAGCCGAACAACTGGGGCATCAACCTCGAGAACTTCGGGGTGGAGCCCGACGTGTGGGTGCGCAACACGCCGATGGATCATCTGCGCGGGGTGGACCGCGAGCTGCAGGAGGCCATCAAGGAAGTCCAGCGCATGAAGGCCGAGGAGGAGGCCAAGCGCCGACGCGCCTCCAACTGAGTCGGTCACCGATTACTTTCTTCAGCGGGGCGGTCCGCAGGGTCTGCGGATCGCCCCGTTGGAGCGGTGGCCGAGTGGTTGAAGGCAGCGGTCTTGAAAACCGCCAGGGGTTCACGCCCCTCGTGGGTTCGAATCCCACCCGCTCCGTTTCCGCTCACCGGGAGGCCCCGATGCTACTTCGCTCCGCCGTGCTCGTCCTCGCCGGCATGTTGCTGGCCTGCGGCAAGGATTCACCGGCCGAACCTGAGCCCTTGGTGGTGACCATCACCCCCACGAATCCCACGATCGGGGCCGGGCAAGAACTGCGGCTGCAGGCGTCGATCAGCCGCGGTCTGACCCAGTTGTTCGAGTGGGAGTCCGAGTTGCCGAACGTCGCGACCGTCTCCCTGACCGGCGTCGTCACCGGGCTGATCCCCGGTTCGACACTGATCAAGGCCACGTGGAGCGCCGATTCCACGGTCTTCGCCACGACGCGGGTGACCGTCTCGGACGGCGTGGAGGACCGCGCGGCCGCCGCGAGCGTGCCACCGCGCGACTGACGGCGCAGGGCCGGGAAGGTGCCGCCGGACCGACAGAGTTGCGCCAGCCCCCTCGCGCTGTTTCTATTCAGAGGTTGTGCACTGGAGACGTGGCCGAGAGGCTGAAGGCGGCGGTTTGCTAAACCGTTATACGGGGTAAACCCGTATCGAGGGTTCGAATCCCTCCGTCTCCGTGGCGGGGTCGTCGGCATCGCTGGCGACCCCGCCGTTGTTCCCCCCCCTCGTCCGATCCGATGGCTGCCGACCCGACCCCGCCGCGCGTCCGTTTCGCGCCCTCGCCCACGGGCTACCTGCACGTGGGTGGTGCGCGCACTGCGCTCTACAACTGGCTCTATGCGCGGCAGCGCGGTGGGCAGTTCCTGCTGCGCATCGAGGACACGGACCGCGCGCGTTCGACCGACGAGAGCACCGCCGCCATCTTCGAGGGCCTGCGCTGGCTGGGGCTCGATTGGGATGAGGAGGTCGTGTTCCAGGGAGCGAACATCGCCCAGCATCAAGCCGACGCCGCGCGGCTGCTCGCGAGTGGGCACGTGTATCG
>ERZ1066135.1288-NODE-1288-length-9899-cov-4.714953_pt1 | contig 9899 bp, 9 predicted proteins | sample MGYA00382782_ERZ1066135 | MGnify/ENA primary metagenome ERZ1066135 (study PRJEB33369, sample SAMEA5778365) | biofilm metagenome | biome: Industrial cooling water; feature: Water cooling tower basin; material: Biofilm | place: United Arab Emirates | collected...
AACGTGTAGCGCAAGACAACGTCCTTCCGCGCGTCCTGCTGCACCTTCAATTCGAGGAAGCCAATGTCAGCAGAGGGGTCCGTAGGCTCGGTCATGGCGATGCCTGCCCAGACTTCTTTTCCGCGCGAAGCATGAGGGTCCAGCCGAGACCCATGCCAGTAAGCACGCGATCATAGAGGCGCCCAGACGCAGCGCGCATGGCGCGTTTCACATATCGATTGGCCACAAGGCGCGGAACGCCTCGGTTGGCGATCGGCGTCAGGACGTGAAGCTCGCGCACGTCCACAAACGGCGTGAGCAAATCAACAAGCTCTCGGCGATCGAACCAGCGCCGTAGCTGGCCTGGTTGCGGCGGCGGTACCTTATTGTAGCGCTCGAGTACCGGGCGGTTTTGTGTGGCGAGGATGAACACGCCCCCCGGCCGAAGCAGCGAAGCGACTTTGCCCACGAACGCAGAGTGATCTGCTACGTGTGAGAGAACCTCCAGCGAGACGACCACGTCATATCCTTCAATCGCAAAGTCGAGCCCCATAAAATCTCCGGACACGAAGCGCACATCCGGAATCCGTTTCGCGGCACGATCGACAACCGCTGCGGAAAGGTCCGTCGCAGTTACGCGACCAAAGGGTTTCATCGAAGGGCATAGCCAACCAGCGCCACATCCCACTTCAAGAATGTCGAGATCGGTGCGATCGAGCCGCGACAGCCAGTCTATAACCAACCTTTGCTGGTCGAACGACACTTCCGTGAGGCGACGCTCGCGTGTCTCTTCATTCCATCTGGTCCAATAGCTTTGCTGCAGCGCCAAAGAGCTCTCCATGGCGGCCACCTAAGCGTGATCATCGGGAGCGACGCTCACCCGAAAGCGCTCCGCCTGCGCGGCGATGGGTGCATCGATCATCACACGAAAGGGCGCCGCTGCACGGTCGCGTATCGACAGCGCCCCCTGCCAGCGGTCTTCAACGAGAAGAATCTGTGCGCCGCTGGCGTCAAACGCTTGGACGTGCAGATGTGCGCGGACCAGTCCTATGCGCCCGCGCTGCCGCTGGGCCCACCCGCGCAAGTCGGCGGCGCCGCCATCTCGACTCTCGATGCCTACTCCGCTCAGGATTACGTTGTATCCACTGGCTACCTCAACAGTAATTGCATTGAGCGGCTGCTGCGCAGCAGCGGGAGTAGTGAGGCAGAGTGCGGCCAAGAGCACTAGAACAGACTTCATGTTGCTTCCTCGCTTCCGATCGAGACAGCGCGGCTGACGCTAACGGCGTCATCGCGCTGTCTCGACATTTCACTGCACCGTGAAGTGAAGGTTTCCTTCCATCGCGTGTCCATCGCCCGTCGCCGTCCAATGCACCTCGTAAGCGCCTGATGGGAGCGCTGGCAGCGGAATGGAGTAAGCTGTCGCCGCGCTGGTGGAAGGCGTGAAAGTGACGGGAATAGCCGCGTGTCCAGCCCCGTTCAGTTGAACAAGCGTGAGCACGACCGGGTGTTCAAACGTGAGCGAGAGCGTGCGTGGCGCTTGCGCAAGCACCGCGTCGTCCGCCGGAACGGATACGACTTCCACGGCATCGCCGTGCGTCTCCTGCGCCAGGGCTGGCGTGGCTACGAGCGCGAGCGCCGTTGCGATAATAAGGTGTCTCATACTGTCCTCCTTGGTTGAGCTGTTGGGCAACGCACCGCTGTGCGCATTTTCATGCGCGATGCGGTTCGTCGCCCTCGGGGATAATCTCGCTGGGATCGACACGCGCTCCGTGCGCTTTGCGCATCTCGACATGCACGTGATTGGTAATGCCGCGCGGGTAGCGCATACTGAGATCTTGCGCGCGCCCGATCGGATCACCGACTTGGACCATATCGCCGAGTGCTACGTCGGGCCCGACATAGAGCACGCGTGCGACGCGGCCGCTCTCGCGGTCCTGCAGCTCGACGAAGCTGTACCTATCGTCATTGCGATAGGCCAGGCCAGTCAGCGTCACCTCGCCGCCGATGGGCGCATGGACAATCTCGCCAGGCTCAGCGACGTAGTCCGCCCCTCGGTGCCGGCGACGACCGCCAGATCGTGATGCGCCATACGCGCCCGACCCGTAGGTGTCTTCCCCGCGCAACGTGTGACCCGTTGGATTGGCTAGATCGGCGACGCCATCACCGTCCGTGTCGATGCTCCACGCATAGGCCGACGGCGGCGAACTAAGCTCAAGCGTGTCGGCAGTGGACGTTGCGGCCGGCGTAGCTGCGGCGAAGCCAATCGTTGCCGCGCTTGTTAGGGCGAGAAAATAGAACACGCGTGCGACCGCGCCCGAAGCAGGGATGATGATCGGGCGCGGTCGCTCCGCCGCATCAGGATGGGGGGCGTTCATGCGGCGGATTCCTTGTAGGCAAGCAGGCGAAGCGCGTTGAAAACGACCAGCAAGGTCGAGCCTTCGTGGAAGATGATTGCGGCGCCGATTTGCAGCCCGAAAATGGTCGATGGAATCAGAAAGGCGACGACGCCGAGGCTCACCCACAGATTTTGTCGAATGACGCTACTCGTCCGGCGGCTCAGGCCCACCGCGAATGGTAGGTGCTTCAGATCATCCGCCATCAGCGCAATGTCGGCTGTCTCCAACGCGACATCCGAACCCGCGGCGCCCATCGCTACACCGACATTCGCGTGAGCAAGCGCGGGCGCATCATTGACGCCATCGCCGACCATCGCGACGCCGCCCGGTTCAGCGCGCAGCGTATTGATCGCGGCGACCTTCTCATCCGGCATCAGCCCACCGAATGCCTGGCTAAGACCGATATTAACGGCGACCGCATTGGCGACACGCTGATTGTCACCGGTGAGCATGACGATCCGCTTGACGCCGAGCCGGCGCAATCGTTCGATTACGCCCTTGGCGGCCGAGCGTTCGGTGTCCATGACGCCGAGGGCTCCGAGATACCGCGAGCCCCGGCGCACGACCATTACAGTGCGCCCATTGCTTTCGAGCTCCTCGACGATGCCTCGCAATTCCGCCGACAATGGAGCGGCGCTCGACTCAAACAGGCCTGGCTTACCGATCTGAACGACAGCGCCCTGAATGCGACCCTGGACACCCTTGCCGGTGATGCTTTCCACCGCATCCGCCTTCGGGATGCTGGCGTCGCCTAACTCTTTACCGCCGTCGCGAACAATGGCGGCCGCCAACGGGTGATCGCTGCTGCGCTCGATCGCAACAGCAACGGCGAGCAACTCACTACGCTCGATGCCAATGACGGGGCGAACGTCGGTGAGGAAGGGGTCTCCTTCCGTCAGCGTTCCAGTTTTGTCGAACGCCATCGCGCTGACGCGCCCAAGCGTTTCCAGGGGAGCTCCGCCCTTCACCAACACGCCGCCGCGCGCCGCACGTGCGACGCCGCTCAACACGGCGCTCGGCACAGAAATGGCCAATGCGCAGGGACTAGCCGCGACGAGAACCGCCATGGCGCGGTAGAAGCTGGCCGAGAACGGTTCGTCGATTGCAATCCACGCAAACATCAGAACGCCGACGAGCGCGAGAACGCAGGGTACAAAAATTCGCTCGAACTTCTCGGTGAATTGCTGCGTTGGCGAGCGCTGCGCTTCAGCGCGCGAGACTAAATCCACGATCCGTGCCAGCGTCGTTTCGCTGGCGAGTCGCGCGACACGTATATCGATCGCTCCGGCGCCGTTGATCGTCCCTGCGAAAACGCGGTGTTCTTCGGGGGCCTTGGCGAAATCCGAATACGCAAGGCCAGGGTTGGCCGCGGTCTTGTCCACTGGTGCGCTCTCGCCCGTTATTGGCGCTTGGTTCACGCTGCTCGCGCCCGCAATGACGATCCCGTCGGCGGCGAGCCGCTCGTTTGGCTTTACGATCACGACATCCCCGACCTTCAAATCGGCGACGTCGATTTCCTCGGTTTCATCTCCGCGACGGACGAGCGCGCGCTGGGGCGCGAGATCGGCGAGCGCTTCGATGGCTCTTTTGGCGCGGCCCATCGCCCAATTTTCGAGCGCATGACCGAGACTGAACAAGAAAAGGAGCAGCGCCCCTTCCGCCCAGGCGCCTAGCGCGGCTGCGCCAAGGGCGGCGACAAGCATGAGCGTGTCGATTCGAAACTCGCGATGCCGCAAGTTCTCGATCGCCTCGCGCGTCGTGTAGTAGCCCCCGAGCAAATAAGCGAGAATGAATGCGGCGAGCGGTAGCGCTCCAACGGCTGCTTGCTCGGCTAGCCAGCCCACGCCGAGCGCGGCGCCCGATCCCAAGGCGAATATGAGCTCCGAACGCTCGCCAAACGGGCCGCCGTGAGCGTGATCATGCTTGTGAGTCTTGTGAGTGTCGGTTCCGGCCTTGGCCGACGCCGGAGGCGGCGCGTCGCCTCCCTCAAGGAGCTTCAGAGCTTGGTCTTGGTCTATGGTCTGCGGATCGAATTCTACGAGCGCCTCGCCATTCTCGAAGTCGATGACATGGAGCACGCCGCTTGCTTCGCGCAAACGCGCGACGCTCGCCTTCGACGATGTAGGCGGCAAGACGACCGAGAAATGGCCGCGTTGGCGCGCCAAACTTGCGCCCATCTGACCAGCGGTCAAGCGGATGCGCGCCAACGTGGTTTTCTCCGGATCAAAGTGAACGCATATTTTGAGCGCCGTGCTATCCGAAGCGCTGACCACGTGTGCTTGGCTTACGGCGGCGAGCCTCTGCACCTTTGTCGTCAATTCAACAGCGCAGCGCCTGCAACGCGCCGCCGACGACGACCGCAGCAAGTCGCTCACATCCAGCCGGTCCTTTGCACTCGCCATGGCCGATTGGCTCCTTTTGTTGGGGCGTCCTTTTGAAGTCGCCCGAGCGCGCGCTATCGCCGCGCGAGGCGCGCTTCCAGAATTCGCACCATGCCCTCCGGTGTTAGGAAGTCGTGGTCTTCGTCGAGGACACCGTTGAAGAGAAAGGACGGCGTGTGATTGACGCCGAGCTGCGCGGCTTGCTCGGAGCTGCGCCGCACGCGCGCCGCGCCTGCCGGGTCAGTTAGGCAGGCCATGACCTGAGCTTCTGACAAGCCCCACTCGGCGCCGGTCGCCACGAGCGCGTTCCGCACGCCTCCCATGGTGCCGGTTCCAAGAATTGCGGCCTGCCTCTCGAAGAGGATTTTGACGCGCCGCAGATATTCTTCCGGAGCAGCATTCTCGCAGCGCGCGAGTTGGAACATGCCGACTGCGACGCTTGCGGGCTGGGTCGCCATCTCCCGCAACGTGAAGCGCACGCGACCTGTCTCGATGTACCTTGTCCGCAGCGTCTCCCAGTTCTGCGCGTGGAATTGAGCGCAATGCGGACAGGTCAGGGACGCGTACTCAATGATGTGAAGGGGCGCACTGGCGGACCCAACCGTCATCTCATCGCTAGCTTGGGACCAAGCTTCGCCGGCCAAAACGAGGGGTGGCAATCCCACGGCAGCACAAACAAACGAACGGCGGCTTGGCAGGAAGGTCCCGCGTCTCATGGTGAGCCTCGCTCTATGGCGATTGTGGCCGCGACCGCGTTAGTTACCGCGGCAATGCGCAGCGCCGCCTGGATACTCTCGATCGTCACGTTGCGCTTGTGTAGCTCCTGCTCATGGGCATTGAGGCAAGCGCCGCACTGATGCACCGCCGAAACCGCCAAGGCCCAGAGTTCAAAATCGATCTTGTCGATGTTGCGCTCACCCAGAGCGGTCATGCTCAGGTTCACAGGCATCGCGCGATAGTCGTGATTACCCAGGAGATTGATTGCTGCATAATAGACCGTGTTCATCGCCATGATCGTCGCCGCCGACTTTGCGGCGACGTGTGCGGCCTGCGACAGACGCTGTGCCGTTTCATCCTGAAGTGCGCGGATGAGGAGTGGTTCGCCGGTCGCGTAGGCGCAGGCGAGAAAGCAACCCCACTTCTGTTGATCGGAGAGGATCGTCTCGTCGATCAGGATGTCGAGATTGCGCTGCTGATCGAGCGCATAGGCCGGCAGAGAGTCACGAAGCGCATCGATAGACATTGTAAGACCTTTCCTTCAGTTGACTCATTGGGGCGCCTCCAGAGGATCGGCGCACACGGCGGCTCGAACGGGGAAGCGCAACGCGCCGAGGGCGCCATCCGCGAAGACGAGCCGGACAACAACAGTGCGCGCCGTGACATTGCCGCCTGCATCCGCGACAAGGAGACCGTCACCGGCGCGACGCAGAGCGATGCGTCGCGGTTGGCCGGACGCGACAAGTGAGACTGCTCCCTCCGCCTCGACAGGCATGCCGTTCTGATTGCGCACCCGCACCTCAATGCGCTCGGCGCGAACCGCGACTTCCACGTCCGCCCGGTTCATTGCGCGCACATAGCCACCGCATCGCGCCAGCCCCGCCGCTGCGGGCGCCGCGCCCAACCAGGACGCGGCCACCGCGACGACGCAGGAGGCGACAGCCCTCGACATCTATTCGGCTTGCGCCGGCGCGCCGCCGGAATAGGCCGTAGGCATCTCGCCTTCGCGGGCGCGATGACCGCTCTTCAGCATGAGCCGGCAGATGGCTGGCAGAACGAAAAGCGTCAGCAGTGTTGCTGTGATAAGACCGCCGATGACCACCGTGGCGAGCGGCTTTTGCACTTCCGCGCCGGTTCCGTGCGCGATCGCCATCGGCACGAAGCCAATCGCGGGCACAATGCCGGTCATAAGAACCGCTCGGAATTTCTCGATCATGCCGTCGCGGATCGAGTCTTCGAGCGGCATGCCCATATCGAGTCGCTTGTTGATGCTCGTCATCACGACCAAGCCGTTCAGCACCGCCACGCCCGCAAGGCAGATGAAGCCCACGGCGGCTGAGATCGAAAACGGCATCCCGGTGAGAACCAGCGTGAAGACGCCGCCGGCAAGCGCGAGCGGAACGGCCGTGAAGACCGCCCCTGCCGCCCGGAATGTTCCAAGGGCCATGTAGAGAATGCCGAAGATCAGGATGAAACAGGCAGGGACGATCAGCGACATCCGCTGCGACGCCGATTGCAAATTCTCAAACTGCCCGCCCCAATCGAGGCGAGCGCCGGTCGGCAATTCGACCTCAGCCGCCACGCGTCGCTGCGCCTCCGCCACGAAAGAACCGAGATCGCGCCCGCGGACGTTCGCCTGGACAACCACACGTCGGCTGCCGTTCTCGCGGCTCACCTGGTTCAAGCCCTCGGAGAAGGCGAAGGTTGCGACTTCGCGAAGGGGGATCGACGCCCGCGGTCCAGTTTCGGTTTCGGGCAACATGACTGGAAGCGCCCCGACTGCGTCGAGATCGTCGCGCACCGCTGAGGGCAAGCGAACGACGACGTCAAAGCGCCGATCGCCCTCAAACACGAGTCCCGCTTCGCGCCCGCCCATCGCCGTCGCGACCGTGTCGGTGACTTCCTGCAGCGAGAGGCCGTAGCGTGCGATGGCGTCGCGATCGAATCGCACGTCGAGCGTGGGAAAGCCTCCAGTCTGTTCGACCTTCACGTCCGCCGCGCCGTCGATCGATTGCAGCACGGTCGCGATCCGACCGGCCGTCTCACTCATGACGTCGAGATCGTCGCCGTAGAGTTTGATCGCCACATCACCGCGAACGCCTGCGATCAATTCGTTGAAGCGCATCTGAATCGGCTGGGTAAACTCGTACTGATTGCCGATGAGCTGCGTGAGGCGTGCTTCAATGCGCGCGATAAGCTCGGCTTTTGGCTCATTGGGATTGGGCCACTCCGAGCGCGGCTTCAGGATGACGAACGAGTCCGAGATGTTGACAGGCATCGGATCGGACGCGACTTCGGCAGTGCCTGTCTTCGAGAAGACAAACGCCACTTCTGGGAATTCGGAGATCGCTTCCTCAATTCGCGCCTGCATCGACGCCGATTGCTGCAGCGATGTCGATGGGATGCGCACGGCCTGCACCGCGATATCCTGTTCGTCGAGCTGAGGAATGAACTCCTGGCCAAGCGTGAAGAAGAGCGCCCCAGCCAAAGCGAACACCGCAATGCCGCCGCCGATCACGGGGATCGGCCGCTTCAGTGAGAAGTTCAAGCCAGGCAAGTAGCGATTGCGCGCCACCTCGATAGGCTTCACGTCCTTCTCGGCGACTTTGCCGCGGATCACCAAGGCGACCATGGCTGGCACGAAAGTCAGCGACAGAATGAAAGCCGCGCCCAGGGCGAGCATCAACGTGATCGCCATAGGCGAGAACATCTTGCCTTCAACGCCCGAGAACGTGAGCAACGGTGCAAAGACGAGGAAGATGATAATCTGGCCGAAGATGGTTGGCTTGATCATCTCGCGCGCAGCCTCGGTCGTCTCGTGAAGACGCTCCGACAAGGTTAGCAATCGTCCCTCATGATGCTGGCGCTCGGACAGTCGCCTTAGACAGTTTTCGATAATGATCACCGACCCATCGACGATTAGACCGAAGTCGAGCGCGCCCAGGCTCATGAGATTTCCCGAGACGCGGAAGAAATTCATGCCAATGGCCGTCATCAGCATCGAGAAGGGAATGATCAAGGTTGCGATGATGGCCGCGCGCACATTGCCCAGCATGAGGAACAGCACGGCGGCGACTAGCAGCGCGCCTTCGGCCAGGTTGCGCTCGACCGTCGCGATCGTAGCGTTGACCAGCTTGGAACGGTCATAGACGACTTCTGCGACGATGCCCGGTGGGAGCGTGCGAGAGATTTCGGCGAGACGCTCAGATGCCGCGGCGGCGACCGTGCGGCTATTGCCACCCATCAGCATCAGCACGGTGCCGACCACAACTTCTCGTCCGCCCGAGGTCGCAGCGCCAGTGCGAAGATCGCCGCCAACGCTAACATTCGCGACATCGCGCACAGTGATCGGCACGCCATCGCGCGTAGCGACGACTGCTTCGGAAATTTCCGCGAGCGTGCGGATACGCGCATCCGCACGGATCAGGAAGGATTCCCCGCCTTGCTGGATGAAATTGGCGCCTACCGAAAGGTTGGCGCGCTCCAAGGCTTCCGCCAACTCGGAGAAGGAAATGCCATAAGCGGAAAGCGCACCAGCGTCGGGCTCAACAACATATTGCTTCTCATAACCGCCGATCGAGTCGATGCCAGCGACGCCACCCACCGCGCGCATTTGCGGACGGATGATCCAATCCTGGACGGTGCGCAGATACGCAGCCTGCGAAACCGGGTCCGCAAGACGCTCCCCTTCCACTGTCAGGTAGGAGCCGTCGGGCTGCCAGCCGGGCTCACCCGTCGCAGCGCGTCCGCCTTCCGCATTCGGATCGGCGAAATGCACCGTCCACATCAGCACTTCGCCCAAGCCCGTCGAGATCGGCCCCATTTGCGGCTCGACGCCCTCGGGCAAGCTCTCTCGCGCTTGCGTAAGCCGCTCGGCCACTTGCTGGCGAGCGAAGTAAACATCGACGCTATCGTCGAAAACGACTGTGACCTGGCTAAAGCCGTTGCGCGAAATCGAGCGCGTGCTTTGCAATCCGACGATTCCCGACATCGCGGTTTCGACCGGGTAGGTGACCAGGCGTTCGACATCGAGCGGCCCAAACGACGGCGCCACCGAATTGATCTGCACCTGACGATTGGTGATGTCGGGCACCGCATCGATGGGCAGACGCATGATGTTGAAGACGCCGATGCCAGCGATGAGAAGCGTGATCGCGATCACAGCCCAGCGGGCTTTGACGGAGAGTTCGAGAAGGCGGCTGATCATAATGGTCAAGTCCGGTCGGAAGCTATTGAGGAAGCGGGCTCAGTGGTCGTGCGAGGCGGAGCCCTTGCCGATCTCGGCCTTCACCAAGAATGCGTTTTCGGAGACGTACGATTCGCCCGCCGCTAGCCCAGACACGATCTCAACCGTGTCCTGGCCCGTGCGCCCGATCGTGACAGGCCGCGCTTCATAGGTTTCCGGCGCGACCAGCACGAAGAC
>ERZ1066135.1290-NODE-1290-length-9896-cov-13.220709_pt1 | contig 9896 bp, 16 predicted proteins | sample MGYA00382782_ERZ1066135 | MGnify/ENA primary metagenome ERZ1066135 (study PRJEB33369, sample SAMEA5778365) | biofilm metagenome | biome: Industrial cooling water; feature: Water cooling tower basin; material: Biofilm | place: United Arab Emirates | collected...
TAAAGAATGCCGACGTCATGGAGGCCGTCCTCAAGTCGATCAAAAAGTCGCCTGTTAGTGCAGACATTGAAAAGGACGCGAAAAAGAAGAAGCGCTCCCACTCCGACGAAGAAGACAGCGAGGAAGAACAAAAATCCAGCAAAAAGGAAAAAAAGGAAAAGAAAGACAAAAAGGACAAAAAGGACAAGAAAGAAAAGGAAAATGAAAAGAAGGACAAAAAGGAAAAGAAGCATTAATTGTCCGCGATATTAGCAACAACACTCTGTTCTTCACCTTGGCTTCCATCAAATTTTTCGCATAATAAAATGAGTTTCATGACAATGTCATGGGTCCGTTGGGACGCAATCTGGGCTTGGGCGATAAATTCTTCCACCGTAACATCTGGTCCGGAATCAACTGTAGCATCTGCGGCAATTGGCGTCATTTTTATTGAATATTATTTACTTTTTATTTTGTCGACACAAATTTAATCAGGTCGAGGACGCGACAGGAATAGCCATATTCATTGTCGTACCATGCGACCAGCTTGACAAAGGTGTCATTCAGGGCGATACCTGCCTTGACATCAAAGATGCACGAGTGCGGGTCCCCAATGAAATCAGAGCTGACCACCTCGTCATGGCAGACTGAGAGGATGCCTTTAAGGGGCCCGTTCGCAGCTTCCGACAGGGCGTCGACGATTTCGGAATACTTGCAGGGCCTTTCCAGACGACACGTCAGATCGACAACAGAGACATCTGCAGTGGGCACACGAAGCGCCATGCCGGTCAGCTTGCCGTTCAGGGAGGGAATGACCTTTCCGACAGCCTTGGCTGCACCAGTGCTAGCTGGAATGATGTTTTGCGCGGCTCCACGGCCACTCCTCCAGTCCTTCCCAGAGGGGCCGTCGACGGTCTTTTGGGTGGCCGTAACAGCATGGCACGTGGTCATCAGCCCCTCCAACAGCCCAAATTTTTCATGTACAACCTTGGCAAGCGGCGCAAGACAATTAGTAGTGCAAGAGGCATTCCTATTGTGGTTGGTTGTTGTCAAACAAAAATCCGTACGAAATGACCGAATGGGAACGATCGAATGATTCATGGTTCACACCCATCACATACATGGGCGCATCCGAAGATGGCGCAGTTATGATCACGCGCTTGGCACCTCCCTTCAGATGGCCGGAAGCGCCCTCAATGGTCGTGAAAACTCCGGTCGACTCGATCACATACTCTGCATTCGACTCCGACCACAGAATCTCGGCTGGGTTTTTCCTGATGTTAAATACAATGAAGACGCTACTTTGAATAAACTTTGATGAGCTTGCCATTCACCAACAAGTCGTCGCCCTTCCTCTGCACGTCTCCTCCTTTGAAGCGCCCATGGGTCGAATCGTATTTGATCAGGTAGACCTAAAAGGTTAATTCCACTAAATTGTAACCATGTATTCGGCATCTATGAATGGATCATTGATGGACACAATATTGACGGAACTATCCTCGAAACTGGCGCGAAATATCATTCGTCCAATGCGGCCGAATCTACATGACAGTCAACGGTAATGAAAGGGGGAGTACCCGTTAATCCCGACGTTGACGACCATATTTGGCATAATTTAGCAGCAGGGGTGTAAGCATCTCGATGGCGAAATTGGTTCAATATATTATGATCATCAAGGAACATACGGCTGGCTGGCCTTTGGGAGCGATCGTGGCGCAAGGCTGCCATGCAATCACTGCATGTATGGCACTGTATCACAACACCGAAGCGTACAAATCGTACACTCAGGAAAGTGAGCTAAGTGAAATGAGAAAGGTCGTCCTTGAAAGCTCCATGGAGCAGTGGTGTTTATTAAAGCAGACACTCGAAGCAAAAGGAATCCGGTTTTACGAATGGTTTGAAAAGCCGGAAAATGTATTGACAGCGGTTGCCCTGTTACCAGGGTCACAAACAATTCTCAAACCTCTTATCAGTCATCTCAAGCTCCTGTGAACATGCGCATATTCGTAGGAGGTATCTACAGATTGACGAGCGAGGACAGGATCAAGGAGTACTTTTCCCAGTATGGTACAGTCACCTCGATGACCTTAATGAAGGATGAATATGGAGAGTCGCGAGGATTCGGATTTATAGAGGTGGAGGAAGACGCTTGCGGCAGAGCCATTCTGCAAAAGATACACGTTCTCGATAGGAAACAGCTGGACGTGAGAAAGGCTCGGCCTCCCTTGGACTATGGGGATCGGCGGAATCTAGAGAAACGGTGGGGTACTGGCAAGTTGAGCGTGCATATAACGCGATTGCATCCGGAAACAACAACTGAAGACGTCACCAAGGTAATGCAAAAGTATGGAGACGTTCAAAGTGTCGAATTGAAAAAGGAAAATGATTCATCGTACTGCTTTGCTAGCTTTGATCATTTATTCGACCCCAATCATCTCTACGAAGACACCATCTTTATCAAAGGTCGAAGGGTTGAAGTCAATTCGGTGACCTCCAAGAGAGGAGAGCATAAAAAAAAGGGTATCGTTGCAGCTCCCACCCTGGCCAGTAATGTCAACTCAGGAGACGGTCCCAAAGGAGGCTAAGCTGCTCTCTTTGCTATTGCATGCCTCCGGTATCGTGGAATGTGAACCCAAGGTCATTAGTGCTCTGCAAGAGTACAGCTTCAGCTTTGTAAGTAAATTGTTATCAACCGCCCAAAAGGTGTCGGAACTGGCCGGAAAGGAGCGCGTCGACTCGTCTGATATCCGATTCGCTGCAGGCAAGTTGAGGAGCCAGGTCAATCGGCCCTACTCGCGCGAGTATTATCTTGAAGTTATGGCCAAAGTCAATTCAAAGCCTTTCCCGCCACCCATTTCTTCCGGTCCGTACACGTCTGCCCTCAATGACGACCAAGCCCATTCGGCCTCCTTCCGGATTACGGCCCATAGAAATCAGTAAATTTTAATTAATAATGGCCTCCGAGCAACTAGTATCTTCTATTCTCGACTACTTTGTCGTATACAACATTGAATTCTCGTTGGTATTATCCCTAATCGCATATTCTTGCTATTCGGATGCTCTGTCTTCCAATATATTGATTGGATTTCTGCTTTTTGAGGTCGGTTTGTTTTTCGAAACCATACCCTCATATCTACTTCAAGTTGGCTGGTTTGTTCTGCTTTTCAATACGTATTCGCAGGTCAAGCGCTTAGAGGCGAAAGTTAGACGAGTGGAAAAGGAAATCGTCAATCACCGTCTAAATATAAATGTAGAAAAGGCTGAGGGCAAGGTCTTGAGGATGGCAAAAGAACTCGCTAGAGCTAGGAGTGAAAAGAGAGAGAACCCCGAAAATTTGAAGAAATCTGCACGGACAAATACATTGTTATCAAAAATCGCTAAATTACTATATTGATATTGATGTCGCTGGTATTCCCAATAAACACTGACAATTTTGTAGCAAAAAGGTGGAATTACGCTGTATTCAAAGAACTTCCCGTGGCTTGCGAAGTGGACACCGCATATATTGGCGACTTCATGCTGGCTATTTCTGCTCTATCGTTGTAAAAAAGACGGATTCCATTAACCGCGGTCATTATTAAATGTCAAGACGACAATCCAGTATCCTGTCCTTTTTCAACAGTGTCGATGAAAACAACAATCCAATAAAGTCCAATGGTGTTCAGTCAGAGCCTGCCGTTGAGCCTGCATCAAAAGGACTCACGCCGTGCAAGACCATTCGGTCCGAATCGTTTAATGACGGTTATGAAGGCAATGAAGCGCCTGGGTTGGAAAGTTGTGAAGAACGGTACCAATGGCTTGTCAATATACAAGATGCCAAGGGAAATTCGCCTTCTGATGAAGAGTATAATCCTTCTACTATACTTATACCTCAAGAGCAATGGAAGAAATTTACGCCCTTCGAGAAACAATATTGGGAAATCAAGCAACAGAATTTTGATTCCGTTGTCTTTTTTAAAAAAGGAAAATTCTACGAGCTTTACGAAAATGATGCCGATCTCGCAGCCTCTTTATTCGATTTGAAGGTCGCTGAAAGAGTCAACATGAAGATGGCTGGTGTTCCTGAGGCATCTTTCTACACATGGGCAGCACGGTTCATCAATGCAGGGTACCGGGTGCTTCGCGTTGATCAAGTGGAAAATTCAATCTCAAAAAATATACGAAAGCGAACACACTCGACAACCTCCATTGAGGACTCTAATGTGATTGGCAGAGAAGTCACTGCTGCTTATACACGTGGTACAATCAGTGATCCGGATCTAATAGTGGAAAATGACCATACTTTTTGTGCCTTCCTACACTTTGATAGTCCGAATCACGTCGACGTATTGATTGCGGATGTGTCCATTTGCATATATTTTGAAGATCACATACTTTTGGAACGTCAGCATGACCTTGTTTCATTTGTTTTAAGATATAAGCCGAAAGAATTTGTGGTCGCCAAAGTCCAGAAGAAGGATTCTGTGTCTTTGCTATCTACATTCCCGGATATACCAGTCTATTATCAAGAGGAACAATATTCTAATTGCTTCAAAATGATGGAAGCGTATTTCGAAACCATGTGCATTGCACATGTTATACCCATCATGAAACCTCATTGTTTACACAGCGTCAATGAGCTTTCATTTTCATTATCAGGGCAGCTTCTGAATGTGTTGGACATAGTCTCGAACGATCCTAAGAAGAACACACTGTGGAAGAAATTCAACTTCACTCAAACTGCTGGTGGTCGGAGAAAATTATTCAATTGGCTGATTAATCCACTTAAAGATACAGACCATATTAGGAGTCGCCAAAATCATGTATGCCAGTGCAGCAGTAATGCTCAGTCCTCAGGTATCTATTTGGATGTACTGACCTCTGATCTATAGGGTTGATCCGTAAACATCTTTCAGGGCTTCCTGACGTGAATCGGATTCTTGTTGCGTCGAATAAAACCACCACGCCAGATTTCGTCTGGTCCAGAATTGAGAGTTCTTTTAAAATAATGAAGGTAAATAGAAGTCTAATATCGTAGACTGTCACTGAGTTATCCGCAAGCATCGGCTTTCAAGTCAATAAGGATGTATCAAAAGCAATAGAACTGATAGAAGCAGCATTCTTATCATGTTGCAATGAATATGCAGTCTATTCTGACCAGGTATTACAAAAGTTGATGAAAGAAAAAATGGAGACCGAAAATGACCTGGAATCTGTTCGAATGTCTATCAGTCAAATATTGGGTAGTCCAACAACTTATAGACATATTGGAAAGGAGCATTTTCTATTAGAGGTGTCTAGCATGATCACTCTTCCACCAGAATTTTTGGTTATGTCTCGAACAAAAACTCACATAAGATTTTGGAATAACGACTTGAAGAAACTGGCAATCAAACATGACGAGATTTCTGAGCAGATCCGAGCGCGGCAGGAGTATCTTGACGCGAACAAACTTCAAGAACTCGTCAAATTGAGAGATCACTTTAGTGTTCTTTTAGATCACATTTCGTATGTAGACTGCATCTTGTCTTTGGATCAATATCGCATGACTCTAGGGTCTTATTATACTCTACCCAAATTTCGGCATGCTAGAGACATATGCGTAAATATTCAAGATATGAAGCACCCATTATTTGGGGATGAATTGTCGTTTGTGACAAATACTATTAATGCAGACAAAGAAAGCAACTTCATGTTGCTAACGGGACCGAATATGGGTGGTAAATCGACGTTAATGAAACAATTAGCCCTTAACGTCATATTAGCCCAAGTTGGTGCCCACATCCCAGCTTCTCATTACGAGGCAGTTATATTTGAAAATATATTGGCAAGAATCGGTATGTTTGAGTGTTTATAACTGAAATGTAGGATGCGATGACAACATTTTGTATGGTAAATCGACTTTCTTAGTTGAACTGGATGAAATGAAAGCAATATTGGATGACGCTGCCTTTGGAAATCCGTCATTATATATTATCGATGAATTTGGAAGAGGAACAAGCACATACGATGGGTACCCCGCCTATTACTTAAACATAGAATCGCTCTTGCCTCGGCTATTATTCCCAAGCTGGAGTATTCGAACTCTTTGACTTTGTTTGCGACTCATTATGCTTGTATACAGTTTACATTAGGGAGGGGAGTCAAGTATTTTATGGACTACTTTTTTGATGGATCAAAATTGATATTTAAATTCAAACTGAAAGAAGGTGTCTGTCCGAGCAGTTTTGCAACGCAGGCTGCCGAACTTGCGGGAATACCGAATAATATTATAGAACATTCGGGAAACCCGAAGTCAATTAGTGTTTCCCAAAATGACAACCTTTTGGCCTTAAAATTGAAACGATTGGTTGAATTGGCCTCCTTGTTACCCAATCTGGAACGCGAACTAACCAATTAAAATCGGGTTAGCGTTGAGAGGCATATAAGGGGGCTCTCACCCCTTTCTGAGAGTAATGAACATCAGCTATTTGCGTAACAACCCACTCCTTTCCGGCAATTCCGGTCTAAACGAAGACTACGACTGCGACGAGATGACCTTGCAACATTACAAAATGAATTACGACCAGAACACTCAGATTCTGAGAATCGACGGGACTGTCAACATAACCGACCCCACACCGATGCTCCCCAAAGTCACTGGTCTTGGAGGGGACGCGTATGAGAACTATCCCATAGCACATATGCAATTTGGATCTTATGCAACCAACCCCTCGACTTACGTTAGGCCAGTATTCAACCCGGGTTATTATAATTCGAGCAACCAGCTTTACAACTCCTTGGGGAGAATCGAGAAGGAGTTCTACGAAAGAAAGCATGAATGCAAAGTCAACGGATGCGGGAGAAAGTTCAAAAGAATGGAGCATTTGAAAAGACATCAAAGAATTCACACCGGGGAGCGACCCTTCACTTGCCCTGTTGATGGTTGTGGTAAGAAGTTCTCCAGATCAGACAACTTGGCTCAGCACATACGAGTGCACAAATCTAAACTGCAAAACGAGGCCTACTTATCTGCATTTAACCAGGCAGGGCCCTTCAATCACTTCTAAGAACCCCAGAAAAATGGACAGCTTTCAAAATAAATGCTTTACTTTCAGAGAAGAATTATCAATAGTACTTGGTAGCGAGTTCCATCGGTATGAAAAGGGGGTGGCCGCATATTTAAACGGATGTCTGTCTTTAAATGAATATCGGGAATTGATGGCTAAAGTTCTTTTAGCAACAGAAGATTTTAACCGACACAAAATAATCAAACTCCACAACGAGTACTTATCAGTTGTTGCTTCATGCGCTGCAGAGCTTTCCAAAGAACTGAAACATACAGATGTAAATAGCAGTTCAGAGTGTCTTAATTTTGATGGTGATTGCTCTGGGTATAAAAGTCCGAGTCATTTTTGCAAGACGCTGGTACCGCACGATGTTGATAAATATCATCCAAAAAACAACCAAAAGAATTCAGATACTCATGAAGATATTTACTTAGCAGTTGTACCATCAGATGATGTCTCCTTCAGAAAAATATTGCACACAATCTGCAATGCCAAGAACATTGAAATGTCTAATATATCTGCTCCATTTTGGTCTTCTTTCGAGCAAATGATGGACTTTTGGCTTCAAGATAGTTTACAAGGACCTTCAGTTACAACCAAAAACCCCCGATCAATACAGACACTGTCAAATTATTTCATCGAGCCATTTCTGTAAACTTTTTTGGGCCAGGCTAAAGGGGTTCAACTTCACGAGTGCATTATAATTGAAGTTTTCAAAAATTTTGAGTGTTTCTTGAGCGTATATTATTGTTCGTCTTTCGTGCTGTACCTGATTTACTGCTGACACATCAAAATCTTCAGCCATTCTAAGCCCCGGCATGGATTACAAACGCCTTATAGAGTTTTTCTTGTCTAAAAATGACGACCATCTTAGCCGGGAGGAACTAATGGAGTGTCTTAGAATAATGGAGACTCAAAAAAATACTGCAGGCACATCTTTTAACTATCAGGAACGTACAAATTTTGATTCTTTAAAAGAGCGCAAGTCATTTATCAGACTTAATCACAAAAGTACGAATGTCGCATTGGAGAAGATTTTTGGTCTTTCTACCACAGCATATATTGCAGGAGACATAGATATTAATAGCCAAGAAGATATTTCTTTTTTCTTTAAGCTGCCAGAAACGTCTTCTTACCATCTGTACAATTTCTCCGAATAAAATGCACCTTTTGTCTATATTTGGTAGCGTGGAGTCTTTAGATTATGCAAGTTGTCGATACTAATGTCCCTCAGGCCATGATAGCTATAGGCAACATCTCGTGGGATATTTCGAAATCTGAAGTTATTGAATTCTTAAATCCGGTCTGTAGAGTACAGGATGCCTGGATTCATATACCCATTGATCGTAATTCAGGCAAGACGATAGAAAGAATTTATGTCGAGATCCCGACAATTTACGACGCGTATAATTGCACATTGTTATTGAACAAAAAAATCATGAAAGGCAGATTGGTGACTCTGTCGATTTCTTCTCATGATGATGCCCTGCAAACAATTGTAGGTAACGAACTCCTGCGATTAAGTTCAGTGGAAATTGATAAGATTATCAATATTTGCCTATATCCAAAGTTCAACTTCTCTAAGAAGTGTCCTAATCGACCCATCGAATACGCAGAGAGTTTAGTTAGATTGCTGCCTTGGTATAAGTTGGATCACGAAACGGGATGGGCATTGCGGAAATTGAAGATATTTCTGAGAACTTACGTGGCCCCTGCTTATTGACAATGAAACACTTGATATTCGCAAACCTGGTCGTGACATTCGTCATAAACAGATATCTGGAAGTCCGTCAATTGGCCCGTTTCTTTTCCTTTTCACCGCCCAAAGACATTACAATATTTTACGGTCAAGATAAAGTTACAAAAGCATTGTCTTATTCGAGAGATAAGTTGTGGTTTACTATTGTGTACGCATCCTTTTCTTTCGCAGTTGAGCTGATTGTATTTCAGTTTAAATGGTACTCATTAATATGGAATAGCAGCTATTTGAGCTGGTTTTCAAGTTTCGGACCAGTTTATCGATCCATAGTGTTCACATTTGTGGTACGGGCATTTTGGAGCCTTTGGAGTCTCCCTTTCAATGTATACTCCATATTCTGCATTGAAAGAAAGCATGGCTTCAATAATCAAACCATTTCGATGTTTGTGCTCGATTGTGTCAAGATCTCGGCCGTCTCCATTTTGGTCGGGACTCCTATTTTATATATTTTATTGCGTCTCATATATTTCTTCGACAGATATTTCGTCGTAGTTGCATGGATGTTCACTTTGTTAAGTCAAATAGTCATGATGTTGATTGTTCCTGAATACATTCAACCACTGTTTAACAAATTTACAAGATTACCGGACGGAGAACTACGGGACAAAATCGAACTTTTGGCTAAGAGGACATCCTTCCCTTTGAGCGAAATATACGTAATGGACGGAAGTGTCAGATCTTCTCACTCTAATGCCTATTTTACCGGACTTTTCAAATACAAAAGAATAGTGCTTTATGACACTTTGGTCAAACAGGTCAGTGCGGATGAAGTTGTGGCAATATTGGGACATGAAATAGGACACTGGAAAGAAGGTCATGTTTTTAGAATGATGGTATTTGCTCAACTCAATATTATAATTCTGTTTTTGATGCTTTGGTGGTCTTTGAAAAATGAAGAGGTGTTCACGACATTTGGTTTCCTTGATGAAAAACCAGTGATCGTCGGACTCCTGACCGTCCAGTATTTATTATCTCCGATTTTATTTGCACTGAATGTCTGTGGTAATCATTTGAGCAGATCACACGAATACGAGGCTGACAAATATGCGGTTAAATTGGGACTTGGGCAGACCTTAAAGTCTGCTCTAGTATCCATACACCGAGAAAATCTTAGTAATCCTGACCCCGAT
>ERZ1066135.1296-NODE-1296-length-9839-cov-5.477923_pt1 | contig 9839 bp, 7 predicted proteins | sample MGYA00382782_ERZ1066135 | MGnify/ENA primary metagenome ERZ1066135 (study PRJEB33369, sample SAMEA5778365) | biofilm metagenome | biome: Industrial cooling water; feature: Water cooling tower basin; material: Biofilm | place: United Arab Emirates | collected...
AAACGTCGCAAACCGGACATCGAGAGAACTAAATGTCGGACGGTCAACTACCTGGGGGCCACCATGGATAAACACAAGCACGGGGCTTTTCTTCTCGATCTTGGCGGGTTTTACAATGTATCCCGAAATCTCCTTGCTATCAGAGGATCTCCAGCGTATCTTCTCCGGAGGTCTTACCGTCCCCGTAAGGACCTCTGGAAGTCGGGGTTTTGTCCAAACTGTTGTTTTTTTCGTCTTCAAGTCGAACGACTTTATAAAAGCGGGTTGACCGATGTTCTCGACAGTGTAAACAACCTCGCTACTTGAAAGCCAACGGGTGTTCCAGACAACGTACGAACCGCTAAGAAAGTTTGGAACTGCCGGTACAATGCTTTTGCTCTTCAGTTTTCCGATCCATAGACTGTCGATTCCGTCGAACGCTTCTTGGATTAGTAACGATTTCCCATCCGGCGAGGGTTTTATGTCCCCCAGATGTCCGCGAACTTCTTTTAGGCTTATAATCTCCTTCGCTCCCGTTCGCGGATTAACCGAAATTAAGCACCGACCTCCACCACATTCTGGCGAGTCTTCGCTTAACGCAAGTGGCCTTCCGTCCAAGAAAAATGCCTTTGTTGCATTTCCTGATTCGGAAAGAGGTGTGAGTTTCCCGCTTCCTATCGAGTATAGGTAGATGTGCTGGTTGCTCGAAGATTTCCAGTACTTAAGCAGAATGTTGCCTTGGTCGTTGTCAATTACATTCCATAGTCCCTTGAGCTCCACCGCGAAGCACTTGCTCGCTGTGAGATCGCTTTGACAGATCTTTGTCGTTTTTGCCTCGTAGTCGTTCAGGGTGTAATAGATACTCTTTCCATTTCGATCCCAGACAAACGAATCGACTGAATCGTCTTTACCGTTAAAACGCGTTAGCTTTTGAGCCTCCGATTTTCCGTCCCAAAGGTAAAGGGCGTAATTGTCTGGATCTTCCTTGTCATTGTTGAAGGCAACGACCGACGAAGTTGGACTGACCCGTAGAGTGCTTGGCACCCTTCCGTCGAGGGCCAACTTTGGCGTGGACAAAGGAGAATCCACAGAGTAGATGGCGTTCTTTTCATCGGTGACAAGTAATTTGCGAGCGGTTCGATCGACGTCCCAGATCAAATTGCTCTTTATCGCAGATGGTTCAAAGAAAAGGTGCTTAACATCGTCGTTCTTGATGCGCGGAATACCCTCTAAACGGAAGCTGGCGGGGACTGGAAAATCGTCAGACTGCTGCGCATTTACTGAGGCGAGCAAGCAAAAAAGGATTACGGCCAGCACCTGAATCTTCATTTGGTTGTGATTTATTGTGTTCATTTTGATTCCACACACCGCAATTCAAACGACCCTCGTTGTCTTTCCATAGCTCCCGATTTTATGGTGTCCTCCGTGGACGTATTGGAAGTAAGAACTTGAGGCGGACCGACGATCTTATTGCCGTTCTTTAACGTAATTATCAGCTTCCATCGATACGACTTTGCCGGATCGAGCCTAACCGTAGAGCGGTAATGTGTTTGAGATTCTGACTCGAAATGATCGACCAAATTCTCATCAAGGTCCGAGATGTAAACGTTATAGGTCTCGACCCCTTTTACAGAATTCCATTTAAGAAAAACCTCTTTTCCATCGGATTTTGATTCAAGATTGATCGTGGCTCCGCCTGAGCAAGGATTATCGCTTCCGCGAGTTTCGGCGTTCTGCAACTTCGGCCCGCTTGCTAGAACGCCTGCCACTTTCCTTTGATCGGTTTTTGTCAAGAGGGGCTTTGGTCTCGAATTCCTATTTCGCACGTCCACACTCTTTATCGGTAACTTTTCCTTCTCGTGAGTTGTCTGATTGCCAACGGTGTCCGGGACTGGATTCAACTCATTCGTGACTGCGTTATTCTCGCTTTTTGCAACAGTATTCGACGTACTGAACTGTTGAACACCAACAAAATAGATTCCCGCCAGAAGCAGAATTGCAAATCCCGCAAAGGCCCCTACCCTTACAAAGGACAGTACCGGAAAATTGAGAAATCGGTATTCTTGTTCAGATTCATCCAATCGAGGGATGTCGGCACGGAGAACACACTTCCTGAACTCCTGCGGCGTTACCGATGGTAATTTTGCTCGACATTCTTTGCAGGCGAGAAGATGTCGGCCGATCTCGATCGATCGCGATGAAAAACTGTCTTCCCGAAACAAAGCGACCTCGGCAGCTGATAAGTGATCTTGATTCATTTATTTCATCAACTCCTTAAGTCTCTTGCGAGCGTCAGATCTCGCCTTCTTAACCGCGCCTGGGGTCGCCACTTTATGACCATTCGCCGAATTCGGTTTTGCTATATCGGCTATTTCAATATCCGTTAAAGGCATTCGTGCTGAAATCGCTTCCCAAGACTTGCTTGTCAGTTCGAGCCTCGCTAACAGTTCATCCTCTTCGATTCCAAACTGGAAAAGATAAAGTACAAGATCCACCGAACTGAAAATAAGCACTTGCCGTTGATAAAGACTCAGCCTGCAAATACCTTGCCAAACCGTTTTGACCAAAGCAAAGGTTTCTGCGGACGAAGCATCTAGCTCGCCATTGAGCAAGTCGATTTCGTCGAGCGATATCTCGATCCGTTTGTTTCGATTTGAAAGGTTTCGATTTACTTCGTTGTGAGCAGTACGCGCGGTGAAGGACTTCCAATCGGCTTCTGCCATTCGTGAGCTTTTGTCCTCAAACTTCGTGAGCCACTTCCAAAGCCTTAACGCAGCCTCTTGCGAAATATCAGGAGCGTCATCGGCCACAACAGATCTACGACCAGCGATCACTTTGCGAATCAGCTTTAACGATTCTAAAAAAAAGCCCTCCCGATCAAGCGCGCTATCTGACCCACTCGGCGGATCGCCTAGTGAGGTTTGCAACTTGGAAAGGATCGGGTTGTCCACAACTATTTTCCCTTTTACCAAACTCGTCTACGACAAGATTTAAAGTTTGCCAAGACGTTACTCAGCGTCTTCTCGGGAACGGGAAGTTTTCGTAGAGACGCTTTTTCAAAGGTTTGAAAAGTCACGTGCTTTCCAACCAGCCAACTAGCTCCTGTTATGCTTAAGTATTGACTGTTATACAACTTACGACGCGCAAATGTAAACAAAAATTATCTAGCACGTCTCGAATTTCTCGATCTGTGTTTGCTCGGTGAATAGCCTGATGCAAGATGTGTACCGCGAAACCTCTTCACACTCCGTCCTAGATTTTATGCCCGGCAATCGGATGGGATTGTGTTTTGAGGGAATAGAACAAGATCTTCTCAGAAATGCCCTCGCGATCAATAACAACAATCGAACAAAGGCGGCTCAACAGTTGGGAATCAGCGTTCTGAATTGATAAAGAAGTTGAACCGCATTGCCAATCGGATTGGTGCATGAATCATCCAGCAATGGTTTATTTTTGCACCAAAATAGCTATTTTTGAACCATGCATTCGTAAACCTGTCTCGACGGTCGATGCAGTGCGATCATGCTCTTCAATTTGATTTATCTGTCCGATTTGTTCGACCTGCTTCCTGGTCGCAATTTGGCTATAATCAAATCCTAAAGGATGAGAAAAACTCTATTCATTAGCCATGGCGATACGGTAATCGACAATGAATTCACCAAATGGATCACGTTGAAACTTATCGCGTTAGGCTATGAGGTTTGGTGCGATCTTAAATTCTTAGACAAGGGGGTTGATCATTGGGCAGCCATTGAAAGAGAAATACGTGAGAATAGCATAAAAGTCTTGCCGGTCTTATCCGTCTTCTCTAATCGAAGGGAAGGAGTCTTAAAAGAACTCGCGGTAGCCGAGAAAGTTAAAAAGGCGTTGGATGACAACGCCTTTATCATCCCGCTAATGATCGATCAAAATCTCTCGTTCGACGATATTAACATCGAGGCCGTTAGACTAAATGCTGTAAATTTTCGGACTTCTTGGGCCTCTGGACTAAGGGACCTACTTGAAGCTCTCGAAAAGCAAAAGGTTCCGTGCAGTAGTCCGGATCCCGAACTAACTTCCTTGCTATACAAACAAATTGTTTTACACGACAAGGGAGCTATCGCTGAAGAAGAAGTTTACCAATCTAATTGGTTCCCGATTGTTTCATTTCCTGACGAATTACGCTTTCATGAATTTCCACGCCGTGTAATTGAAAATCGTAATTCTCCGGGAATTAAGTATCCCACAGCCAGATACGGTAAATATCTTGCTACGTTCGCGTGGGAATATGATTTTATTGATGAATTTCCGGAAACGAGCACGTATCTTAGCAGTTGGACTGTCAGAATTCCTATGACGGATATTCTGACGGGTACCATTAAGGAGACGGATTTTATTCGCCCAAGTGAATGTAAGAGACTTGTAGTTGAATTACTTAACCAGGCTTAGGATCGATTTATGGTTCAAGCGGGTTTTCGCGAGTACGAGATGTCAAATCGCGTGGCATATTGGATTGAAAAGAACACTTTAGAAAGGGATAAGTTCAACAAAGTACAGTTACTTGGGAAAGATCATGAAAATACATGGCATTACGGTGTTTCGCCATCAGCGAAGCTTTATCCGTTTCCCGTTTTTGTCTTCTCATCTCACATTTTCTTCACAACTAACGGAATAGATCTCATAGACTCTGAGGCCACGCAACACTCCGCAAGACGACGACTGGGTAAGAACTGGTGGAATGGAAAATGGCGCCGACTTCTTATGGCTCTTATTGGCTATCTCGGAACAAATTCGAGCGAATTGAAGTTTGACGTAGGGAGTGAAGAACAAATCGTTGTCGGAACCGAGCCTGTTACTTTCCTCGCACCTGCAACTTATAAGAAACCCATAAAGAACACGTTGTCCGAGGAAGTCGAGATTTCAAACATAGGAACCGTTGATGAGATTGACAATGCCCTAGATGATATTCCAGAACCCGAATGAAACCACTTTTTTATATTCCCGAACCGAACCTTTTATTTGCTTACGACCAGAAATGTACGGACGTGAGGGATGGATTGGCGATGTACGGCCCAGTAAACAAAATATATGGTATTCGTAGCGGTGTTGTCGCGACTCAGCGAGGTATGCAAATTTTCAAAGACTTTCTCGAGGGATTGCAAAAGCCAACATATAATGCAAACAACGTAACCCGGCCAATGTTTCCTGGGTTTGAAGCCGTATTTAATTGCAAATGGGAATCCAATAATCTGTATTATCAAGAAGTTCGGAAAGAAGAGATCGATCATTTTCTCTATAACGAGAATACTCATAAACGAACCTATGACCTTGTCTCCTTGTTCTTAGAAAAAATTGTTACAGCGAATAAGAATACCGATGAGACTGTCGATGTTTGGTTCGTAGTCGTTCCGGATGAGATTTACAAGTTTTGTCGTCCGAATCAAGCGTTGCCGAAATATCTTGTTCAGACAAAGCGAACTATCTCAAAGGCTCAGGCAAAGAGTTTTCGATTTACACCAAGTCTCTTTTCCCAGCTGGACGAGGATAATCGAGCAAAAGAAGAGGAAGCTCTCGCTTACACTTTTGACGCCCAGTTTCATGACCAACTAAAGGCTCGGCTCCTCAGTCACACAATTCCAACACAGATAGTTCGAGAAAGCACACTTGCTTGGCGAGAGTTTACGAACGGCCGAGGTGTCCCGATTCGTGACTTCTCAAAAATCGAAGGGCATTTAGCATGGACGTTTTCGACGGGCGTCTTTTATAAGGCGGGAGGGAAGCCATGGAAGTTATCCGACATACGAAGTGGAGTATGTTATTTGGGGCTCGTCTATAAACAACTAGAGAAAAGCAGGAACCCGAAAAATGCTTGTTGTGCTGCTCAAATGTTCTTGGATAATGGCGATGGGACGGTCTTCAAAGGTGAGATAGGTGAGTGGTGGAATCCTGAAAGAGAAGAGTTTCACTTGGATCCGAAAGAAGCGAAGTCTCTGTTAACCCAAGCCATCGAATCTTATCGTGAGCAAAATAACGGACAAAATCCGGGAGAAGTATTCATACACGCTAAAACGCGATTCAATAGGGAGGAGTGGGATGCCTTCCAACAAGCTGCCCCGTCTGGCGTCAATCTAGTCGGTGTATCGATGTCGCGGTCCAAACCACTGAAGTTATACAGACAAACTGGGGATTATCCGGTGATGAGAGGGCTCGCTTACCTTATTGACGACAAAAGCGCATTTCTTTGGACCGTCGGATATGCCCCCAAAACGCAAACCGCAATGTCAATGGAAGTGCCTAACCCGCTCTTTGTTGAGATAAATAAGGGATCAGCCGATATTAAGCAAGTTCTCTCAGACATCATGGCGTTGACAAAGCTAAACTATAATTCCTGTCAGTTCGCAGATGGCATGCCTGTAACTCTACGTTTTGCCGACAAGATTGGTGAAATCTTAACTGCAAGTGCAGACATTAAGGCACCTCCTCTTGCCTTCAAATACTATATTTAGTTTGTCTTGGAAGCAGGCGTTTATGCTAACCTGCGTTCAGAAGAAGGCGTTTCCATGATAGTGAGCAACCTTGGTAGCGAATCGCACAACCCACATGAGTCCGTGGAAGAGCAAGACTACCGACTGCCTGAAAATCAACCGGAACTATTCCCATCAAGGGTGTCGAATGCGACATCACAACTGAATTCTCGCCCTTAGATTCTCTCGAAAACGATCAATCCCCGCAGACGGATAGCTCCGTTCGATAGTACTGCCCTTCGGCCGATAAGACGCTGTCGCGATTCGCAAGGTCATACCGACACACGTTGAGTCTCGATAAAACAAACAAATAATCAGCGGCAGAAAAGATATGCCTTCGGAGAAGGTTTCGAGAGTTGTTACACACGCTTCTCGAAAAATTGATAACACAGGAGAATTAAGAAAATGTCAGCAAATATTTCGATCATCGGCAACTTGGGGAAGACCCCGGAAACAAAGATCACAGACAACGGCACGCTCGTGGCAAGCTTTTCAATGGCCTCGAACTCGTTCCGAAACAGCGCGGAGGGACGCGTCGAGAAGACCGACTGGTTCCGCGTGACGGCATTCGGCAAGCAGGCGGAGACACTTGCACGCTACGTGCGAAAGGGCAGTCGTCTTTACGTTCAGGGGCGTTTGACCTTTAACCCTTGGGTTGATCAGAACGAGTCTCCGCAGGCGGGAGCAGAGATCGTGCTTCAGGAGTTCCAGTTCTTGTCGGGCCGCCGCGATGAGGAGGGAGACGGAGCGGCGATGCAGACGGCACAAACCGCACCGGTGGAACTTCAGCAAGCCGCTGCGTACTAATCCAATTCGAATTCAGGTCTATCTGCCGCTTGGAGAGAATTTTCTTCAGGCGGCAGATCTTTTGCAGATAGGGAATCTGCTATGCGATATCGAGTCGTAAGGATGAAGTGGATCACCAGAGCCTTTGTAAGAAAGCATCGCGATCACATCTTCTTGTTCGGAGACAACGTTGTCCGGCGTGGTCTTGGCGGACAAGCGGCTGCGATGAGAGGTGAACCGAATGCAGTTGGCATACCGACGAAGAAACTCCCCAGCAATAGCGACGAAGCCTTTTTTACAGACGCAGAATTAAAACAGAACAAGGCGGCGATCGATCAGGCCTTCGAGCATCTGGCACGTATAGGTACCGCTCCTGAACAGATCGTCGTCATTCCCGCACACGGCCTCGGAACCGGCCGGGCTCAACTCCAAAACCGAGCACCGCTTACCTTCGCTTATCTTGAAAAGCGGCTAGCAGAACTTTCGTCACAGCCGGCCGATCTCGTTTCTACTAACACCCTTCTCCTGCAACTTGAGAGGGATTTTCAAGCCTGAATGAAAGTGCTTTTAATTCAGGGTTTTGAGAATGCGGCCCTTAAATCTACGCGTTTTCGATTCGGCACCAAGCCGATCAATAGAGGAAGTTATGGCAGAAAGAATAAGTATTGAACAACTAAGAAAGCACGCTCCTAATAACCAAATGCTGGCGTTCATGCCGGTCAATACCGGTTCGCCGATGCAGGACTGGTGTGCTCATCTTTCATCGAATCCGCTGCGACGGAGAGAGCTTGAAGAGTTCTCGATCTTGGGCGATGTTGTGGTTCGAATCGCCGACGAACTTGAACCGGAAGCGTTGGACCGCGTGCGGATAATGTCGCTCGAATACGCGATGAAGGTTTTGTCCGACGAGACCGATGCTAAGGAGTTCGTGAGATGCGTAAAGGCAATCGCTAGCCCGGACGCGGGGCAGTATGAATTCGAACAGATCGCAGCGTACTACTACGGCGAGATCAGACGAAGAAGCGTGGGTGAGGTTCTTCACGAAATGGGCTTGCTCGGTATGCAACTTGAAGCTGTAACAGCGACTTCGGCAGATCGCGAGATCAGCTTCGAGGAATCCCGAACAAGAGATCGAAAGCTTTGTGTAGCTGATCAGCGAAGGGTTCAGGAAGCTGCCAAGAATCGCAGTTCGCTACCGCCAAAATGCCCGAACTTCGATGATGAAATGCAGGCGGTTCTGCGACGCGTCGGACGCCATAAGGTCAGCCGCATGATGTTCGACGACTTTGCCGAATTCTATCTGGAAGACGGCGATAAATCAGTCGAAGAGCTCGACAGAGACTTCACGACTTTCGATCAACTTGAGCAGTTTGATGAGAATGGTCTTATCGGCATAACAATGAGTTCAAGCCAGCGTTCGGTCGTGGTATTTGATCTCGATTGTGAGATCGATGCAAACTGTCTTCCATACGAATCAAGAGAGCTATCGTCACAGCTTCCAAAGCTGTTTGTAGGCCATTCCTTAGGCGGCAACACCGTCCAGGAAGGACGCCGAATGATCAGCTGTGCTGGGTGGGCAATGCCTTCGAGACATCCGTTCACGGATCGAGAATTCGAGGAATGGCTAGCACTTTCCCTTGATCAGATCTACGACAGCAAAGTCATCCGTTCGGTACGCCGTATCTACTCATTTAAGCAAGGTAGTTTCGAGATCCTTGTAGATCAGGAAATCAACCCTGACTTTGAAGAGATGCAGTACGCCGCTTCTGTCCTGCGCCTATTGTGGCAGCGTCAATACTCCGACTTTCATCTGCGAAGCCTTCGTCACGATTCGTATCAAGAAACCTACCTTGCGATTCGCGGAACGTCGGACACGGCTGATTTAGCCGATCTAAAGAAAAAAGCGTATGCAGATTTTAAGGAACACAAAAGCCTTTCCCTTAAGGAATTCACGGCCCTTAACACCGTCGCAAAATCTCAGGAAGTTAGGTTGAAGAATCAACTTTCAATCGACGCGAAACGATGGCTCCGAAAGATCGAAATGGCGACTCTAGGACAGCTACGTTTTCTGAAATTCGGTCTCTATAACGACCCGGCCGCGAAGGCATTTAAGCGGCAGGAGAAACAAAAATTGTGGGACGCGGTGAGGGCACGAGATGCGGAACTAAACGAGGTCGTTCGCGCGAATCGCACGATCCAGGCGAGCCTCCTCACGCAGCCCACTGTACAGCGAACACAGGTTAAGGTCGTGCATGCGGCCTGAAAATTGAAGAGCAATATTCAACGAAAGGAGCGGCGGCCAGTATTTTAGGCAGAACGCCTAGAAAAACTCTCGCAGATGGCGAAACGCCGTTCCGTTCGGAGAACAAATAAACCACAAAAGGAGCAAGAAAAAACCATGTCAGCAAATATCTCGATACTCGGAAATGCGGGCCGCGATGCGAGCCTGAAATATTCGGAAAAGGGCACGCCGGTCGCGAGCTTTCCAATCGCTTCAAACTCGTTCAAGAACGGCCCGGAAGGGCGTGTACAGGTTACACATTGGTTCAATGTGGTTGCCTTTGGCAAGAC
>ERZ1066135.1298-NODE-1298-length-9821-cov-6.420643_pt1 | contig 9821 bp, 9 predicted proteins | sample MGYA00382782_ERZ1066135 | MGnify/ENA primary metagenome ERZ1066135 (study PRJEB33369, sample SAMEA5778365) | biofilm metagenome | biome: Industrial cooling water; feature: Water cooling tower basin; material: Biofilm | place: United Arab Emirates | collected...
CCACAACTGTGCGTCGATCCACGGCGCGCCGACGCGCTCGAAGGGCTCGTCCGTGCCGCGTCCCACGGACACGTTGGTGAACTCGAGCAGCGCGACGCCCGGGTAGAGCAGCGCTTGGGTCGGATTGCGGAGGTTGGGGCTAGGCGCGATCCACTCCAGGCCCGTCTCGGACCAGCCTTCCGAACGAATCCAGAACTCGCACGGCACGACCTCGAGTTCGCACTTCACGCCGAAATGCTCGCGATAGAGGCGCGCGAGTTCGCCGAGCGTCATTCCGTGCACGATCGGAATGGGCCTGTAGGCGACAAAATCGAGCCGCGTGGGATCCGCGAGCGGCCCCTGCGGCGCCACGAAGCCGATCGGATTGGGGCGGTCGAGCACGACGACGCGCAGGCCCAGCTCGCCAGCGGCCTCCATCGCATACCCGAGCGTCGTCGCGTAGGTGTAGAAGCGCGCGCCGACGTCCTGCACGTCGAACACGAGCGTATCGGCGTTCTCCAGCATCTCGCGCGTCGGCCGCTTCGTCTTGCCGTACAGGCTGTAGAGCTTCACGCCGCTCACGCTGTCGACGGCGTCTTCCACCGCGCCCTCGAGGTTGGCGTCGAAACCGTGCTCGGGCGTCATCGCGCACACGACTTCGATGCCGTTGCGCCGCAGAAGATCGAGCGTGCGCTCGCCTTCGCGTGTTCGGCCGGTGCGGTTGGTGAGCAGCGCCACGCGCCGACCCCGCAGCTGCTCGCAATTCTCGCGCGCGAGTACGTCGGCGCCCGCGAGCCGGGGATTGAACATCTGCAGCTTCTCGTCGTAGCCGCGCGCCTCCACTCCGAGCACCCTCGCGCGCCCACGATCGAAGTACATCTTCATCGCCGCGCTGTCGAACTGCGCTCTCGAGCCAAGCAGCTGACCCAAGTCGCGGCGCAGCTCGCGCACGTCGCCCTTGCCGGCGGGGTGGAGCCGGCTGGTGAGCACGACGCTCCAGCAATCGCTGCTGGGATCGATCCACAGCGACGTGCCGGTGAAGCCGGTGTGCCCGACGCTGACACCGCGTGGGAGCCGTCCGCGCGGCGACGAGTACGCCGTGTCGCAGTCGAGCCCGAGCGTGCGGCCGCCTTCGCCACCCGGGAGCCAACGTGCGGTGAGCAGCCCGTCGACGCTCGCTTTCGACAATACGCGTTTGGCGTCGATCCAGCCATCGTTGAGGAGCATGCGGCACCAGCGCGAGACGTCGTCCACTGTCGAGAACAGGCCCGCGTGTCCCGCGACTCCGCCCAGCGCCGCCGCGCGCGGATCGTGGACTTCGCCGCGTTGCATCACCCCGTCGCGCTGCTCGGTCGGCGCACAACGTGCGCGCAGCTCCGGCCCGGGACGGAACTGCGTGTCGCGCATCCCCGCCGGTTCGAAGATCTCGCGCCGCGCGAACTGGTCGAGCGGCGTGCCGCTGACGCGCTCGACAAGCTTGCCCAGCACGATGTAGCCCACGTCGCTGTAGACGAACTTCGAGCCCGGTGGATGCTGGGGCGCGAGCGCGCAGATGCGCTCCCAAGCGCGTTGCGCGCCGCCTTCGTAGTCGGACAGCGGGTTGTCGGCGATGAGCCCGCCCCAATGCCGCAAGAGCTGTTCGACCGTGATCGTTTCCTTGCCGTTCGCGCCGAATTCCGGCAGATAGCGCGCGACGGGCGCAGTGAGCTCGACTTTGCGGAGTTCGACCAGCTTGAGCACGCTGCTCGCCGTCGCGATCGGTTTGGTGAGCGACGCGAGGTCGAACAAGGTGTCCGGCGTGAGCTCCTCGCGCTGCGGCTCCAGCGCGCGCGCTCCGACGCAGGCAGCCGCAAGAACGGTCCGCCCGTTGCCCAGGCCCATGCGCACCAACACTCCCGGCGCCGCGCCCGACGCGAGCGCGCGGTTCACGATCTCCTCCGTCTGCGCTTGGAACACCGGGGCTTGTGGTGGACGCAAGAGCGCGCGGACGCTCGTGCAGTTCGCGCACAGCAGCGTTGCGACCAGGACAGCGAGGAGCACCGCGAGGCGGGGGAGGCGCATGGCGCCCAAAGTAGCGCGCTACGATGCACCCATGTTGCCCACGCACCTCGCGCCCCTCGTCCGCGGCGTCCACCACATCGCCATCGTCGTTCCGTCCATCGCCGAGGCGCGCAAGACCTACGAAGGCGTGCTCGGCCTGAGCGCCAGCGCGCCCGAGTACGTCGCCGACCAGAAGGTCAACGTGCTCGTGACCTACGCAGGCGAGCAGCGCATTGAGCTCGTCGAACCGGCCGCACCCGATTCACCCGTGACGCGCTTCCTCGAAAAGACCGGCGGCGGCCTGCACCACGTCGCCTACCGCGTCGACGACGTCGCCGCCGCGATCGCCGCACTCAAGGCCGCCGGCGTGCGCCTGATCGACGAAGCGCCGCGCCCCGGCGCGCACGGCACGCGCATCGCCTTCGTGCATCCCAAGTCGACGGGCGGCGTGCTCAGCGAACTCGTCGAAGAGCCGCACGCGCACTAAAAGCGTTGTGCGGCGAGTGCGGGCCGGGTCACGGCCCGCCCGCGATGATTCTCGCCGCTCGCGCCGGCATCAGAGGTTGAGGTATTCCCAGCGACGCTTTTCGGAGTCGAAGCTGATCGAGTCCGCGTCGATCGAGATCGACGCCAGCGGCTCGCACCACACGTGCAGCGACCAGCGCCACCCGCCGTCGCGCTGCGACACGAAGTAGTCGAACTCCTCGCAACGCGGAAAGCCGCTCTCCGGAAGCTCTGGCAAGTAGCGGGGCGTCAACAGCGAAAGTTGCTCGGGCGGTCGCCCGTTGTCGGCGACGAAACGATCGAGCGCTTCGACGATTGGCGCACCGCTCCTCGCCACGTCGGGCACGTAGCTCTGCGCGTCGCTGTACGGCGCGAACCACCACCACAGCGCCGCTCCGCCGACGACAAGCCAACACGCCGCGCCGGACACGACGAGCACCATGACCTGCAGCCAGCGATGCCACATCACGCTCAAGATCCTAGGTTGGCGCCGGATATCCCGCGAGCGGGCGCCATCCGCGAACGACGGAAGTGTGGCGTTCTCGAGCGCGCGCACGAGCCTGCTCGCGTCCGCGTCACTGCTGCGCGGACCCGCGCGTCAGACGCGGTCTCTTCTGCCTGCGGCCGCGTTCGAGTCAGAGCGCACTAGTGCTGGCTGCGGCGGCTGAACCACGCCCACTCGTCGTCGAACATGCTGTCGCCCATGTAGAAGCCGTAGTGGGTCTCCCAGCGCATGTAGACCGTGAAGCCGTTGCGCACCAAGCGAGGGGCGTCCGACATGTCGACAACGTCCTCGAGCGACGCTGGGTACTTGCCATGTGTTTCGAAATAGCTGTCGAGCGCCGCTGTCTGCGCCAGCATCCAGCTTTTCGCGTTCGCGCGCAGCGGCGCGCCGACAAACACGCCCACCGGCCACGACAAGATCACGCCGAGTGCGAGCGCTGCGCAAGAGCGGCCGATCGCCGCGAGCGAGGCGTCGAACTTGCCGCGCGAACGCAGCGGCAGACAGCGCCACATGAGCCACGCCAGCAGGCACACTCCGGTGGGAAGGGCCAGCAGGCCGGCTGCGGCCGCTCCGAGCACGAAGTGGAAGAAGCTCGCGTAGCCGAGCCAGCCGACCACGATTGCGATCGCCAAGGAAGCGCCGAAGGCGACGCGGGTGTTGCGCGACGTCGTCGGCCAGTCGCGGTACATGACGGACGGAGCGTTCTCCACGTTGACCCGTGAACGAAGCTACCACGCTCCTCGCCTCCGGGCTCCTGCAGAGCGGGGATCGGTGTTGTCGAACGCAACGGTTCGGCCCGGCGTGTCTCCGATGGCGACGACTCAGATGCCGAGCGCCGCGCGCTGCACTTCAAAGACACGACGAATGCCGCCGGCGCCCGAGTCGAGCAGCTTGTCGAGTTCTTCGCGGCGGAAGGGCGCGCCTTCGGCCGAGCCCTGGACCTCGATGAAGGCGCCTTCGCCGGTCATCACGAGGTTCATGTCGGTTTCGGCTTTGCTGTCTTCGCTGTAGTCGAGATCACACAGCACTTCGCCGGCGACGACGCCGACCGACACGGCGCCCAGTTGCGAGGTGAGCGGCCAGCCGCGCAGCACGCGCTTTTGGTCCATGTGCTTGAAGAGGTCGTAGAGCGCGACCCACGCGCCGCTGATCGCCGCGGTGCGCGTGCCGCCGTCGGCCTGCAGCACGTCGCAGTCGATCCAGATCGTGCGCTCGGTGAGCTTGCGCAGGTCGACCACGCCGCGGATCGAGCGCCCGATCAGGCGCTGGATCTCGATCCCGCGGCCGTCGACCTTGCCGGCGCGGTCGCGTTGTTTGCGCTCCTTCGTGGAGGCGGGGAGCATGCCGTACTCGGCCGTCAGCCAGCCCTGGCCCTTGCCCTGCAAGAAGGGCGGCACGCCGTCGGTGTAGGTCGCGGTGCACAGCACGCGCGTGTTGCCGAACGAAGCGAGCACCGAGCCTGGCGCGGTGTTCGTGAACGCGCGCTGGAACGAGATCGGGCGGGGTTCGTGGGGCTGTCGACCGTCGGAGCGGGGCATCGGCGGATCCTACGCTCCGCCGCGCTCGCAGTCGCTGCGTAGCCCGCTCAAACGATGCGCACGGCGCGCACGTGCTCCAGCGCGCAGCGGCGCTCGAGCCCTTCGGCGCTGCGCACCACCAGTCCGCGCAGCGTGAGCTCGACGAACACGCCCGCGACCTGTTCCTCGCCGCACTCGATTTCGAGCACGTGCCCGGCGAACTGCGTCGCCGCCACGTAGTCGGCGCACAGGCGCGGCGCCTCGGCCAAGGCCTGCTCGAGGCGCGAGGCGAGGCGCGTGAGCAGCGTTTCGCGCGCCCGCTCGAGCGTGCAGTCGACGCCGCACAGCACCAGGCTCGTCACCGGGCGTTGCGCCAGCAATTCGGCGGGAAAATCGCGCTGGCGGACGTTGAGCCCGACGCCCACGACGTAGTGCGGCGCGGCGAGGTCGAGACCGCGCGTCTCGACCAGGATCCCTGCGAGCTTGGCGGCGCCGACGAGCACGTCGTTGGGCCACTTGAGGCGCGCGTCGAGCGCTCCCAGGTCGCGCGCGGCTTCGAGCGTCGCGAGCCCGGCGCCGATGGTGAGCGCCGCCGGATGCACGGGCCGCGTGGGGCGCAGCACCACGCTCGCGTACAGCCCCATGTCGCGCGCGCTCGCCCAACTCGCGCCGCGCCGACCGCGGCCGGCGGTCTGCTCGCGTGCGATGTGCACGTCGCCATGACGGGCGCGCCCCGCGGCGAGCTCCTCGAAGGCGCGTTCGCTGGTCGAGTCGACGACGTCGTGCTCGACCACGCGCAAACGCAGCGCGGCGCCCGCGGCGTTCACGCTTCCAAACTGTTCGAGCTGGGCGTGAGCAGGCCCTTGAGGCGGCTCATCACGTTGGAGTGGATCTGGCACACGCGCGACTCGGTCAGCGCGAGCATCTCCCCGATTTCGCGCATGGTGTGTCCCACGTGGTAGTACTGCTCGATGATGAAGCGCTCTTTGTGCGTCAGCGACTTGGTGATGTAGAGCATCACGTCGCGGCGGTTGAGCTCGGCGATCGGGTCGACGGCCTTTTGGTCCTCGACGATCTCGACCTTCTCCATCGAGTTGTCGTCGTCGCGGTCGTCCCAGCGGTCCGAGAGCGAGAACATCGTCTTGGCGCGCGAGCTGGAGATCTCCTCGGCGAGTTCGCCGTGCTCCATGCGCAGCGCGTTCGCGAGCTCGGCGTGCGTGGGTTCGCGGCCGTACTCGCCCTGCAGGCGCTGCAGCGCCTTTTCGATGCGGCCGGCCTTCAAGCGCACCAGGCGCGGCACCCAGTCCTGCGAGCGCAGCTGGTCGAGGATCGAACCGCGGATGCGCGTCGTGCAGTAGGTCTTGAACTTGATGCCGCGGTCGGGGTCGAAGCCGCGGATGGCGTCCATCAGGCCGAACAGGCCGGCGCTGACGAGGTCGTCGAGCTCGATCGACTTGGGCAGCGTCTGCAGGAGGCGCTCGGCGATGTGTTTGACGAGCGGGTAGTGCAGCTCCATCAACACGTTGCGGATCTTCTCGAGCCACTCGTCGTCGCGCGGGCGCTGGCTCGCCGCGGCGCGGTAGTGGGGCCACATGTCGTCGACGTTGAGCGCGCGCAACTCGTCGAGCGTGATGCGCCGGTCGGAGCGCGGCTTGATCGTCTTCTTCACGGGCGCCTCTTCGGGCGCGCTCGGCGGCGAGATGGCCGGCCCCTTGCTCGGCTTGAGCGCGCCACGCGGCAGCGCCGGCGGCGGTTCTGGAGTCGCGCGCGCGCTCGCGGCGCGTTTGGCGGGAGCTGACTTGGCGCTGTGCGTCGCCTTTTCGGCGCGCCGCGTTTGGGGTCGCGCGCTCTTCTTGCCCGCTGCGCTGGCGCTCTTGGACTTGGACATGTTCGCCTCGGCTCCCGATTCCTAATACTTCACGAGCGAATGCACCGGCGTGCCCTCGAGCCGCTTGCGGCCGCCGAGGAACACCAGTTCGATCACGAAAGCGCACGCGGTGACGCGTCCGCCGATGCGTTGCACGAGCTTGATCGCGGCGCCCGCCGTGCCGCCGGTCGCGAGCAGATCGTCGACGAGCAGCACGCGCTGGCCGGGCGCGACCGCGTCGGTGTGGATCTCGATGCGGTCCGTGCCGTACTCGAGTTCGTAGCTCTCAGCTACGGTCTTCCAGGGCAGCTTGCCGGGCTTGCGGATCGGCGCGAAACCCTTGCCGACGCGCAGCGCCAGCGCCGTGCCGAAGATGAAGCCGCGCGACTCGACGCCGCACACCAGGTCGTAGCTCTTGGGGTCGACCAGTGCCGCGAGTTGATCGATGGCGAGCTTCAAGCCCTCCGCGCTCTGCAGCAGCGGAGTGATGTCCTTGAAGAGGATCCCGGGCTTGGGGAAGTCCGGTACGTCGCGGATGTAGCGCTCGATCACGGTTGGGGGGCTCGCGCGGGCAGGAAGTTCGGCGGGGGAGTGGAAAAAGTTGACCGTTGGGTGGCGCCCGAGCCGCGCGCTGGACCAGAACAGGGACAGTTCTCGGCGCGGCGGGAGCGGACTTGAGCGGCGCTGCTCACATTTCCTCGGGTGCGGCCATGCCGAGCAGGCCCAGGCCCAGGCCGAGCACGGACTTGGCTTGGCGCACGAGCGCGATGCGCGCGGCGCCGGCGGCCGGTTGGCTGCCGAGCACCTTGTTCTCCGGCTGCGTGAGCCAGGTCGACACGTCGCGCGCCAGGGCGAGCAGGTACTGCGAGAGCTCGCTGGGCTCGGCCTTGGCGGCCGCGGCGCGCACCACGTCGCCGAACTTGGCCACGCGCACCAGGATCTCGCCCGCGTTCTCGAGCGCGGCGAAGTCCGGCGCGGCGCCGAGCGCGGGATCGTTCGCCGCGTGCACCTTGCGCAGGATCGAGGCGAGCCGCGCGTGCGTGTACTGCAGGTACGGACCCGTGTCGCCCTCGAAGGCGAGGAACTCGCGCTTGTCGAAGATCACGTCCTTGATGCGCTCGCGCTTCAAATCGTTGAACACCAGCGCGCCGATGCCGACTTGTTCGGCGACCTGCGCCTTGGTCGCCAGGCTCGGGTTCTTCTCCTCGATGACCTTGGCGGCCTCTTCGACGCACTCGTCGATCAGGTCGTCGAGCACGAGCACCTCGCCGCGCTTGCGGCTGGCGATCTTCACGCGGCCGGGCCCGAGCAACATGCCGAAGTCGACGTGTTCGACGCGTGCGGCCCAGCTCTGCTCCATGCGCTGCAGCACGGCCTTGAGCTGGCGGAAGTGGAGCTTCTGTTCGCCGCCGACGACGTACAGGCAGCGCTCGAAGGCGAACTCTTCCCAGCGGCTGAACAGCGCCGCGAGGTCGCGTGTCGCGTAGAGCGTCGTGCCGTTGGACTGCTGCAGCAGGCACGGCGTTTCCTTGAGGCCCTTGTCGACCGCGCCGAGCATCACCACCAGCGCACCTTCGCTGATCTCCGTCACGCCGGCGGCCTTCACGCGCTCGAGCGTCGGCGCGAGCAGCGGCTCGTACCAGCTCTCGCCGCGCACGTGCTCGTGCTCGATGCCCAAGCGCTTGTAGGTCGCGTTGAAGCCGCGCAGCGAGACCTCGGTGACCCAGCGCCACAGCTCGCGCACTTCGCCTTCGCGCCCGCTCTCGAGCTCCTGGTACGCAGCCACCGCTTCGCGCTGGAACTGCTCGTCGCTTTTGAGCGCTTCCTTGCTGCGCTGGTAAAGATCGAGCAGACCCATCACCGGGTCGCGCTCGAGGTCGACTTGGCCCTTCCAGCGCCGCAGCGCGACGACCAGGCCGCCGAACTGAGCGCCCCAGTCGCCGATGTGGTTGATGCCGACCACGCGGTAGCCCAGGTGGCGGAAGATGCGCACCAGCGAAGCGCCGAGGATCGTCGAGCGGATGTGCCCGACGTGCATGGGCTTGGCGATGTTCGGCGAGCTGTAGTCGATGACGACCGTTTTGCCGGAACCGTCGTCGCCGCCGCCGTAGCGCGCGCCGCGGCGTTCGACGTCGGCCAGCACCTCGCGCGCGAGCAGCGGCCGCGCGATGCGGAAGTTCAGGTACGGGCCGGTGGCCGTGACGGCGATGCCCTCGAGCTCTCCCGCGAGCTTGGCCGCCAGTTCCGCGGCGACGGCCGGCGGGGCCTGCTTGCGCTCCTTGGCGAGCACGAAGCAGGGGAAGGCGAGGTCGCCGAGCGCGGCGTCGCGCGGGTTCTCGAGCTTCAGCGCGCTCGCCGCGAGCCCGGTGTGCTTGGAGAGGGCGGCGAGGATCGTACTGCTGAAGAGGTGCATTGCGGCGCTGGCTTCGAAGAGGTGCGTCAGAGGATAGAGGTGCTCGCGCGGCCTATCCAAGAGCGTTTGTGAGCGCGCGGCCGCCTATACTCCGGTTCGACCATGCCCGCGCCTCCGCCCGACGCCCGTTCGTTCCTCTCCGAAGTCGTGTCCGTGACGCCCTGCGGCGCCGACGGCGTGTTGCTCGCGCTGCGCCCCGAGCGCGCGCTCGGCGCCGTGCGCGCCAGCCGCTTCTTCATGTTGCGGCGCGAGGACGGGCTCTCGCCCGCGATCCCGCGGCCCTTCTCGATCTACCGCCAGAGCGGCGAGAAAATCGAGTTCCTGCTCAAGGTCATGGGCCGCGGCACGCGCGCGCTCGCGGCGTGTGCGCCGGGACAAAAAGTCCGCACGATCGGGCCGCTGGGCAACGGCTGGCCTGCGCTCGACGGCGACGGTCCGCCGTGGGTGATGCTCGCCGGCGGCGTGGGCGTCGCGCCGTTCTACATGGCGATCGAGCAGGCGCTCGCCGGCATGGACGGACGCGCTCCGGCGCGCCCCGAACAGTTGTTCTTCCTGTTCGGCGCGGCGAACGCGGGGATGCTCTACGACCTCGCCGCCTTCGAGCGTCTGCCGGCGCGCGTGTTCACGGCGACCGTCGACGGCTCGCACGGCGCGCGGGGCAACGTGCTCGAGCTGCTGAGCGAGCTGCAGCGCCGCGGCGTGATCCCCGAGCGCGTGCGCCTCGCCGCCTGCGGCCCCGAGCGCATGCTCGAAGCGGTGCAGCACTTCGCCGACGCACGCGGCCTGGAGTGTTGGCTGTCGCTCGAGTCGCTGATGGGCTGCGGCGTCGGCATCTGCAACGCCTGCCCCGTGCCGACCAAACCCGACGGCCCGCGCGGCTCGTGGCCCAACGTCAAGTGCTGCGTCGAGGGCCCGGTGTTCAAGAGCGACGAGATCGCGCTCCACGCCTGAGCGCCGCTGACGCAGCGCCTCGCGGCGCCCGGACCAGTTGTGCTC
>ERZ1066135.1300-NODE-1300-length-9804-cov-6.543953_pt1 | contig 9804 bp, 8 predicted proteins | sample MGYA00382782_ERZ1066135 | MGnify/ENA primary metagenome ERZ1066135 (study PRJEB33369, sample SAMEA5778365) | biofilm metagenome | biome: Industrial cooling water; feature: Water cooling tower basin; material: Biofilm | place: United Arab Emirates | collected...
CGCGAGCTTGAAGAGCTACACCCCGAGCGCCACCGCCGCGAACCTCGAGCTCGGTGGCGGAGTGGCGGCCGCGCTCGCATTCACCGGCATCGCGGCAGTCGCGACCGCCGTGTTCGCGCAGAGCTCGCCCGTGGTGGCGATCGTGCCTGCCTTCATCACGCTCGTGGGGCTCATCACCGTCGTGTACCAGCTCGCGACGGCCAACAAACAGTGGAACGCTCCGATTGATCGCCACGTGTTGGTTTGGCGCGATGAGCGAACGGTGGTGTCCGGGGGAGGACAACACAGCCGGGCCACGACGAAGCACTACGTGCTGCTCGAGGACCGCGACGGGCGGCGCGCCGAGCTGGCGTGCAGCTCCCAACTTGCAGGCGCCCACGCTCCCGGCGACATCGGCGTCGCGTTCCTGCGCGGCGGCGTGCTGCTCGACTTCAAGCGCGTCGCCGTCTGAGCGCGGCGTTCAAGGCTGCGCGAGCGCGCGCGCTTTCTCGCCTAGCAGCTCGCATAGCGTCTGCAGCTGCGGCGAAACCGGCCCCGGCGGTGTGACGAGGAACAGCTCGGCCTGCGGGACGGGCGCTTCGAGCGCGACGAACGCGCAGCCTTCGTGCGGGAGCTTGCGCGCGTGCCGCGGCAGCAGCGCGACGCCCTCGCCGTCGGCCACGGCGGCGAGCAGGAGTCCGAGCGAGTCGAGTTCCCGTTCGATGCGCGGCTCGAACCCGGCGGCGCGCGCCGCGGACTGCAGCAGCGCGCGGCGGCCGGGGAATTGCGCGTCGGAGAGCGACACGAAGCGTTCGGGGGCGAGTTCGGCGAGCGCGAGCGTGCGCCGCGCGGCGTGCGGATGCGCTTGGGGCAGCACCGCGGCGAGCGGATGGCGCGCGAGGCGCTTGACGGTGAACGGCGTGCGTTCGGCGGGGTCGAGGTTGCCGAGCAACGCGGCGTCGAGCTCGCGTTCGGCGAGGCGCTGCAGCTGCTCGCGCGGCCGCAGCTCGAACAGGCTGACCTTGGCCTTGGGGTGGCGCGCTCGCAGCGCGCGCACCGCGGGCGCGACGAGGTCGTCGAGGAACGGCGCGACCAGCCCCAGGCGCAGCACGCGCGGCGCTTCGGCGAACTGCTCGCGCACCTGCTGCGAGCTGGTCTCGACGTCGCACAGGATGCGCCGCGCGCGTTCGAGGAAGAAGCGCCCCGCTTCGTTGAGCGCGACACGCTGGCGCACGCGCTCGAACAGCGGCGTGCGCAGCTCGCGCTCCAGGCGCGCGATCTGGCGGCTGAGCGCGGGCTGCGTGATGTGGCAGCGCAGCGCGGCGCGTGAGAAGCTCGCCTCTTCCGCGGCGGCGACGAAGTAACGCAGCTGGTCGAGCTCCATGGTGGGCGTGGTCATAACCGCGCGGCATGAACCTTCCAAGCGGCGCGCGCTGGCGCCCGCGGCTGGCATACTTGGCGCATGCGCAAGTGGCTCGCACTGCTCGCGGCGTTGCTCGTGTGCTCCGTCGCCGCGCTGTTCCTGCTCCGCGACTCGCGCGAGCACGTAGGCGGATCCGCGTCGCCGTCGCCCTCAACCGCGCCTGTTGCTCGCGGCGAAAGCACCACCGAACCGATCCACGCGCCTGAACCAGCGGCGGTGGCGGAGTCGACATTGCCGGTGCTCATCACCGAGGCGCAGCGCGCGGCTGCGAAAGAGCATCCGAGTGCGGGCGAGTTGCCGACGAAACTCGCTCGAGTGCTGCTCCGCGCGCGAGTCGACGCGAGCGAACCCGAACCGAGCGTGTTCCGCCACTTGCGTTGGGTCGTCCACCTGGACGACGCGAGGGTGAACACGACTGAACCTGGTCCGCGCGACGCGGAGGAGAAGCTCGCAGTGGACCTCACTCGCCAGTTCGATGCCGGGCCCGTGCCACCGTCGATTCTGCGCGTGCTGGTCAAGGCGGTAGAGATCGACGGGTTGACTCGCAGTCAACGTCACTTCGAATCGCGGCTCGACTTGGACCTGGCGGACGTGCCGGCGCGACGCTGCTTCGAGCCCGAAGTTGTGCTCGAAGTCGTGCTCCCGCCGCCCACGTCCACGACGGTTCACGGCAAGCTCGTTTGGGACGCGCCGCCGCCCGATGGAACCGTTCGCTGGCGTCACGAGTCGTCGGTCAACTCTCTCGTGATCGAAGGAGATCTCCAGGTGCGCCGTGTCGCAGGCGCCGGAACCTTCGGCCTGCCCGTCAACGTCGGCGGCGCCGTCGAGTGGCTGGCGCAGGTCGACGGGTTTCTCCCCGTGGCCGGTCGCGTCGACACTCCCAGTCCAGGCGACTACGACCTCGGCTCGCTCGTCCTCTCGCGCGGTGAGACGATCTCGGGCCGCACGTCTCCGTCGCTCGCCGGAATGCGCGTCCGCGCGGTGTGCCTGATGCCGCCGCGCGAGTTGGCGCCTTGGAGAACCAACGAACGCGCCCTGCGCTACTCACCCGATGGCATGCGCATTGGAGATCGCGAGGCCCAGATCGGGTCCGACGGCGCGTTCGAGCTCGGCGGATTGTTCGCGGCGGGCTACTCGCTCGAGTTGCGCGGCGTAGCCGGACTCGAAGCCGTCGAATGCTCGCCCGGTGTCGTCACTGCGCCAGCCGCTGGCCTGGAGCTCGTGGCGAACATCGCGACGGTCGACGTCGAAGTGGTTGCGACTTCCGCGGAGCTTCCGCGCCTCATCGAAGTTCGTTTGCCCGTCGGCAACGGCAGCTACGAGCTGCGTCGCGCGCTCACCCTCGACAAGAACGGCCGCATCCGCGTCCCGATCCGCACCGGACGCATGCACGAGTTCGTGTGCGGCGAGCGCGTCGTCCCCGTGCTCGTCCACGAAGTCGGCGCGACGGTGAATGTGCGGCTTTGAGCCGCACCAACGCGAAGAGCGATCGAACAGGCTGCAACTGCGCGGACAAGCACGGGTAGGACTCAGGTGCACAAGTGGCTCGCAGTGCTCGCGCTCGTCGTCATCTTGGCGTGGCAGCTCGTCGATCGTTCGAACAACGCGCACACGGCCCAGCCAAAGTCCGAGAAGCGCGAAACGCCGGCGCCAACGCAGCCAACTGTCGCTGGCCCGGCCGAAATTGACGCTGACGAGCGTGAGCCGACCGTCGAGCGCGAGCCGCGGTCGATGAATGAGCCAGGGGAATTGAGCGTGGCGCCGAAACAGGTGGGGCGCGTGCTGGTGCGTGCGCGGCTCAGCGCTCCGCCGCCGGCGCGCTTCGCCGAGCAGCGCCTGCAGTGGCTCGTCGACACCGATGCGGGCGAGCGAGGCTCGTACTCTCTTGTGGCTGCGCCCGTCGGAGAAACCGCCGAGGTCGATCTGACGAAGTACTTCGAACGCTTCACGCCGAAGCCCACCCGCGTTCGCTTGCGTGCGCTCGACCTGCGTTTCGATTCGGAAGCGACAGAGTGGCGGAACGAAGAGTCGAGCGTGGAGCTCGACTTGAGCGACGTTCCTTCGAGGCTGCGAACTGAAGGGAGCGCCACGCTCGAGGTCGTCCTCGACCCGCTGCGGCCGAGCGTGGTGCGAGGGTCCCTCACGTGTGGCGGCGGAGAGCTTCCGGCGAGCCTCGAGTGGCGTCTCGTTCGACGCCACGGCGAGCAGTGGGTGATCGAAGCCGATGAGATTCAGCCGCTGCTGCGGTGCGGCGGCACGTTCGCGATTCCCGCGCGCGTTGGCGGCGCGGTCGAGTGGCTGGCCAGAGCCGATGGCTTCCTGCCTCGCGCCGGTCGGCTCGAAACGCCGTCCGTGGGGGTCTACGAACTTGGGGCCCTCGCTCTCACTCGCGGTGAGCGCCTCACCGGTCGTCTGCCGATCTCTGCGCCGGGTCTGCGGCTGCGCGCGGTGTGCCTCAAACCACCCGAGGAGCTGACGGCGTCGATCGAAGCGTGGAAGGAGGAGCTGACGTCCGAAGCCGACCTGCGCATCGTCGACGACAGCGCCGACGTGGAACCCGACGGCTCCTTCGAATTCAAAGCGCTGTTTCCCACCGAGTACCGGCTGGAGTTGACGCGCGTGCGGGGCTTCCCGGACGGCGTCGTCGTCGCACTGGCGCCGGACGTCGTGCGTCCACCAGCCTTCGGACTCGTTCTCTCCGCGCCTCTCGCCGCCGTCGATGTCGAGTGCGCGGCGTGGGTGCGGGGAAAGGCGCAGGGCTTCCAGATCCGCAGCCTCGACTCCCACGGCGTTGTGACCAGCCGCGTGAGCGTCGGCCTCATCGCCGAGGGTCGCGCGCGTGTGTTCGTACGCGTCGGCGAGCTCCACGAGTTCGTGTGCGGCGAGCGCGTCGTCCCCGTGCTCGTCCACGAGGTGGGCGCGACGGTCAACGTTCGGCTGTGAGTCGCGGCGTTCATGCCGAAAAGGCATGACCTCGCGCCGCACCCGGCATTGGCGCCGGAGGCAACTTGGGTCGACAATCTCCCGGCAAGAAAGGCACTTCGCCATGGAACGACGCACTTTCCTCACGCACCTCGCCGCGACCGCCGGCCTCGCCGGGCTGGGGCTCGCGGGCGACCAGCCCCAAGCTCCCAAGGCCATGCGCATCACCGTCCGCAAGTCGCTCGAACGCGGCCGCGCCGACCACGGTTGGCTCGACAGCCGCCACACCTTCAGCTTCGCCGAGTACTACGACCCGCGGCACATGGGTTTCCGCTCGCTGCGCGTCATCAACCAGGACAAGGTGACGCCGGGCGCCGGCTTTCCGACGCACCCGCACCGCGACATGGAGATCTTCTCGTACGTGCTCGAGGGCGCGCTCGAGCACAAGGACAGCATGGGCAACGGGCGCACGCTCAAGCCCGGCGAGATCCAGCTCATGAGCGCGGGCCGCGGCGTGACGCACAGCGAGTTCAACCCCAGCCGCAGCGAGGGGCTGCACTTCCTGCAGATCTGGATCCAGCCCAGCGAGCGTGGGCTCGCGCCCAGCTACACCGAGTGGAAGCCGAGCGAAGCGGCGCGCGACGCGCGCAAGGTGCTCGTGATCTCGAACGACGGGCGCGAGAGCAGCGCGGCGATCCACCAGGACGCCGCGGTGTACCGCGTGCGGCTCGCCGCGGGCGAACGCATCCAACATGCGCTCGCTTCCGGACGCGGCGCGTGGCTGCAAATCATCCGCGGCGCGGCCAAGCTCAACGGCACGGCGCTCGCCGCCGGCGACGGCGCGTCGACGGAAGACGCGGGCGAACTCGTCCTCGAAGCCGTCGAATCCGTCGAGGCGTTGCTCTTCGACCTCGCCTGAACTGCGGCGGATGTCGTAGGTCGCCCGTGGCGCGGGGCTGGTACCCTGTTCGCGCCATGGGCGACGCCAAGACTCACTACATGAACGGTTTGAAGCTCTTCGGACAGCAGAAATTCGAGGAGTCGATCGCGGAATACCGCTTGGCGCTCGAGGGCAAGCCCGACTGGGATGAGGTGCTCCACGCGCTCGCGACGGCGCAATCCAAGCTGGGACGGCAGGATGAGGCGATTGCAACGCTGCAACGTGTGATCGAGCTCACGCCCAACGATCCGTTCGTCTTTACGAGCCTGTCCATCTTCCTCCAACGCCAGGGCAAGATCCCCGAGGCGGAGAGCGCGGCGGCGAAAGCGCGCATGCTCGCCTGGAAGGAAGAGTTGAAGAAGAACCCCAACGCTCCGCCGCCGCAGATGCCCGGACAGATGAACGTCGTGCAGTAAATCGTCCACTGCACGCGGCGCGTGCTCGGGATACGCCCTCCCTACGGCGCGGTTTGACGAAGGCCTACGCAGTCGTGCCCATCGCTGAGGGCGCGGGGTCGGCTCGATGATGGTGATCAACGCGAGTGCGTGAACGAACGGTCGGCAGGCCGTCGGACGGCTCGCGGCGACACCACGAGCGAGGCGAACCATGGGCGCGTACCACAAGTCTGAGCAGGAATCTCTGCACGACGAGTTGACGCGCCTGCGTGCCTTCCGCGACGACGCGCACTGGCAACGACTGTGCGACGAGTTGGCGGCGTGCGCGCGCGGCGAAGGCGCGGAGCGCGCGGCTGCGCTCGAAGCGCTGTGCCGCGAGAACGGACTGTCGGCCGCGTCGAGCGCCGACGTCGTGCACCACTTCAACAACGCGTTGATGGGCATTCTGGGCGCGGCTCAAGTCGCCGTGCGCACGCTCGACGCGGCGGATCCGGCGCGCGCGTACCTCGATCAGATCGCCGCGCAGGCGCGGCGCGGCGTCGACTTCAGCGCGAAGTTGCTTGCGTTGACGCCCAAGGCGGAATCCAGCGCGCGCTCGGCGCCTTGCACGTGCGAGCGCGACGCGCCGTCGCGCGCGTCGAGCGAAAGCGCGACCGGCGCCCAGCGCGTGCTGCTGGTCGAAGACGAACGCCTGATCCGCATCACGCTGCGGCACGAGTTGCAGTCGCTGGGTTACCAAGTCGAGTGCGCCTGCGACGGACACGAAGCCGCCAAGCACATCGAAACGCGCTGCGAGCCGCTCGACGTGCTGCTCACCGACGTCGTCGTGCCCGGCCCGACCGGTCCGGAAATCGCCAAGCTCGCGCACGCCAAGTGGCCGCACGCGCACGTGATCTTCATGTCGGCCTTCCCGCGCGACGTGCTGCTCCAGCAGGGCCGCATCCAACCCGATCAAGCCACGCTCGAGAAGCCGTTCACCGAAGAGCAACTGGTGGGCAAGTTGCGCGAGCTCGAGTCGCGCGGGTGAGCGCGCGCTCGACGCTGGGCTTCGCACGCTGCGGCGCGCGGCTACGCCCTTGGCTCACTGCTCGAGATCCCGCGGATGTTCGAGCCTGATCGCGAGGACGTCGATGGCGCGTCCTCTTGGATGACTCCAGGCGTCGAATCCCAACTCACACCCGTCTCCCGGCCGCGAGCGCTGCGCTTCTTCCTGCTCGGATTGGGGCTCGCAGCGATCTTCGCCGTCGACCTCCTGCTCCCGCTGGGCGTCACGACGGCGATCCTGTACGTGCTGGTGATCCTGGCCTCGCTGAGCTTGCGCGAGGTCGCCTGGACCGTCGCGCTCGCGGTGCTCGCGACGCTGCTGACGATCATCGACGTCGCGGTTTCCGCGGAGTCGGCGCAGGAGCTGTGGATCGTGCGCCTCAACCGCGCGCTGAGCATCGTCGGCATCTGGACCACCGTCGGCATCGGCGTGTGGCTCGTGCGCGAGCAGGCGGCGCGCCAGAAGATGGAGCGCTCGCTCACCGAAACCGCCTTTCGCCTGCGCGTGCAGCAAGAATCCGAGAGCCAGGCGCGCGCCTCGGCGGCCGAGCTCGAACAACGTGTGGCCGACCGCACCAAGGACCTCGTGCAGGCGCGCGACGGCTTGAGTGAGCAGGTCTTGCGCCGCGTCGAATCCGAGGAGCGCGCGCTGCGCAGCGAGCGCGTGCTGCGTTCGATCTTCGACACCGCGGCGGAGGCGATCGTGACGATCGACACGCAGGGCCGCATCGAGAGCGTCAACCGCGCGGCGGAGCGCATGTTCGGCTGGAGCGCCGAAGAGCTGATCGGCCGCAACGTGCGCGTGCTCATGCCCTCGCCCGATGCGGAGCGCCACGACGACTACATCCTGCGCTACCTGGGAACGCGGCAGGCGCGCGTCATCGGCGTCGGCCGCGAAGTGGTGGGCCTGCGCAAGGACGGCACGACCTTTCCGCTCGACCTGAGCGTGGGCGAGTTCGTGGCCGAAGAAGGGCGCAAATTCACCGGGATTCTGCGCGATCTGACCGAGCGCAAGCGCCTCGAGGAGCAGTTCCGCCAAGCGCAGAAGATGGAGGCGGTCGGGCGCTTGGCGAGCGGCATCGCGCACGACTTCAACAACTTGCTCGCGGGCGTGATCGGCTGCGCCAACATGGCGCGCAAGTCGCTGCCCGCGGAAGCGCCGGCGGCGGAGCTCATCGACGAGATCCGCGGCGCGGCCGAACGCGGCGCGTCGCTCACGCGGCAGCTGCTCAACTTCAGCCGCCAGCGGCCGAGCGAAGCGCGTCCGGTCGAGCTCAACGGCGTGGTCAAGTCGGCCGTGAGCATCCTGCGCCAGGTGCTGGGCGAGGACATCGAGCTCGCGCTCGAGCTGTGCGAGTCCGGCGCGCCGGTGTTCGGCGATCCGAGCAAGCTCGAGCAGATCCTGATGAACCTCGCGATCAACGCGCGCGACGCCATGCGGCGCGGCGGAAGGCTGCGCATCGTGACCGAGGACATCGAGCTGACGCACGCCACGCGCGTCGGCCGGCTCGCGGCGGGAAGCTACGTGCGCCTGTCGGTCGAGGACACCGGCGGCGGCATCGATCCCGCGATCCGCGAGCGCATCTTCGAGCCGTTCTTCACCACCAAACCGGTGGGCGAGGGCACGGGCCTTGGGCTGTACACGGTGTACGCGATCGTCGACCAACTCGGCGGCGTGATCGACTTCGAGAGCGAAGTCGGGCAGGGCACGACCTTCCGCGTGCTGCTGCCGCGCCGCGAAGAGTCCGCTGCGCCGCGCGCCGCTGCTGGCGCGAACGCGCCGCCGCGCGCCGAGCACGCACCGGCGGTGATTCTCGTGGTCGAGGACGAGCGCCTGATTCGGTTGTCGCTGGCGCACACGCTCAAGGCGCGCGGCTACACCGTGCTCACGGCGGACAGTTCGAGCGAAGCCGAGCGCGTCGCCGGCGAACACCGCGGCCCGATCGATTTGCTGCTCACGGACATGGTCTTGCCTGGCTTGAGCGGGCGCGAACTCGCCGATCGTCTGCGCGCCTGGCGGCCGACGCTGCGCGTGATCTACATGTCCGCGTACCCCGCCGACGTGCTCGTGCGCCAAGGCCGGCTCGAGCCGGGGCTGTGGACGCTCGAGAAGCCCTTCACGGAGGAATCCCTCGACGCGGCGCTGCGCACTGTGTTCGCGCACGCGAGCGTTTGAGCACTTCTATCCGCCCCGCGTGCGTCCAAGCGCGTATGGGACTTTCCGCGCCGAGGATCCAAGCTCGCCCGTGCTCGAGGATCGACCGCTTTCCCACTCTGCACGAGGACTCAGGCCATGACCATCGGACGCATCTGCAACCGCGACGTCGACACCGCTGAGCCGCAGGAGTTCGTGCGCGCCGCCGCGCAGCGCATGGGTTCGCGCGCCGTGGGGACGCTGCTCGTGCTCGACCGCGAGCGCCGCCCCGTGGGCATCCTCACCGACCGCGACATCGCCGTGCGCGTCGTCGGCGAAGGGCGCGAGCCGAACAGCGTGCGCGTCAGCGACGTGATGAGCGCGCACCCGCACACCGTTTCGGAGCTCGCGCCGCTCGAGGACGCGATCGCGGTCATGCGCACCCACGGTGTGCGCCGCGTGCCCGTCGTCTCGCCCCAGGGCGCGCTGGTGGGGATGATCACGCTCGACGACGTGCTCTCGCTGCTCGCCGAGGACCTGTGGTCGATGCGCCGCGTGCTCGAGAAGAGCTCGCCGCGCGCGCTGGCCCAGGCCTGAGCCAGCGCCCGCGCCGCGCGGTTAGTACTCCTGCTCTTCGTCGATGCCCAGCAGCTTGCGCCCCTCCTCGGAGATGCGCTGCGGCGACCACTGCGGCTCCCACACGATCGTCACTTCGGTGTTCGTGATGCCGGCGACCGTGTTGCAGCGGCGCTTGACCACGTCGGGGATCGTCTTGGCCTCCGGGCAGGCCTGGGAGGTCAGGGTCATGGTCACGTTGCAGGTCGCGCCGTCGACCTTCACGTCGTAGATCAGGCCCAGGTCGACGATGTTGACCGGGATCTCCGGGTCGAAGACTTGGCGGAGCTGGGCGTAGACGGATTCCGTGATCGTTTCGGTGGCCATGGCGAGAGCGTGAGGGGTGCTGGAG
>ERZ1066135.1301-NODE-1301-length-9804-cov-5.455226_pt1 | contig 9804 bp, 11 predicted proteins | sample MGYA00382782_ERZ1066135 | MGnify/ENA primary metagenome ERZ1066135 (study PRJEB33369, sample SAMEA5778365) | biofilm metagenome | biome: Industrial cooling water; feature: Water cooling tower basin; material: Biofilm | place: United Arab Emirates | collected...
TGAACCCATAAAAAACTCTTTTTGAGAGAGCCGCGTCTACCAATTCCGCCACACCGAATCTTATATTTAAATAATACTACCCCCTTATATACGTTGCAAAAAAGGTACAAAACTGGGTAGGGGTCAGTTTGAAAAAATTATTTAAATCGAAGCAATTTAGTAAAGAAAAAATTAAAATAAACGGAAACAACGATAAATTATAAAAAATTAGCTTAGTAAATTGGTACAATAAAAAAATTTATAGTAGAATTAAACTAATACAAAAAAAGTAAAAACAGAAAGCGCGAAAATAACATAAAATATAGTAAAATAGTTTAAACCGCTTAAAACACTAAAAAAAATAACATCAACAGCGAAAAACTATAAAGTATACCAAATTAAAAGAACGGGGAGAGCGGGGATCGAACCCGCATATTCAGATTATGAGCCTAACGAGTTACCACTTACTCAACCTCCCCAAATAAACCCTTAAAAAATATAAAAAACGCATATAAACTATGCACAAGCAAAAATTAGCAAAAAAATTACTAATGGTAAGGATTAATGGCGTCATTCATGTAAACACAAAAAAGAACAGAAAATACATACGCTTGTAGAACTGCAATAAGTGTTTCAAGAATAATTACCGCACTAACCAACAAGATACCAACAGCAAAAACAAACGAACTACCTACAAAACCAATATAAAGAAGAGTTGTACAAATAAACAAAAGAGTGTGGCCGGCCATTATATTAGCAAAAAGTCGCAATGCAAGTGAAAATGGACGCAAAAGATAAGTAGAAATTTCAATAACAAAAACCAGAGGAACCAAAATTGGAGAAATACCTTGAGGAACAAAAAGTTTTAGAAAACTCAATTTATGTCTATAAAATCCTATAATAATTAGACCAAAATTTAGAGAAAAAGAGATAAAAAATGGCAAAAAAATTTGTGCTGTACTAGTAAAACTAAAAGGGACAAGTCCCAAAAAATTACAACAAAAAATAAAAGTGAATACTGTTATAACAAGTGGGACATATGGCAAACCTGCGGAACCAGTTTGAGATTTCACCATATTAACAATAAAAAGATAAAAGTTTTCGAGAACATACTGAGCTGGGGTAGGGATAATATAAACCTTAGTGAGGTTTAGCAAAAAAAGCAACAAAAAGAAAAAGATAGCAAATAGGAGAGAAAACGCCATGCTTGAGAAAGTAAAATTGAAAAAAGACCAAAAAACATGATTTTCAAACTGTTCCAAAGGACTAAACATTATTATTTACCCCAAGAAATTATAATACCTACCGAATGCCCAGAAGCGCCAGTAGTACTAGTCTTTACTTGAACAAATGCCTTGACCGTAACAGGATCTGAAAATACCCAACTAACTATATCTACAATAAATTGATACATTTATAATAATAATTCTATCTGTCAACTTCCCCAAATACAATATCCTGAGTACCAATGATGGTCACCAGGTCAGCGAGCATGTGGCCATGCGATATTAGATCCAAACCTTGTAGATGATAAAAACCAGGAGCCCGAATCCTGCATCTATAAGGCCGGTTTGTACCATTTGAATTAAGATAAACGCCAAATTCACCCTTTGGGGCTTCAACTGAAACGTAAGTTTCACCGGACGGAACACAAAAACCTTCACTAAAAAGCTTAAAATGATGAATTAGAGACTCCATAGAAAACTTTATCCAAGCACGAGAAGGAGGGGTAATTTTTTTATCATCGACCTTAATATGACCAACAGGAATATTGGAAACAAGTTGCTCAATAATACGTAGACTTTCGCGTATTTCATAAATACGTACCAAATAACGATCATAGCAATCACCATACGTTCCAACAGCAACAGAAAAGTTAGTTTGGTCATAAACCTCGTAAGGAACCACTTTACGCAAATCCCAAGGAATACCTGACCCGCGCAACATAGGGCCGCTAAAACCAAAAGAAAAAGCGTTATCTGCAGTTACCAAACCAACCCCAATCAACCTATTTTTCCAAATTCTATTATTAGACAATATTTCTTCAAATTCGTCAATTCGTTTTGAAAAATTTCGGCAAAAGATATAGAGGTCATCAATAAGTCCAAGCGGCAAATCCTGAGATACACCCCCAGGTCGAAAATAAGAAGAATGTATCCTTGCACCCGAGACTCTTTCGTAAAACTCTATGAGCTTTTCACGTTCTTCAAAGGCCCAAAGAAATGGGGTAAGTGCGCCCACGTCCAAAGCATGCGTACTTACAGCCAAAAGATGATTAAGAAGACGGGTGACTTCCAGAAAAATCGTTCGAATATACTTAGCTCGAATTGGAACGGAAATATCTGCCAGATTTTCAATCGCCAAACAATAGGCATGCTCTTGAGCTATCATTGAAACATAATCCAAACGGTCAAAATAAGGCAAACCTTGGAGATAGGTTCGAGATTCAATAAGCTTTTCAGTGCCGCGATGCAAAAGACCAATATGGGGCTCGGCTCGAACAACTGTTTCACCCGATAGTTCGACAACCAAACGCAATACACCATGTGCAGCCGGATGCTGCGGACCGAAGTTAATGTTAAAATTTTTTATTTCAACTGCAGAATTATTGAGCATAAAATTTAAACCAAGGATTATTAACATCAAAAAATCGGTATTCTTGAGCAAACTCAACAGGCTCAGAAACAATTCTCTTAATCGTTTCGTCATAGCGAATTTGAAAATAACCATTAACCGGGAAGTCCTTGCGTAGAGGGTAGCCATTAAAGCCATAATCCGTCAAAATTCGCCTAAGATCCGAGTGGTTATAAAAATAAATACCGTACATGTCGTAAATCTCTCGTTCCGCCCAATTAGAACCGAAAAAAACGGATTCAACGCTGGTTGTAAAAAGGTTATTGATAGACAAAGGAGTTACAATAATAAGCTCCTCCTCATAGCTCCGAACATAGAGAAAAACTTTAAAACGTTTAACAAGATGCAAAGTGTCCGAAGCAAATTGATCAACAAAATAACAAAAATTAAAGAGGTTCGAAGAAGACAAAAACTTTACGAAATTAATATCCCTATAGCTTGTATTAATTACAGCCAATGATCGATAATAAAAAGTTCTGTCTTGGCAAAATGAAAATATAGAAGAGACCAAACCAGGATAAAGTTGACTTGTAATTATTTGCAAATTCATTAATCTTTAGACCAATCCAAAGTACCTTTATGGAATTCATAAAGAATACCAGAAAAAAGAAATATAATAAAAAGATAAGTGTAGAATAGGGACCAACCATAAATATACGGTAGAGAGATAGAAAGAGGGAAAAAAAAAATAACTTCCAAATCAAAAATAATGTAAAAAATAGCCACTAGGTAAAATCTTACATCAAATTTAAATCGTGTATGCTCAAATGGATCAAACCCGCATTCGTAAGCGGAAAACTTTTCATAATCGAATGAAGTAACATTTACATTAAGTTGACCAAATCCAAAGTTTAGAACCAAGGTAATAAAAAATGCTACCAAAAAATAAACAAAAAAATTATAAATTTCAAACATAAAAAAATAAAGAATTACGCTCGTCGATAAATTGAGAAATAATTTCTTCAGAAGTTTCATTTAGCTCGGAGAGCAGCATAAAATCTTCAATTTGAACTACCAAAAGTCCAAGTTTAAGAATATAATCCTTGGTATCCTCAAAACAAGCCTCCGTTAGCTCGAATGCTCTGTTACGCAAAAAACCGTCACGATATTGATTAGCTTGAAAAGTATCTTCTTCAAGATTAGACAAAAGTTCATAATAGACTGCCAACAGCTCGCGCTGCTCTTCAAGGATAGAAAATTGCAACTCATTAACCTGAGCAGCCAGATTGGCATTAGCAAGACAAACGGCCTTAATCTCATCAATTTGTATTTCCAAACTAGATTTTTGATCTCCAAAGTAAAGCTGATAATACTTAACTGCAAAAACAATAATTGCTACCAAACACACCGCCCAAATTGACTCATTGGAAAGATAGATATGTGAAGAGCCCAAAAAAGTAGGGGAGTAAAAAATATGCAGTACGACACTAAAAAGGATAATATCAAAACTATTAAAAAACGCAGAAATATTTAGAAGATTAAAAACTCGCTTTCCGAAAAAAGAACTAAAAAAACCTACAGTATCAATGTAGCGATATTCTTGAATACGCAAAATAAATCTAAGATAAGTAGAATAAACATAGGGGATAAATGCAACAAAAATTGCCAAAACAGAAATCATAAGTTTGGTTATAGACAAGGCAAAAGCTTGAATAATAGCTGTAGCTTTTTCATTAAAATTTTTTAGAAATTTTGAAAAATCAAAATTAGAATTACTACCAATATGAAAAATCATTTTATTAATTTGAAAAATAGTCTTAAATGAAAAGAAATGTTAAATAACTCTTTTTCTTCTTCGCGGAGAAAATAGACAAGATCTTGATAATCTTCGTAAAATGAAGTATCGTCATCTGAATCATCTGAATCTGCATCTGAAAAGTAATGGTCATTATTGTAGTCAGAAAAATCTTCTACATTATCTTCATCGCTGGATTCATCAGACTCCTCCTCCTCCTCATCCAGGTCTTCGTCTTCTTCTTGACCTTCTTCTTCTCCTTCTTCTTCCTCCTCCATAAGTTCACGATATTCTTGAACTTCATTAATAGTTTTTGAACTACTGTAAATTTGATCATAAGTATCATGTTTATCTTTCAGATATTTGACTAGAAATTCACGAGAGTAAGCTTCAGTTTCCTCAGAAAATTTAGAGGGACGCGGTTCAAGATCAAAAGCGAGTTCGTCATTTTCAGCAGAAGAATCTTCTAGCGTTACAGCCCCCTCCATCTGGTCATCTAGTATAAGTTTTTGAAACTCTTGCAAATCAAAATCAGTAATATTTGTACTGTCTCCCGGGGTGTTTAGGAGTTCAATAGAAGGAACCTTATCCTCGATATTTGTAAAAAGAAATTTAAATCGAAAAGGTTTACCATTAATAATAACAGAATTTTCTTGTTCAAGATTTGAAACCTCAATATCCGAAAATTTCGGCGCTTCAACCGGTTCCATCTCAAAATTAGAATCATACTCGCAAATCACGCCAGCAGCATCGCTAGCCATAACTTTTATAATATCAGCAAAGTCATCTTTTTGAAAATTTTTTGAAAAAATACGTTTATCAAGAGAAGCTAGATAATTAAGATTATTTTCAGATGAAGAAACAACAGTATGAGTTTCTTCAACAAGGCGTGAAAAAATATAAAAAGCGAAAAAGCTGTAGTAAAAAAGAGTGTTGACGTTATTACGAGAATTTTTCAAGTAATAGTCACGAGCAAAAATAGAAGTAAAAAGTGTAGGAACAACGTATAGCTCAATGGTTAGGTAAAAAAAAATAAAAGACAGAGAACCAAAAACAAGTTGATTTGCAATACTATAAAAATCCAACTGTGGCATATTTAAAATACGGATTTAAACTGTATTATATTAGATTTAGAGATAACTATTTTTGGATCCTTGAAAATCAAACTGTAATCTGGAAGAGAATACATAAAAGAATGAGAAGTGGGTGGCGTAACCAAACCAAAATAAAGATGACGATAAAATGAAAAAAAAAGAGTATAAAAACCCTTACCGTTATAAACAAATTTAAACAAAAAAATTATAAATTTCTTACGCAACCTAAAAAATAGTTGAGAGTTGCGGGAAAAAGTCAAGCAACGCATTATCAAAGCAAAAAAAGTAAAAAATCTAAAAAGTCTAATAATGTATCTACGAAAATAAATAGACCAAAATCTAGATCTACAATTTCTTTTAACAGTAACATGATAATTAATTTTAGAAAGAGCATCAAATTTTTTAAATAGCTTACCTCTAATACCGGCCGAAATATTAGAGGTAAACGTAGATCTCAATTTTATTAGATTTATAAGAGCAAGAAATTTTTTAATATGAAATGAAAATACGCTATTGCGCAACTTGATAATCGGCCGGAAGGAAGGGTTAAAAATCAAATACAGATATCTCAATCTGGCAACACCCCGGAACAACCTAGCAACCAAAGAAAAACCAAAATTGGATGCAGCTAGGCTATTAGAATTGGATTTAGTAAAAATTTGTTTTTTTTCGGATCTAAAAAAACGAACCCGAAAATATCTTTTTAGCAAAAAAAGAAACTTATTCTTATTTGTAGCTACTTCAAATTGCTTAAAAAAACGCTTATAAAGCAAATATCTCTTTATGTAAAAAGGAAGAAAGCAGCTAGCTCTGAAACGCCCCCCAATACCACTAAAATAAATACGCCAAAGGGGATTGTGCAGGTAATACTTAAACTGTTTAATACCAAAATTATACCGCCTAAATTTATAAAAATTTATAGCTTTAAATATAAAACCCCGACCTTTGAATATCTTATTTATAGCTGCCCCGTAAGAATTAAGAGCAACAACGTAGACATACAAACCGTATTTAAGAGAAACTTTTTTTAGAGCAAGCTTTCTAATAGTTTGTTTAATAATAGGAGTTAGAATAGAAGTTATTCCAGTTTTGCGCCTATACCTATTAATCGATTTTGTATGAAACATACGCAATTTATTAAGAGGAGAACCAAATGGATTTTTACGAAAATACCGACGAGAACCAAAACGGGCAATACTATAAGAAAAACGATTTATGCGTTTGTCAAATCTTTTCGGAGACAACCTAAAAGATCGAAAAATACTTTTTTTTCGTTTTATAAAAGATTTAAGATATAGGAAAGAGCGATATTTTTTTTTAAAGTAACGTGATTTAAAACCAGCCGCTTTAAAATCGTAAAAATGAGTAAAATCACGAACAAAATTCGGAAATTTATTCGGGTTTTTAAAAATTTTAGCGTAATTTTGACGAATCTCGTATCTTCGCCAATTAAGAAAAAAATATTTATAGCTAAAATCGTAAAAAAAAGCATTTTTTAGAGTATGCTTATATGGCAAATAAAATCCCGAATAAGGTTTTTTAAGGGAAGAAGGAAAAGAAAATAGTGAAACTTTAAGAGGGGTAACTGGTCTGGAATGTCTAACCCTATACAAATAATACGGAAGTTGGGAAGAAGGAAATTTTGAAGGCACAAAACTACGCATTAAAATGAATAAAATTTATAAATATAAAAAAACGGTGAGCAGCGGGAATTGAACCCGCATCATTGGTGCCACAAACCAATATTCTAACCAGTTAAACTATGCTCTTACCACTAAAGATTTTCAGGGTGACGGGAATTGAACCCATAGCTTTCGCTCCCAAGGCGAATATGTTACCATTACACCACACCCATAAAATTAAAAAAACACTAAACTCTTCTGCTAGCGGGTTTTCTAAGCCCGTTATGCGGCCTATTAAGATAGTAATTAAAACCAGAAAAAGACAAAGAAGGTCGGAGATTACGAATTATACCTCGAATAAGATAATCAACCGGGCTATGAAAAACCAACGACACCGCGGAAATGCCTATATTTTTCAAAGACAAACCAATTTCTTGGGCTATAGTTTCAATAGCGATCGGGGACATTCGCTTAGAGCCAGTATAAAAAGTTCTACCGGCGGAATAAACCAACACAGATCTACCCTTAGGGGCGGTAACATTAACGAAGATATTATTAACAGAACGAAAAATGTGAAAATAATATTTAATGCGTGAAAGTTTTTTAAAAGTTTTATGAAATTTGTAAGAATATCCAAAACGAGTATACTTATGATTATTAAAAAAACGTTTTATAAACTTCAAATAGCGTTTACGTTTAGATTTAAGTATAAAACGACGAGAACCAAAACCAGCAAAAAATCCCAAAAATGGGAAAGACTTAACCTTTTTCTTTCTTACAAAAAGAATTTTGTTAAGAAATGCATTGCTCCTTCTTTGAGAGATAATATATCTAATTTTACGTTTATTTAGGCGAAAACTAACACGCTTCTTAAATCGATTAGAAGGCGAAACAAAATAGCGTTTAAAAGAAATACGCCTTTTTTTTTCTGATCGTATGTAAAATGAAAATTTAAATCGAGAAGAAAAAAGCTTATTAGGTGGAAAACGACGAAAAGAATAATTAATAGGCTTGAGAAAAGTGTATTTTGAATGTGGGAATTTACGATCGGCAAATCTAGAAGAAGTAGCAGTAGGATAATAAAAATTTTTATTAAAATTAAAAGGTATAGTGCCAGAAGTCAAAGAATTTGGAACAAAAAAAGAATTGAGAGAACGTTTCAATTTAAAAATATATCGAATATGGGGAAGCGAGATTCTATAACGAGTTCGAAGACGTCTTCGAAATTTACGGACAACGTAAATAAATCTACGCCTAATAAGAGCTTCGCGAATACTTTTTCGAGTTGGGTGCAAATAACGCCCATAAAATGCAGATTGATAAAAAAGTTTATTGAACAAGCGACGATACTTAAATTTAAAATGGAAAAATTGATGATCAAATTTTCTATTAAAACGTTTTCTGAAACGAGCAAGGGAAAAATTAAGGGAGCGTCTAACATTTTCCCTTGATTTAGAAGAAAGAACAAAAAACTCTCGTTGAGGCGGGGGGATAGATTTGTTAAAAGATCGGCCGTAAATACGAAGCAACTTAGATACCAATTTAGGCCGAAAAGTAAAAAATTTTTTAAGACGAAGACGAAGACGAGTTGGAAGCCGTGACTTACCCGCAAAACTGAGCGCATATTTCAACTTGCTAAGTCGTGATCTAGGAGGTTTTTTAACAAACCGAATAAATGTTTTCAATTTCATTTTAAAATTTAGTTATTTAATAAAAAAAATTATTTTTTTTTTACAACTACAGGTTTCTTTTTTGCACCCGGTCGTTTACCTTTAACTGTTTGAGCATTTGTTTTCGTCCGTTGGCCGCGTGAAGGAAGATTTTGGCTAATACGCAAACCTGTATGACCACCGGCTCGAACTTTATCAGTAACACGATTTTGAACCAAACGTTGAAGGTCAAGCCCCAAAGTAAGAGTGGAAAGATACGACTCAACATAAAGTCGCTTATCAACCGAAATTTGCTCAAAAGTATCTGAATAAAAAACGCCTATTTGACGGCAAATACGAACAGAGCTTTTACAACTAATACCATATAGGGAAGAGATGAATTTGCCAATTTTCTGTGTGGCAGAAACGGAACGATTCAAAAAAGCAATTTGCACCATTTTTATAAGAAAAAATTTAACGTTGTTTACCCGGTTTAGGCAAAAAAACAAAATTTCGTGGACGAATACCTTTACCTCTATAAGGATCAGGGTATCTAAGATGAAAAATCTCATTCGCGTGTATATTAAGCCCAGAATAAAATGGGGAACTATAAAGCAAAAGATGCTGCTTACGAACTTTAACAAAAAGAGAACTCCCCAAAAAGTAACGACAAAAATGATTATAACCGATATTAAAATAAACAGAATGATCTGTTACGTAATAATAAACCTTATAACCAATGCCTTTAATATTCATAATTTGAAAAGTGGAATTCAAAAGATCTTTAATTTTAGACAAAGAATTCCAAATAAACTTAACATGAGAACGTGAAACAATAAAATTAGAAATGTAAAAAGATTTAAAAAAACCTACAACAATATAATAACCTAGAGAAAAACTAAAAACTTCAACAAATGAATGTTTAGAAATATAAACTGTCATAAAAAAATTAAGCAAAAAAATTTAGTCGAAAAACGGGGGTTACAGTTTTACTAGTTAGCCAAGTGTTAACAAACGAATAGGTTTTATTATGCTTACAAATGTAAACTTTACCTGCATTGGAATTCTTTCTTATGTCAACTTTAGTAAGG
>ERZ1066135.1304-NODE-1304-length-9785-cov-7.699589_pt1 | contig 9785 bp, 9 predicted proteins | sample MGYA00382782_ERZ1066135 | MGnify/ENA primary metagenome ERZ1066135 (study PRJEB33369, sample SAMEA5778365) | biofilm metagenome | biome: Industrial cooling water; feature: Water cooling tower basin; material: Biofilm | place: United Arab Emirates | collected...
AGTACTGCACCAGGTTGAAGGTGAAGCTGTCGTAGTTGTCGATCATGAGGAGCATGTCAGAAGCCCTCCTCGACCAGTTCGGCCGCGCGCAGCACCGCCCGCGCCTTGTGCTCGGTTTCCTTCCACTCCAGCTCGGGCACCGAGTCGGCGACGATGCCGGCCGCGGCCTGCACGTAGAGCACCTTGTCCTTGACGATGCCGGTGCGGATCGCGATCGCCACATCCATGTCGCCGGCGAAGCTCAGGTAGCCGCAGGCGCCGCCGTAGATGCCGCGCTGCACCGGTTCCAGCTCGTCGATGATCTCCATCGCGCGGATCTTCGGCGCGCCGCTCAGCGTGCCGGCCGGGAAGGTGGCGCGCAGCACGTCCATGTTGGTGGTGCCGGGCTTCAGCAAGCCTTCGACATTGCTGACGATGTGCATCACGTGCGAGTAGCGCTCGACCGCGAAGGCCTCGGTCACCTTCACGCTGCCGGTCTGCGCGATGCGGCCGATGTCGTTGCGCGCCAGGTCGATCAGCATCAGGTGCTCGGCGCGCTCCTTCGGGTCGGCCAGCAGCTCGGCTTCGGTCGCGCGGTCCTGCTCGGGCGTCGCGCCGCGCGGGCGCGTGCCGGCGAGCGGGCGGATGGTGATCTTCTCGCCCTCGGCCACGCGCTCGTGGCGCACCAGGATCTCGGGTGAGGCACCGACGATCTGGAAGCCGCCCAGGTCGTAGAAGTACATGTAGGGCGAGGGGTTCATCGAGCGCAGCGCGCGGTACAGCGACAGCGGGCTCTCGGTGTAGCGCTTCTTCAGCCGCTGGCCGAAGACGATCTGCATGCAGTCGCCGGCCGCGATGTAGTCCTTGCACTTCAGCACCGCGGCCTCGAAGTCGACCTTCGCGAACTCGCGCTCCACCGCATGCGAGGGCCCGCGCTTCACCGCCGGCGCGCTGACGCTGTAGCGCAGCTGGTCGCCGAGTTCGGCCAGGCGCCGCTTGCCGCGGTGGTAGGCCTCGGGCTGGCCGGGGTCGGCGTAGACGATCAGGTAGAGCCGCCCCGACAGGTTGTCGATGACGGCCAACTCCTCGCACTGCAGCAACAGGATGTCGGGGGTGCCGATGCCGCCCTCGCGGCGCGCGGCGGCCAGTCTGGGCTCCATGAAGCGCACCGCCTCGTAGCCGAAGTAGCCGGCCAGCCCGCCGCAGAAGCGCGGCAGCCCGGGCCGCAGCGCGACCTTGAAGCGGCGCTGGTAGGCCTCGATGAAGTCGAGCGGGTTGCCGTCGTGCGTTTCCACGACCTGACCATCGGTGACGACCTCGCAGAACCGACCCGTCGCACGCAGCAGCGTGCGCGCCGGCAGGCCGATGAAGCTGTAGCGCCCGAAGCGCTCGCCGCCGACCACCGACTCGAGCAGGAAGCTCAGCGGCCGGCTGCCGGCCAGCTTGAGGTAGAGCGACAGCGGCGTTTCCAGGTCGGCGAAGGCTTCGCCGATCAGCGGGATGCGGTTGTGGCCCTGCTCGGCCAGGCTCTTGAATTCGAGTTCGGTGATCACGTCGGGGCCCTCCGTGGCCCGGGGCCGCCCCGGCATCGGGCGGCCGCGCAAGCTGGGTGTCGAAACGCGGCGCCGGGATGGGCCGGGCAGCGCGCGGGTCAGTCGGCCCGGCGACGCCAGGGCCAGGCTCCCCGGTCGTGCGACCCCTTGGTTTGCTTGCGCGACATGAACATCGGTCGAGTCTAGCAGGCGCTCCCGCCACCCGAGACGCACCACCCCGGGGCGCCGGCGTCCCGCCGAACGGGCGATTGCTACATCGCAGCGCAGCCGAAAATTGCTGCGCTGCAACATGGAACATCGCCGAAGCCGCCTACAGGGCTTTCTCCAAGGTGTGTCACATGCTGCGGCACGGCAAATTGGCCATGACGCCGTTGTCGATTCTTCCGTCCCAGCAGTTTCATGATGGCCGAGACCCTGTCCTACGCCACCGCGATCGAGAAGCCCTACCTCGTCCTGGTGGAGCCTAAATCGGGCCGCGCGGCCGCCTACGACATCCACAACCGGCTGCTGACCGACGAGGCCAGCGCCGAGTTGGTGGCCTTCGCGCTGTCGCGGCACGTGCACAGCGAGCCCTGGGACGAGCTCAAGGACCCGGCCTTCGACCGCGCGCTGCCGCGCTGGGCGCACGACGCCAGCCTGCGCGGCTGCACCTTGTACTGGCTGCGCAACGGCTGGTCGAAGTTCCGCGACCTGCTCGACACCCCGGACCAATGAGGCGGCCGCCCCCGATCGGCGGATAAGCGCCGCCGCCGCGCCGCATCTCGGCGGCAAGTCGGGCGCGGCGCCACCGATATCCAGGGGGTCACAGCCCCACGGATGCCCCATGCTCCAGACTGCCCTCGCCCTCGCCACCCCCGTGAAGATGCTCAACGGCCTGGAGACCGGCCTGCTGCGCATGCACGCGGGCGACTACCGCATGATCGCCGGCGGCGTGCAGGAGCGCCTGGAGGCCCTGCCGACCGAGGAACTGATCGCACTGGCCCGCCACGCCGGCGGCGCGCTCGCCGAGCTGGCCGAGACGGTGGTGTTCGACCGTGCCTGCTGCCTGGTGATCGGCGACCGCGGTGACCGCGGAGAAGCGGAACAGTCCTACGAATCGCTGATGAGCCGGCTGCTGGACCGCTGAGTGCGGCGGTCAGGGCGGCGTCAGCCCGGCCAGCGCCGTGTCGAGCAGGTCGATGCTGCGCGCCTGCTCGTCGCGGTGGCGCCGCCAGTGGCCGGCAGCGAGCTGCCCATGCCGCTCGGCCGCGCCCTCGTCGCCCAGGCCGCGGTGGACCAGCGCCAGCCGGCCGTGGGCCAGCGCCACGTCGTCGAGGTCGCAGTGCGCGCCGAAGGAGGCCTCGGCCGCGGCGACCTGGGCACGCGCCAAATCGGGCTGACCGAGCTGCAGCCGGCACCAGGCGATCTCGGCGCGCAGGCTGCAGGCCATGCGCTCCAGGCCCTGCGCGAGCGCCGCGTCGAGGTAGCCGTCGTACAGCGCCAGCGCCTCGCGCAGCCGCCCCTGCACGACGAAGAGCTGGGCGCGCAGCACCGCCTGCAGCACCGGCAGCGCGCTGCCGCCGACATGGTCGTCGAAATAGCCCGAGGATTCGGCGTTGCCGAGCGCGAAGCGCGCATGCTCGTGCGCCGCGGCCGGGTCGCCGAGCACCGCTTCCGTGCGCGCCTGGTTGGCGCGCAGCGCCGCCATGTTGTGGATCAGCGCGCTGATCGTCGCGGTGTCGCCTTCGGCGCCGGCGTGACGGCGTGCGGCGTCGTACCAGGGCTGGGCGCGGTCGAGCCGGCCGGCGTGGTGGTAGGCCATCGCCGCGACCAGGCTGGCGCGCGCCAGCACGGCGTGCTGGGCCGGTGCGGCCAGCGAGAAGGCGAGGGTGAGGTGGTGCGCCACGCCGGCGCGGTCGTTGTGCACGTAGTCGAGGTGGGCCAGCCAGGCGGCGCACTGCGCCTGCAGCGCCGGCCGCTCGGCCGAGACGGCGAGCGCGCGCGCCTGCTGAAGCTTGGCACGCGCCTCGAGGCTGAGGTCGCTGAAGTAGTCGACCAGCGCGTCGGCGTAGGCCAGCGCCGCGGCGGTGGCGGCATGCGGGTGCGCCGCGTGACGCTGGCGCAGCGCCGGCAGCGCCTTGCGGGCCGCGCCGACGCGCCCAGCCCGCGCCAGCAGTGCGACGCGCTCGGCACGCAGCACGTCGGCCTCGACCGGATCCGCCGTCGCCGCGATCGCGGCCTCGAGCCGCGCCAACGGTCGGGCGCTCACCCAGGCACCCTCGCGCTGCGCGAGGTCCCGCCGGGCGGGACGGAGCCTCCCCTTCGGAGCGGCCGTGCGGGGGCGCTCATGGCCTCATCCCGTCAGCCGCTCGAAGGCTTCGCGGTACTTCGCGGCGGTCTTGGCGACCACCTCGGCCGGCAGTGCCGGCGCCGGCGCGCGCTTGTTCCAGGGTCGGCCGTCGACCGTGGCATGCTCGAGCCAGTCACGCACGAACTGCTTGTCGTAGCTCGGCGGGTTGGCGCCCTCGGCGTAGCTCTCGGCCGGCCAGAAGCGCGAGGAGTCGGGCGTCAGCACCTCGTCCATCAGCGTCAGCCTGCCGTGCCCGTCGAGGCCGAACTCGAACTTGGTGTCGGCGATGATGATGCCGCGGCCCAGGGCGTAGGCGGCCGCGGTCTCGTACAGCGCGACCGAGACGCGCCGCACCCGCTCGGCCAGCGCCGCGCCGACGATGCCCTCCATGCGCTCGAAGGCGATGTTCTCGTCGTGCGCGCCGGCCTCGGCCTTGGTGGCGGGCGTGAAGATCGGCTGCGGCAGCTTGGCGGCGTTCTGCAGCCCCGGCGGCAGCGCGACGCCGCAGATGCGGCCGCTTTCCTGGTACGCCTTCCAGCCCGAGCCGGCCAGGTAGCCGCGCACCACCGCCTCGACCGGCAGCGGCTTCAGGCGCTTGACCAGCATCGAGCGGCCGCGCACCTGCTCGCGCTCGTCGGCTGCGACGACGCTCTCCGGCGCCTCGCCGGTCAGGTGGTTGGGCACGATGCCCTCGAGGCGCTCGAACCAGAACAGCGCCATCTTCGTCAGCAGCTCGCCCTTGCCGGGGATGGGCTCGCCCACCACGACGTCGAAGGCGCTGAGGCGGTCGGAGGCGACCATCAGCAGGCGGTCGTCGCCGACGGCGTAGTTGTCGCGCACCTTGCCGCGCGCCAGCAGCGGCAGCGAGTGGAGTCGGCTCTCGATCAGGGGCGGCGTCGGCATCGTCGGGGCTTGTATCAAGGCGCGTGCTCGGCGTCACGCTGTCAACCGTGGCAGACGGCTCAATGCACCTGCTGGGCCAGCTCGCCGCGGGCGTACTTGGCGGCCACCACCTGCAGCGTCTCGGCCTTGATCTTGGCCGCCTGCCCCTCGCAGCCGAACTCGAGGTAGCGCTGCTTGCAGATCGCCTTGGCCGCGGCCGTGGCCGGCTTCAGGTAGTCGCGCGGATCGAACTTGGACGGGTTTTCGTGCAGGTACTTGCGGATCGCCGCCGTCATCGCCAGGCGGATGTCGGTGTCGATGTTGATCTTGCGCACGCCGTGCTTGATGGCCTCCTGGATCTCGGCGACCGGCACGCCGTAGGTCTCCTTCATGTCACCGCCGTACTGGCGGATCGCCGCCAGCAGCTCCTGCGGCACGCTGGAGCTGCCGTGCATCACCAGGTGGGTGTTGGGGATGCGCTGGTGGATCTCCTTGATGCGGCCGATGGCGAGGATGTCGCCGGTCGGCTTGCGGGTGAACTTGTAGGCGCCGTGGCTGGTGCCGATGGCGATGGCCAGCGCGTCGAGCTGGGTGCGCTTGACGAAGTCGGCCGCCTCCTCCGGGTCGGTGAGGAGCTGGTCCATCGTCATCGTGGCCTCGGTGCCGTGGCCGTCTTCCTTGTCGCCCTTCATCGTCTCCAGCGAGCCCAGGCAGCCGAGCTCGCCCTCGACCGTGACGCCGAGCGCGTGCGCCATGTCGACCACCTTGCGGGTGACCTCGACGTTGTAGTCGTAGCTGGCGATGGTCTTGCCGTCGGCCTTGAGCGAGCCGTCCATCATCACCGAGCCAAAGCCCAGGTCGATGGCGCCGGCGCACACCTTCGGCGAGGTGCCGTGGTCCTGGTGCATCACCAGCGGGATGTGCGGGTAGGCCTCGACGGCGGCCTGGATGAGATGCTTGATGAAGCTCTCGCCGGCGTACTTGCGGGCGCCGGCGCTGGCCTGCAGGATCACCGGCGCGCCGACCTCGTGGGCCGCGCCCATCACCGCCTGCACCTGCTCGAGGTTGTTGACGTTGAATGCCGGGATGCCGTAGCCCTGCTCGGCGGCGTGGTCGAGCAGCTGGCGCATGGAAACGAGGGGCATGGGGGTCTCCGGAAGTCGAGGGGAGGCGGGAGGGCAGCGGCGCTCACGCACCGCGCAGAGCGTTCGATTTTAGGCGCCGCCCCGCCGCCGCACGGCCCCGCGCCGGGCTCAGCCGACGCGGCAGACCTTCAGCATGTTGGTGCCGCCGGGGTGGCCCATCGGCTCGCCGACCGTGATCGCATAGGTGTCGCCGGGCCGCAGCACGCCCTGCGCGACCAGCAATGCCTCGGCCTTGGCGAGCGCCTCGTCGCGGTCGGCGTACAGCGGCATCAAGAGCGGCCGCACGTTGCGGTACAGCGCCATCTTGCGCTGGCTCTGCAGCTGCGAGGTCAGGCCGTAGATCGGCACGTGGATCTTGTGGCGGCTCATCCACAGCGCGGTCGAGCCCGACTCGGTCAGCGCGACGATCGCCTTGCAGCCCAGGTGGTGGGCGGTGAACAGCGCCCCCATCGCGATGCTCTGGTCGATGCGGCCGAAGGTCTTCTTGGTGAAATCGGCGTCGAGCGCGACGTCCTCGGCCGCCTCGGCGGCCTCGGCGATCGCGGCCATCTGCTCGATCGTCTCGACAGGGTACTTGCCGGCCGCGGTCTCGGCGCTGAGCATCACCGCGTCGGTGCCGTCGAGCACCGCGTTGGCGACGTCGCTGACCTCGGCGCGCGTCGGCACCGGGTTGACGATCATCGACTCCATCATCTGCGTGGCGGTGATGACGACCTTGTCAAGCTCGCGCGCGAGCTTGATCATCTTCTTCTGCAGCGCCGGCACCGCGGCGTTGCCGACCTCGACCGCGAGGTCGCCGCGCGCCACCATGATGCCGTCGCTGGCCTTGAGGATGCCCTCGAGCACCGGCACCGCCTCGCTGCGCTCGATCTTGGCGATCAGCGCCGGCTTGTGGCGGTAGGGCTCGCCGGCGACGTTGGCGAGCTGGCGCGCCAGCTCCATGTCGGTGGCGCTCTTCGGGAAGCTGACCGCAAGGTACTCGCAGCGGAAAGCCATCGCGGTCTTGATGTCCTCCATGTCCTTGGCGGTCAGGGCCGGCGCGGTCAGGCCCCCGCCCTGCTTGTTGATGCCCTTGTTGTTGGACAGTTCGCCGCCGACCTTGACGATGGTGTGCACCGCGTCGCCCTGCACCTTGTCGACGGTGAGCACGATCAGCCCGTCGTTGAGCAGCAGCGTGTCGCCGGGCTTCACGTCACGCGGCAGCGACTTGTAGTCCAGCCCGACCGCCTGCACGTCGCCGGGCTCGCTGCGCGCCGCGTCGAGCACGAAGGGCGCGCCGGCCTCCAGCATCACCTTGCCGCCGGCGAACTTGCCGACGCGGATCTTCGGGCCCTGCAGGTCGGCCATGATCGCGACCTCCTTGCCGGCCCGCTGCGCCACCTCGCGCACCAGCGTCGCGCGGTCGATGTGATCCTGCGCGCTGCCGTGACTGAAGTTCAGCCGCACCACGTCGACGCCGGCGCGGATCATGCGCTCCAGCACCTCCGGCGTCGACGAGGCGGGGCCGAGGGTGGCGACGATCTTGGTGGCGCGTTGCAGGCTCATGATGGGGGCGGTCGTGGCGGGAGGTGCGGGTTCGGTGGTCGGGGCGCGGCGGCTCAGGCGGCGGCGCGTTGCTGGAGGATCTCGAAGGCCGGCAGCAGCTTGCCTTCCAGCACCTCGAGGAAGGCGCCTCCGCCGGTCGAGATGTAGCCGATGTCCTTCTCGATGCCGTACTTGGCGATGGCGGCCAGCGTGTCGCCGCCGCCGGCGATGCTGAAGGCCGGCGAGTGCGCGATCGCCGCCGCCAGCGTGCGCGTGCCGCCGGCGAACTGGTCGTACTCGAACACGCCCATCGGGCCGTTCCAGACCACCGTGCCGGCGCGCGCGACGATGCCGGCCAGCTCGGCCGCGGTGCGTGGGCCGATGTCGAGGATCAGGTCGTCGGGCCGCACCTCGGTCGCCGCGACCTTGTTCGCACGCGCCAGGGCCGAGAACTCGTCGGCCACCACCACGTCGACCGGGATCGGCACCGCCGCGCCCCGCGCCTGCATCATCTCGATGATGGCGTGCGCCTCGGGCACCAGGTCGGGCTCGGCCAGCGACTTGCCGATCGGCAGCCCGGCGGCCAGCATGAAGGTGTTGGCGATGCCGCCGCCGACGATCAGCTGGTCGACCTTCTCGGCCAGCGACTTCAGGATGCTGAGCTTGGTGCTGACCTTGGAGCCGGCGACGATCGCCACCAGCGGGCGCTTCGGATCCTTCAGCGCCTTGCTGATCGCGTCGATCTCGGCCGCCAGCAGCGGGCCGGCGCAGGCGAGCTTGGCGAACTGCGCGATGCCGTAGGTCGAGGCCTCGGCGCGGTGCGCGGTGCCGAAGGCATCGTGGACGAAGATGTCGCAGAGCTTGGCCATCTTCTGCGCCAGCGCCGGGTCGTTCTTCTTCTCGCCCTGGTTGACGCGGCAGTTCTCGAGCAGCACCAGCTCGCCGGGCGCGACCTCGACGCCGCCGGTCCAGTCCTGCAGCAGCGGCACCTTGCGGCCCAGCAGCTCGGCCAGGCGCCGCGCCACCGGCGCGAGGGTGTCCTCCGGCCTGAACTCACCCTCGGTCGGCCGGCCCAGGTGCGAGGTGACCATCACCGCCGCGCCGGCCGCGAGCGCCATTTCGATGCAAGGCACCGCGGCACGGATGCGGGTGTCTTCGGTGATGCGGCCGGCATCGTCTTGCGGCACGTTGAGATCGGCGCGGATGAACACGCGCCGGCCGGCGACACGGCCCTGTTCGACGAGATCGGCAAACCGCAGAACCTTCAAGGGCGGGCTCCTGGATGGGGCGTGGGAGGACCAAACACCAACGCCGCCGGCCGGCGAGCGGCTGGCGGCGCGAACGATGCTCGGATTGTCCCACCGCGCGCGGTGGCGCAGTGCCCGGTCGGCGAACCGCCGTGCGGCCCGCTCAGGAGTTGGGCGATGCGGGCTTGGCGCCCTTGGGGGATCCGGACGGCGGCTCGGCGGTGGCGGCGACCTCGGCCGCCGCACCGGCCGGCTCCGGCGGATGGGCGAGCTGCGGCGGCACCGCCTCGACCTTGTTCTCGCGCATGTACTCGTCCATCTCGCGCCAGCCGGCGAACACCGCGGCGCGCTGCGCCTTGGGGTTGAGCAGGTAGCAGTCCTCGATGGCGCGGCCGGCGTGCCGGCAGGCGCTGCCGACGGCCTTGCCGTCGGCTTCCTTCAGGGCAGCCAGCTTCTCGGGTGCATCGAGGCCGAGCAGTTCGCAACCGGACAGCAGCAACGAGGCGCTCAGGACGAAGACGGGGATGGGGCGCATGGCGGGCGTGGGAGGCTTCGCTGGCTTATCGGCTGCCGGGCACCGGACTTGAGGGCGCGGGCGTGAGCCGCGGCGCGCCGACGCCGGCCGACCGCTCGGCCTCAGCCGCGCACGCCGGCCATCGCCAGCAGCCGCGCCACCCGCTCCTCGGTCGCCGGGTGGGTGCTGAACAGGCCGCGCAGGCCGCCGCCCGACAGCGGGTTCATGATCATCATCTGCGCCGTCTCGGGGTGGCGCTCGGCCGCCTCCATCGGGATGCCCTGAGCGTAGCGCTGGATCTTCTGCAGCGCGCTGGCCAGGGCCTGCGGGTCGCCGGAGATCTCGGCGCCGCCGCGGTCGGCCTCGAACTCGCGCGCGCGGCTGATCGCCATCTGGATCAGGCTGGCGGCCAGCGGCGCCAGGATCATCACCGCGATGCCGGCAATCGGGTTGGCCGGCCGGCCTTCGCTGTCGCGGCCGCCGAACAGCATCGCGAAGTTGGCGAGCATCGAGATCGCGCCGGCCATCGTCGCGCTGATCGTCGAGATGAGGATGTCGCGGTGCTTCACGTGCGCCAGTTCGTGCGCCATCACGCCGCGCAGCTCGCGCTCG